>CXWL01140899.1_pt1 | contig 10092 bp, 9 predicted proteins | sample 590931 | NCBI WGS metagenome assembly CXWL01 (sample SAMEA3498368, study PRJEB10139) | groundwater metagenome | biome: water well; material: biofilm material | place: Germany | collected 2015-04-27
GCGCCATCCCGAGCAGGCTCGGTCCCACAGAGGGCGTGGTGACCGCCGATCTTGTGACCAGCCACAAAACCCCGTGGGCGCTGGCTTGTCGGACCGGTCCCACAGTTGAACGCCATCCAGGTTTACCCTGCCAGATGCCCGCTCAAATCCCCGCTCATTTCCAGGTATGAATAATCACGGAAACTGAAACGCCAGATCCCGTCCACGCACTGGAACTCATCCACATACCTTCCGGCCGCAATGATCTGCAGCGGCAGGCTGTCAGTGGCCTGCAGCACCGTGTACGACGAGCGCACCGTCGCCGTCTGCGAAGCCTGGTCAATGTCGATGATCGGGTTGCTGATGAGGTGCTTGCTACGTGGTGTGCCGCAGGGATACAGCTTCAGGCGCTGTTGCCAAATGCCCAGCAGGGCCTGGTGGTCGATAAACCCGTCATGGTTGTGCAGCTTGATCCGCGCATGGCGGAACAACTCGGCTGCGGCGACCAGTTGGCCGCTGTCCAGGTAGTCGGCATAGCGGTACAGCAGATTGCACAGCTCAATGGCGTTGTTGTTCATGAAATCACCTCATAAAAAAGCCGCTGCGACCCGGGCAGGTGGCAGCGGCGTGATGGCCTGAAAAGACCGATCAGGCAGTGACGCTGGCGTGCGCGCTGACCGCCGCCGCAGGCTGCTTGATCTGCTGCCGATAACGCGGCAGCGCCAGGGCCAGAAACACGCTGGCCAGCACCAGCATCGACACCGAGGCCGCCAGGGCATAGCGCAGGGATTCACTGCCCAGGGTCGGAACGAAGAAGTCGCTGAGCATGCCGACGAACAGCGGGCCGACGCCAACGCCGAGCAGGGTCATGGCCATCACGAAAATCGCCGTGGCCTGGGCCAGGCGGGTCGCCGGGAACAGGTGGGTGATCGCGCTCAGGCACGGCGTCGCCCACCACACGCCGAAGAAACCGAAGGCGCTGTAGAACAGAAAGGCTTGCGGTACCGCAGTGCTGCCGATGTAGAACGCCGTGCCCTGGGGCCAGAGGAAGTAGGCGAGGGCGAACGGAATGCTGATCAGCGTGCCCAGCAGCGGTACGCCGATCTGCCAGCCGGCATCGCGGCGTGCCATGCGGTCGGTGAGTACGACGCAGACCAGGGTGCCGATGGTCGAGCCGGTGCCGCCGACCACGCCTACCAGAAAGCCGGCCTGTTGCANNAGAGTCGCCAGCCAGCCGTCCTCGGCCGCCACCGTGTTGCTCACCGGCATTACCCGCTTGGGCGCACGTACGGTCAGCAACAGCAGCAAGCCGAGGAAAATCCCCGGCGCACCGATCAGCAAAAAGGCGTAGCGCCAACCGTGGTGCTGGGCAATCCAGCCACCGAGGCCGAGGCCGACGATCGCCCCCAGGCTGGAACCGAGCATCAGGAACGCCAACGCCGTGGAGCGGCGGTTGGCCGGGTACAGGTCCGAGACCATCGCCACCGACGGCGCCGTGCCGCCGGCCTCGCCAACCGCCACGCCAATGCGCGCCAACAGCAGGGTCATGAAGTTGCCGGCCATGCCGCAGAGCATGGTCATCAGGCTCCAGGCAATGCAGCTGAAGGCGATCACCGGCTTGCGCCCGACCCGATCCGACAGGCGTCCAAGCGGGAAGCCGAACACGGTATAGAACACCGCGAATGTCACCCCCGACAGCAGGCCGATGCCGGTGTCGGAAATGCCGAACTCCAGCTTCACCGGCTCGATCAGGATCGCCATCAACTGGCGGTCGATGTAATTGAACACATAGATGCTGGCGAGCACGAACAACGCGTAGTGCGTGCGCCATGTCACGGGGGGGGATTGGTTCACTGCGGGTGCTCCGGTTCTTGTTCTGGTGGTCGCGATGCTCGGTCGCCTGCGGTTTATTTTCATCGTCCATTCAGACCATTTCCTGCCGGTGGGGCCAACCGTTCGACACCATAGCCGACCTAGTCTTGTCGGACGATGTTTCGCTCCAGCCCAGCGTCAATCATTGCGCTCATCTTCGCTGGCGTGGCGAGTCCACGACAGCCTGCAAACAATAAGAAGCTGAGGAATTGCAATGAGCGTCTTGTTCGAGCCGGTCACCCTGGGTGAGCTGCAACTGGCCAACCGCATTGTCATGGCGCCCATGACCCGCAGCCGGGCCCTGGCCGATGCCGTCCCCGGCAGCGACATGGTCGAGTACTACCGCCAGCGGGCCAGCGCCGGGTTGATCGTCGCCGAAGGCACGGCGCCGTCCGCCAGTGGCCTGGGCTACTGCCGCACGCCGGCGATCTACAGTGTCGAACAGATGGCTGGCTGGCAACGGGTAACCGACGCGGTGCACGCCGAGGGCGGGAGCATTGTCCTGCAACTGATGCACGTCGGCCGCGCCGCCAGCCGCCACAACAAACCCCAAGGTGCCGCCACCGTGGCGCCATCGGCACTGCGCGCACGGACCCAGGTGTTCAGCGACAGCCACGGCCTGGTGGACACCGACGAGCCCGAAGCCCTGACGCTGTACGCCATCAATCAGGTCATCAACGATTACCGCCAGGCCGCACTGAATGCGCGCCAGGCCGGTTTCGACGGGGTCGAACTGCACTGCACCAGTGGCTACCTGCCGATGCAGTTCATGGCCTCGGGCAGCAATCAGCGCAACGATGAATATGGCGGCGATGCCCACAGCCGGGTGCGTTTTGCCAAGGACGTGATCGAGGCCATGGCCAACGCCATCGGCGCCGGTCGCGTGGGGTTTCGCCAGTGCCCAGGCAACCCCTACAACGACATCGATGACCAGGACCCGGCCGCCACCGCCGCCGCCCTCTGCCAGGCGGTGGCGCACTTGCCCCTGGCCTACCTGCACATCATGCGCTCGCCGCTGGAAGGCCTGGATGCCTTTGCTTTGGCACGCCAGCACAGCCCGCATCAACTGATTTTGAATGACGGTTTCGACGGTCCTTCGGCCAGCGCCGCCCTCGCGTCGGGCGAGGGGGCTGCCGTGTCGTTCGGTCGTCATTTTATTGCCAACCCGGACCTGGTGGAACGTCTGCGTCGTGGCCTGGAACTGAGCCGTTTCGATCGCAAGACCCTGTACACCCCGGGCGCCGCCGGCTACTCGGACTACCCCGTCAGCCAGGAGCGTGCGCGATGAACCAGCAGCAATTACCCAGCGGTCTGGTGAGTCACCCGGTGCCACGTGAGCAGACCCAGGCCTTGCTCGACCAACGTTCGGCCGCTGCCGGGCTGATCAAGCCCCGCGACCTCTACACCCTGGCCGATCGCCTCGAGCAACAGGCCCTGGAGCAGGGCGAGCGGCCCTTGCTGATCTACGGCGAACAGATCCTGAGCTACGCCGAGGTCGATGCGCGGGCCAACCAGATGGCCCACACCTTCTACGCCAACGGCCTGCGCGCCGGCGATGTCTGCGCCCTGGCCATGGAGAACCGCCCGGCGTTTTTCTGCAGCTGGTTCGGCCTGGTCAAGCTCGGGGTGGTGGTGGCGTTCATCAACACCCAGGTCAGCGGCAAGCCGTTGCTGCATGCACTGCAGACCACCGAGGCCAAGGCCTTGCTGGTGGGCGAGGAATGCCTGGCCAATATCCAGGCCACCGAAGGCATGCCGGAGCTGCCGTGCTGGTTGATCCGCGATGCCGAGAATCCCTGGAGCGGCGCCTTGCCCAAAGGCGTCGACGGACATTTCGACACGCGTCTCGCGCAAGCCCCGCGCAGCGCATTCCCACGCGATATTCGTGCGCACATCGAAGCGCAGACGCCGACCCTGCTGATTTTTACCTCTGGCACCACCGGCCTGCCCAAGGCTGCGCGCTACAGCCACATGCGCTGGATGTCCTCGGGCGACGTCATGCACGTCACCCTCAACGTCACCCGGGACGACGTGTTCTATTGCTGCCTGCCGCTGTATCACGGCGCCGCCGCCACCTCGGTGACCTCTACCGCCCTGCGCGCCGGCGCGGCGATTGTGGTGCGCCGCAAGTTCAGCGTGCGTGAATTCTGGATCGACGTAGCGCGCTATCGCATCAGCATCTTCCAGTACATCGGCGAGATTTGCCGCTACCTGCTCAACCAGCCGGTTCGCGACGGTGAGCGCGAGCACAGCCTGCGCTGCATGCTCGGCGCCGGGCTCGCGCCGGACACCTGGCAGCGCTGGCTGGAGCGCTTTGGGCCGATCCAGGTATTCGAAGGCTGGGGCGCCACCGAAGCGAATGCTGCGGTGATCAACGTCGACAACTACTTCGGTTCCTGCGGACGGGTGCCGGACTGGAACAAGACCAACCTGCGCCTGGTGCGCTACGACGTCGAGAACGACTGCCACCCACGGGACGAGCACGGCTTCTACCAGGTCTGCAAGGTCGGCGAGGTCGGCGAAGCCATGGGCTTTATCGTTGATCATCCGGAGATCGGTGGCGGGCGTTTCGAGGGTTACACCTCCAGCGAAGCCACTGAAAGCAAGATCCGCCGCAACGTGTTCCGCGACGGTGATGCCTACTGGAGTTCCGGCGATCTGCTGCGCGAGGACGCCGAGGGCTATNNTGAGCTATTGCTATTTCGTCGACCGCATCGGCGACACCTACCGCTGGAAAAGCGAGAACGTCTCGACCCAGGAAGTCGCCGACGGCCTCGGCGATCTGTCGGGTCTGGAGCTGATCAACGTCTATGGCGTGCAGGTGCCGGGCCAGGAAGGGCGTGCCGGCATGGCCGCGGTGCTGATGCAGGCCGGCTGTGATTTCGATCCGGCGGCGCTGTTCGAGCTGGCCGATGCACGCCTGCCGCGTTATGCCGCGCCGGTGTTCGTGCGGGTCACCCAGGCCGCCGACCTGACTGCCAGCTTCAAGCTGCGCAAGGTCGATCTGCAGCGCCAGGGGTACTGCCCGCGGCGTTGTACCGATCCACTGTTCATCCGCGACGAGGCCGCGCGCAGCTACGTGCCTTATTCGCCAGAAGCCTTGGCCCGCGCCGGCCTCGCGCCCTTCGCGGTGACCGGCAATGACTGAACTCGACGCCAACGGCCATGAACTGCGCGACGGCCTGCGCTATCCCTGGGTGCAGCCGCCGGAGTCCGGCCAGGCACGTGAGGTGGCACCCGGCGTGTGGTGGTTGCGCATGCCGCTGCCGTTTCGCCTCGATCACATCAACCTCTACCTCTTGCGCCATGGCGACGGCTGGGTAGCGGTGGACACCGGGATGAACACCGAGCAGAGCCGCGAGGTCTGGGACCGGGTGCTGAGCGAAGTCTGTGGCGGCCTGCCGCTGCGGGCGGTGGTCTGCACCCACTTTCATTCCGACCATGCCGGCGTCGCCGCCTGGCTCAGTGAGCGTTTCCAGTGCCCGGTGTACATGACCGTCAGCGAGTTCCAGTCGCTGCACGTGCGCTTTCCCGCCGATCAGGCGCCGGGCTGGGACTTCCTCGATTTCTACCGCAAGGCCGGGGTCAGCGACGCGCAGAGCCGCGAGATGTTCGCGGTGATGAGTAACGCGCATTTCCTGCCAGCGCCGCTCAACCATTTCCGTCGCCTGCAAGAGGGCAGCCTGCTGCAGATCGGTGGCCGCACCTGGCAGGTGGTGATCGGTCGTGGTCATTCGCCGGAGCATGCCTGCCTGTATGCCGCCGACGACGGCTTGCTGATTTCCGGCGACCAGGTGCTGCCGCGCATTACCTCGACCGTCGGCGTGCACGCCACCGAGCCCCTGGCCGACCCGCTGCGCGACTGGCTGCAGTCGATCGAGCACCTGCGCAGTCTGCCCGACAGCGTGCTGGTACTGCCGGCCCACGAACGTCCGTTTTTCAATCTGCATCAGCGCCTGGATCAACTGGAGGCCCATCACCAGGGCCACCTGGCGCAGATGCTGGCCAGCTGTGCCGAGCCGCGCACCGTGCTCGAGCTGATGGCCGTGTTGTTTCCCAGGCTGTCAGGGCGTTTCGACGAACTGATGGCCCTTGGCGAAACGTTGGCCCACGCCAACTACCTGGTGGCCGAAGGGTCGCTGCAGCGGGAAGAGGACCGGGGGCTTTATCGCTACCGGTGCGCGGTAAAGGGAGCGCGCAAGGCTTCTGCGCTCAAGGTGTTTTGAGCCGGTTGCACGGCGCCCGTGTTGAACAGTCCAGGCAGCCACCCGGCTGCCGTTGAGGAGAGTCAGTGTGATCAACAACAACAAAAATAACTCCAGGGTCATGGCTTCGAGCGTGTTTCAGGTCAGCAGTCTGGCGGCGGCCATGGCGCTGGTGTCGAGCCCGGCCTGGGCCGGCGATACGATCGAATTCGACAACGGCCTGACCATGGACTGGGCAGTGACCACCAGCTACGGCATCGGCGTGCGCACGGCCGACCAGAGTCGTCGACTGCTGTCGGTCAACGCCGACGATGGCAACCGCAACTTCGACCAGGGCGGCCTCACCACCAACCGTGTCGGCGCCCTCGGCGAACTGATCCTGCGCAAGGACAACTACGGCGCCGTGGTGCGTGGCAGTACCTTTTACGACGACGTCTACCACCAGGAAAACGACAACGACTCGCCATCGACAGTGAACAAGACCGGGCGCAACGACGAGTTCACCAGCGACACCCGTTACTACAGCGGCGGCCGTACCCGTCTGCTCGATGCCTATGTGTTCAGCGGCTGGCGTTTCGACAACGACACCATGCTCGACGTCAAGGCCGGGCGGCATATCGAATCCTGGGGCGAGAGCCTGTACTACCCGGGCGTCAACGGCGTGCAAAACCCTTCCGACGCGGTCAAGGCTGCGCAGCCCGGGGTCGAGGTCAAGGAAGTGCTGCTGCCGGTGGGCCAGTTCTCCGGCTCGTTCCGCCTCAATCCGCAACTGACCTTCGGCGCCTACGTCCAGTACGAATGGAAGGGCACCGAGCTGCCGCCAGTGGGAAGCTACCTGTCGAGCAGTGACGTGGTCGGTCCGGGCCGCGAGTTCATCTACGCCAACGGCCAGAAAATCGCCTATCGCGGCACCGACGATCCAAGCGACAGCGGCCAGTGGGGCGTGCAGGTGCGCTATCGCCCGGTGCAGGCTCTCGAGCTGTCGCTGTTCCACATCAACTATCACGACAAGAACCCGGCCACTGCGCTGGTCGGCTATAACCCGCTGCCGGTCGGTGGCGGCCTGCTGGCCATGGCGTCCAACGGTTATCGGATCAAGTACTTCGAAGACATCAAGCTGACCGGTATCAGCGCCTCGACCAAGCTCGGTGACGTGCAGATCGGCGGCGAATGGTCGTACCGCGACGGCGTGCCGGTGATGGTCAATACCGGCCTCGGTGCGGTGCCGGCCAAGGGCAAGGGCCAGCAGATGCAGCTGTCGGCGATGCGCATCCTCGGCGATCGGCCGTGGGCCAGCCAGACCACCCTGACCGCCGAAGTTATTCGCACGCAAGTCGACAGTGTCGAGGCGACCTCGGCGGCGCCGAACCTGCAGGGCCTGAACCTGCTGCCTTCGGTGGCCGGCCTGGTGGCGCCTTCCGATGACTACACCTTCAGCACCCCCAGTGGCTGGAAGACCAAATCCTCCAGTGCCTACACCGTCGGCGCCTCGTTCAGCTATCCGGGCGTGGCCCAAGGCTGGGACCTGGAAGTGCCGTTCAGTTTCTCCAACGTGTTCAGCGGTGCCACGCCCATGGGCGGCAGCATCGCCGGGGTCGCCGGCGACCGTCGCCTGAGCGCCGGGACCACCTTCAAGTACCTGGGCAACCTGGAACTCGGCCTGAAGTACATCGCCTACCTCGGCGAACCGGACCCGATCAAGCGTCCCTTCGCCGACCGCGACTACGCCACCTTTTCGGCGAAATACAGCTTCTGATCGACCCTCGGCCCGTGCTGCGTTGACGGGCCTTCCAATTATCTTGTCATTGCCGCAGCCCGGCGCTGCGGCAGGGAGGCTCTATGGGACTCAAAGGACACGCGGCCATTGTCGGCAGCGCGCAATACAAACCGGAAAAATACGCCACCGCGCCGAAGATGTTCCATCTCGAGCAGGTCGCCGACCTCGCAGCCCAGGCCCTGCGTGATGCCGGGCTCAAGGCCTCGGACCTCGACGGGCTGGTGATCAACGGTCCGCACTTTCACGAAGCCTCGGTGTTCGTGCCGGCAATGGCCGCTGAGTACCTGGGGCTGCGGCTGAATTTTGCCGAAGTGGTGGACCTCGGTGGCTGCACTTCGGTGGGCATGGTCTGGCGCGCTGCTGCTGCGATCGAACTGGGTCTGTGCCAGGCGGTGCTCTGTGTGATCCCGGCGCGCATGGCGCCGTTCGGTCCTGACGAGGACCCGAGCTGGATGGCCCGCTCGATGCGTTTTGGCGGGCACAGCACGGCCTTCGGCGCGCCCGAAGCGGAGTTCGACCTGCCGTACGGACATATGGGCCAGAACACGGGCTACGCGATGATCGCCCAGCGCTATGCCGCGCAGTACGCTTATGACCAGCGGGCGATGGCGAAGATTGCCGTCGACCAGCGCACCAACGCGTTGGCCAACCCCCAGGCGATGTTCTACGGCCAGCCATTGACCATCGAGCAGGTGCTGGCGAGCAAGATGGTTGCCGACCCGCTGCACGTCCTCGAAATCGTCATGCCGGTGGCCGGTGGCGCCGCGCTGATTATCACCAGCAAGGAAGTGGCGGCGCGGGCACGCAAGCGTCCGGCCTTTATTACCGGGTTTGGCGAGCACCTGGCGTTCAAGTCGCCGTCCTATGCCGAGGACATGCTCAACACCCCAATCGGCCCGGCCTCGCGCCAGGCATTCAGCATGGCCGGGCTCAAGCCCAAGGACGTGGATGCCGCGCAGATCTACGACTGCTACACCATCACCACCTTGCTGACCCTGGAAGATGCCGGGTTCTGCGGCAAGGGTGAGGGCATGGCGTTCGTTCGCGAGCACGACCTGACATGGCGCGGCGATTTCCCGATGAACACCCACGGCGGGCAGCTGAGTTTCGGTCAGTCGGCCTCGGCCGGTGGCATGAGTCAGGTGATCGAGGCGGTGACGCAGATCGCCGGTGCCGCCGGTGAACGCCAATTGGGTCGCTGCGACAGCGTCTACGTCTCCGGTACCGGCGGCGTGATGAGCGAGCAGGGCGCATTGATTCTTCAGGGAGCATAAGCACATGTCCAACAACAAACCGATGCCGGTCGCCACGCAGATTTCCGCTCCCTTCTGGGAAGGCCTGAAGGCGCGCCGCCTGTTGATCCAGCAATGCAACGCCTGCAGCCACTGGAACTTTTACCCGCGCCGGCATTGCCCCAAGTGCCTGGAACATGACCTGGCCTGGCGCGAAGTCGACGGCACTGCGACGCTGTACAGCTACACCGTGACGCGCATCGCCACCTTGCCTGACTTCATTGATGAGATGCCGCAGAAACTGGCGGTGGTCGAATTGGCCGAAGGGGTGCGGATCAATACCAACCTGGTCGGGCTTGAAGAGGATGAGNNGGACAAGGATGCGGCCAGCCTTGAGGGCTTGTCGGGGCAGGACCGCGAGCCGGCGCCGGTGGCGGCTGAGCAACCGGCGGCGCGGCAGATCGATTTGAATGACGGCCCGGCGTTGCAGGCGTTGGTCAGCGAGCAGTACAGCGACTGGAGCAATGTGGTGGTGGTCGATCAGGCGCTGATCGATGCGTTTGCCCAGTTGTCGGGCGATGACTACTGGATCCACACCGACCCGGAACGTGCACGCCTGCAAAGCCCGTTCGGCGGCACCATCGCCCACGGTGCCCTGGTGCAGGTGCTGCAATCGCGGATGAAGCTGGCGTTGGGTTTCGAAATCAGCGGCTTCACCACCCAGATCAATTATGGTTCCGATCGCCTGCGCTTCCCGGCGCCAGTCCCGGCCGGCTCACGCATCCACTCGCGGGCACGGGTGAAAAAAGTCGAACTGCTGCCGCGGGGTACTCAACTGACTCTGGAGTTGAATATCCATGTGGTGGGGCAGGACAGGCCGTCGGTGATTAATGATCTGGTGATTCTGTATATCGCTTGATCCCCCAGATTTCCCTGATTCTGTGACCACCCCGCTCCCTGTAGGAGCGAGCTCGCTCCTACAGAGGATCCAGGTACACCCAGGATTTCCTGATCGCCCCCAAATCCC
>CXWL01051283.1_pt1 | contig 10091 bp, 13 predicted proteins | sample 590931 | NCBI WGS metagenome assembly CXWL01 (sample SAMEA3498368, study PRJEB10139) | groundwater metagenome | biome: water well; material: biofilm material | place: Germany | collected 2015-04-27
CACTTCATTCGTCCGGTAGGCGACCGAGGCCACGGCTTCATTGCCGTCGATCGTGAGTATTCGTCGTGCGTTCATCGTGAAGGCTCCTCTTTTGGGGATGAGGTGGGAGCATGCGTGAGGCGATCCAGGCTCGTCTGCTGCGCACCGAAGGCGTGCAGGAGCCGATGAGAGACGTCTCTGATCTCGCCTTCTCCCTTGATCTGAACCATGCGGGGATGCTGGTCGGCCTGTCGGGCGTAATAGTCGAGCAGCCGTTCTGTCTGAGCATGATACAGCGTCAGTCGGCGGCGCACGACATCCTCCCGGTCATCATCCCGTTGGACCAGTGGCTCACCGGTCACATCGTCTCGGTCGTCGATCTTCGGCGGGTTGAAGATCAGATGATAGAGGCGTCCGGAGGGGAGATGGATACGGCGCCCCGCCAACCGCCTGACACCTCTGCGTCTTCTAGTATGATCTCAGTCATATAGTCCAGGCGAATGCCGGCCTGATCCAACACCATCGCTTGTCCAACGGTTCGCGGAAATCCATCGAGGACGAATCCAGCCGTACAATCGGCCTGCCTGAGCCTGACAATCAGGAGCCGACTCACGACCTCGTCCGGAACCAGGGTTCCTGTATCCATAGCCCCTGCAATGAGCAACGCGTCATCTGACTCTGTATCCGCTGCAGCCGTGAGTATCTCGCTCGCCGTAATCTGCAGAATCCCAAGCCGCTCAGCGAGCACCGCCGCCTGTGTGCTCTTGCCTGACCCCGGTGGCCCAAGGAGGAGAATATTCATGCTCGCCGTCCTTCCTCATTGTACTCAGGCCCCGTAGGAGTCGACGAGGATATGTTCAAAGGGAACCTCTTTCTTGAGCAGGGCCTCGACAACCGCGGCTACCGTTTTGGACGGTCCCGCAACATAGGCATCCCGTGACCGGAGATCCAGCTCGCTCTCCGCGAGAGCTTCGTAGACCGTGCCCTGGTGAAATCTCACACCAACCGGTGCGCGAAATCCGAGGGGATCATGGCGTGCCGTCAGGGTCGCCCGAAAATGCGGGTCCGATGTGGCCCAGGCCGTGAGCTCTTCCAAATCGTAGAAATCGCCCGTGTCTGTCACGCCCCAGAACAGGACCATGTCCCGGGCCGGATCCAGTGTGAGTTGCTGTTCGATCATGGCCTTGATCGGAGCAAACCCCGTTCCTCTGGCGACGAACAGAAGGGGCGTGGTCAACGGAGAACGGATGCGAAAGCCGCCCAGCGGACCGCGAGCGGTCACGACATCGCCCACGTGCATCTTCTCAAACGCCCAGGTGCTAAACCGCCCGCCCTCCACCCGACGAAGCTGCAGTTCGACCGCGCCACCTTCGTGAGGCGCATTGCCGATGGAATAGGCGCGCGACATCCAGGGGCTCTCCGGCACCCGCAGCTCCAGATATTGGCCAGGCACGAACTGGCACAGGCAGTCGGCGTCACTCTGAGGTCGCAAGGTGACGACTAAGTTGTTTGAGCCGGCGCGGGCCATCTTCTCGACCACCAACTGGACCAATCGGTCCGGGTGCGGAATCCGGTCCTGCCACGCGAGCTGCTCCCGCCGTGCGATCAGATCATCCTCAATGGCATGCCGCACGATCGGCTGCTTCTCCATGTCCTTCACCATGGACAACGGCGGGAAGCTGATCGCATGGGTCGGACAGCTATTGGCGCAGGTCGTGCATCCCACCATGCAATTCAGCGGGTCCACGACCATGGGCTTCTTCCGCTCGAAGTCAAATCGATAGACCAAGCGTCCGCACCCGGTTACACAAGTGCCGCAGCCGATGCAGGCCTCGTCGTTGACGGTTGGGTGCCAGTCGATGGATTCGCGGGGCACACCATGCCACGGTTTGGTGAATTTCGGATCAGGCATCTGGTCTCTCCTTTCCTAGAAAATAAAGGACGAGATTTGTACTCCCCGTACGATGAATCAATACGCATCGGGTGCTATGAAACTCATGACGCTCCATCCCTGTCCATCCACGCCCACCTCCTCGTGCTGGAAATGGTCATACCGCGAGGTGGTGGCGATGTTTGTGTTCATCCGTCTGGCCTGCAGCATCATTGTCTTGGCCTTCCCGTTAAACATGTTCGGACAGCGCCTACTACACGGACGTAGGGAACCGCCCCTCTCCCACGCCCTCGGTCGCCTGCCGGTCTTGTGGTTGACGCTGCTGGTGTATCGTGCCGTCTTCCATCTCGAAAATCGTATCGAACAGGTCCAACGCACGATGGTCGTGCGTCACGACGATGACCCCCGCACCCTGGTCATGGGCGACCTGCGCGAAGAGTTCCATGACCTGCCGTCCCAGACGGCTGTCCAGGGATGCAGTCGGCTCGTCTGCCAGAATGACGCCAGGACGGTTGGCCAACGCCCGGGCGATCGCCACCCGCTGTTGCTCACCGCCTGACAGCATCGACGGCAGGTTGTCGCTCCGCTCGGCAATCCCGAGATAGTTCAGTAATTCCATCGCTCGTGTCCGGGCGGCACGAGGCGTTTCTCCATTAACCTCCAGGGCGATTTGCACATTCTGCATCGCGGTCAGAAAGGGGATCAGGTGCGATTTCTGGAAGACGAATCCAATGTTGCGGCCACGGAACGTTCTCAGATTCATATGCGCCACCGGCCCGTCAAGCACCAATTGTCCACGGATCAGGACCTGGCCGGACGTCGGTGGATTAATCAGGCCGACAGCGGTCAGAAAGGTGCTCTTGCCCGATCCGCTCGGACCGAGCAGCGCGACGAGTTCGCCTTGCCTGACCTTCATGCTGACATCCCGCATGGCAACCACTTCCGTGTGGCCGCTGCCATACACCTTGGTGAGCTCGCGCGTCTCGATGACGACAGGGTCTTGCACGTGTGACGCCGTCATGATGACAGTACCTCATTCGGAGAAATCCGCATCGCCTTCCAGATCCCCAACGCGCTCGACGCGGCAGAAATGATGGCCACCACCAGCGCCAGCTGGAGGAGATCGCCTTCAGTCAGCACCACGCGCCTCGGGAACAACGGGAATAACCATTGCCCCACCAGATACGCGACGCCGTACCCCAGGAGACCCAGCAGCAACGCCTGTTGCAAAATGAGTCCCAGAATCACCCGGCTCGGCGCCCCGATGATTTTGAGCAGTGCAATAGAGAGGACCTTCTCCATGGTGAGCGTATAGAGGATCAGCGCCATGATGATGGCGCTGACGCCGGTCAACAAGACCCGGAACAGGCCGAGTTGCCTACGGGGCTTGTCCACTGCTCGGAGCCCCAATTCGCGTTGGTCCTCCTGCGTGTACACCGACACATCACTCCAGCCGGAGATCATGGATGCGACATGCTGAGGGTCAGCGCCAGGAGCCAGCGTGACGATCACGGCGCTCAATTGCGGCGCCGCGATCTCAGACAATTCCACGCTCGGTTTGGCCGCCTGCGCGACGGACGTCAGCGGCTGTTGCGCGCCGACCTCACTACGCTCGCCACGAACCAGCCGAGATGCCCGCTCCAAGCGGACGGCCTCGCCCGGCGCGTCAAACTGAATCGCCTGCGCATCCCTGGCAGTAAAGAATCCAATCCCCTCGCCGCCCGAACTGGTCATGCCCGTGGTGATCCCCACCACCGTATAGGTGTCCTTGCCGAGGATAATGCGCTCCCCCACGTGAAGGCCGAGCGACCGATCGGCGATCATCTCGAAATGATTCTGAGCCAGAGGCCGTCCGGCGATAAGCGTCAGCCATTCTCCCTTGTCGCCGGGCCACCCGAGCCCAAGCACGGCCATGCGAAACGGTGTTCCCTCATGCTGTCGCTGAATTGTGTGATAGACAAACTCTCTCGCCGATTCGACGCCGGGAAGTGCTAAGGCCCGGTGGACGAGATTAGGCGGGACGCGAGACAGCTCCGCAAACGGTCCCCTCGTGTCCCGTTGCACAATCCAGAGATCCGCTCCGATCCGGTCCACCACCAGCAAGGCTTCGACGATGAATCCCTGGTACATGCCCGCCATTCCCATGACGATCATCAGCAGCATTCCGACACCGATCGTCGTCATGGTGAAACGGCCCAGGTCGTGCCGGATATCTTTCGTGGCGAGGTTCATGGCGTGATCCTGTGACCGTCCTGCAGAGTGTCGCCGGGGTTGGCAGGCGTGACGGCCGTCTCTCCTGGATCAAGGCCATCGGTCACTTCGATCATGTCCTTGCTGCGGAGTCCGATATGAAGGACCCGCCACTCGGCACGACCGTCGCGGTCGATAAAGACGCCGGCCTGGCCATCCCGCCGAATGAGATATTTGGCAGGGATCAGTACCGCGTCGTCCTTGTGCGCCGTTTGGATATACGCCTCGGCACGGTGGCCGACCGCCCAATTCTTCGGCAGTTGGAGCACCCGCACATCGACAAGGAACTCCCTGGTTTCCCGGTCGGCCTCCCGGCCGAGTCGCGCCACCGTGCCGGGAAAGGAACGGGCTGGTTCCGAGCGGAAGATTACGCGCGCCGGCTGTCCCTCGTTGACCTCGGCCATCTTCGTTTCGTCCACCCAAGCGCTGATCCACAACTCTTCGGTCGAGATCAAGGTGAGGATGCTGCTGCCGGGGACGACCACATCGCCGGGATCACGCTGACGCCGCACAATCAGCCCGTCGAACGGCGCATGGACTTCGGTGTCGGCCAAGCCGGCCCGGCGATACTGCTTCGACTTCTCAGCCGCCAGGCGCTTCATCCGCCCCTCTGCGATGGCGGCCACAGCGCGGGACAGCCCCGCCTGCGCGACGGCCAGGGCCTCCGTCGCCTTGTCCATATCCTCTTGGCTGACGGCCTGCTTGGCCCAGGCGGCTTGGGCCCGGCGGTGACTTTGCTTCGCCTGCTCGAACACCGCCATCGCCGCATCCTTGTCCGTGTTCAGCCGAACGAGTGCCTCCTGCGTCACTTCCCGATCGGCTTGGGCAATGGCGACTTGCTGCGTGAGTTCCTCGCCGTCGAGACGCACGAGCAGCTGGCCCGCTGTCACCCGATCTCCCTGATCAACGAGCACCTCGGTAATCCGACCGGAGATCTTGGAGCTCACGGTTGTTTTCACATGGGCCTCCAGCGTTCCTGTCCCCATGACCTCGGCGCCGATCGGCCCTCGCGCGATTCGGTGTTCGACTACCTTCATCGGAGCGAGCTTGATCCAATAGACTAGCCCTCCAAGCACAAACACCAACAGAACGATCTGCACCCCCTGTCGCCACCAGCGCCTGACGACGTTCCCCCCGTCGCTCACCATTCAGCCTTCCTCTCCTCTCCGGCTCTTGCGTCTACCTCTCCACAGACAACCGTCATTCGGCACCACCGCCCAGCGCCTTAAAGAGCAGGATCATGTCCATCAGACGCGCGCGTTCCGTCTGCACGAGCTGCGTTTCCGCGACCAGGATAATCCGTTGGGCGTCGAGAACGTCGAGCACGGTCACCAAGCCTGTCTGATACCGAATGTCAGCAAGGTTCACGGCAGCTTGCGCGGCTTGGACTTGTTCCCGTTGCCGCTGGAGTTGCTCGCTGCGCTGCCGGATCGAGACCAGCAGGTCCGCCACTTCGCGAAAGGCCAGCAGGATCGTTTGTCGGTAGTGCTCCAGTAATTGTTCATACCGGGATTCCGCGATATCGAGTCGCGCGACGTTCGTCCCGCCGTAGAAAATCGGGAGGGTGATCGATGGTCCGATGGCATAGGTCAGACTTCCCCCCGTAAGCCACTTAGCAAAATCGACCGCTTGCAATCCGCCCTGTCCGGTGATCGACAGCGTGGGAAAGAAATACGCACGGGCTTCTCCGATCCGTGCGTTGGCGGCGACGAGTTGTTGCTCGGCCTGGAGGATATCGGGACGGCGTTCGAGCAAATGTGACGGAAGCCCGACCGGGATCTCCGGCTGGACCACCACCGCCCGCAATGGTTTTGCCGCGAGATCGATCGTGCCGGGCTGAGCGCCGACCAGCACCTCCAATCGATGGAGCTCAACGGCCCGGAGGCGCTTGTATTCCGGAATCGTTGCGGCGCTTTCCGCAACCAGGATTTCGGCTCGCTTCACATCCAGGTCCGATGCGAGCCCCACGGAAGCACGCGTCTTGAAGAACACGAGCGAATCCTGCCTGACACGGAGATTGCGGTCGGCGATGCTGATCAGCTCATCGAGCTCGCGCACGCGAAAGTATGCGTCGCCGACATCCCCCACAAGCGAGAGTGCCACCGCGCGAACATCGTGCACGATGGCCTCGGAGTCGGCTGCGGCGGCCTCCATGCCCCGCCTGATGCGACCCCACAGATCCAGCTCCCATCGCAAGTCGGCGAAGGTATTCCAGAGGTCAAATCCCTGGCCGGGATTGGCGAAGGTCTGCGGCGCTCCGGCAGGATTGATGCGCGCTTTGGCCAGTCCGAGCCCCGCGACCGTGTTCTCCGAAATTTGTACGCGTGAGTAGGCCCCCTGGACATTGAGTTGCGGATAGAGCCCGGTGCCGGCACTCATCACAATCGCACGGCCCTCCAGCACACGAAGCGAGGCCTGGCGCACATCATGATTCTGCGCGAGCGAGCGCTCGATGAGCGCGGTCAATTCCTCGTTCTGAAAGCTTTGCCACCACGTGACATCCGGTAACTGTTGCGCGTTGATCGGGACCCCGGCTTCCGGATCACGGCCGCTGAGTTGATCCCAATCTTCGGGGACCTCAAGCGGCGGCCTCTGATAGTTGGCTCCCTGAAAACAACCGGCCAGCCCGGCTGCCGTCATGAGGCAGAGCAGGCCATGAGCGAAACGACCGGGCAGGATTTTCGGCTGGATCACGACGTCGGCTCCTGGTTCAGCTCCTCATATCGCACAATGACACCCCCTGAGTCTGCCACCCTACGTCACAGTATCCGATCCATCGGACTACGGACAGTTCACCCGCTCCACGCCTTCGGGCGACAACGCCTCCATGGCGACCAACTCCGCAATCCACGAGACCTCGGCGCGGCAAGCTCTCGCGAAGTCCTCCAGCAATAGCACCGCCTCATCGCCGAGCACGCTGCCTGTCAGAATGTCCGGCTCCATAGAACACCTCCTCAGACCCTAAGCGCCTGGCGGGGATTGAAAGCCAGGTCTCGCGCCATCGTCTGATACAGCTGCTTCGCCCACTCCGTATCCGCCAGCGGCAGCACCACGTCCAGAATGAGATAGAGATCACCCGACGGCTCGCCGCCCGTCATGCGTCTCTTCTTCTGAAGCTCACGATAGCCCTACGCCACTGCGTGGGATCTGACGATGGCTTCAAGACGCTTCAAACTCTCCGGCTGACCCAACACAATCAGTTTGTCGCCCTCGGCCAGCAGAACCTTGGAACCCGGATTGAACTCGAGATGGCCGGTCGTACGCTTGACCGCAATCAGGACCAGGCCTCGATCCTCATCCAATCGACAATCGCAGGGGGTCCGGCCATCAAAGCGTGAGCCCTGTTCGACGGTCAGCTCTTCCATCTGAAGATCCAGGTGTTCACTCTGCGTCGCCAGTTCGAGAAAATCCATCACCGCCGGGCGGATCACGGCTTGCGCCATTTGCATCCCGCCGATGTGATAGGGCGACGACACGCGGTTTGCACCGGCCCGCATCAGCTTGTGCTCCGACCCTTCGTCACCGGCGCGCGCCACGATGTAGAGGTCCTTGTTCAGTCCCCTGGCCGTCAGGACGATATAGAGGTTCTCCGTATCCGTATTCACGACGGACACCACCCCTTTGGCCCGTTCAATCCCCGCCCGGAGTAGGACTTCATCCTGCGTGGCATCGCCTTCCACGGCCATCCCGCCTTCTCGCTGCAAGGCGGCGATCACCTCAGGATTCTTGTCGATCACGACAAACGGCAGCGGTTTCGCGCGGAGTTCCTTGCAGATCCGCTTCCCCATGCGTCCATATCCACATACGATGTAATGATTCTTCACCGTCTTCATCTTCTCCTCTGTCCGATACCGTCCGAAAATCGCGCGCAGTTCCCCTTCTAAGAGTAACCGCGCGATGTTTCCCAACACATAGAACAAGGTGCCCACGCCGCTGATGATCAGGACGATCGTGAAGGCTCGTCCGGCCGGCGACAGTGGATGGATTTCCTGATACCCGACGGTCGTGACGGTCGTGACCGTCATGTAGAGAGCATCGAAGGCGGGCCAGCCTTCGATCACAATATAACCGACCGTCCCCACCACGATCACGCCCATCACGGCCATGACCACCAGCACCAGTTGCCGAGTAGAATCCAGCGAACGAGACGCTCCTGTCATGCAGCACGAACCTTCACGCTTTCGCCATCATGCCGCAGGCAATGCGGGGCCCACCAGGCGCATCCTTTGTCGGCGGGGCCGCCAGATGCTTATCAGGAAGCTCATGGATGATGAAGACACTCCCGCCCTTATCGAACAGGGTGTTGAGCCCGTCCGACAGGGTCACCCGACTCGTGATTGTATACAGCGACCCTTTTCGATCATCGTTCACTGAGAGGTTCTGGAGATCCTCGAGGTGGTAGGGATCGGTCCCCAACCCGGGCGTAACATTCGCCTTCGAATTCATGGCTCCATCCACATTCCCGTCATAGTGCCCCTTGGCAGCCGAAAATGGTTCGTAGTTGCCGGTCTCGTGAATGTGGATCGCCTGGCATCCCGGCTTGAACTTGCTGTCTGTCGTGCCCTCGAGCTGCAACTTGATCCTGGCCCGCCCTTCATATTTCTCATAGAGATACGCCTCTCCCGTGATACTGAGGCCGGCGATGATGGCCTTCGCATGGAGCTTCGTGTCCAGTTTCCCTCTGTGATAATCGGCACATCCCGTCACGCGTGACTCCGCATAAGGTCCGCCTCGTATTCATCACGGACCTCATTGTTAACAGACCTACGCCACCCTCAACGCGCCGGCGAACGATTGCACTGAATCATCTGCCAGGTTTCTTCATCCAGCAGTCCTGCAAATGCCATCATACCCATCCCTGGCGAACCGTTCTTGATAATCCAGAATCATTGTCCGTCAGAAAACTTCAGGTTACGAAATTCCTCCCAACGTTTCGCTGTCGCTGACCGTGATGGTCACCTGTCGCACCTCGGGCAGTCGCCGGACCGCTTCCTCACTCCGTTCCTGAATCTCCATACCCAGTGGACAGAACGACGTGGTGAGGACCAAAGTGAACCGGACCTTATCCCCGTCGATCTCAACGTCTCGAATCATGTCAAGACTGACCAGGTCATCTCCCAGTTCCGGCTCTTGCACCGTGCGCAGCGCGTCAAGCACTGCTTCTTTCGTAATCATCCGCGCCCTTCGTCTCTGTTAGAGGGAGTGCTCAGCCGTCGCCGCGAGCACCCGCTGGATGTGTTTGGTCAAGATGTCCGGAAGGCCCGGCAGATCGATTTGCATGAAGCCGCGAACCAGGGTCGAAATCGCGACATCGCGCGGGAGTCCCCGTGTCATGAGATATTCCACCGCCTCTTCTGCGATCGGCCCGACAGCGGCTTCATGGGACAACTGACTGCGAGGCGCCGAGTCAGCCAGCAATTCTGGAATGGCGTGCATCCTGGCCTGATCCGAGAGAAGCATGCCGCGGCAATCCAGATGCCCCCGGCTCTCGTTGTGTTGTCCAACGAGCTCACCACGTAGATACATCGTGGACCGGTCTCTGGCGACAGCTCGTGAGATCGCATCAGCCCGGGTCCCTCGACCGGTCAATTCCACATAAGACCCCATATCAATAAGCGACTCCTTGAGGCCCACCATGATGCTGTTGAACTGAGCTCTGGCATCGGCCCCACGAAGAAACACGCGGGGATAGGCCTGCACTGAACGTACTGGACGGAGCAGAATGTAGTTGCTGACAAACGTCGCGCCCTCCTCCACGATGACGCCGGTCCGTGGCCGGACATGAAACCCTTCCGCCCAGTTATGGATCATCGTCTCCGACAGCGTCGCGTTCTTTTTGAGAAAGACTTCGGTCACCCCGATGTGGAGCCCCATTTCAACGCGTGGATGGAGGGTACAGCCCGTAATCAGCTGGGCGGCGGCGCCTTCTTCAATCAGGATTACATTGTGGACGTTCTGGCTGATGTTGTTC
>CXWL01031757.1_pt1 | contig 10089 bp, 4 predicted proteins | sample 590931 | NCBI WGS metagenome assembly CXWL01 (sample SAMEA3498368, study PRJEB10139) | groundwater metagenome | biome: water well; material: biofilm material | place: Germany | collected 2015-04-27
TGAAAGGCGCAATCGCTACGGAGTTGTATCAGCCTGCGCGGAGAAGATATCAATTGCCAGTGAGACTTTATGGCAGAAATCAATCACACGCAAGAATTGGCAGAGATTTGCCATCGTGAATTGGGTGAAACAAGCAGCCTCAGTGCACTTTGGTCTCAGGAGTCGGCAAGAGTATGCTTGCTAGGAATTGTTCCGTATGAGAACCAGCCACCTTGGCCACCTGTTCAGGACGTCCCGATTCATCAACTGGATCAACGTCCTTCAATTCGGAGGCCGCGGCTGTAGGGATTGGTGGGACTGCTGGGGCTGTAGGGACTCCCGGCGCCGTAGGGATTCTTGATCGAGTCCGGTGAGAACGGAGAGCCGTAGCGGCCGTAGGGGTTACTGGTTGAATCAGGGTCGTACGGGTTCGCACTCAGCTTGCCGCGATAGTTCCCCTGCTGGTCATACAGTCGAGGGGCATCGGTTGCATAGGGATTTGTCGCCGATTGATTGCTGAACGGACTGCCGTAGGGACTGAAGGGATTGTTCAGGCCGTCAGGCTTGAAGGGGCTGCCGGCGCCGTAGGGATTGGACGTGGAATCAGGATTGAACGGATTCGCACTCAGTTCGCCAAGATCTTCCGCATGGACGGAGAGAGGCAGCAGCAGCAGCAACAAGAGGAAGACAACCCCCATGGCAAGCCTCTTTACGTAGACTTAGTCTCAGCCTCAACCTTCTTCCCCGCCGCCAGACTACTCCCCGCCTGGAGATTAGCGCAGGCGGGCACAAATTTTTCCTGACACCATTTTCCGACTTCTGGCGAGTAAATACTCCTGACACATTTTCTTTGTTTTTCGGGTCGATGCGGTCGTAGGGCCAGTGATGCTGAGGTCTGGCGCGTGTTCAGCGCGCCGGCAGCCGTTCGACTCCCCCGCGCCGAAGCTGCCTTCCCCTACGCCTCAGCCCAGCCCACGCTACGGATCACAATCGACATATCACTTCGCTACATTTTTGGGAGGCGCGAAGTCGTCGATCGCTTCAAAAACCTCCCACAACTTATCTACCTTGACGTGCTCATCAAGGTAGTCACCGTAAGCTTGCTCCGCGTTCGTGAGTAGATCATCGTAGAATACGATACGCGCATCGACGGTCTTGAGACTGTCTATGACGCCTTTCGGGCCGGTACCCGACGCATCTTTCCACTCGGGCGGCGGCTCTCCGACCAAACAGATGATCTCAATCGGCCAATTTTTAAATGTTGTCTTTTCGAGAATTTTCTTCGCTCCATCCCGGTATTTCCTGATCTGCTTGGTCAGGTCGTCCAGCGGAACTACGACCGACGCTCGCTTCAACTCGACGATGACGTGTTTTCCGCCAGTGGTTCTGTATCCGATGTCGATTCGCGCCTTCTTTTCTGCCCCTTTCAGCGCTTTCGAGTTCTTCTTCAGGAATTCGTTGACTCGCGATTCCGCGTGCTCTGTGCCCCTAGCTCGTTCCCAGCCAGGATCAAGAAGCCAGAGGTGATCGAAGATATAGTCGCGGAGTACAAGTTCTTTGTCATTCTTCTTGAGCTTGTTCTGGAGCGTGCGAATGACCTGGATTCTCAGTTTGACGATTTGTCCGTAGTAGCTCAGCTCCAGGTCGTCGATGTTCTCAAATATTTCGAGAATCTGTTCGAGGTTCTCGTCCTTGATGTTTTCGAGGCGATCGAGTTCCTCTTTGCGTCTATAGCTTTCGAAGGCGAGGATAGAGGCTTTGAGTAGCTCTTTCTTATCGGACTCGTCCGGCGAACGGATGGTGTTCAGTCGTCCAATCCAGCGTTCCGCCTTCTTCTTCGTATCGCCCTGTAAACTTTGAAGCCAAGAGGAAACTGCCGGAACCGCTGCCGCCTTTTTGGCGCCATCTGAACGGCGCCAATCGCTCCACTTCCCTGCGATGTGGCGAAGTTCGGAAAGGACTATTTTACGCAGCGCTTCGAAACGTGGGTCATCTTGTTTCAATGACTGACGGCCGCTAGTCGCGACATCGACTTGGTCGTCAAGATCCAGTTCCTCGCAATGCAGTTCGCCGATGATGTAGTCGGCGTAGATTTCCTTTTGGCCGAACTCATCAAGGATATCTTCCTGCGCCATCTTTCCGCGCATAAAAATGGCGAGATGGTTCAGGTTATCGCCTTCTTTGTCCTTCAACTGGCTTGGGCTTGTGACCGTACCAATCCATCCGCTGAGGCTGATGCTCGAATTCTTCATCTCGTCATTGATCGCTTGCAGACGGGCTTCATGTGGGCGCGCAAGATGCTTGCACGATTTCAAGAACTCGGTTTGCACACCATAAGTCCAAATATACTCGATCGCATTGTGGTACGCGCGATCCTCGGATCCGATCGCCGTGCCGTTCACGCTGACGGTGAAGTTGAATTTCTGTCCAATCACCGCGAATCGCCGCGCAACGCGGCGCTTCAGGCCTTCCACCGTCATGCCGGAAAGCGACTTGGATAAGCCTGACAGGACAATCCGCGTTCCCTTCTTGAGGTCGGAAGGATAGCTCTTGAGTTCCTCGGGTTTGTACGGTTTTTGCGTCGTCCCGGAAATCGCCTTGCGAATGATCTCTCTATCCATCTTGAACGCAGTGCGTTCCATGTGTTGCACTGTGTACACCTCAGCGATCTGAGCGATGGAAAAGATAGACAACTTCCCAAGGCCTTTGCGCCCCATTGGCTTTCGTCCGCCTGGGGTGTATTCGCCCAACACTTCTCGCCGCTTAAATGCGACAGTCAGAAATCGGTCGACGACGCCATCTCGATCCATACCCGTGCCGTCGTCTTCGATGGTGATCGTCCCGTTGGTCTTATCGACCGTTACGGTGACGTTATGTGCGTCTGCATCCCATGCGTTAGCGACGATCTCGGAAAGGACCGCAGGAATGTTGCTGTAGAGGTTGATGCCTAAATGCTCCAAGGCAGTGAGGCTGATGCTCATGACAAGTTCGCGAGGCTGACTCATCGAACTTCCTCAAGATGCTCATTGACTGAATTCGTGATAGCAGCCGCGAGCCTGACCGGCACGGCGTTGCCAATGAGTGGGATTGTGCTCATATTGTTTGTCCCTGGCGAAAGTGGAGAAGCCTAACTAATAAATCTACTGCGGCCTGCCCCTGTAATATAGCAAGGCAGCCTCAGCGATCTGTTGCGCATTAGTCTACGGCAAAGTCGTACACTTATCCATCACTCCGTCCGGTGCCACCATCCAGGTTAGACCGCGTATCCTGAAGGCTATCCGACTAACGAGTCACAGTCAGAGGCGGTTCGCTGGGTTGTCCATCACACTCCCGCCTCAAATACTTCTATGCGTTGCTCATTTTGGAGTGTAACCGCGAGCGAGAGGGTTCCCGTTTGACGCATTGGCAGATCTCCTGAGAGTCGCCAGCCAGTATACGAGAGATCCCAGACGGTGCCTTGTCCTGGAATGGCCCAGCATTGTATTTGACGGAGCATTGCACGGGAAAGCAGAGGAAGATATGAATGATGAAGAGCCTGAATGCCTCGCATGGAGGCGTATTCTAGGAAAGCAGGGATCAAGGGAGCAAGGTCAGTGAATGAGAATTGGTGATATTCTGGCCAAGGCAGATCTGCATCAACGTCCTGGCCCTTACCCAGCGTCCAGCGAATACTGCTTGGCGCAGGATTCAGAGGTGCAAAGAGTGTGGTGGGCTCAGCCTACTTCCCGCCTGGAGATCAGCGCAAGCGGTCAACCTCGACACAGTGGTGGAGCGGCCGTATCACTCAGCCAGGTAGCGGTGGCCCCTACAGCAGGAAAAGACTCCCGACCATTTTTATTGCTCCGTGGTTACACGGCCGAAATGATCCTCGTATCAACCAGGGAACCAAGATGCTCATTTAGTAAGCAAGGGATCTGCCCTCCTGCGATCAATAATCCCACTTCCATATTTCTCTCCATCGCGGAACCAGTCAGGTTTGCGCTCGTAATGAAACAGATGTTGCCATCAGCAACGGCGACCTTTGCATGCACTCGACCATCGGAAAACTCCTCGGCTTTATCCCGCCACGCATAGAGCCGAGCGGAGGGGACCAGAACCTTCATCTTCCCGATCGCATCGAAAGAGATGCTTCCACCGTGCTCTTGGGACAGCTCCAAAAGCATAGAAATGAATACCCCTCTTGCACTCGCCTCATTCAACGCTTTAACGATCGACGACACGTCGTACGCCACGAAGCTCGTGATGAACAAGGATGTCTTTGCCGCATTTATGACTTGAAGTAGCGCCTGCTCCGTTCGTCGAGCAGACACAAAGGGGGTCGTTGGCCCCGTCCACACGAGTTCAGTGGACTGCCCCGAGGCAACTCTCGCCAAAACATGCCTCGCGGCAAGGAGCATCGATGCGAGCTCGTCCGAGCTTACAGGGACGGACTGCCACGCCTCGACCAGTTCGCCGATGACGCCTGAGGCGATCGGCGTTCCGACAACACCACTCAGTGCGGAGGCAGCCGTGAGCGCATCCGTCTTGCGAATGCGGGAGGCGATAGCCTCCACCTTGTCTGGCGAGACGAGACAAACGACGGCTGCGACAGCATCCAACAGTTTCTCCATTTCAGATGCCTTTCAAGTATGCAGCGTCGGCGCATTGAAGGGTTGGCACCAGGAGTGATCGGTCCAAGTAGCGGTTTCCCCGCTCGCATGAGGTTTCAGCCACGAGACTACAAGCATGGCAAGCTGCGCCATGAAGAGATCGATCTTTTTCTGGATCGTGTTCCGAGCACAGAGGATCTGATGAGCAGATCTTCGATCGGTTCAGTGCCAGCTCTAACAAACGCCCGAGGTTTTCCGGCTTACCGAGGTCGACGAGGCCACCGAGTGTTCCATCCGAGTCCGCTGCAGCGGTGTAGATGAGGATGCCGGCCTGGGCTCGCTCACCCGAGGTGTCTGCGTAGATTCGCTCACGAATGCTCGCTGCATTGTAGCCGCACTCCAGAGCCAGTTCGCGAATCAGAAGGTGCGAGAGGGTATGGAGCATGGCGTAACGAATACCGGGATACCCCTCGTCCGGGCTCAGCTGTCGTGAGTTGCGCCACCCCCTGTGACCGCCACGCAGCATCTGGTCAACTTTTTTTACGGCGGCCAGGCTTTGCCACGCGACGAGGGCCTGCTCGTCGAACTGGATGAAGATGCCTTCGCCATGTACTTGGTTTGCGGGCACCCAGTCGGGTTTGCTACGCGAGAGTTTGGCCATCTGAGGCCGCTCTTCGGTGTCGGCTGATTCTTCGGGTGCTTCGACACGCGTGAAACCCAACAACGCATTCACCTCACGCAACCGCTCGAGGAGAAGGACTCTGCTGATGCGAGATTCGAGTCCGGGCGGAGTCGAGACTTTCTTGCTCATGAAATGGGGNNGGGGATAGTCGGTGGGGGGATTCGCCTCCGTCAGGACATCCCACTCCGGGCCCTTGATGTCGCCTTCTCCGACGATTTCCTGGCCTTTGCCCGAGCGATGCGCTTCGATGGCGGACCAGATGGCTGCCGGTTCGTACTTGTCGATACCCGGAAGAGCCCCAGTCTTCTTGAGCGCCTTGACTGTCACCGATACCTCGGCTTCAGACTCCAAGTCTATGAAGTACTCCCATCCGTCCAGAATCAACTGGCTGATAGGATCCTTCGTCTGGGGAATCGCGAGAGCCGAAAGCGTGATCGGGAACCAGCTATTCGTGGACCCCAAGAGCACGGCCCTCGCCTCTTCTCCGCACTTGGCTTCGAACATGTCCAGATGAGGATGGCGTCCTCGACAGGCAGGCAGATTTTCTTTTCCTGCCTTGCCGAAAGCTTGGGCCATGCTCCTGGGTGCTCCACAGGCATCGCACTTCACCCATAGATTCTCTGTCTGCAGGGATGCCCCACTCTCGAAGAAGCGCAGAGATCCTTTGCAGGGGTCGTTGCCTCGATGCACGAAATAATGCCAAGGGAAGTCGTCCAAGTGTCCGTTCCGGCACGCCAGCAGGAAACGGGCAGGCACAGCATCCGCGTCCCTAGAGGGCTGATTGCCCTTCGAGCCACGACATCCCTTATGGACGAAGCGGGTCCTTTCTGGGCGGCGGCCCTCCTTGATCTCGAACAGTCCTGCATCGAAGGGCGAGAGTAGCCCGCATTTCACACAACGCATCCATCGGGGAAATGGCCTGACCGGAACTCCGATATGGGCCTCGGCCAACCAGACGTCGACCAGGTCACTCTTCTGAAAGGGTGGCATCCGCAAGCTTTCTACTTGCGATCCCAGTACTTTTCTGACGGCAGCAAGTAGTCGTGCCTCCTGAATCGGTTGACAGCGATCCTTCTCCCAACGGTCGATACCCTGCGTAACGACCGAAAGATTCGGGAGGTCGATCAATGCTCCAGGCCCATAGGTCCAAAGTAGCTGGCTGGGTCTGACTTCTCCAACTGGGGTCTTCATGCTCAATCCTCATCCTTCGATGCCGGACGAGGCTTCCACTCGTGATCGTCCGTAATGTGGCTCGTGTCCATGATCAATCGCACACCCGGCTCCACTTCCCGTAGCGACATCGGCACGGTCCAATTGTCCCAGGCTTGGATACCTGGAGATTTGATCAACGCGACGGTCTGGGGGCCTCGTTTTGCATACGCCAATATTCGCCCCCCCCTGCTCGCCTCCTTGGCCCACTCGTCTGCGCGCTCTTTGAGTTCTTGGGTTGCCAGATTCTTGGTGCTCGATAGATCACTCACGCCCCATGCCCGTCGGACGAGGACATCGATGGTCTCAGTGATCTCGGCTTGGTCTGATTTGTCCAACTTGCCCGCCCCTTCGTTGGGATTGAACGGGTCATTGTCGAGACGCATCAAACTGAGCATGGTGCCCGTCAATCCACGGTCCATCGCTCTCGGTGAAAAAGGAGTCACCGATTGTGCTTCGACGTGCTTGTAGAACGTCGCGTGGTAATGTTCGAAGGTCTCGTAGTGCGACAGATCTCGCGGGCGCGCCCAAGTGAGCAAGGTGCAGACCAAACCAGGGAAGGACCGACCAACACGGCTGGTTGATTGGATGTATTCCGCAGTGCCCTTGGGTTGGCCATTCACAGTCATCAACCCCAGGCGATTGACGTCTACGCCGACCGAGAACATGTTGGTGGCCAGCACTACGTCGATCGCCCGCGTCTCCCCCTCTTCCCACCGAGTCACGTACTTGCCCTCGGTGGCGTCAAATTCGGCCTTGAACTTGATCTCCAACTGGTCGAGGTATTTCGGGATATCCTGACTGGAGACACGTGAGGTCAGCTCGCGGATGTTGCTCACGCTACGCTGGGCCAGTGCCGGGCGCTCCACCATGCTCATCTGCACGCGATACGACCGGGTCTGTACGTCGTCCTCTGCCAGACGCTTCATCCCGCCGAGCTCACGCAGCGAATTGAAATACCCGATCATGGTCATGTACGGATCTGCTGGCGCACCGAATCGATCGAACAGTGCCTGTCCCGCTGTCAAAAATGCCGTGTAGACCCTGATCAACATCGCCGGCCGGGAACTGCCTGGTGAACAGACCCCGAGATACCGACGCCCGGGCTTGTCTGCGATCGGGCGCTGGATCGAAAAGAAGTTGTCTTCCACGTCCAGACCATGGGGCGGGAATACCGATACGCGACGCATGAACACGTTGTTCACCTGCTCTCTCGCCTTACGCACCGTGGCGGTCGAGGCAATGATCTTCGGTTTGACGATGTCATCGCCCAGCTTCCAACCACACAGTTCATCCACGACCGTCTCGTAGAGACCGACCATCGTGCCCAGTGGCCCACTGATGAGGTGGAACTCGTCCTGGATGATCAGGTCTGGGGGGCGAAGCGGTTTGACCACCTTCACCTTGGTAGCGGGTAGTCCCAGCCTTTTGCTGGCCTGATGGTTACCGTTACAGTCCGCCTCGGGCCATAGCAAGCCATGACGAGGGCACTCCTGACCTACACGACCGAATAGCGTACGAATCTGACCGCGCCAGGCCATCATGGCGAATTTGTCGACGGTGGCAATCATCATCGAGGGTGGTCGGTGGTAGATCTCTTCATCGACTGTGAGTGCAGGAAGCCCTGGATGAGGCTGTCTGCTCGATTTACCCTTGGAGAAATCGCAGCGGCTCCTGTTGTCCCCGCAGTAAATGATCGTGCGGTTGCTGGCTTTGTCGACCGCGATATCACGTCCTGGCACGATCTCGGTGCCACACCACGGACAACTCGTCAGTTGTGCCGGGGAGGCCAAGCCAGCGGTGTACTGGCCAGGTGTTCGAATCGCCTCGATCGCTTTGTGACTGTCTTCGGTCGTGCCGGGTGTCACCCGGTTACCCACCCATAAGCCGATGGTAAATGGTTCGGTGCCGAGCGACTCGTCGCCCTTGTCCAAAGCCTCACGCCGCAGCACTTCCATCGCACAGATCAATGCGGTCGCACGTTGGAACTGTTGTATCGTCAGCAGACGCAAGGTGTAGCGCATGATCACGGCCAAACCCCTTGAGCTGTCATAACCACCCAGATTGCCTTGCATTCGGCGAACGGCCATGGTGAAGGCAGCCACACCCAAGTAGGCTTCGGTTTTACCTCCTCCGGTAGGGAACCAGAGCAGGTCGGCATAAGCTTCGACGGGCTTGACGCGATCCCGGTGATTCGGATTGGCCAGCGAAGGGAGTGACAGCAATAGAAACGCGAGCTGAAACGGCCGCCAACTCCGGTTCTTCAGCACATCGAAATGATCGACGGTGACATCCTCGCCGCGACGCATGGCGAGCGCATACATGCTACGGACGCGCTGGGTGGCCATCGCCTGATTGGCAAACCGGAAGGCCGCGAGAGCTTTTAGGTCCGTTTTCAGGGTCTCGATACCCTCCTGCAAGCGCTCGTGGATTACCTGGCACCGATCCATCGCTTGTCGAGACTGCACGTCATAGCCGACAACGTCGTTGCCAACCCGGGCACGCTGCTCATTGATCCAGGCAACATAGTCCTTCGTTAATACGCTCAGGGCTTCGACCAACGCGTCCTTCTCCAAGGTCGCAAGTCGCTGCATATCGAGCAAACCGCTGCCCACCATCTCCTTCATCGCAGATCGATCCGTCTGGCCGAGTCCCGGCGTCTCGGTGACCTGGACTTCGTATCGAGGCATGACCACCGTACGTACTTCAGTAGCCAACGTCACGTCTCCCGATGTCGTGGCATGCACGGACACGCCGTGCCCAACTGCGAACTCAACTCGGATGCGGTAGATCATCTCCAGTGCTTCGCGTTCCGGGTCGATGCCCACCGAGTCGAGTACTGGCCTGCGCCGGAATATGGCCCGCTGGCCGGCGTTCTTCTCTGCACGGATGATCAACTCTGGCTGAAATACCCAGGCCGTATCACGATTGGTCTCAGGTTCTTCCTCGGCATTGACCAGGAACAGGGTCACCAAGCGATCGCCATTCGCATTCTTGCCGCGAATCGAGCCCTGCACCCGCACCTCGGGGCAAGTCTCGTCGGGAGCCTGATGGGGAATCACGCCTTCCGTGAGTGGGAGCACGAGTGTGCCGCCGCAGGGGATCCGTTGCCAGACCTTGACCTTGCTGTGCTCTTCCTCACCAGTTTTTTTGTTCTTGCGAGTCTTGAAGACTTCGTGGTCATTACTTCGTTCGTAGCGACCCCAGCGCACTTCGACCTCGATTCGCTCCGTATCCCCCTTCACACAGAACGTCAGACCCAGACTCGAAGGCACGAGAGACTGATTACTGGCGGCGTCGATTTCATCAGTGGGTTCCGCTTCGCCCTTGTCACGTGCTAGAGGCGAGTCGACCTCTTTGGCCAGAGCCTTCACGATCAAATCATCTGGTTCCTCAGTCCCGACATTCGTTGCATCGACAGCAAAATCCTGACCTTTTTCTACGGCCTCGCGAGGAGCCAACTTTCCCACGAGATACCTGTCCCGCACACCCATGTCGACGATCTGCTCATGCGGACCAGCCGCCGGGCCGAGTAGGTCATCCTCTACCGCGAGCTGCAGTAACTCTCGGATGTAAGCTTGGTGCTCTATGCTGGGTATGTCTCCGATGGTCCTGTGGAGTGCACTGGAA
>CXWL01030706.1_pt1 | contig 10087 bp, 8 predicted proteins | sample 590931 | NCBI WGS metagenome assembly CXWL01 (sample SAMEA3498368, study PRJEB10139) | groundwater metagenome | biome: water well; material: biofilm material | place: Germany | collected 2015-04-27
CGCAGGAAGGAAAAAGGAACGGACGGACAGCAGGATGGACAAGCGAAGGGTCGAGCCCCTGGAGCAGAGACTCTGAACGACTGTCTGAGCGGAGCAGAATGGAACCACCATCATATTGGACCAGACGAAGCGACGAGACGTGCCAGACGGTCAAAGAGCCTACGCCCAAAACCGTGGCAGGCAGCACATCACGCCGGTCCAGCTGGAGACAGCCGGTAAATATGGAGAGGCCCATGAGGATTACGCTTGATCGATGAAGAGACTGAAGGCACACGCGCTCAAAAATAGACATAGCTTCCATATCGGAAGCCCGATGGGGGATCTGAAGCGCATGGAAAGGATCAGGATTTTCCTGATACCGCAGTGAGGGGAGCCGCGTTGAAACGCAGTTCTATAAGAATATTCCGATCCAGGGCTCATCGGCCCTATCCTAAGGGGTTATTGAGAAAATTCCGTGGGAAGCCTAGCTAGAAGGCACCAGCAACCGAACGGTACGAAAGTCCTCGGTCAGTTTGGTCGAATGCGAGACAAGGAGATGCCACGGATGGCGCTTCAAATTCGCAGGGCACATCGGTTCTTTCCTTCCTCCCAAGATCTCATCGCACTCCGTACATCCAATCGCGCAAGCAAGGAAAAGGTTCCTGACACCTTTTCTGCTTTACACAGCATGGGATGTCTACCTTACCGAATTCCGCTTCTATGCATATTGCTTATAGTTTTTTTAGGCGGGTGTAGCCACAAAGACTATTGGCTGGTTTATGAGCCTCAGCCCTCTGGCTCAATTCCTGAGTTTGGCTACGCAGGCTACAAAGTCTTTGAGGGAGCGGATGCCAAAAAGTCAGAAGCCAAAAAAAAGGAGAAATTGGAGGAATGCAGATTGATGATTTAAGTGGAGGGAAGCCAGAACTTACGGAAGCCGACGAAGCGAGAATACTTGTCTTGCTACCTCTTTCAAAATATCAGTCTAAAAAGATAAATTGTGCCGTAACTCAAACGCCGATTAGTCGCCCGCCCGTGAGAATGTATCCCCCAGAGGTTAAAGATTTCGGACTAGAGCCTCAGTTAAGAGATACCATTGTTCCTTTTTTCTGCGATCTTAACGTCCGTGATAAAGGAGGTAACAGAGTAGACTTTACAGTTGTGGAGATAGGACAGCAGCAGCCTGCGCCGCCGTCTGCTCCTAGAGCGCTCGAACAGCAGCGGCAGCCGGCTCCCCAAGCTAGCCAAAAGTCGTCAAGAAAGCCAATTCCTACTGCTAGTTTAGCGCCACGGGAACAGAAAGACTCTCCAGACGGCCAAAAAGTCACACCAGTTCAGCCGACACAGAAGATTGAAAATACCCTCTTGCAAGATAGTGTCGAAGTACACGCCTTATACCGCTATCGAGTTATGACAGGCCCTGCATACACGAGCCTAAGCACCAAGCGCAAAACTTATTCCGCCAAACAAGATAGCACTGGGCAAAAGATCATTTCCTCGGACGTTGACGGCAACCTCCCGGTAGATTTACCCCTGCTGCTCAAAATTTATTGGTCGCCTGAAGGAAGAGATCTCTATGCAGATCCCCTTCATTGTTTTAATGAGTCCGGATTAGGGACAACAATCTATAAGTGCTTGCAGATGCTTAACCCTGTGGTCGGCTTCAACATGACGGACAGTCCCTTCAATAATTTCTACGTCGGACTGAGTCTTGAATTTTTGCGAGGATTTGACATTGTTGGTGGTTTTCACTGGTCGAAAATCAAAACTTTATCCGATGGCTTCGTCGAAGGACAGACTACCACTTTGGATTCAATCCCAACCAAGACTAAATTTCTTCAAGGCTGGTTCTTAGGTGTCAGCTTGGACGTTGGCCTTGCTGCAACATGGTTATCAAAATCCGCGATTGATTTGTTCAAAAATTAGGGCCACAAGATTTGTGTGTCTCGTATGACTTATGTTCCGTTGATCTTTCTCACTATCCTTTCAGTCCAAAGTATTGCCTGCGCGGCAACAGGCATGACGGAGCGAACCGAAACTGATGCCGGGCCTGATTTTGCACCAGAAGAACTTCTTGTGACGTTCAAAGATGGTACAGACCAGTCGAGAATCCAGGCCATCAACGAATCGCTACAAGTTCAAGTCCTAAGAAAAATGCTTTCAGGCCGAATGACGCTTATTCAGCTACCGAAGGATAAGACCATGGAGGAGATGCGGCAGGCATATTCTTCGTTCTCGGAGGTAGAAGCGGTAGAGCCTAATTACAAGATCGTGCCTCAATAGTCAGAAGGGTTCTAGCCCGGGAGAAACCGTTATGACCATGAATCGGCTGACAATACTGATTCTTGCGGCGACCCTTGGAGCCATCGGATTGACAAGCAGCGAAATTAATTGGGCACAACCTGTTGAGCCAGTCACAAAAAGGACCATTACAAAGTTGGCCCACGGAACTATTCCTATATTATCTGAAGCGCTGGCGATGTTGCCAGAATCTCAAGCCGTCGAAGGAGAATTTCTCATAAAGTATAAGGAAGATGCCTACAAGGCGGAGAGCATTTCAACGAGAGTCAGCAAGCTAAATGAAGTTGGTGAACGGTTGCATAAACAGTATCAAATTGAAGTCTTGGCGACTTCACCTACTCTGGGTATTCAGCGCATCAACATACCAAAGACGTTGCCGGGAACATCGCTCACTCCCTTTGCTGCCATAACGAGTGACTCCTCTGTCGAGCTCCTTGAGCCCAACTACAAGATTTATCCCCTCGGGACGCCTCAACCAGCGCCTCCGGATGACCAAGAATGGAAAAGTGGCGAACAATGGGGAATGGTGAAGATAGGAATGAAAACACTCTGGGACAGCGGTGTAAGAGGAGGAGACATCGTTATCGCTGTTCTCGATTCGGGCATCGATTACACCCATCCGGACCTCGCTCCGAACATGTGGCAGAATCCCGCCCCGACTTTTGGTGACATTCATGGAGCGGATTTCTGTCATCGCGCTCAGACAACGCGAGAGCCTAGCGGAAATCCTATGGACGATATGGGACATGGGACGATGGTATCAGGGGTTATAGCTGCGAAAGGGAACAATACCATTAATGTGGCTGGCGTGAGTTGGACAGCAAAGCTCATGGCTCTGAAGGTGCTCTGTAAAGAAAGAGCTGGAACCGTGGGAGACGCCGTTGAAGCGATTGACTATGCGATACAACATAAGGCTTTGGTTATTAATAGCAGTTGGGGATTCTCGAATTTCCATGGAGGTTTGAAGACTGCGATTGAAAAGGCCAACCAAGCGAATATCCTATTTGTTGCCGCGGCAGGTAACAGTTCCAATCGGAAAGGAAATGACAATGATATCAAGCCGGTATATCCGGCCAGTTACCAAGTCGACAACGTCATAGCTGTAGCCGCCACTGATGAGAACGATCAGTTATGGAGTGACTCACATTGGGGAATCAACAGCGTGCATCTCGCTGCGCCGGGAGTGTACATCGTCAGCACTATGCCGGGTGCCCCACAGATTGGAGAAGGGGACGGGACATCATTAGCCGCGCCTCATGTCACCGGTTGCGCAGCCCTATTACTTGCCAAGAGGGGAGCCGCAGCACCTCCACTTCGTCCCACAGACCTGAAAACGGCCCTCACGACTGCTGGCGATCAGCCAGCTGTTTTAAAAAATAGAATTTCTGACGGACGGAGATTGAATTGCGAGAGAGCAATTGCCTCCATGCCCTAAACGAAATGGAATGTGAGGAGAGAAGACCTTGCTAGGATCGCTTAAAAAGAAGCAGCAGGAACTCATGTACGCGTGAAGTTGACCATTGAAGGTAACACGAAGGGTTTTCGGGGAATATGAGTTATTGCGATTAAAAAGGAACTGAGAACACTGGCCCTTAACCATCCACCAAGGAGGAGGATCGTATGTCACGTCGACAACTGTTGCTAGCCTGTCACTGGTTTGTTTTTGCCATCACTTTTGCAGTGCTCTTTTCGTATAACGTTCAAGCAGAGATGTCCTCTGCTGACACTGTGGACTGTGATGAGTCCATCGCACAGTTTGGAGATGGGAGTGCACAAGCTGCTGTGGTGCTGGTAGCCGAGTCGCAACAGGCTGCTCAACAGTCTATGAAGGGAAAGGGGAAAAAGGATAATGGTCCGGTAATTACTCAACAATTTTGCGTGAAGCGAAAAATCCAGGCCGGGGACACCGCACACGATGGTTCTGCCTGTACGAGTGGCCGTGTTTGCTCGAGTCCTGGTGCCAACTGTGATGTTGCAGATCCGTCCACAGTGTGCAGAACAATCCATCTTGGAAGTGGAAACTGTACCTGTTCCTGCGTGATTCCATAGGAACTCGCACACCTGTATGCGTGGCGGATTATAGGGGTTGGGATCATGACTCTGCACCTTAGGCATGATCCCTCCTTTACCTGAATTTGCTTGCTTAACTCTTTGGGAACATATGCGCGCAGTCTCGCCGACAATAGGAGGAAGGCTCTTGAAAAGTACTTTGGTGCCTTTCTCTCGGTGGCTTCAGCAGCAATGCTGACGCCGGTATTTGCCAAACTATTCATGTGGGAGGCGGCAGTTGTCAGTGTTCTTGTCTCATGCCATGAGGAAGCGTTCACAGTCTTGTATGGAGTCCGGATACCGGCATCGGACTCCATACGTGGCATGCACGCGAATCGAAAGAGGCGGTCGATCGTATCTCTAATTTGACTGGGGTTGAACCATGAATAACAAATTTCAACCTTTGAGGGCGCTGCGAACCATTGGCTTTCACATGGCTCCCCTCTTCTTGTGGTTTTATTTCTGCGAAGTCAGCCAAGCTCAGACAACGCAACCTATCACCCCTTCGGGCCTGAACACACAGGTTTCAGGACCAATCTCGATTGGTGCAAACACCCAATATAATATTACAGGCGGAACGAGACCAGGAAATGGAGCGAACTTATTCCATAGCTTCGGCGAATTTGGAATCCCCACCAGTAACATTGCCAACTTTCTGAACGAGACCGCGCTGCCGACGAGCAATATTCTCGGTCGTGTGACCGGCGGAAATCCGTCCAACATCTTCGGCACCATTCAAACCACCGGGTTCGGCAGCGCCAACTTATATTTGATGAACCCGGCCGGCATAGTCTTCGGCCTTAACGCCACGTTGAACGTCGGTGGATCGGTGACGTTCACGACCGCCAACAATTTCCGGCTGAGCGACGGCATCTTGTTTAACGCAGTGCCTGGACCGGCGGACGCACTTCTGAGCACAGCCCCCGTGGCGGCGTTTGGGTTCCTGGGATCAACTCCGGGAACCATTACCGTTCAAGGGAGCAATCTCTCGGTCCAGCCAGGGCAGGCCATCAATCTCGTCAGTGGAGATCTCACTATTCAGCCCACCGAAGTCGAACCCGGAACGCTACAGACCGCGCGGCTCATCGCCCCGGAGGGCCAAATCAACCTGGTGAGTGTTGCATCGGCCGGAGAAGTCCTGGCGTCCAATTTCCAACCTGCCCGGGGTTTGACGCTTGGCTCGATGAGGCTCGGCCAGGGAACCTTGGTGGACGTGAGCGGAGATGCCGCCGGAACAGTCCGCATCCTTGGTGGAGAGTTGGTGATCGATAATTCGACCATTTCAGCTGATACGGTAAATGGCAACGGTACTCAGGTGGCTGTGGACATTCAGGCTACCGGCGATCTATCGATCGCGACCGAATTAAATCCAGTCATCACAGCAAGGACTACAGGGAGCGGGGATGCAGGAGCCGTTCAAATCACAGCCCGAAACATCGACGTGACAGCTATCATGGATGATTTCACCAGCCTCATTGACACTCACACTTCCGCGTCGGGAAAAGCCGGAGACGTACATATTACGGCGACAAACGATCTCACTGTAACAGGAAATCCTTTTGCCACTATGCTTTTTATCGATAGCGGAACAATCGGGCCAGATGGTGGACAAGGTGGCAACATCTCGCTCACAGCCAAGAATATCGGCCTCGCCGACGCGTCCATGAGCACCGGCGATTTTTTCGCCAATCAGATCGGGGAAGAGGCGACTGGTTCTGCGGGTGACATGCTGCTTGCTGCAGAAACTGTGAATCTTTCATTTTCTTTCATTGTCACCGACGCGTTTCTAGCCGGCAAGGGCGGCGATCTTACAATTTCGGCTCAGGATGTTTCCATAGTCGAAGGCGCGCTCGCCGCTACCGGTGTCGAGCAGGCGGGGTCTATCAATATTTCTGCAGATCAAATTATGGTGGATGCCTCTCAGTTAGAAGTGAACAATGGGGAAGGCCCTTCGGGTGGCATAAATCTTATAGGCAGAGTAATCGATCTCAAGAACGGAAGCACAATTGCGAGCCAGACTTTCGGAGACGAGCCTGCCGGGAACATTACAATTACGGCCACCGAGCGCCTTACCCTGTCAGACGATTTCACGACCGATGGCCCGCTTATTCGGCCAACAGGCTTGTACACGAACTCTGTCGGGATCGTAGGCACTCTAGGGAAGGCTGGAGTTATCGCCGTCACCACGCCATCGCTCTCGATAACAGATGGGGCCAGGATTGATAGCACTTCAAGGACGAGTGGTGACGCAGGAGCCATATCGATTGTGTCTGGCGAAATTGCTATCGCAGGAGAACGACCCTTTAGCCGATTCGGAGAAACTCAATTTTTCCTTGGGGGCAGAGATCAGCTAAGCAGCGGAATCTACTCACGCACTGTAGGCAGCAGATTTTGTAGTGGGCCGTGTGGCGACGGCGGAGCGATATCCGTCTCGACTGGCTTTCTCAGCCTGGCCGGCGGCGGCCAGATCAACAGTAGCACGAGTAATACCGGAAATGGAGGCAATGTCTTCCTCCAGTCCACGAATTCCATTGCCATAGCAGGGACGCGCGCGGACGGAACCCCAAGTGGCATTTTTAGCGGTACGACACGCACGGAGGCTGGCGCAGGAAACGGCGGCAACATCGCTCTCTCTGCCGGTCAATCAGTGACCATCTCAGACGGCGCATCGGTTTCGGCGAGCAGCACGGGGACCGGCAACGCGGGGAACATTGCAATCAATGCCGGCCAGCAATTTGAAATGCGCAACGGCTCGGTGAAGACGGAAGCAGCGCAGGCCAGCGGCGGGAATATCGACATTCAAGCCATTGACCGTATCCGACTGGTGAATAGTTCCATCAGCACATCCGTCCTTGGCGGCGCGGGCAGCGGCGGGAATATCAGCATCGATCCGAATTCCGTCATCTTGCAGAACAGCCAGATCATTGCTCAGGCCGTCCAGGGCGCCGGGGGGAACATTTCTATTGTCACGCCCCTCTTCCTGGCCGATGCCGGCAGCCTGGTGGATGCGTCGTCCCAATTCGGGTTGAGCGGCACGGTGAATATCCAGAGTCCGACCTCGAACCTGGCAGGCACCGTCTCCTCCCTCCCCTCTTCGCTTCGCCAGGCGCAGTCACTACAGACCGGTCGCTGCGCCGCATTGGCCGATAGCCGATCCAGCAGCCTGATCGTCGCCGGGCGCGATATTCTTCCGGCGGAGCCGGGCGGCTGGTCGCCCAGTCCCTTCGCGCTCATGGGCGAAGAGGCCGATTCTCTTGCCATCGCGTCACCGCCGGTCGCCGCCATGACCGCATCGGCCGATACCGCGGTCTCGTTGCGCCGGTTGACCCCCGCAGGCTTTCTGACACAGCGCTTTGCGGAGAATGGATTGACTGGATGCCGCGCGTAAGGTCGAGGCTTGGATGAGGAATCACATATCGTTTGCGCGGCCGAGCGCAGGCATCGCCCTTTCTGCGGGGTTCGTCATGCTGCTCACACTGGCCCCTTCTTCACTCCCGGCTCAGGCCCTCCCGCCGGTCTTCGATCCGACCGGCCGATCCGGTGAACCGTCCGGTCCGCTCAAGAAGGAGTTCAAGCCGCCGGCTCCCCCGCCGAGCATGGTGCTGCCACCGGTGCCACAGGAGCCGGATAGCGACCTCCAGCGGCAATTGGGACAGATCCGCGTTTTCGTGCACGACATTCATGTGACCGGCAACACCGTCTTTACGGAGGTGGAGATCGACCAGGTCACGAAGCCGTTCAAAGGCCGCATCCTCATGACGGATGACCTGGAGCGGCTGCGGCTGGCGCTGACCCTGCTCTACGTCAATCGAGGTTACATCACGTCGGGCGCGATCATTCCCGATCAGGACGTGACGCTCGGAGTCATCACCTATCACATCGTCGAAGGCACGGTCGCGCGGATCGATGTGGAGGGGACCGACTGGTTCCGTGACGGCTATCTGCGCGACCGGGTGGAGCTCGGCGTCAAGACGCCCTTTGCCATCGCGCCCCTGCAAGAACGGCTGCAACTGCTCCAGCAGGACCAGCGCCTTGAGCGCATCAACGCGGAACTCCGCCCCGGCGATCACCGCGGGGAGAGCGTGCTGAATCTGCGGGTGAAGGAAGCCTCTCCCTGGAAAGCCTGGCTGGATTTCAATAACCATCAGACACCGGTCGTGGGCGCCGAACGGGGCCTGGCTACCATCGCACATCAAAATGTCATCGGCCACGGCGATGCCTTCAGCTTCACCTACGGCCGGTCGCGCGGCGTGAATCCGATCATCGACACCTCCTACACGATTCCGGTGAACCGGTACGATACGACCCTGTCGGCTTACTACCGGCGCAACGATTTTCTCGTGGTCGATGAGAGCTTCCGTTTTCTCGACTTGAAGGCCGACGCGGAGATCTTCGGCATCACGCTCCGCCAACCGCTCTACAAGACGCTCACCGATGAGTTTGCCGTCGCGATCACCGGGGAACGGCTCTATAACAAGGTCACCTCCGCGTTCGACCAGGCCGGACTCCCCTCGCTGTTCATCCCCGGCTCATCGGACACCGGCGTCAACACAGTCAGCGCGCTCCGCTTCATTCAAGAGTATGTTCATCGCACGTCGAACTCGGTCATCGCTGTCCGCTCCCGCTTCTCCATCGGACTCGATGTGATCGGCGCGACCAATAACTCCGGCCCGCTGCCGGATACGCAATTCTTCTCGTGGTTAGGCCAAGTGCAGGGTTTGCGGCGGCTCGATGAGTGGGGGGGCGTGCAACTGCTGGGACAGATGAGCCTGCAACTTGCCAACGACCGCCTCTTCCCCCTGGAACAGGTGCCGGTCGGCGGACGCTTCAGCGTCCGCGGCTATCGCGAGAACACGCTCATTCGCGACAATGCGTTTCTCGCCTCCATTGAGTCCCGCATTCCGCTGCTCACATTTCCCTCCGGCGAGCCCCGCCTCCAATTCGCGCAATTCGCCGATGTGGGCCGCGCCTGGAATGCGAAAGGCGGCACACCCGATCCGCAGACGCTGGCGAGCGTCGGACTCGGCGTTCGCTGGAGCCTTCTCCCTCAGGAGCGCGCGCGGTTTGAACTCTACTGGGGACAACCGCTCAATCACGTTCCGCATCCGCCGGGCAATCTGCAGGATCACGGCATCCACCTGCAGTTTGTCATGCAAGTCTTATAAGGACGAGGCCGATGAACCCTCGACGCATGCTCATCCTCTCCCTCACGGCATCAGCGGCCGGCTCTAGACATGCCGCACGAGGGATCCACCGCTGGATCGGCCTGGCGCTCGTTGGAATCCTGGGGCTCCTGCTCACGACCGCGACGCAAGGAGCAACCGCCCCGGACAATCTCGACGTCCTGCTGGCGCAGGGCACCGATGCCTTTCGCCATGGCGCGTTTGAACAAGCCCTCACCGCCTGGAAGAAAGCCGCCGGGCTTGCCGGCGAACGCGGCGCGACCCGCGAACACATCCAGGCCCTTCTCGGCGCCGCACAAGCGGCGCAGGCCCTCGGTCAGTCCAAACAGGCACTCCTCCAGCTTGACCTTGCGCTGGTGCTCTCACAGAACAGCGGCGATGCGCCGACCACAGCGAGCGTGGTTGCCCAGCTCGGTCGCACGTATCTCGCTGTCGGGCAACTCGATGAAGCCGAGGAACGCCTGACCGACGCGTTGACGCTCGCCCGGCGAGAAGCGTCATCCGCGCTCACTGCCGCCACGTTGAACGATCTGGGTATTCTCCACGCCCTACGACACGAAGACGCCGAGGCGCTG
>CXWL01128354.1_pt1 | contig 10087 bp, 7 predicted proteins | sample 590931 | NCBI WGS metagenome assembly CXWL01 (sample SAMEA3498368, study PRJEB10139) | groundwater metagenome | biome: water well; material: biofilm material | place: Germany | collected 2015-04-27
GCATGCTGCCCCAGGGGCCGAAGCTGTACGGGCGTTGCAGGCAATCGGTGAAGGCAAAGCTGCTGGAGGCCCGGTAGTCGAACCGGCCGCCACCAAAGTGAGTGCACTGCGCGGGCGGGCACAGCGTCGAGGTGACCCAGGTGATAGTGGTGCCGGTATCGAGGGCGAATTTCAGCGGCTGCCCGGGCGTGCCCAGTTCGAGGGTCGAATACCATGGCGTCGCACCATTGTTCTGAAAGGGCCCGCGCTGCATGGGCAATACCAGCCCGTGGGCTGTGGAGGGAGTGTGCATGATGACTTCCGTTTCTGTAGTGAGAACTCCCCGGTTGCCCGGGGAGCCTTATTCAAACGGTGCGCGGATAAAAACGCTGTCGGCTGACTACCCGCTGGCCGCACGGAAACGGCGCCAACCGGGCGTCGATCAACGCAACGCCTTGCCCTCGGTCTCCGGGATAAACACCACCAGCAACACGGTAATCAACATGAACGCGTTGATCAGTGTGGTGGTCATGTTGAACGACGAGCCGTACGCGATCAGCACGCCGATTACCGACGGCGCCAGCACATTGGCCACGCGCTGGGCGAAGATCGCCCAGCCATAGCCCAGCGTGCGCAAGCGCGTGGGGTACAGCTCGCCGATCCAGGCGCCCCATACGCCCCAGGCACCGAGGTTGAAAAACGCCAGGGCAAAGTTGCTCAGGTACAGCATCTCCAGGGATTGGGCGTTGGCAAACCCGTAGCCGGCCAGCACGGCGGCGCTGATAAAACCGATGATGACTTTCTTGCGGCCCAGGCGTTGGGTCAGGTACGACGCGGTGATGTAGCCGGGGATCATGCACAGCGCCGACAGCGCGATAAAACCGTAGCTTTGCGGCAGGCTTAAACCACGTTGTTGCAGCAAGGTCGGCAGCCAGGTCTGCAAGCCCCAGTAGCCCCACGAAAAGGTGAAGTTGACGACGATCTGCAGCGCGCTGACCTTCATCAGGCTGGCGGTAAACAGGTCGCGATGCCGGCCCTGGGTGGTCTGGTCGACCGTCAGTTCACAGCCTTGCGGCACCTGGACCGCACCTCGACTCAAGCGCGCGATCACCGCCTTCGCCTGGGCTTGGCGCCCCACGCCGGCCAGCCAGTAAGGCGACTCCGGCACCCAGCGCGCGACCACCAGCGCCCACAGGCTGCCCAGTGAACTGAGCACGATAATCGCGCGCCAGCCCTGGGGCAGCAGCCACACCGTGGCCCCCAGCGCGAGCAACATGCCGATGGGCCAACCCGAGGCCAGGTACACCGTCAGCGCACCGCGATGGCGGATCGGCAACAGCTCCTGGTAATGGGCAAAAGTCACCACCATCATGCCCACCGCCGCCACGCCCGAGACCAGCCGCAGCGCGTACAGGGTGAGGTAGTCGGGGGCAAACGCGCTGGCCAGCGACACCAGCCCATACAGCCCCAGGCTCCAGAGGATGGCGTTTTTACGGCCGATACGCTCGGCGATCTTGCCCCAGGCCAGCGAGCCCAGCAGCATGCCGATGAACATGGCGCTGATCAGGTTGCCGATGGCCAGCGCATCCAGGGCCAAGTCTTCGGCGATCAGCGGCGCGGTGTAGACGATGATCATCATCTCCCACGCCTCGATGGCAAACACAAAAAACAGCGCGAGGCAGGCTTTCAGATGCTCACGGGTCAAGGGCACATCGCGGAACACATCGCCCACCGGCAGGGTGGTCGCATTGCTGCCCGGTTCGGGCGTCGAGGTGGCGTCATTCATGCTGGTTTATCCCTGTGCGTTAGGGTCAGGCCTTGACCCGATTGCCGATTGGCACCGGCCCTTGAAACAGCCCGAAGGCCTTGATCTCGGCTTCCGGAGGCGGCTCGCAACTGCCCACCCAGCTGGGCGCCCAGCCAAAGCGGCGCTTCATGCCCGCCAGGGCCTCCGCCATCTTGAAGGCCGCCACCACCGGATCGATCACCGGTACACCGACCTCGCACTGCACCTGTTCAAAGAAGCCGAATTCGATGGTGCAACCGAGCACGATGGCCTCGGCGCCGTCTTCCTCAACCGCCCGCATGGCTTCTTCGATGATCCGTCGGCGGGTGAGGGCCGGGTCCTTCTGGAACTCATCCACGCCCATGCCCAGCTGGCGCATCGACGCCAGCCGATGCTCGGCGCCATAGCCGCGCACGCGCTCGTGCATCTGCTCCATCCATTTGCTGCGGCCGACGATGATCGAGAAGCGGTTGGCCAATTGCGCGACCACTTGCAAGCTGGCCTGGCACGGCGCGACCACCAGGGTGTCGCCGGAAATTTCCCGCGCATCTTCCAGCGCCGGGTCGTAGAAACAGCCGATCACCAGCGCATCGATGTCCTGTTGCCCGCAGTCACGGGCGATGCGGATGGTGCGCTCGTAGGTGAGGGCTTCGTACGCGCGATACTCGAGGTGGGTGGGGCTGGGGTTCATGTCGAAGGACACCACTTCAATCTGGGTCGACGGCAGCTTGATGCCGTGCAGCAAGTCGGCTATCGGCGCGTCGAAGGTCGGCTGGCCGATAGGGTTCAGCCAGCGCACGGTGACCGGTACGTCGTGGGGTAGTTCGGCAAGGTTGTGGGTGTGCATGGGTACGTCCTCGAAAAATGGGCTTAGAAAAACTTCACCAGCGCCATGGTCAGCTCGTTGGAGCGCTTCACATTGGCGCTGCGGTAGTAGTCGAAATTCACGTTGGCAGACAGGTACAGGCCCTGTGCGGCAAACCCGGTGTAGGTCATGGACGGACCGACCTTTCCAACCCGCGATTCAGCGAAGTCCGACGCAGCGGTGTTGTTGATGTGGTAGACGTGATGCACGCCCAGCCACAGGTCTTCGGTGGCCAGGTAGCCGGCGGCCACGTTGGCCAGCCACAGGCTGACGCCGCCGCGCAGGCGCTGCGGGTCTTCAGTGCCCAGGTCGAGAGGCTTGCGGTTGCGCGCGGCGTAGTGAATGCCGGCGGGTGTGAAGGTGGCGGCGAAGCGCCCCACACGCAGGTAGTTGGCGACGCTGAAACTCACCGCATAACGGTTGGCGAAGGCGCCGTAGCCGGCGATATCGTTATTGCCGTTGGGGAACTCGACCATCAGCGTCGGGTTGACCCAGAAAGTGGTGAAGTCGTCCGCGCCGAAGTCGGTCGTGGGCTCGACCACGTTGTAGTAATAGGCGAAACCCAGGTTGGGCGAGGCGATGCCCCAGGGGCTTGTGTCCTTGGCGCCGTTGGTGCTGGCGTAGCCGGGAATTGCACCGACCCAGAACTGCAACTGGTCGCGGGTGGTGTCGGTAAAGCCGGTTTCGGAGAAGTACGCCAGCACCGTGTTGCCGCCGGCCCGTACATTGCCGTCGGCGTTGCGGTTGTACACCGGAAACGACTCCAGCGCCCACTTGCCCGGCAGGCCCGGCTGGCCGAAACCAATGAACTGTTCGGCCTGTGCGGTGCTGGCGGCGGCCACCGCCCAGGCGAAGCAAAGCCCTGCGCTCAAGCGCAGCAGGTGACGTGTTTTCATGATGGGTCTCTCTTATTGTTATGCGATAAGCAATCACGCCATGGCGTTTTCGATCGCCTCGGGTTGCTTGGGGATTGCCGGCCCCAACACCTTGCCGGCACGGTCTTGCACCACGACGACATCCTCGATGCGCATGCCGCCAAAGTGTTCGTAGTCGCGAAAACGCGAATAGTTGATCAGCCCGGCGTGGCGGTTTTCCGCTTGCCAGCGCTGGATAAGCGCGGGGATGAAATAGATCCCCGGTTCCACNNTGCTGGCTGCGCGAAACCTTGGCGTCATAGCCCACGTGGTCTTCGCCGAGGGAATCCATGTCATGCACATCCAGCCCCAGCTGGTGGCCGAGGCCGTGTGGAAAGGCCAGTGCGTAGGCGCCGGACTCAACGATGTCGGCCGCCGAGCCGTTGAAGAACCCCAGCGCCTGCATGCCTTCGGCGAGTTTCAGCGCGGCCTGTTGGTGCACCTCCATAAAGGTCACCCCTGTACGACTCTGCTGTATGCCATGCACTTGCGCGCCGAGCAGCACGTCATACAGCTCGCGCTGATGCGGCAGAAAACGCCCGCCCACCGGCAGCGTGCGGGTTACATCGCTGGCGTAGCCCAGGGGGCTGCAGGCGGCGGCATCGTTGATCACCAGGTCACCGTCGGCCAGGCGGTTGTGGTGCTCGAACAGGTGCAGGATGTCGCCACGGCGGGTGAAGATCGGGCAGTAGGCCTCCTGCACGCCCTCGCGGCCCAGCACATGGCGCATATGCGCCACCACTTCACGCTCGACCACGCCGGGGCGGGTGGTGCGCATGGCCAGGCGATGCATCTGTTCGGTCACCCGCAGGGCGCTTTCGATCTGCGCCAGTTCCTGCTCGTCCTTGACTTCGCGCAGGGCCACCACTGCGCGGATCAGGGCACGTGAGGCCTTGCCCGCCAGGCTGCCGGAGGGCAGTTGCGTCAACTGCGCCAGGGTCAGCGCCGTTTCGCCGCGGCAGGGCGGCAGGAAGTGCACGCTGCGCCCGTAGCGCAGGGCGCGATTGACGAAGGACTGCACGCGGCTCATCGATCGCACTTGCTGGCAGCCNNAACAGCGTATCGAGCTTTTCTTCCAGGTCGATGATGCCGATCAGGCCTGGCCGGTTGATGCCAAAGAAGTAGCTGAAGCTGGCGTCCTGGCGAAACGGGTAGGGGTTGAGGGCAAAGTTGATCGGCGCTTCGCCATGGCCGATCAGCAACACGATGCCGTGGTTCAAGCGCTCGCGCAGGGCTTGGCGGCGCTGGATGTAAACCGTAGGTGCGAACATGGGTATTACCTCTGCGAAGGTTCCTGGGTCAAAGCGTGAGGCCGTAGACCGTGCGGGCACTGTGAGCGTCGACATAGCCGTTTCTGAGGTCGTCCAGCACCGCCTGTGGATCGCGATCGGCAGGCGGGCCGAAGCCACCGCCGGCGCCCGTGCGCACGCGCACCAGGTCGCCCGCGTTGAGGGCGATGCTGCTGGCCATCGCGTAGCGTTCTTGCGTGCCGTCATCACGCACCACTTCGATGTAATTGGGTGAGCCTTCGAAGCCTTGCTCCAGGCCCCAGGGCGGTACCACGGCGCGGGTGTAGCCGCAGGTCAGGAAGCTGCCATCGGCGCGGATGCGATAGTCGATGCAGATGCCTCGGCCACCCCGGAACTGGCCATGCCCACCGGGGGCGTCGTTGAGTGCCAGGCGCTCGACATACAGGCCATAGCGGGCCTCACACACTTCCACCGGGCAGTTGAAGGTTTCGCCATGCAGGCCCGAGTACACCGCGTTGTTGCCGTCACGCCCGGCCTCGGCGCCCCAGCCGCCGATCTCCGGTTCCACCAGGGTGAACAGGCGCCCGGTGTCGGGGTGCACACCGCCGATGATGGTGGCGCACACCGAGGCGAAGTTGCCGGCGGGCAGGCGGTACGGGAAGCGCTCGGCCAGGCAGCGCAGGATCAGGTCATGTACGCGGATCAAATTCTCGAAGTAGAAGCCTTGGGCGGCGGGTGGCTGGGCGTCGAACAACGAGCCGGGGCGGGTCAGTACCCGCAGCGGGCGGAAGGTGCCGCCGTTGGTCACGCCCTGGGGCGCGGTCAACGCCTTGAAGGCCATTTGCGCGGCGACCACCGCGCCGTCCCGGCTCAGGTTGGTAGGGCCGCCGCATTGGTCGGGGTTGTCGCGCAGATCGATGATCAGCTCACGCGCGGAGATCTGGATGGCGACTTTGAACACACTGCCGTCGTCCTGCAGCTCCTCCTTTTGCAGCGCCCCGGGCGGCAAGCTGCGCAGCGCACTCAAGGAGATTTTTTCGCCCAGGTCCATGAACGCTTGCATGGCCGCGAGAAACACTTCCACGCCATACTTCGCACTCAGCGCTTGCAGGCGCGTGGCGCCACCGCGCACGGCGGCGATGCCGGCCCACAGGTCACCCTCCATGAAATCCGGCATGCGCGTATTGCAGCGCAGAATCTGCAGCACCGAACGGATCGGCTGCCCGCGGCTGATCAGCTTCACCGAGGCCAGGCGCAGGCCCTCCTGGAAAATATCCGTGGCCTCGGTCGACAACGACCCCGGCACCCTGCCGCTCACATCGTTCCAGTGCGCGATGTTGGCGGTCCAGGCCACCAGGCGGCCCCCGGCGAACACCGGCATGGCCAGCACCACATCGTTCAGGTGCGTGACGCCGCCGCTGTGGGGGTCGTTGGTGATAAACACNNGCTTTGCGCATGGCCGTGAACATTTCATCGGCGATGGCCTGCAACGAGTTCTGGATGATGTCCAGGGTGAACACATCAAGCTGGCTCATGCGCCTGCTCCTTCGTCAACGAGGGTGATATGCAGGTTGCCGAGTCGGTCGACCAGCACCTGGTTGCCGGGATGCACCAGCACGGTGGAGCCCGCGTCCTCGATCACCGCCGGGCCATGCAAGCGCATGTGCGGCTCCAGGCGGGCGTAGTCGTAGATCGCGGTGTCGTGGATACCTTCCAGGGCGAAGTCCACCGGGCGCTGGCCTTTGTGTGCGTCGGCCAGCAAGCGGCCGGTGACAGGCAGGGCTTGCAGGTTCAATTTGCCGATCTGGGCAACCGCCACCAGGTGGAAGCCGATGATTTCCAGCGGCGCCTGCAGGCGGTAGGTGTATTGCTGTTCATAGAGGCCATGAAAGCGCTGGGCGATGGCGGGCCAATGCGCGGTCAGTGATTCGCCGCTGCTCAATGGCACCTCAACGGCATGTTCCTGGTTCTGGTAGCGCAGCTTGCAATACACCTGCAACTCGACCTGTTCCGGGGTAATCCCGTCGTCGATAAATTGCGCGCGGGCGTTGTGCATCAGCTCCTGCAGAAACACCTGGGTCTGCGCCACTGCGCCGTCGCGCTGGGTTTCAACGAAGCGATTGATAAACAGGTCACGGCGCAGGTCGGACATGGTCATGCCCCAGGCGGAAAACACCGAGGCGCCACGCGGCACGATGACCTTCTTGACCCCCAGCTCCTGGGCCAGCGCCACGGCGTGCATCGCGCCGCCGCCGCCGAACGCCACCAGGGTCAGCTCCCGCGGGTCGTGGCCACGGCTCAACGACACCAGCTTGAGCGCGTTGACCATATTGTCGTTGGCGATGCGCACGATGCCCCGGGCGATCTCGTTGATGGGCAGCTTCAAGCGTTTGCTCAACTGGACAAAGGCCTGGTGCACGGCGGACATATCCGCCTCCAGCTCACCGCCGCAGAAGTAGTGTGGGTTGATCCGGCCCAGGGCCAGGTTGGCGTCGGTGGTGGTGATTTGACTGCCGCCGTTGCCATAGGCTGCAGGGCCAGGCACGGCACCGGCGGATTGCGGGCCGACATGCAGCTTGTCGAACTCATCGACCCAGGCAATCGAGCCGCCGCCGTTGCCGATTTCCACCAGGTCCACCACCGGCACCATGATCGGGTAACCGGCGTTCAGGCGGTCGCGTTCGATCCAGTAGTCGGTCTTGATCGACACCTGGCCGTTGCGTACCAACGAGCATTTGGCGGTGGTGCCGCCGATGTCCAGCGCCAGCAGGTTCGGTTCGTCGAGCAAGCGGCCCAGCTCGGCGGCGGCCCAGAAACCGCTGGCCGGGCCGGACTCGACCATGGTGATGGGGGTGTCGCGGGCATGGCGCACACTGTCGACGCCGCAGTTGGATTGCATGATGTACAGCGGCGCCTGATAGCCGCCCTCGCGCAGGCCGGTTTCGAGGTTGTCGAGGTAACGCGCCGCGATGGGTTGCACATACGCCGACAGCACGGTGGTACTCGAGCGCTCGTATTCGCGCCATTCGCGGGTGATCTGGTGGGAGGCCACCACCGAGATCCCGGGCCATAGCCGTCGTACTTCGTTGAGCACGGCCTGTTCGTGGGCCGGGTTGGCATAGGCGTGCAGCAGGCAGATGGCGATGGCCTCTACGCCATCGGTGCGAAAGGCGCCGAGCATGTCGGGCAGGCAGGCAAGGTCCAGCGGCTCGCGCTCGCTGCCATCGGTGTGCAGGCGCCCGGCGATTTCGCCGCGCAGGTAACGCGGCACGAACGGCGTGGGTTTGACCCATTTGAGGTTGAAGTAATCCGGGCGGTTGGCGCGGGCAATTTCCAGCACGTCGCGAAACCCCTGAGTGGTGATCAGCGCCGTCTTTACGCCGCGCCGTTCGGTGAGGGCATTGATCACCACCGTGGTGCCGTGGGCCAGAAAGTCGACGGCGTTGAGGTCCACCTCGGCTTTGCGCAACACATTGAGCACGCCTTGGGCGAAGTTGGGCGGGGTGGTATCCACCTTGGCGGTACGAATGATCTGCTCGCCGGTCGCCGGGTTGCTTTCGAAATAGACCAGGTCGGTAAAGGTGCCGCCGACATCGGTTGCTACACGTACAGTTTTGCCGTCCATACCCACGGGGCATCTCCTCAGGCGAATGATGTGATGGGAGACAGGAGAGCCTGGGGCTCTCGCTGGTAGGGTCGATGCTAGGCGGGGAAGAGCCCGGCGGGCCACGGGCGGCGAGGGTAGGTGGGTGGGCTTTTGCAGCGAGGGCTACCCGGATGGGTAGCGCGGTGGGTCACGCAGGCGGGTCAAGTACGCCAAGGCGTAATGCAGCGCTGATGGCGGCGGTGCGGTTGTCCACCGACAGCTTGGCGAATACATGCTTGAGATGGAATTTGACGGTGTTCTCGGAGATGTCCAGCGCCTGGGCGATCGTCTTGTTCGGCTGGCCGTTGGCGAGCAGGGCAAGGATCTGGGTTTCCTTGGCGCTGAACGGCAACCGCGCCCGCACTGGATGCGCGCGCCAGCCGCGCAGGCGCGTGAGCAGCGCGGCCTGGCCGGGAAAGGTCTCCGGGCAGGCCTCAAGGGCGGGCAGCAGGCTTGGGCCCACTTCCAGCAGCAGGCCGGGCAAGGCCTGGGGTGACACCTGGGTGAGGATCGCGGTGATGGCCTGAGGCTCCAACCCGGGCTGGCCTTTGCTGTACGCCGCCAGCGAAAGCAATTGCAGGCGCCAGGTGCACAGCTTCAAGCCCTTGCCCCCCAACACCTTGACGCCCTGTTGCAGGCGGTTCAAGGCGGCACCCGAGCTGCCCGTGGTCAGCTCCAGCCGCGCCAGTGCGAGGGTTGCCGCCTCGTAATTGCGCCAATCGGCGTGGTTGCCGGCAACGCGTTCAAGGTCGGCGTGCACCGCTTCCTGGCGTGCTTGAGCCGACGATCCGCATTGCAGCAGCAGATCCACGCGCCAGGCTTTGACCAGTTGGTTCATGCGTGGCCAGTTGCGTGCGGTCGCCAACCCGTCCACCCGGTCCAATTCGCGCAGCGCAGCTTGCAAACCCTGGTTGCGCAGGGCGGTGCGCCAGGCCACCTCGGCGGGGACCGCGGCGATATCCAGCCAGCCATCTGTCTGCTCGATAGAGGCCCAGCCGTCGCGCACCCAAGGCGTGGTTTCGGCCCAGGCGCCTTGCCAATACAGATGCTGGGCCTTGAGGCAGCCGACCAGCGCCTTGGCGGAGCTTTCACGGCCAAATTGCCGGGTGGTAATCGCCAGGGACTCCTCCACCGTTCGGCTCGCTTGTTCGATGCTGCCGCTCATGGCCAGCGCTTGCGCCTCATGTACGCGGCAATAATGTTCGCCGCGCGGGGTGTCGATCGAGCGCATTTTGATCAGGGCCCTACGGATAGTGTTCAGCGCCTGGGCCGGTTCGCCGAGGGATATCGCCTTCACCGCCTGCACGGCCTCCAACGTGGCCAAGGCCATCACCTCGTCGCCCTGCAGCTGCTCCGGGTCGAAGGCCGCCACCTCGCCCGCGTCAAAGCAGTCCACATAGGCGTTCGCCAGCGTCTGGATGACATGGAAGTCACGGGCCTGGCGCTTGTCGGCCTGGATGAGGCCCTGGGCCAGTTGCAACATGTGGGCAGCCATTGCATGGTCGCCGAGTTTGGCGTGCAGGTACGCTTGCATCAGTAACAGGTCCGGCTCACTGCGCCGGGTCGGCTCGTCGAATTGTCGCAGCAGGCTCTGTGAATAGCGGATGCCGTGGTTGAGCACGGTTTCCCAGCCCCCTGCGCGCACCA
>CXWL01034584.1_pt1 | contig 10086 bp, 10 predicted proteins | sample 590931 | NCBI WGS metagenome assembly CXWL01 (sample SAMEA3498368, study PRJEB10139) | groundwater metagenome | biome: water well; material: biofilm material | place: Germany | collected 2015-04-27
TAGTAGTAGCGGCGGGATGGGGTAAACCAACCTGATGGTGGCAACAATCCCGGAAAGATTGGCGGCCAGGTTGAAAGTATTGGCGGCGAACATCAGGAGGGCAACTAGATAAATTACTAACGACGGAGTGTGGAGTTTGAGATTGCCGATGAGTCCCCGTTTGGTGGCGATGCCGATGCGAGCACACATTTCCTGGACGCCGGCCATAAGGGGAATGGTCAGAAGAGGAGCCCAGAGCAAGGAGAGCCCTGTTTGAGCGCCGGCAATGAGGTGGGTCAGGATGCCGGAAGGATCGTCGTCGGCGGCGCCAGTGATGAAGCCGGGACCAAAACGCTTACCGAGATTTTTTAATTTGAGCCGGAAGAGAGAGTGCATTTAGAAAATTGTAGCTTATGCTTTTCAAAAAATGTTGTTAACAACTTTTTGGGTTTTTATCTTGATCCAGCAATTAATTGTTGTGTGTGGATAACTGACTTCTTTTGTGGAAATGTGTGATTAGTGGCCCAAAATGGAAGACTAAAGATTTGGGTGGAGGAAGATGATCTGATACGCTCCCCCGTTGAAGGAAAAAGTGTAACCAACTTTCTGATTGAGAAAGGATTTTGCCAGGGGTGATTCAACCGAAAGAAGAAAAACACTGCCGATACTTCGACCACCCAAGCCCTCGGGGACGAGAAGAAACTCCTTATTCCCCAATGGAGTGCGCAAAGTAACAAGAGTGTTGGGGGTAGCGAGGTGGTTGAATGGTGGAAGTTTGTTGAGGGCGAGCTCGAGGAGTTTCAATTTCTTTTTAGCGTCTCCCAAACTATCCATCAATTGTTCAGCGTTTTGGCGGGTTTTGTCGGAGCCGCTTTCGGTCGGGGTAGCGGCGTGATCGCGGGTGAACTTTGCCGAAGCCAACTGACGGTCAAGGAGAGCAATTTTCTCTTGTAAGACTTGGTTGAGATCAATCATGGATGACAATTATATCCCTGATCAACCTAGAGCATGAAGAGAAGCCCCAGAATGACGATGAGTATTCCCCCTCCGAGGACGCCCAGACCCGGAAGAGAAAAGCCAGTGTCTGGTAAAACCTCCGGCAAAGGGGACTCTGTTGGCGGATTGGTGGGGCTTTCGGTGATGGTGGTTGTGACAGTGGCGGTTGGACTTTCGGTCACGGTCGAGGTTGGGCTTTCGGTGATGGTGGTGGTAGAGGACGAATAAGTTCCGTTGGTAATGTTACCGAGGATATCCTTGGCCTCAGCTTTATCGAGTATCTTGGAGTCCGATTGGTTAAATTGAATTGGTCGACCAGAGAAACTACTGTTGGCCTTGAGGGTGAGGGTGGCCAGTGGAGTATTGGCAGTATTACTATAGCCAGACGTCGAAAAGTCGATTGCTTCAATAACGATGGTGGTAACCCCGTTTTCCTTGGTGACAACCGGCTCAAACGGGAAGGTAAGTCCGGAACTGTTGTCTTTGACGGCGGAAACTAATTCCAAATCATTGCTGGTAGAGCTAAATGACAGTTTCAATGAAACACCAGAGATCTTGACACCGGAGGTATTGAACATTACTTTGACCGTCGAGGTCTGGCCCACCGGAATACTGCTTGTGCCCGGACTAAGAGAAACCTTCGCTACCCCACCGGTCACAAAGGCTTTTACAGGTGAAGCAGAGACCAGTAGGAACAACGAGAGCAAAATAGATTGAAGAAAGAAAAGAGAACGCTTCATTTATTCTGGGTCTGCGAGTTTTTCGAGCTGCTTGTAATTTGAGAGCATCAGAGTGATATCTTGAATATCGATGACCTCATCATAGTTCAGATCGTAGATGGCGTTGGTGGCGACGACGGCGTTGGTAGGTGCAGTGTACTTCGTGAGGAGCAAAGAAATATCGTCGATGTCCAGCTGGTTGTCGCCATTGAAATCGGCAGGCATTAGTTCATCTGCGACGGCAATTTTTGTAATTTCGTTTAGTCCACCTTTGGTGACGGTCAGAGGCGAGAACCTCTTTCTTAGTCTCGACCCGCCAGAGAGGCTGACAGAGTAATTGGCCGCTGTAGTAAGGCTCCCGACCATGGGGCCTATTTTCAGTTTGTAGGCTGACTTTGTAGTATCCCAGGTAGCTTCCAGGGAATTGAACGATTGGGTGTAGGTGCCACTTTTGACAACGGCTTTCATGGTGATGGGGCCACGGTCGACAGTGACGCCTCGATATCGATAGAAGAAAGTAATGAAGGTACCGTAGGAAAAGGCAACCGGGTCGCTGACGAGGGTGCCAGAAGTAACCTTGATAGTCGAACCAGCATTGGCTGGAACTTTGACTTTGATTTGGTTATCGGTCCAGGTGCCAGGGACGATCGGGGCGTTGATTGCGCCGAAGGCAACAGTACCGGTTGTCCTAAAATTATAACCAGTGATGGTGATTTCACTGCCGGTGACCCCGTAGTTCGGGGCGACGGAAAGGATTTTTGGTTTTAGGTTGACAGTAAACGACCGTTTGGAGCCAGGGATGACTGGGACAGAAAGATTCCCTTTCGCGTCTTTGGCTCGGACCTGAAAGGTATGAAGACCGTGGGCGAGACTTTTGGTGATGGAGGTGGCGTTGCCGACAGTGTTGGTCCAGGCAGCGTTGTCAAAACTGTAAGAATAAATTAGGGGGGCAACAATGCCACCGGTCCGGGTCGGGAGGTCATCGGCAGTCCAGGTGAATGTGGTGCTGGCTGAGGTGGCCACAGCTTGGTCAGCCAAACCAGTAGCAAGGGTGATACCTGGAGCCTGGGTATCGTCGACGGTGCTAATTAGAAGCGCGGGCATGGTCAAGAGAATATCCTCCCCGTTTTCTTTTTGGGTGATTTTTGATCTAATGGCGTCGTGACTGATGGTGATGGTGCTGACTTTGTTAGCTTTGAGCCAGACTGTGGCAAGATGTTTTGAGCCACTATTCATATAACCGGTGGGTAAAATAGAGACAGCACTGAAGTCAATAACTCGTTTTAGAGGATTACTGATGTCAACCGAATTAACCGTTTCATTTAAAGTTCCTGCCAGCTCGGTCCCTTGGGTCTCTATTTGGACTCCAGCCTGAGTGGTGTTCTTATCTATGACCTCCATCTCTGGGGCCGCGGCGGTGACGTTGTAGCTAAGTCTAAAACCAACGGCGGAGATATTTTTTCCGGCCGTATCTAACATAACTTTGACAGGAACGAGGTCTCCCAGATAGACGGGAGATCCTACCTCAAGGATCAATCTGGCCACACCGGTCGGGGTGCTGGCGCGGGGACGGATATCGAATGAGGGACGGTCTGTCTGGCTAGCGAAAAAGGCGGCCAGGCCAAGGGCAAAAACCATGAAACTAACGAGGACAGCTGGGATGATGAATTTTTTGTTGAAACGGCGGCGGTGATTGGGTGAAGGTGTGGGAGGGGTGTTGGCAATGGGCTCAGGATTAACTACCGGTAATAAGGGATCAGAAATTGACTGTGTGTCCATGGGTTCATGGTATGCATGTATGCTTTAATTGTCAATGTCTCTTATTATCTAGGCTGATTTTGAGAAGGGAGATTTTGAAGTTCTTCGGGCAACCTCCAGTTGAGCTGGGAGACAATGAAATTCCAGTAAACGGCGGGTACCTCTTGGCGATAACCCTGGTCAAAAAGGCGTTGTTTTATCTCTCCGGGAGGGCGACCGAGAGCTTCCAGCAGCAGGGCGGCGTTTAAAATGAGCGCCAGGACACGACCGTCATCATCTGGGTTCGTGCGGCAGAGATAGTCAATCACCTTGATTGGTTCAAGCCCGATGGCTTTTGCCTGATTGATGAGATCGAGAACAAGCCGTGGGGTTACATAACCGGCATAAGCGGACGGTCCCTCGAGAATCCCTTTCTTGCTTAGAGGAACCCAGTTTTCATCCTGTTTGCCTCGCCCAAAACGATGGATACTTGTTTGGTGGTCGAGAGGCAAACCTTCCTCAAGAAAGAAATAGCGAAACCAGAAGCCGACGCTACTATAACGGACTTCCTGATAAGCGGGACCATACTCCGGATCCTCGGCCAGGGTGATGGGGACGGGACAGGCGTTCGTGGCGGCCAGAAAAAAAGCCCGGACGAGCCGTTGATCTTCGGGCCCGAGACGATAGAAGTCATTTTCAAACTCGGCAGGGATAGTAGTAACGCCGCTGCCCCAGAGTTCCTCACGGGCGTAGTCAACAAGAGGGTGATCGATGGCTTCTTGGATGTTCATGGCTCGTATTTTACTCCAAACTGGACCAGAGTAGACGTTCCCGCTTGGCGGGATCTCCTGCTATTCTAAACTTGACCAAAGTAGTCGACAGGCGAGGGTGCGGTGAGGACGCCAAGTTTCGGCGAGGGTAAGAATTGCCTTCTTGTCGTCGCGGCGGATGCCGTAAAGTTTTTCGATGGCAGAACGAAGACCAAGGTCCCCCACTGAGAAAACATCAGGGCGTTTGAGTGAGAAGATTAGAAACATGTCGACACTCCAAGGGCCGAGGCCTTTGATTTTGGTTAGAGTTTTGTGAATTTCTTCGTCAGAAGTAGTAGCGAGGTGTTCCAGATCGAGGTCTCCCCCAGCGACGGCAGAAGCAATGTTCTTGACGTACCCCACCTTGCTTCCGGAGAAGCCGACGGAGCGGAGTTTTTCATCAGGAGTCGCTAGGACAACCTCGGGGGTTGGATTTCCTCCATAAAGAGTAAGAAAGCGGTCAAAAATGGACTTGGCCGCTTTCATCGACAACTGCTGACCTGTGACAATCTCGACCAGATCGAGAAAGTGGCCTTTTCGCCCACCCCAGTACTGCCTGGTTTGGAATTGATGGAAAAGTTTGTTCAGGACCGGGTCATGGGCGAGTGGGTTTTGGGCCATTGTGCGTATGATACCAAAAAAGCCCCTTAACGGGGCCTTTTTTTTGTTTTTGGTTAGTAACTAACCGATTACATATCCATGCCGCCCATACCCGGATGGCCGCCATGATCTTCTTTTTCTTCCTTGATGTCGGTAATGAGACACTCGGTGGTCAGAATCATGCTGGCGACGGAAGCGGCGTTTTGGAGGGCGCTCCTGGTTACCTTGACGGGGTCGAGGATCCCGGCGGCGAGCATGTCTTCGAATTGAAGAGTGAGGGCGTTGAAACCAAAGTTCTTATCTTCGCTTTCCTCAACCTTTCGAACGACCCAACCGTCATCGGCGCCGGAGTTTTTGGCGAGCCAGCGCAGAGGCATGGAGAGTGACTCGCGAACAATGTCGATACCGATTTGCTCATCGACACTATCGCCTTTCATTTTATCAAGGACTTTGGCGGTACGAAGCAGAGCGACACCACCGCCGGGAACAATACCTTCTTCGATGGCGGCTTTGGTCGCGCCAACGGCGTCCTTGACTCTTTCTTTGAGTTCGTTGAGCTCAACCTCGGTGGGAGCGCCAACCTTGATGACGGCGACACCTCCAGCTAGCTTGGCCAGTCTCTCTTCGAGCTTCTCACGGTCAAATTCAGAAGTGGTTTTGGCGGCCTCGGTCTTGAGTTGAGCAACGCGGGCCTGAATAGCCTTGATGTCACCCTTGCCACCGACGACTCGGGTGTTGTCTTTGTCACTCCAGACGCGGTCGGCCCGGCCGAGGTCCTCGAGAACAACGGAGTCCAGCTTGCGACCGGTATCTTCGGAGATAACGGAGCCACCGGTGAGGATAGCAATGTCCTCGAGCACAGCTTTGCGGCGGTCACCGAAAGCGGGAGCCTTGACGGCCAGAACATTGAAGGAGCCCCGCATCTTGTTGACGACGAGGGTGGCGAGTGCTTCGCCGTCGATGTCGTCGGCAATAATAACGAAGTTCTTACTGATCTTAATGACCTTTTCCAGAACGGGTAGGAAATCGTTGACAGAGCTGATTTTCTGGTCAGTGATCAGAATGTAGGGATTCTCGATGGTGGATTCCATCTTGGCGGGATCGGTGACAAAATAAGCGGAGGCGTAGCCCTTGTCAAAGGCCATCCCCTCTTTGTGTTCGATCTCAAAATCAAGCCCCTGACTCTCTTCGACTTCGACGACACCATCACGACCAACCAGTTTCAAAGCTTCGGCGATTTTTTCACCGATTTTGAGGTTTTGGGCGGAGATAGTAGCGACGGACTGCCAGTCGGACTCTTTGAGGTCCTTCTTGAGTTTGGCGAGTTCTTTGACAATCGCAGTAACGGCCTTGTCGATACCCAGCTTCATCTGCATCGGGTTGGCCCCGGCAGTGATGTTTTTCATACCGGCGGTGACGATTTGCTGAGCCAGAAGGGTGGCGGTGGTGGTCCCATCTCCGGCGATGTCGTTGGTTTTACTGGCGGCTTCTTTGACTAATTGAGCACCCATATTTTCGAAGGGATCGGCTAGATCAATTTCTTTGGCGACGGAAACGCCGTCGTGGAGGACGGTGGGGGCGCCCCATTTCTTGTCGATGGCGACGTTTCGACCCTTGGGACCAAGGGTGGTAACGACGGCTTTGGCTAATTTATTGACCCCGGCTAGAAGTTTCTGACGGGCGTCATCGGAAAAAAGAATTTGTTTAGGCATTTTAATTTATTTATTATTTAATATTGCTCAAAAGCTCATTTACTGACGATGGCGAGAATGTCGTCGAACTTGAGGAATTGGTATTCGACACGGTCAATGGTGACGTCGTTGCCACCCCATTTCTTATAGACGACCACGTCACCTTTTTTGGCGGGAGATTTCAGCTTCGTGCCTTCGGTGGTAGTGAGGTCGTCCCCTACGGCCAAGACCTTGCCGTATTGAGGTTTATCGTCATGACTATCGGGGAGATAAATACCGGAGTCGGTTTTTTTGTCCTGTTTGGCAGGTTCGACGAGGAGATAACCGGGGGCGGGTTGAAGAGCGCTGGCGGCAAAAATTGTTGGCATATTTTATAAAATTTCTAATTTCTAATTACTAATTTCTAAAATTTGTAACTCGAGTTTATGTATGATAGCACTTAATTGCTTCGAGTGCTATTTTATACCGAACATGAAGTTTTCTGTCAAGAGCAAAAAAATTAAGCCCCAGGCAGACGCGGCGCGTCATACCTGAGGCTTAAGCGGGGTGGAACTATTTTTTCTTGGCGATGACTTCCGCCAAGAAAGTAATGGCCGCGGCGATTTGGAAGAGGCCAGCCGCAAGGCCGAAAATGGCAAAGACCAAGGCGATCTTGCCCTCAAAGTATTGATTTAGGGGGAGGTGCTTTTGGGCACCTTCGAGCATCTCCTTAAAAAACTTTCCGGGATTGATCATGGGGTCTGCCACTCTTTCTCCTTTTTTGGGGTGCGACTTGGCCAACCAATATGACCGAGACGTCGGATAGACCGACGATAGGGAGGATTATAGAGGCTGGGAAGCTATGGGTCAATAATCAGAGGCTGAGGATGTTTGTGGGGAATGTTCAGTTCTTTGTCGGTTAACGGGCGAAAGAGACGACAAGGAGAGTGGCCAGGCGGGCATATTATCGATTCCACTCTCTAATTAGTTTCTTATCGAAGGAGGCGATGTCTTTGATTTCTTGGGCTTTAGCCCATTCTAGGTTAAAGCAGTCCTCGAAGCTAATTATTCCACCCAAGGCTCTTTCCACGCTTTGGGCCAAGACTTCCTTAGCTTCAAATCTAATAAAGGCTAATTTTGATAACAGTCGTTGTAGTATTTCGATCGTTTCTAATTTCGGTTTTTGATAATAACTAATTAACACCCAATAAATCTCAAAAAATACCAGAGTCGAGGTAACAAACATTTTTTTCCTATTTGAACCAATCTCAAAGAACTTGGTTGCTTCCAGGTGTTGGGGCGAGCGGTCATCGATCAGATACCTAAGGAAATAGTTAGTGTCGACAAAAGTCATTTAATTGATAGCTTCCCAAATCTTTTCATCTTTGCGGCTTCGATTATTTTTTCTAATTGTTTGTCGGATATCCTTTTCCCTACCTTGATGATACCAGCGAGCTCGCGGACTGCGGACTCAGATGGCGACATTATAATCTTACCCTGATCCTCGGTGATTAGGACCTTGGTTCCTGATTCCAGGTCGAGTTTGGAAAATAGTGCGGCCGGTAAGGTTATTTGTCTTTTGCTGGTGATGGTGGCTATGTATGTCATGAATCAATGATACGGCAAAACAAGGCACTTTGTCAATAGCAAGGAAAAAGTGAAAATGCAAGGAGGTTAACTCTGTAGGCGACGCCCTTGATTCCAATTTTGGCTAGAATAGAGACGAGGGCGGCGAAAAGGGCGGATAGAAGGGCGTAGATTAACCAGGAGGGCGTTGCTACATCACGGAAAGATTTTTGATAAATTTGAAATGTTTGGCGTCTTGGGTTTTCAAAGTCAATCTGTGTTTGATAGCAGTCGTGGCTATTAGAGCATCCAGAAACTTTAGACCGTGAGATAAATAACTATCCCGAACCAGCTTTATGGACTGCATACTTATTCCAGTATCGATACTCAAAACATCCAGATCTGAAATCAAGGTGTTCACCTCAGACAATTGCCGCGGGGTCCGACAGCCTTGGATTAGCTCAGCGACGGAAACAGCGGAAATGGCGGGAGAATGATCGAGCAAAAATTTGGTGGCTCTATTATCCCCCCGCAAATGATCGATTAATACGTTGGTGTCAGCTAAATACTTGACCATAGCGAGAATGTTGGCGGGTGTTTTTTTTGATATCCTGGCGGTTTTTCCAAATTCCGGCGGTGGCGACGATTCCTTGCTTGGTTTTTGGGGTGGCGACCAGGTTGGAGATTACTGCCACGGGTTTACCACCTTTGGTGATTAAGAGTTGATTGACTTTGGCGAGGCGATTACACACTGGATTACACAATCTGATCTAACAGAATCAGGATTACCCCTCTTTCTTCATCGCGCGGGGTATTAATTACAATTTAGCACGGTTAGCAAATTTTTTGGCGTTTGCCAGAATGAGATCTAGAATTTCGTTAGTGTCGACATCAGGAACAGGCTTGATACCAACTGCCTTGGCCGCATCTATGGCAAGATCGGCGGAAACTAATCCGGTGGAGTCATTCGTTCTGAACATGAGGATATCAGAAAAATTACTATTAACACCAATATCATGGAAGAGGGCGTCCCAGTCTTTGGTGGTTCGGAATGGGGTGTTCCCTTTGGCAAGATCGGCTCGAGGGTAGCGCTTTATCGCGCGCGTCCCATTAGGATAGGACTTGGCTACGGTGATAGTGTTGGGGTCATCGATGTTGATCACAGTCCAGCCGGGTTCGGGATAGGAGCTAACTTCCACACCCTTTCCGTTCTTGCTATTTCGATAAACGATCACCTTGTCCCCCATGATGAATCCCTGCGCCAACCACTGCTCGAATGAGTCTCGAGAGGATTCTGCCACTGGAAATGGTGTATCTATCTCGGCGGAAGCGGAAAAAACTAGGCGCATGAAAGTGATGTTATCGATAACCCCACCGGCCATACCCATCTCGACTGCTTTGGCGAGTAGATCATTGGGTTTACCATCATGGGCCGCGACAATTGACTTGAGTTCGGTGGAGCACCAGTCGGCCGGATTCACCCACATCCCATCATTAACCGTTCCGCCTGTGGTATCGTTGATAGCGCCGGAGAAACCGTCACAGCCCAAAACAAGTTCAAAGGTGGTTCCGGGTTTGAGGTCGGTCACCTTTTTGACATCGACCAAGATAACCGGTTTGTCGCCACAGCAGCGGAAGATGTTATTTTTTCTGGGGTGGTTTTTCGCGTCTTTTTTCTCCAGTTGACCGGCGGCGACCAGGCTTTCGACAATTGAGTGGTCCTGGGTGACACGATATGGCCCTTGGCCATTGCCAAGGTCGATATAGCCCCTGGAGTCGCCGACATTTCCGGAGTAAACGGCATCGGAAAAAATGAAAAACTCGGTGGTTGTCGTGCCCATATCAGCTCTGGAATTTGATTTGGCCTCAAAAACAGCTTTATTTTGGGCAATGATGGCCATCTCAACCAAAGCAGCCCTAAGGTCGCCATTGTGTTTTGAGTCGGCAAGTTGTTGAAGTTGCGCGTGATGGGGCGAGTCCGATTGGGTTAATTCTAATAGAAACTTGTCA
>CXWL01136684.1_pt1 | contig 10086 bp, 8 predicted proteins | sample 590931 | NCBI WGS metagenome assembly CXWL01 (sample SAMEA3498368, study PRJEB10139) | groundwater metagenome | biome: water well; material: biofilm material | place: Germany | collected 2015-04-27
CGGCAAGGTACTTTTGTCACCGACGAAAAAATCTCCTTTGCCCTGCCCGTGCCTTTCAAGGCGTCGCTGCTGTGGGACACCCAATACCTGGCGAGAATTGCCCTGCCCTTGAAAGGTCCCGCTGGCGACATCGGGACCTTGCACGTAGAACAGCCACTGCCGCTGATCACCGAACTGATGATGGATGAGGAGGGGCTAGGCAAAACTGGCAGCCTGGCCATGTGCTTCACCATTGCCGACTCCCCCAAACAGGTCAGGTGCTTTCCGCATTCGCGCAATCGAAAAATCTACGACGCAGCCAAGGTCAGCACCAACGGCGCCCAGACGCCGATGGCATTGGCTCTGGAAGGGAAAAAGGGCATGTTCAAAGGGCTCGATTTCAGGGGCAAATCCGTCATTGCCGTGCACGGACCGCTGACCGATAACGGACTTGGCTTCATCATCAAGCAGGACGCGCAAGAGCTGCTGGCACCGATTCGCGACCAGATTCTATGGACCGGCCCCCTCCTGCTGATTCTTGTCATTTCTGGCGGCATCTTGCTTCGCTTTCAGATCACGCCGCTCACCTCCAGATTGATCGTTTCCGAACGCGCGGCCAGTGAACGGGAATTGAGGATACAGACACTGTTGCAAAGTGTGGGCGAAGGCATCATTACCATTACCTCCGATGGCATCGTCGAGACGTTCAACAGCGAAGCGACGTCGATTTTTGGATACGAACCAGAGGAGATTGTCGGCAAAAAAATCGAGATGCTGATGCCGCAAGCATTCCGCGCCGCGCATGGCGCCGGCATGAAGCGCTTCCTGGCCGGCGGCGAGCCCACTGTTGCAGGCAAAGGCCGCGTGCAGCTTCAGGGCCTGCACAAAAGTGCCCGAATCTTCCCGCTGGAGCTAACCGTCAATGCGATCGCCTCGCGCGAGGGCACGCAGTTNNCTGGCCATCATCAACAATATCCTCGACTTTTCCAAGATTGACGCGGGAAAGGCAGAACTGTCGTGCGCGCCATTTCACCTCGATGACGTGTTACGCAACCTTTCCTCGATCATGAGCATCAACGCGGCCGACAAGAATATCGACCTGGCCATCGGCGTTGACCTCGATGTCCCGCGCAACCTCGTCGGCGACGCGCAACGGCTGGAACAGGTGCTGGTCAATTTGACTGCAAATGCGATCAAATTTACGAGCGAGGGTGAAGTGTCGGTTCGGATCGCACTGCAGCATCGAATTGGTGAACAGGCGCAGCTACAATTTAGCGTCAACGATACCGGCCTGGGCATCAGCGACGAGCAACAAGACCGGCTATTCTCGCCCTTCTCTCAGGCCGACTCGTCAACCACGCGCAAGTATGGGGGAACCGGTCTCGGACTTACCATTTCGAAGGGACTGGTCGAACTGCTCGGTGGCGCAATCCTGATGAAAAGTGCGATCGGAGAAGGCAGCACCTTCAGTTTCAGCATTCCTTTGAACGTAGCGCAGTCCCCGGCCACAAGCGATCGCGCGGTGGAACGGCTGCGCATTCTTCTCATCGACGACAATGCCACGAGCCGCAGCTGCCTGAGCGACACCGTCCGCTCGTGGCAATGGGAGGTTGATGCCGTCAGTTCCGGCGCCGAAGCGATGCAGCATTTGCAGGTGTCGCGCGCCGCCGGCCTGCAATATGACGTTGTCCTGGCTGACTGGCAAATGCCCGGAATGGACGGCGTCGCCACAATGACGGCGATTCGGCAGCTGTTCGATGGCGCCGCCATGCCCATTGTCATTCTGGTCACGGCGTACGGGCGCGAACGGGTTGCGAGCGACAGCGAAAGCGCCGCCCCCGAGGCCATGCTGACCAAACCGGTTACTGCATCCACGCTGTTCGACACCGTGCAAGAGGTCCTGGCCAAGCGCGGCGCGACGATACCATCGGAAGAGACGATCGAGTTTGTCGATGTGCAGATCCAGGCACGCGTACTGTTAGTGGAAGACAACCTGTTCAATCAATTCGTCGCCAGAAGCTTCCTGGAACACGCCGGCGCAACGGTCGAGATCGCGGAAAATGGCCAGCAGGCCCTCGAGCGCTTGGCGCAGTCGTGCGATTTCGACGTGATTCTGATGGATGTTCAAATGCCGGTCATGGATGGTTTCGAGGCCACCCGATGCATCCGGAACCAGCTGCGTCTGGCCATTCCTATCATTGCCATGACGGCCGGGGTCATGGAAGAAGAGCAGGAAAAGTGTATCGCCGCAGGCATGAATGCCTTCGTTGGCAAACCCATCGACGTGACGCAGATGCTGACAAAAATACGTGAACTGACTGTGCGCGATAGCGCCCCGTGACGACCGGTCGTCATCTGGCCAGGCAAGCGCGCGCGCGGCACGTTCATTGGCTCGCATCCTTGAACCTGACCAGCACGCGCAGTCCGCTGTGCGGCGCTCGCGAGTCGCCCAGTTCAATGCTTGCATCGATACTGTCGGCCACAGCGCGCGTGATGGCCAGCCCGAGTCCGGAGCCGATCTCCCCGTTGCCCAGCACCCGGTAAAACGAATCGAACACGCGCTCGCGTTCGTCCAGCGCGATGCCGGGCCCGGTATCGTCGACCTGCAGCGTGACCTGTCCGTTGGCGCTGCCAACCGAAATATCGACCCGTCCGCCCTCGGGGGTGTAGCGCACAGCGTTGTCGAACAGATTCTTGAGCAATACCTTGAGGTCGACCAGGCGCGCCGCCACCTGGCCGTCAGCGTCACCGATCACGCCCAGGTCGACCCCCTTCGCCTCGGCGATCGGGACCAGGTCTTCGAGCACGTCGCGGATCACGTGCTGCAGCGAGATCTTGGCAAGCGCATCACTGCGCGACTCCTGGGTCCTGGCCAGTGTCAGTAGCTGGTCGAGCAGGATCCGGGTACGCTGCAGGCCGGCACTGAGCGCATTGAGCCGGATGCGCGCCTCGCCCGGCATGCTGGCCGCATCCAGGCGTTCGGCCTGCAAGGACATGGCCGTCAACGGCGAGCGCAGTTCGTGGGCGGCATCGGCGATAAAGCGGCGCTGCACGGCCAGCGAGTGCGCCATCCTGACGAGCAGCGCATTGATCGCCACGACAAAGGGCCACACTTCCGACGGCAGTGCCGCGTGGTTCAACGGTCCCAGGTCGGCCTCCGTACGCCGCTCCAGCTCGTCGGCAAGCGCCTTGAACGGCTTGAACATCTGGCGCAGCAGCACGCCCACCAGCAAGACCAATGCAGGAACGAGCAACAGGATGGGCATCAGGGTGCGCAAGGCGCTCGCGCGCGCGGCCGCGTCGCGCACCGTGGTCTGCTGGCCGACCGCGACCCTGACGCCCTTGGCGTTGGTTTTGACGAACACGCGCCATTGTTCCTTGCCGACGTAGACGGTTTGCAGACCGTCGCTGAGCAGGCTGGAAAAAACCGGCGGGCGCGGTGCCGGTCCGACCGGCAGCCCTTGCTCCGTGCGCAGGAAGCGCACCACCACGCGCGCATCGAAATCGACGTCGCCGGCGCGTTCACGCGCCATGGGCGACGACGGCACGGCGTCAAGCCGGCTGATCAGGTATCCGGTCTGGCGCAACTGAATGTCCTGCATCGTATGCGCCTCATCGGTTGCCGACACAAAGGCGATCACGCCGGCCGCCGCGGCAATGATCACGATCACCAATGTCAGCCACACGGACAGCCTGAAGCGCAGCGAGGCGGCTACTGTCCCTTCGACACCATCCATCCCACCCCCCTGACGTTCTTGATGATCTCGGCGCCCAGCTTCTTGCGCAAGGCATGAATCAGGAACTCCACGGCATTGCTCTCGACTTCCTCATTCCACCCGTACAGGCGATTTTCCAGCTCCGCGCGCGACAGGATGGCGCCCGGGCGCAGCAGCAAGGACTGCAACAGCGAAAACTCGCGCGCGGTCAGGCGCACCTCGGCGCCGCCGACCAGCGCCTGATGGGTGGCCGGATCGAGCGTGACGACCCCGTTCGACAGGGCCGGCCCGACCGCACTCTCCTTGCGCCGCGTCAGCGCCCGCATGCGGGCCAGCAGTTCTTTCATGGCAAATGGCTTGACCAGGTAGTCGTCGGCGCCACCGTCGAGCCCGGCCACGCGGTCGTCGGTCGCGTCGCGCGCCGTCAGCACCAGGATCGGCACCGCGTTTTTTGCATTGCGCACCGCGCGCAGCACTTCCATGCCATCCTTTTTCGGCAAGCCAAGGTCGAGCAGGATCAGCGAATAGCTCAGCGCCGCAATGCTGGTCAGCGCGCTCTGGCCGTCGCGCACCCAGTCGACCGCGTAGCTCGCGTCGCGCAATTCCTGCTGCACGACATTGCCGATCATCGGATCGTCTTCGACCAGCAGCACCCTCACGCCGGCGCTCCGGCAGCAAGCGGGTGCTCGAACATTTCGCTGGCCACGCGCGACAAGTCGTTCATGCCCGAGCCCGCGTCCATGTGCGAGCGCAGCCAGCGCGCCTGGCCGCCGTCGCGCAGCAATTGTTCGATCATGTGGCACGCCTGCCCGAAGCCGGGATCGGTAGTGCGCCGCGCCAGGCGCGCCAGGTCGTCGCGCACCACGTCCCTGACGGGCAGGCCGGCGCCGGTGTCCGGATTGATCCAGATCGCCTCGACGCCATCCTTGGCCGCATTGAAGCGATTCCACGCATACAGCTCGCGCGCATCGTCGCGCGGCCACTGCCCTTCGGCGTCGGCCACCTCCACGCACAATTCACGCGCATAGCAGGCCAGCGCCGCCGCATAGGCGGGATGGAGCGGCGTGTCGAGCACGCGCAGTTCGATCGTGCCGTATTCCGGCTTGGGCCGCACGTCCCAGTAAAAATCCTTGATGCTGTTGACGATCCCGTGCCCAGCCAGGCGCGCGAAGTGGACTTCGAAGTCATGCCAGCTGCGGATATGGGACGGCATGGTGCCGCTCATGGGAAAGGCGCCCACCACGTTGCTGCGCGCGCTGCAAAATCCGGAGTCCTCGCCCTGCCAGCAAGGCGAATTGGCCGACAGCGCAATGAACAGCGGTGCGCGCTGGGTCAGCCAGGCGCAGATGCGGATGGCGTCGTCGGCGTCGGGGATGCCGATGTGCACGTGCATGCCGAAGACAGTAAACATCTTGGCCAGGTAGCCGTATTTTTTGGCCGACTCGCGGTAGCGTTCCTTGGGATAGATGCGCTGCTCATTCCACTTCTGAAAAGGATGGGCCCCGCCGCCCGAGATGGCGGCGCCGACCTGGAACGCGGCGCGCTGCACGCTGGCGCGGATTTCCTCGATTTCGGCGGCGGCGCCGTCGTAGCCATTGAGAATCGAGGTAGCCACCTCCAGCATGGAGGTGGTGATTTCCGGGGTGGCGACCCACTTCTTGTCCTGCATGTCGAGCAGGCGCAGGATATCGGGCGCGGCCGGCATCAGGTCGTACGTCAGCCGGTCGAGCACCATCAATTCGAGTTCGATCCCCATCGTGCCCAGTTGCGAAGCCATGAAGGGCGGCAGATAGGCCGGGCCCTGGCCGGCGACTGCCAGCGCCTGGGCGGCAGCGTCGCGTTCCTGTTCGAGGATGGCGTCAGCCATGTTCGTCTCCTTCGTGCGTTTCGTCTGCCAGCTTCAATCCCCACCACGTCAGACCGGGCCCTGCCAGAACGTTGAGCGCCAGCAGCGCTTCCATCACGCCGGCGGCCGCATCGCTCATGTAGGAAGCGCCGGTCAGCGAATTATCCACCACCAGCGAGCCGAAACCGACCAGCGAACACAGCGCCAGCGCAATCGCGTGCTTCTTGTCGCCGCTCCAGGCGCCGGCCGGCACCAGCGCCAGGCGCGTGAGGGCGATGCGCGTCCCAAAGACCAGCACGGCCGCCAGCAAGGGCATCCATTGAAACAGATGCTGTATCTGCACCAGCGCCGCCGACATCATGAACAGCAGCGCATAACCGATGTCCTGTGCCGTCTTGACCTGTGCCTGGAACACGTTCTCGCGCGTCTCTACATTGCGCAGCAACAGCCCCATCAGCAGCAGCGACAACAGCGCACTGGACGAGGTTACCGAACACAGCCCAAGATCCATCATCAGTGCGGCCAGCAAGATTCCGGGCCGCAAACTTGCCTGCGCCTTGGAAATGCGCGTCGCCGCTGCATACAGACCATAGCAGACAATGGCAATGCCTGCGCCGAGCGCGAGCTTGCTTGCCTGGCGCAGCAGTTCGCCGGAAAAGCCGAATTCGGCATTTACGTTATGGCTGCGCATCCACGCGAGCGACGCGGACAAGGCCAGCAAGGCAACCAGGTTGCTGATGCCGACCGTGTTGGCCGCGGCATAGGTAGCCACGCCGCTGGCGTTCGAGTCCGATACCATCGACGTGAAGACCACCGGATTGACCGCGATCAGGATGGCGGCAATGAAGGCCGCCTCGCCCCAGCCCAGCCCGAAGGCCACCAGGATCGCCCACGCCCCCAACCCGCGCAAGACGCAGCCGAGTACCAGCACGCCGCCCTGACGCGGCCCCCGCCACAGCCAGGCGAGGTCCATTTTGCGGCCGACTTCGAATAGCACCAGCGCCGAAGCGGCGTTAAACAGTTCCTGGAACTGGGTCAGCAGTGCCGCATCGACCATCCCCAGTCCACTCACGCCAAGGATCAAGCCGGCCAGGACCGCGCCGTACAGCTTGGGCCAGCCACGCGCCTGCATCAGCACGCCGAACATTTGCGACAGCAGCAAGCCGGCGCCGACCACGGCCAGCGGTGAGAGCATCCACAATGGCAGTCCGGACAGTTCGTCATTCATGTTCGGCCGCCCAGCGCGATGCCAGTCCCGTCAATTCTTGCTGCAGCACCTGCTCGGCGCGTGCGATGGCCTGCGGCTGCGCGTGCCCGCCAGCTGCCACTGGCAGCGCGGTCGTGATGCGCAGGCGGACCAGGGGGCCGTTGCCCTTGGTGGGAATCCAGAGTTGCCCCTTGAGACTGGCTTGCTCGAGCCATACTGCCTGGAATTTGGCGCCGCCGCGCGCGCGCGCCGCCGCCGGAACCAGGCCAAACTCGGTCAGCCAGGTCGCTTTCGGATAGCGCCGTGCCAATTGCAGCTGCATGGCGGCGCGCTGCTCCATGCGGCTGTCATCGGCCGCATACGGCAGTTGCATGATTTGCTGCCCGAGGCCGAGCGCGTCCACCGTCAGGCACAAGCCCTCCGCCTGCCAGCGCCACGTCTGGTTGCCGATCTCGCCGACGCGCTTGGCGAGATGGGATGCAAGGACGCTGCGCAGCATGCGCGATTCGAGCGGCCCATAGTCCGCCTCGACCGGAGCACGCAACTGCTCGGCGCGTGCGGCCAGCAGCTTCCAGCGGCCTTGCTGCCAGCGTCGGGTGGCAGAGCGCGGCGACGGATTCCAGCGCCACTCCGTCACGCTCGCCTCACCGTTCTCCAGGCGCTGCACGATCACGATGCGCTGTTGCGTGGCACCGTCTTCAATGAAGCTGTGGCCGGCCCATGCCGTACGCCAGGGGACCGGCGCGCGCAGCCAGGCCCACCATTGGGCCTGGCTGCTGATGCACGCGTTCGTCGCCGCGTCCGCCCTGCCGCGCCAGTGACGCATGCGCAAGCGATTTTGCCAAGCGCATTCGGCCACGCCGCCGGCCAGGCCGGTGCGCGGCGCGTCAAGGCGCGCTGCTTCGGCGCACGTCCAGGGACGCTGCTGTGCCAGGTCGCGCAAATTCATGACGACGTCGTCCGGCGCTGCGCGCGGGCGAAGCGCCAACGCGCTGGCCGGCACCGCGGCAAGCCATGCCAGGACGCCCATCAGGCAGAGCGGTATTGCGGTATAGCCGGGGCGAAGTTGTTGAGACAATCGAGCCACCTCCTGAGGGATGAACGTGAACCTGCACAGCACCATCGGTGGAGAGCGCCTGCACATGGTAGCGGCGAACACTTAGTGAATACTTAGCGAGCTGCACTTGCTTCCCAGGAGTGCGCAAGCGCGTATTTCGCAGGAAAATTGCTTTGGGCTTTGGTGCAGGGCACCCTACAATTGTTGATCTCAATTCATTTTGTAAGGCGAAGGCCGCCTCGCACGCACGCAAGCAATGGCAAAAACCGATATTGACCCGCAGGTACGGCGCTTCATCTTGACCAGCCTGCCCTCGGTGCCCCATCTTGAGGCGCTGATGCTGTTGCGCGCCACCGCGCCGGCATCCTGGTCTGCACTCGAGCTCGCGCAGCGCTTGTATGTCGCGCCTGCGCTGGCCCGCGAAGTGATGACGGACCTGACCCACGCAGGGATGCTGTGCCGCGACGATCTGTCCTCATCCTACAAGTATGATGCGCAGCGCCATGCGGCCGGCGGCGTCATCGATGCACTCGCGCTGTATTATTCAAGCAACCTGGTAGAAATTACGCTCTTGATCCATGCGAAGTTCGACCGCAAGGCGCAACAGTTCGCCGATGCGTTCAACTTCAGAAAAGACACCTAGGAGGGGGAAGCGCGACCGGCGCAAGCGGCGCCCCCGCTGCCGTTTTTGCTTGCCTGACATATTATGTCGGCGATACAATGTGCTTGCTCAAATAACATTCACATCGCCCGCCCCCGCGACCAGCGCAACTACCACGAAAGAATTCCATGCTTGACATCGTCGCCATCGTACTGGTTCTGACTGCGTTGCTGGCCTACCTGAATCATCGCTTCATCGGCCTGCCTGCCACCATCGGGGTCATGGGGGTCGCGCTACTGCTCTCAAGCGCGCTGATGACGATGAACATGCTGGGCTGGCACGGCCTGCACGACCGGGCGGTGGCCATCTTGCAGTCCATCGATTTCAGTAACGTGCTGATGCAGGGCATGCTCTCGATCTTGCTGTTCGCCGGCGCGCTGCATGTGGACCTGAGCAGCCTGCGTGCCTACCGCATGCAGATCGGCCTGCTGGCTGTGTTCGGCACACTGGTGTCGACCGCGGTGGTGGGCATCCTGCTGTGGCTGGCCCTGCCGCTGGTGGGTGTGGCGCTGCCGCTAATTTACTGCATGCTGTTTGGCGCACTGATCTCGCCGACCGATCCGATTGCCGTGATGGGCATTCTCAAGTCGACCCACGCGCCCGAGAGCCTCGAGGTCGTCATCGCCGGCGAATCGCTGTTCAACGACGGCGTCGGCGTGGTGGTCTTTGCGCTGATCGCCGGCGTGCTGGCAAGCGGCAGCGCCCCTGAGGCGTCGAGCGTGGGCTGGCTGCTGCTGCGCGAAGCCGGCGGCGGTGTCGCCTTCGGACTGGTGCTCGGCTTCGTCACCTACAGGCTGCTGCGCAGCATCGACGCTTACCAGGAAGAAGTGCTGATCACGCTGGCCGCTGTCATCGGCGGCTATGCGCTGGCCACCCACCTGCACATTTCCGGTCCGCTGGCCATGGTGGTCGCTGGCCTGATCGTGGGCAACCATGGCCGCGCGCATGCCATGTCCGACACCACCCGCGACCATATCGATTCGTTTTGGGAACTGCTCGATTCCATCCTCAACGCTGTGCTGTTCATGCTCATTGGCCTGGAAATGATAGTAGTCGGCATGTCGCTCACCTTGGCGATTGCCGCGCTGGTCGCCATTGGCGTGACGCTGCTGGCGCGCTATGTCTCGGTTGGTCTGCCCGTGGCGCTGGCGCGGCGCGTGTCGAACTTGCCCGGTGGCGCCTGGCAAGTGCTGACTTGGGGCGGCCTGCGCGGCGGCATCTCGGTGGCGCTGGCGCTGTCGATTCCCGCCGCGCCCGAGCGCGAGGTGGTGGTGTCGCTTACGTACGCGGTGGTCGTGTTCTCGATCCTGGTGCAGGGCGGATCGATCGGCAAGCTGGTGCGGCGCTGGATCGTGGCCGGCTAAGACTGCGCCGCGCCGGACAGGGGAAGCCATGGACTGGTCAATCGCGATTGGAAGCGCTTCCAATATTGAGTGAATCGGATTATCATGAATCTGCTACAGGGTGTCATCGCCCATGACACCACATCACCGAGCAGTTCGAAGACAATCAGGAGACACGGATGATCCAATACAAAAACCTATTCGCCGCCGCCAGCATCGCACTTTTTTTGAGTGCATGCGGCGGCAGTTCCACTAGCCCCACCCCAACACCCACCCC
>CXWL01107924.1_pt1 | contig 10085 bp, 9 predicted proteins | sample 590931 | NCBI WGS metagenome assembly CXWL01 (sample SAMEA3498368, study PRJEB10139) | groundwater metagenome | biome: water well; material: biofilm material | place: Germany | collected 2015-04-27
ATCCTCGCGCACAGTGAAGACCGGCGCGGCCATGATCTGCCCGATCACTTTGGGTTTTTCAGTGGTCGATCCGGGTGTGCGGCGGATAAACTTGATCAGTTTATCTTCGAAGGTTTCATAGATGGTAAGGTTGGCCCGTTTGAGAAAATCAACCAGCGAAACAATGCCTATGACCCTACGCTCGCGGTCCACGACGGGAATGGATTTGACCTTGTGGTAACGCAGTTTTGCCCAGACCTCTTCCAGTTCAGTGTCGAATTCCACGGACACCAGGTCGCGCGACATGATTTCGCCGCAGGTTAGTTCACCCATACGGCGCCGGTAGGAAGCCATCCCCGCAAGCCGGTACACCCTGTCCAGGTCTCCCTTGCTGACATCCAGAAAGACATCCATTTCCTTCAGCGCTTGTTGCAGGTCATCCTTGCTGACACCCAACCGATCCAACGGCTTCGGGTCCTCATGGCGGTGTTGCTTGTCCTTGGCTGGGGGAGGGCGGGATGGATAACGGCGCCCCGGCAGAAGATTGTTGAAAAGCAGCGCCGTGAACAGGATCACCAGCACGTTCAACATGACCGGCGCCACGACAAATTGATAACCTAGGTCAAGCACATGTTCATGATGATCCAGCACCGGCAGGAGGGCGATGGCCCCTCCGGGCGGGTGCAGGCTGTGGGTCAGCAGCATGGCAAGAATGGAAAGCGAGACTGAAAGCGCCGCCGCCAGCCAGATATCCGGCACCTGAATGGCGCAGGTGACCCCTATCGTGGCGGAGATGGCGTGTCCGGCCACCAGAGGCCAGGGTTGCGTGAGCGGGCTGTGCGGCGTGGCGAACAGCAGCACGGCGGAGGCACCCATTGAGGTAATCAGGATTTGCAGCCCGTTGCCATGCAGGAACTGGCTGCTGACCAGCCCGACAGACAGAATGGCAACAAAAGCTGCCAGGGTCGTACGTAATTTCTCTGCTCCACTCAGCGTAGTGGATTCGGATATCAGGTAGGGCAGCAGCTTTTTGAGCATTGCATTTTTCGCAAATTTTACATGGCCGCAGTATAAGCCAAACCCACAGTGAATCCTAAAGCCTCGATTTTTCTTGTTTTGAATTGGAAGTGAAATTGAGTATGAAGATGTTCGTGTCACGAAAGGGGCGCAATCCCAGATCGGTGGGCTTATCTCTCTGGGGTGCTGTTAAAACAGTTGGCGGGGGAAATTATTTTCAGCTTTACGGCGGTGGGTTGGATTCCCAGTTTTCATACAACCGCTGCGGATGGGAGGGTTCTTCCGAATGGTCTGCACATCCTTCAGCGTTAGGTTCTATCACGCTGAATTCCCCGGCATCGCTGTCATACTGCTTCAATGTTCCATTTTCCATGTCGAAATACCAGCCATGCAACGCCAGTCCGCCCTCGTTTACGCGACGGCTGATCCAGGGGTAGGACATCAGGTTTTCCAGCGACTTGAGGATGGAGGCTTGCTCGCAGGCGCGGGTCTGGATTTCATGCGGCTTTCCCGGGAGTTCCTTCAACACTTGTTGCCGCGCATCAGCGGCAATCCCCAGCCATTTCGCAATGAGTTGCTCTTCATCGCAACAGGGAGGCTTGTTCTCCATCAACGCGCGGATACCGCCGCATCTGGTATGCCCCATGACAATGACATGCTCCACCCGCAAGTTGCATATCGCAAATGCGATAGCGGAAGTGGTGCCGGCGTAGGAAGTCGCCTGGATATAGGGTGGAACGAGGTTGGCGACGTTGCGCACCACAAACATGTCGCCGGGGGCACTGTCGGTCAGTACGCCGGGGTCGCAACGCGAATCGCAGCAGGCCACCATCAAAGCACGAGGGCGCTGTCCTTCCGTGAACAAGCGGCCAAACAGTTCCGGATTCCGGTCAAAGTAGTGGTGCTGAAAGCGCCTGAAGCCCTTCAGGAATATATTTACGTCGCGCGATATGTTAGTCGTTGTCATTGATGAAGATACACATGAACCGGCGATTCGAACTCCGGGGCCGCAGTGCGAATCGTAACGGAGATCACCATCATGGCAGGGCGCGCTGCCCTTCCGCGAACAAACGGTCAAGCAGCGCGAAGGCTAAGTAGCAATACCGGTACTGCCAAACGGACAGGGTGGCAGAAAATGAACGCCGCCGTGCCCGTCCCCTTCTCCTCCCTCTCCCCTTGTCAGGGGAGAGGGAGGGAGTGTCGCTTAAGCGACGTTTACATTCAAACCGCTTACTGCTCGGGTGATTTACCGAGGTCGTATCTGTTGACTTCCTGATATTTCAACCGCTTCGTGCGCACGATCTGGTATGCGCGTGCCAGATACCCGAACGGCATGCTCCAGATATGCACCAGGCGGGTGAATGGGAATATCAGGAACACCGTCATGCCAGCCAGCACGTGCAGCTTGAATATGGTATCAACCCCTTCCAGATATTGCGGGCTTGGATACAGGTAAACAATGCTCTGTATCCATTCCGCCATGGCGGTCACCACGCGCGGGTCGCCGTGGCCGGCATGTCCAATGGACACAGGGATGGTCAACAGGCCAAGAATCAGCGTTAACATTATCCAAGTGATGACGAATTTGTCCGACCAGCGGCTGGTCAGCGAAATGCGCGGGTTAAAGAATCGCCGAAATATCAGGATAACGCCGCCAAACAAGGCCGAAAGGCCAAAAATGGTACCTGCGGTGATGGCGATCCACTGGTGCGTTATGTCTGATGTAAGCATTTGAAACACGCTATGTGGCGTCAACAATCCGACAAAGTGGCCGCCGAAGATGGCGAGCACACCGTAATGGAAAAAGTTGCTTGCCATGCGCATGTTGGATTTGGAAAGCAATTGGGTGGAATCGCTTTTCCAGCCGTATTGCTCGCGGTCGAAGCGCAACCAACTGCCGATCCAGAACACGGAGAGGCAGATATACGGGTACACGCCGAACAGCAGATTATTCAGGGTAAAGACTGATTCATGCATTTCATTCTCCTTAAGTTTAAGCGGCCAAACAAGTCAGCGTAGCCCGGCTCTCGATGATGGAAACCGGTGCGGCATACGGGCTGTTGGCCTTGGTCAGGTTGGCAGTCAGCAAACCCAGAACCTTGTTGACATCGGACAGGAACACCGTCGCCTCGTTGCCTTCCAGCTGAGAGGCAAATTCCAGCATCAACGGCAGGTAGTCAGGCAGCTCATTGGTCACCGTTTCTACGCCGTATGCCTTGAACATCTCGCTCAGGTCGATCAGTGCCGGGCCGCGGTTTCTGTCACTTTCTTCACCAAACAGATGGTGCGTCAAGTGCAGGCTGTGCTCGGGAGTACTGTCAAAAGTATTCACATAATCCGCCTGTATTTCGATCAGCGGCATGCTAACCAGATGATCAAGAAGCTTCCGCAAGGACACCTTTTCCGCTGCGCTTATTTCTGTGCTTTCGTCAACGATGGTGTGGATTTCCGGCAGGTTGTCAATCAGTTCCTGTTCCGGATATTCCAGCAACACCGATAATATTTTGTATATTTGCATCATATTCCCCTTAACGGTCGCCCACGAAAGGTGCTTTTTCCCTGGGCTCCATGGATTCCTTGCGGCGGCGCGGGAACAGCGTGACTTTGCTGATGCCGGTCGAAGAGGTGTTGCCGAAGTTAAACCCGTTATGCCCCTGGAAACCATGAGCATCGTCCAGGCGCTCTTCCTCGTGGCCGGTTGGGATAACGAAGCGGTCTTCGTAATTGGCGATCGCAAGGTAACGGTACATGTCCTGCGCCATTACCTCGGTAAGACCCGCAGCCTCGAGGGCTGTGGTGTTGACCACGCCTTCCACGCGCTTCATGCGCTGGTAGCTGCGCATGGCGATCAGGCGGTTCAATGCGGTCACGATCGGCGCTTCCTTGCCAGCAGTCATCAGGTTGGCAAGATACTTGACCGGTACGCGCATCTCGCCAGCCAGCGGGATCACCCCGTCCGGGCCGGTACGCAGTTTGCCCTGGTCGAGCTGGCTCTGTACCGGAGACAGCGGTGGCACATACCACACCATCGGCAGCGTGCGGAATTCCGGATGCAGCGGGAAGGCAATTTTCCAGTCAATCGCCATCTTGTAGATGGGCGATTTCTGCGCCGCGATGATCCAGTCTTCGTTGATGCCTTCCGCCTGGGCNNCGCGGGTAGCAGGCGATGCACTTCTCCGCCTTGCCGGATTCCCAGTTGTAGTACACCTTCTTGTACGGGCAGGAACTCATGCAGAAACGCCAGCCCCGGCATTTGTCCTGGTCAACCAGCACGATGCCGTCTTCTTCCCGTTTGTAGAGCGAGCCGGAAGGGCAGGAAGCCACGCAGGCGGGGTTCAGGCAGTGGTTGCAGATGCGCGGCAAGTACAGATGGAAGGTGTTCTCGAACTGGCCATACATCTCTCTTCCGACGTTATCCATGTTCTTGTCCACACTACGGCTGGACCACTCCCCCGCCATGATGTCTTCCCAGTTCGGTCCCCACTTGATTTTCTCCATGGTCTCGCCGGTAATCTGCGAGAGCGGACGGGCGGTCGGCGTTGCCTCGGACAGCGGCGCGTTCTGCAGGCGGGCATAGTTGTAGGTGAACGGCTCGTAATAATCGTCAATCTCCGGCAAGTCGGGGTTGGAGAAGATGTTGATCAGCTTCGATGCGCGCCCGCCGGATCTCAGTTCCAGCTTGCCATTGTCCAGCTTCCAGCCGCCACGCCACTTTTCCTGGTTTTCCCAGTCTTTCGGGTAGCCGATGCCGGGTTTGGATTCGACGTTGTTGAACCAGACGTATTCCACGCCCTTGCGGTTAGTCCACGTGTTTTTGCACGTTACCGAACAGGTATGGCAACCGATACATTTGTCCAGACTAAATATGAATGCGAATTGTGCACGTACTTTCATGAGTTTCTCCTATTTATCCTAATTCACGTGACGATCAGCGATTGCCGATTCCGACCGGGTTGCGCTGTGCTTCGCGTTCCGGGGTAAGCGGTTCCTCCAGCCATTTGATATCCTGATCCTCCACTTTATGCATGATGATCTCGGTATCGCGGTTGCATCCCACCGTGCCATAGTAGTTGAAGCTGTAGGCCAGTTGCACATAACCGCCGACCATGTTGGTCGGTTTCATGATAATGCGGGTCGTCGCATTGTGGGTGCCGCCGCGTTTGTTGGTGGTTACCGATCCAGGCACATTCACGATCTTCTCCTGGGAATGATGCATCACCGACGTGCCACGCGGAATACGCTGCGAAACTACCGTACGACACATGGAGGTACCATTGCTGTTGATNNCCCCACTTGCCATGCGGCGTGAGAAGCCTGAGTTTGAGATGCGGTTTCTTCAGTATCTGTGCCGGCACATTCTTGAATGACTTCAAATCCTGCGGCGGACGGAAGGTGCAGAAAGTTTCGCCGAAGTCCTGGAACCACTCGTGATCCTGGTAGAAATGGGCGCGACCGGTCAAGGTTCGGAACGGGATATGTTCATGAATGTTGGTGTAGCACGAGGTATAGGACACATGCTCGGACTCGATGCCAGACCAGGTCGGTGCGGTAATGATCTTGCGCGGTTGAACCTGGATATCGCGGAAGGTGATTTTGTCCTCTTGACGGGCAGAATACAGGTGATGGTGGTCGATACCCGTTTTCTTGGACAATGCAGACCACGACTTATGCGCCACTTCGCCGCAGGTTTCAGGTGCCATACGCATGATTGAATCGCACACATAGATATCTTCCTCCAAGGAAGGCATACCTAAGGAAACGCCGGGCACTCTCACCGTGTAATTGCACAGTTTGAGTTCCTCGTATTCCGCTTCGGTGTTCCAGTCGAGCCCCTTGACGTTGTTGCCAAGTTTGACCATCAACGGGCCGAGTGCGATGTACTTGTTGTAAATGCTGCCATAGTCGCGCTCCACCAGCTTGAGCAGCGCCATGGTCTTGCCTGGGATCGGCTCGCATTCGCCCTTGTGCCAGTCTTTCACCTGGCCGAGCGGCTGCGCCAGTTCGAGCGGCGAATCGTGCTGCATCGGAAAGGCGACGAGATCCTTGCGCGTGCCGAGATGCTTCGCGGCCAGCCCCGAAAAGACCCTAGAGAGTTCCTTGAAAATCTGCCAGTCNNTCGTTCTTCTCATACCAGGTTGCGGTCGGCAATACGATGTCCGAGTAAGCGCCGGTGGAGTTGAGGCGGAAGTTGATATCCACAAACAGATCCAGCTTGCCTGCGGGGCCCTCATCATGCCATTTGATCAACTTATTGTGGTTCCCGTCCCCACCCTCCTGCAACACGTTGTTTTGCGCACCCAGCAGATGTTTGAGGAAATACTGTTGACCCTTGCCAGAAGTGCCGATCAGGTTGCCGCGCCACACGAAGATATTGCGCGGCCAGTTATGCTCGGCATCCGGGTCGGCGAAAGACACATCCAGTTCACCAGACTTGAGCTTACCGGTAACATGCTTGGCGATGCTGGCCTCGTCGGTTGCGCCGGATTTTATGGCTTCGTCCACCAGATCGAGAGGGTTGGCGTTCCATTGCGGAAAGCCCGGCAACCAACCCATACGAACTGCTGCGACGTTGTAGTCGGCGATCGAATAGCCCTCTTTTGCGTTCTTGTTCCTGCCGGCAGGCGATGTGATATCTTCCGCCTTGAGGGTTTCGTAGCGCCACTGGTCGGTATGGAAGTACCAATAAGAAGTGGAATTCATCTGGCGCGGCGGACGCTGCCAGTCGAGAGCGAAGGCAATCGGCGCCCAGCCAGCTTGCGGACGCAGCTTCTCCTGGCCCACATAGTGCGCCCAGCCGCCGCCCGATTGGCCGACGCAACCGCAGATATGCAGCAGGTTCATCACACCGCGGTACGTCATGTCGTTGTGATACCAGTGGTTAATTGCGGCGCCCATGATGACCATGGATTTGCCATGGGTTTGCGAAGCATTCATGGCAAACTCGCGTCCGGTGCGCTCCAGATCCATGGCCTTGATGCCGGTAACCTTGGATGCCCAGGCGGGTGTGTAGGCCACGCTGGCATCGTTGTAGTTTTTGGCCACATTGCCGCCGCCCAAACCACGGTCAATACCGTATTGCGCAACCTGCATATCGAATACAGATGCAACCAGAGTTTCCTCACCGTTGGCCAGTTTCAACTTGCGCACCGGCACGTTGCGGAACAGCAGGTCGTCTTCACCTTGCGTGAAGTGCGGGAAGCCGACCGAAACTACCGCGTCCTTGCTGTTAATACAGGTCAGTTCGGCCAGGATTTCCTGCTGGTTGGCGGCATTCTTCGCCAGCAGATTCCATTTGCCCTCCTCGCCCCAGCGGAAACCGATGGAGCCGTTTGGCACAACAAATGCCTTGGTCTTTTCGTCATAAACGATGGTTTTCCATTCTGGGTTATTGGTCTCGCCCAAGTTGCCAGTAAAATCAGAAGCACGCAGGCAGCGGTCAGACACATAGGCGTCGCCTTGCTTGCGCAACATCACCTGGATCGGCAGATCGGTGTACTTGCGGGCGTATTCCTGAAAATACGGATCCTGCTTGTCTATATAGAACTCTTTCAGTGCGACATGCCCCATCGCCAGGAAGGCGGCTGTATCGCAGCCGGGGTTGACCGGCATCCACAGGTCGGCAAGCTTGACATGTTCGCCGTAGTCGGGGCTCATCGCAATAATTTTGGTGCCGTTGTAACGCGCCTCGACGGCGAAATGGCAATCCGGCGTCCGCGTGGTCGGCAGGCTGGAGCCGGTGACGATAATGTAGGTGGAGTTGTACCAGTCGGCCGATTCCGGCACGTCGGTCTGCTCACCCCAGGTTTGCGGGGAGGCTGCCGGCAAATCGCAGTACCAGTCGTAAAACGAACCGCATGCCCCGCCGATCAGGGAGAGGTAACGCGCACCGGATGCGTAAGAAATTTGCGACATAGCCGGGATCGGCGAGAAGCCAAAAATACGATCCGGACCCCATTTTTTGATGGTATAAATATTGGCGGCTGCGATGATTTCGTTGACTTCTTGCCATTTGGTGCGCACAAAACCGCCGAGGCCGCGCACATGCACATATTGTTTGCGCTTGTTCGGGTCAGCCTGAATTGCGGCCCATGCTTCCACCGGATCCTTGCCGGATTTGCGTTCAGCGCGGTACAGATCGAGCAGGCGGCCGCGGATCAGCGGGTGTTTGATCCGGTGCGGGCTGTACAGGTACCAGGAGAAAGAGGCGCCGCGCTGGCAGCCGCGCGGCTCATGGTTGGGCAAATCCTCGCGGGTGCGAGGGTAGTCGGTCTGCTGCATCTCGAAAGCCACCAGGCCGTTTTTGACAAAAATCTTCCATGAGCAGCCGCCGGTGCAGTTCACGCCGTGCGTGGAGCGCACGATCTTGTCGTGCTGCCAGCGGTTGCGATAGGCATCTTCCCACTGTCTATCCTCGTTGGTGACGATGCCGTGACCATTGGAGAAAGTTTCTTTGTCCTTCATGCCTACAAAATACGTCAATCGATCGAGAAAGTGACTCATGTTTTTTCTGCTCCTGTGTAAAAAATTTATTCAAACTTCCCGGCTCAGGTTGTTGGTTTTCAAACCCCGTAACCAGCCATCATTTTCGGGTTGCAATACAGACAACCCGCCCTACATAAAGCCCTTTACGGGTTTTTAATCTCGGAACCGCTACGCAAGTAAAACCACCAGTTCAAAACGAGGCACATCGCGTAGAACACTGCAAATCCATACATCGCATTTTCCGGTGTGCCGGACTTGATCTGCGCGCCAATCACCACCGGGGCGATGAATGCGCCGTAAGCGGCCACAGCGGAAGTCCAGCCTAGCACCGGGCCTGCCTGTGCACGGTCAAAAATCACGCCCACGGTGCGGAAGGTGGAGCCGTTGCCCAATCCAGTGGCGGCAAACAGTATCACGAACAGCACCATGAAGATCATGAAATATTCTTCCGGCGTCGCCGACTTGTAGGCCAGCAACATCACGTAGCCCACCGTGGCGGAAGATACCACCATCACCGCCGAAATGATCTGCGTGACGATGGAACCGCCGACCTTGTCGGAAATCCAGCCGCCCACCGGGCGGATCAGCGCGCCGATAAACGGGCCGATCCAGGCGTAAGTCAGCGCGGAAGGGGCGTTGGGGTTTTTCAGGGTATGCTGCATGACNNGAACCGAAGGTCACGACGTAGAGCGCGGACATGGACCAGGTATGCTTGTTGCTGAAGATGGCAAATTGCTTGTTGATGTTGCCCTTCATCTCGCCGAACGCCGCGAGCTTCATCACAAATAACACGGCGATCATGATCAGCGGCAAGGCCACCCACATGTTGAGCAGGCCGAGGCCGGTGGGTTCCGGCAGGTACAAGTAGAGACCCAAAGCGCCAACCAGGCAGGTCAGCCCCCACAGGTATAGTATTTTGACAAAAGCTGCCAGCGTGCCGCCGTAGTTGGGCGATAGCGGCAGCAGGTTGTTCATTCCGANNCGTTATCTTGCCGAGAATCCAGCCGGAGTCCTTGACCAGCATCATCTGGTCACCGGCCATCGCGCCGAAAATACCGGCGGTCATCACCAGCGGGATCAGAATCTGCATCGTGGTCACGCCAAAATTGCCCAGCCCGGCATTGAGACCCAAGGCAGTGCCTTGCAAGCGCTTCGGGAAGAAGCCGCTGATGTTGGACATCGAACAGGCGAAGTTACCGCCCCCGATGCCGGACAGGAATGCCCATATCTGGAACACCCATAGCGGCGTGGTCTTGTCTTGCAACGCGATGCCAGCCCCGATGGCGGGCACCATCAACAGCGCGGTGGTCAGGAAGATGGTATTGCGTCCGCCACACAGGCGGATGAAGAACGCCGCCGGAATGCGCATGGTCGCACCCATCAGCCCGGAGATTGCTGTCAGGGTGAACAGTTCCGCCGGATTGAAGGGGAAGCCGAGGTTGATCATCTGCACTGTGATGATGCCCCACATCAGCCAGACGGCAAAACCGCACAGCAAGCTGGGAACCGAAATCCACAAATTGCGGCTGGCGATTTTCTTGCCCTTCGACTCCCAGAAGGCGTGATCCTCCACATCCCACCTTTCGATATCGGCAGAACTGTGGTTG
>CXWL01015569.1_pt1 | contig 10084 bp, 11 predicted proteins | sample 590931 | NCBI WGS metagenome assembly CXWL01 (sample SAMEA3498368, study PRJEB10139) | groundwater metagenome | biome: water well; material: biofilm material | place: Germany | collected 2015-04-27
AGCTCACGCATATCCGCAATGGTGACGTTAGATTGATGGTCGTCGCTGTCATAATCGCGGGTGTGATTACGTTTGTCGGCGAGATGGTGTTTCGCGGCCTGTTCGACAACGGCGGGCGGGGCATCCGCTCGACACGTTGGCGCACAGGCGGGGGTTCGTCGTCCAGTGGCGGCAAGGGCAAGGGCGGCGGCGCGATCGCGATCTTGATCGCTGTCGTGATCATTGCCATCGCTTGGTTCTTGTCGCTGGTGATCCGCTTTGCGCTCTCTCGATCGCGGGAGTATCTGGCAGATGCCGGCTCTGTCGAACTCACGAAGAATCCGGATGCCATGATCAGTGCGTTGCGCAAGATCGAGGGCAAGTCCGAGATGCCGTCGGTGCCGTCGGGGATTATGGAAATGTGTATTGAGAACAAGCGCAACAGCGTTGCCGACCTGTTCTCGACACATCCTTCAGTTCAACGCCGCGTCGACAAACTCGTTGCCGTCGCCGGCGGTCAAGAGGCGGTGCCTGCTGCCTAGTCGTGGTGGCCGGCGATCTTCTTCGAAACGTAACCGAATCCGTAGACAATCAGAGCAATCAGCGCGAAGGCGGCCAAGTGCTTGTCCACGGGCAGGCCGAGCTTGCCAACCTGGTTGACAAGGATCTGCCAGTAGAAGGTGATGATGCTCGTGTCAGACATTGCGGAACTCCTTGAGCCGTCCCTTGGGCTTCAACGCGTCCAATGTGACGCCATCACATCAAGGGAGCCTAAAAGGGGGGGCACGCAATTTGGGCAATTTGTAGCGGCGGCTCAACGCAGCCGAATACTGCAGCCGGTCGCCGAGAGTTGGATAAGCGGCAGGTTTATCCAATGTGCGCAATCTTGGTTTCGGGTTGGAATGCTTAGAATTTGCCGCTCTTTCGCGATCGAAAAGGCTTGAGCCCACGAAAAGTTTAGGCAAATTCCTGCGTCTGGCTAGCCGCGCGCGGGGACCGGACCAGAGAGACGCTTCGTCGGCTTGCGCTTTGCTGGCGGCTTGCGGCCAAGCCGCGTGATTTTGCGCAAGGCGGCGCTCGCGATGCCGCTCCAGCTGGTCAAGCGCCGTTCCAGGTGCTGTACGTGCATGCGCTCGAAGCGCAAGTCTTCTTCGACGCGCCGCGCGCGGGACTCGAGGTCGCCGCCGCTTAGGGCGCTGTGCTTTGCCTCGCCAGATGCTTGCGGCGCGGTGCCCGTCTGGTTCCACGAGTCCGCGAGTTCGGCGCGCAACTCAGCCGCCTCGGTCAGGATGTCGCGTTCGTTTGCTTCGAGCTCCGCGATGCGTTCGCGGGCTGCGGCCAGCGCCTCTTGATGTTGGCGTGCTTCAACCTGCGCTTTGATGGCGCGGGTTTCGTGGGTATGGATCTGTTCCTTGGCGGCCGCAAGTTGCTTGCTCAAGTCCATGGCATTGGCCAGCGCAGTGACTGCGCGCCCGCGCGCTTCTTCCATTTCGGCGTGTGCTTTGTCGCTCTTCTTGATCTGCGTCTTCAGTTGGGTTTCGATCGCGTCGGTTCGTTCGCTCAAGTGTTTGGCGAGTGCCTGGAGTTCCTTCGCGTCGGTGACGGCTTTCTTGACAGTTTCTTGCGCTTGAACGCGCTTCTTCTCGAGGTCGGCGATCTCGGTCATCAAAGCGGTGACCTTTTGGACCGACATCTCGGAGCGGCGCTGGTGCTCGTCGGCGACGTTAGTGGCTTCCTTCGCTTCGCCTTTGACTTGGCCGAGCGCCGTTTCCAGTTCGACGCCCATCTTTTCGAATTCGGCGCAGCGTGCGCGGGCGGCGTTCAGATCGCTTTCCATCGCCCGCAAGCGCTTCGCGGCCTCGGCTTTGTCCTCGCGCGCTTTGGCTAAGTCGGCTTTCAGCGCGTCCGCTTTGGCGCCGCGCGCGTTCGCTTCAGAAACTTCCTTTTCGGCCTTTTTCACAGCCTCGGTTTGCGCGAACGCGACGACACCGAAGAGGCGCGAGCTTTCGGCGAAAGCAGCGCGCATGCGATCGAGTTCGCGCTTGGGCTCGGCGGCCTTCGGTTCGTCGCAAAGCAGCGTCAACGCGCGATAGGCCGTCTTGACCCAGTGCGGTACTTCGGTGTGCGCGTCGAGCTCGGCCAGCGTTGCGCGGTGGTTGTGCAGCTCGATATCCAGGAACTCGCGCACGTCGCTGGCAGCGTCGTTCGGTTGGCGCGGCCATTGTACACCCATTCGCGCCCCCGATTGCACCGCGAGAAGCTTCCAGTCTTCAAGCAACGCGTCGAGTGTCACGATGTTGCGTGGCAGGTGGCGCGTTTCGTATTCGGCATCGAGGTTGTGGCGGAGCCACAGGAGCATCGCCTTCTCGAACGGGATGCCGTCGCGTTCCCGCAGCGATTCCGCGACTTCAAGCGGGTTGCGGACGACGAGCAACGGCGCCGAACGGATACCCGACTTCTCGAGGATCGACATCCAGTAGGGCAGGGTCCGGCACATGCGCGGGTCTTTGAGGACGAAGAGCTGGGCGTTCCCGAATTCTTCGTCGACTGCCATGCGAATTTTGTTTGCATAGCGGCTTGCGGTTTCGCTTTCCTTCCAGCGTGCCGCCGGCGCGCGCCAATCGTCCCACGAGGAGTCGAGTTCGGCGAGCATTTCGTCGTGCAAGGCTGCGAGGGGTGCGGACTCCCAATAGCCTCGCGGGTTCCATTCGTTTGCGGGCACGAGGTGACGCGGCATCGCCGCGCCCAAGAAATTCACGATGCGTGCGAGGGCCGACGTGCCGCTTCGCTGCATGCCAAGCACGAGGATGGCGGTTCGGTAGGGCGGCGGCGATCTATCCGGCTTCTTGGCCATTGGCGCGTACTTCCACTCCGCGTCGTCTCGCAAGTTTCCAAGGACGTCCCCCCGGCCGCCTACGTACGAATCGCTTGTCCAATCATGACGTATCGGACCGCACTCTTGCTTGGCTAGCGTTGCTTTGGCCAGGGAGTGTGGTCAAGGGCGCACGGCCGGAGATGGAGGAAGATTCACGTGGGTTCGCATGGCCACGGTTGCGCGGCAACGCTCGCGCCGGAGATGAAGTTGTAGCATCCAACTCGCGGTTGCGGCGCGAGCGCGAGTTGACGGCAGCGAACGCGCGTTGGAAGCTTTTGACATGTTCGTCTTCACCAAACTAAAAGTCGCGCTGGCGACGGCGACAGTGTTGTCGTTGATGGGTCTGGGCTCGCTCATGTGGTCGCCACACCAAGGCGGACCGGTCGAGCGGCCTGCAGTTCTGGCTCAAAGGCCGCTCTGGGTGCCGGTCGTCGGCGTTGGAGTGGACAAGCTCAAAGACTCATGGGGTGCGCCGCGGTCTGGCGGACGCAAGCACAAGGGCATCGACATTTTCGCGTCGCAAGGGACGACAGTGCGCGCAACGGCCACTGGAACCATTGTCGGGCTCTACTTGGTGGGGAAGGGCGGGATCTCCGTCTACGAACTCGATGCGACTGGCAAGTATCTCTACTACTACGCCCATCTGAACGGGTACGCGTCCGATCTGAAGCGCGGGATGAAGGTCGAACAGGGGCGGGCGATCGGTTATGTCGGCGCGACAGGCAACGCCGGCAGTAGTTCGCCGCATTTACACTTCCAGATTCAGCACGTGCTCGCCGGCCAATCGCTGTGGCACGGTCCGGCGCTAAACCCGTATCCAGCGTTGATGGCGGGGCGGGTGGAAGAGAACCCCCCGGTTACTATGGCGGCCAGTACCCGCTAGTCTGGCTCCCATGTGCGGGCGATATGTTCTTCGTGTGGTTTTGAAGAATTTCCGGCGGGATTTCGAGCTGGGGTTCGACGTCGACGATAGCGATGTGCCGATGGAAGTGCGGCCGCGCTTCAATATCGCGCCGACACAGATGGTGCCGGTTATCCGCGTCATCGACGGAAAGCGGTGCCTGTCGCTCGTCCGGTGGGGGTTGATCCCTCATTGGGCGAAAGAGGTGAAGAAGCCTCAGATCAACGCGCGCGGCGAGACGATCTTCGAGAAGCCGATGTTTCGCGACGCGGCGCGACAGCGGCGGTGCTTGATCCTGGCCGACGGCTTTTACGAATGGAAGCGCGATGCGAACGACAAGCCGCTGCAGGCTTACTTCGTCTCGCGGGCGGACGGAAAGCCGTTCGCGATGGCAGGCATTTGGGAGACGTGGATTAGTCCGGACGGCGAGGTGATCGATACCGTCGCGATTGTGACGACCTTGGCGAATGCTGAGGTTGCGCCGATCCATGATCGCATGCCCGTCATTCTAGACAATCGCGACTACCTGACGTGGATCGAGGCCGATCGCGTGTCGGTTGAAGACGCGAAGGCGCTGATCAAGCCTGCGCCGGATGGGACGCTCTCGCTTCGGCCGGTTTCGAACCGCGTCAACACGGTGAAGAATGACGATTCGGAGAACCTTAATCCATTCGATCCGAGCTGTGCGCCACCGGCGGCGCCGCGCAAGCGCTCCGATCCGCGCCAAGGCGATTTGTTCTAGGGCGGTGTCGTCGCGTCTTTCGCGGGGGCATTGCTTTCCGCGAAGGCCGCACGCATGAAGATGAGGATTTTCCAGATTTCGCGGGGCTTCAAATCGCTCTTGAAAGTCGGCATGTCGGTGCCGAATTGAGCACCGCCTTCGGCGATACTCCAGTAGAAGAAGTCGTCGCGGTAGAGCGGTTCGCCCAAACTGCGGCCCAGATCGGCTGGCGGCACGTCGAGTTTCACGCCCCTATCCCCGTCGCCGACACCCATCATGCCGTGGCAGATCGCGCATCGCAGGTCATAGAGGCGGGCACCTTCGACCACGTTGCCGATCGTCGTTTTGAACGGGTTGTGTCGGCCGCGATAGACGATGGGGACGTTGTTACGGACATAATAGTCGTGGCGGGCGGGGCTGCGCAGGGTCATCGCGAGCGAGGCTCCGTTTCCGCCGCAGGCCCGAGGGCCAAGCAGCCGAGCGCAGCCGGTGCCGAGCACGACCGCGACGATCAGACCTGCGATTAGTGCACCGGTGAGTGCCGATTTCCACATGGATGCATTCCTGCGCCGTCCGAGTTCGAGGCACAATGCGGACCTTCGCTGATTGCATGCCTTGCGCTGGGTCAATGTGCGACCTGATTTGTTGCAGCAGCATGCCCGAACGCCTTGGGAGTGTTTCAATGATGCTTATGCGCGCAGCGGCTTTGGCTGTTTCGGCGTTTGTTCTTGGTGGATGTGTGGACGATGGAGCACCGATCATTCAGCGGCGTGGTGCCGACGATCCCGCGGTTCAGGCTGCGTTGATCGAGGATGGGCGTACCGTGGCCGAGGGGAACTGCGCCCGTTGCCACGCGATTGGAACCGAAGGGGCAAGCCCCTATCCTGCCGCGCCGGTTTTTCGCTCCGTGCTGCGCCGCTACAACGCGGATGTGCTGGAGACAGAGTTGTCCTTAGGCATGCGAGTCGCGCACGGTCCGATGCCGGAGTTTCAATTCAAGCCCGAGGCGGTCAGCGCGCTGATCGTCTATTTGAAGTCCATCCAGGTGCGCGATGCGGGTGTCGCTTTGGTCGAGCAGCGATGCGCGCGGTGCCATGCGATCGGTGCAACGGGTGTGAGCCCCTATCCCGGCGCGCAGCCATTCCGGAATTTGGGAAGGCGCTGGTCGCGCGATCAACTGCGCGATGCGTTGCGCGTAGGCATCTTGGCGGAACACGACGCTGCAGAGGCGCGCGTGCCGCCGATGAAGCTTAAGCGTGATGAGATCGAACTGCTGCTCGCCTATCTCGATTCCATCGCGACGGCGGAGAACCCAGCGCCTCAATGAGGGGATCAGTTGGTGGTCGTGTACACAATCTCGCAGGTGTAGGCGAATTCCCACTGCGGCTTGCGGATCAGTGTCGCGGAATCTGTGGTGCACTTGCGGCCGTTGTTCGCCAAATAGGCTGCGACGGCTGCCTCGATTGACGATTGCGGTGACGCATTTCCGTAGGCGCCGAACGTGACGTTGCGAATCAGGGAGTCGCTCATCGCGCTTGCGACGCTGGGCGTGATGACGAGTTTTCCAGCGCTCGGCTTGTCGAAGATCCGGTAGGCACTGTTGTCGAATGCAAACGTCGTGCGCGGGATGTCGCGGTACTCGTCGCTGATGTGCTGCGGTGCAGAGCATGCAGCCAGCGTCAGGTGCGCGGCAGCTGCGAGCAACAAAGGTCTCAACGGCATCGGCCTGCCCCCACCGGATGATTCGTTTGCGTGATCTTGGCGCGGCGGCTCTAGCATTTGTGCAACAGGCGGTGGCGAAAACCTGACAATGCCTGCGTTGGGCGGCGTGCCATTTGCGGCATTCCGGAGCGGCCGGTAGTTTTCATCCGCAAATCGCCGACAGAGCGCGGCGTATCGGAAGTGAGAGGCAAAGATGAGCGGTCAGGCAGTGGCGGGCGACAACAGCATCTTTCGGGTGCCAACGAACGCGCAGGAATATTCAGCGCTGGGCTTGGCGCTGCTTGCGGTGTTCGGGTTGGTGCAGTTCGGTGCGCCGGTCGTACGCGAACTCGACTTCCTGGATCAGAAGATCCGCGACGTGTTCATCGGCGGCGCGTTCGCGGTGTTTCCGCTCATCCATCGCGGCGCGAAGAGTGCGATGAACGGTTTCAAAGCGGGCCCGGTGCGGCCGGAGCTTTCGCCGTGGTTCGTGACCGGCGCCTTCGCGGCGATGCTGGTGTTCGCGTGGAACCAGTTCGTTTCACTCGTCGGCGGCTTTTCGATCGGAATGTTCGTGGGGGCGGTCGGCGTGCCGCAGCAGGCGGCGGCTGAGGCGGTCAATCAGGCGGTGCTCTTGAGCATCATGACGATTTCAATGCCGTTGACGGCGGTCGCATCGGTCTATGCAGGCGTCTTGCTCGCCCGGCACACGCGTTCGCATGTGATGCTGGCGCTCGCATTTGCGGCGGTGCTGTTCATTGCGTCCAACACGCTGGTCACGTGGGTCACAAGCCCCGAGTTCTTGGCCGCGCAATGGGGGATTGCGGCGGCGGGCGGGCCGGAGGGCATCGTTCAGTTCTTTGTCGGCATGGGCATCGTCGCTGCGATCGTGTTCGTGTTCGGCGGCACCGGCATTTTGATTTCGCGCCTGATGAGCGAAGCGTCGCTCGGCAAGGTGATGATCGCAGCACGGCGACTATCGCCGGCCGACCGCGAGGTTCTGGCTGCCGACGTGACCAACCGCGTCGAATCTGCTCTGCGGGCGAAGATGACCCAAGGGGCCGCCTCCGCCGAGCCTTAGGCGGTCACAATGCCGCCATGTGACTCTGCCAGGGTTCCGGGGCACAATGCGGATGGCCGTACAAGGAGGCGCGACATGGCGAATTTGATCATCGCACGCACTGGTTTGGGCTTTGCTGCGCTGACTGCAGCAACAGGCGCGGCGCAGGCCGACGTCGTAAGCCCGTCGTTCATGGGCGATCCGGCGATCGCGATCGGCATCCTTGTGGTGCTGATCATCATCGTCTGGTTCTTGATTCGCGGAGCTCTCAGCATCTCCGCGCGCGACAAGTCAGACGNNCGCGACAAGTCAGACGAAGACGAGGCGGGCGTGGGTGTCCTCGAAGGCATTGACGAGGACGACGACAAACCGAAGCGGCGCTAGGCGCTATCGTGCAGGCTGTGTCCAACGGTGGCCGAAGTCTGTCGTTCTCAGCAGATCGGGTGCGCCTTCACGGATCGGGAATAGTGTCATTGTTCCGGTCCCATCGAGGGCGATAGTTACGTCTTTGATGTAGCGGTGGGCGCAGTAGGGTGGGCACGGAAGATCGCTTTGGCCCTTCCACACCGACCAGTTTGTTCCCGCGTCGGTGGTGACTGCATACGTCCAACCCATGAACATGTAGGCTACATGGTCGTTGACGATCCTGACGTTCTCGCGCGGGATAGGTATGGGGTCGTCATGACGCACGGTCATAATCTCGCGCCACTGCGAGCCGTCGCGCGACGATTGGAAGACGTAGTAGGCACCCGGTAGGCCAAAGAACCAGAGGTCCTCTGCCCGCTGATCGACTCGAATCTTGAAGACGCCGTTGGTCGTTTCCCAGCGCTCGACAACATTGCCGATTGGGGAAAGCGTGAAAACGTAGATGCCAGCTGCGGCGCAAAGCGTGATAAGGGCCCACGTTACGGTCCGCATGACTCAATCCTTAGAAAAACGGCTCTATGCCCGTTTGTGCCCGTCCCAGGGCTGCGGTACGACCGGCTAGTACACTTTGAATTCGCTGCCTTCTCGACTGACATGGACACAAACATAGGGCCACGCTGATGAGCTTGTGTCGACGCTGTGGATCGGCCATTGGCCTTCGCAGTTCGCGGTGCGGCAAACGCATCCTAGCGCAAGATAGTCGCTTTGCGGACCGTACAGCGGCTTTGTGCGGCGCGAATAGAACTTGATAGCCGGTGGCAGGCCGTTTCGAAGAAAGGCGAAGCGCTCCTCGATCTCGGCGCCGCATTCTCGGGTGAGGCGGTCGCCGGAAGCCACGGGAGCGCAGTGGTCGGTGGCATAGTCTTTGAATTGCGGAGAGTTGGGGCGGCGCACTGCATCGAACCATTCGGTCACACGTTTCCAGACTTCGTTATAGCGATCATCCGAAGGCCTAAGATCGTCGATGTCGCCGAACGCTTTCGCTGCGTCAGTGCCGGTTAGGCGCAAAGGGCCAGGGGTTAGAATGCGCGAACGAGCGACGTAGATGATTGCGTCACCGTAGTAGTGGCAGTAGCCGGCGAGCATGGGGGGCGGCAGTGGCGTTTTGGACTCTGCATACTTCTCGTCTTGCGCCGCTTTGACCTCCGTGTAGATCTCGGAGCAGGAGAAGGCTCGGCCGACGATTTCGGTACGTGCGCGCTCACCAAGTTCGATCGTTGAACGTTTCGATGCGTAGAGGCCTATCCCAATGCCTTGCACGTCGCCGGTGACAAGCTGCGTTATGTGACGATAAACGTCACCCTCATCCGCATAGAACTCTCGTCCAACAGTACCGATGCCTTCGACCCGAACGCATTTGCGCAGGAATGCAGCAGGATTGCGCTGGAGGTCACGGAAGGGTACGGGCTTGGCCTCTTCTGCTGTACACCCGTACGTGTACTCCTCAGGCGCGTCGATCAATCGACCGGGCGCAGCGGGGCGACTTGCGAGTCCGGCAGCGGCGACGAAGGTGAGCCCGAGAAAAACAGATCTCATTGCATTCGACCTCTTTAGAAGAACGCCTGGATCCCCGTTTGCGCCCGTCCCAGGATGAGCGCGTGCACGTCGTGGGTGCCTTCGTAGGTGTTGACCGTCTCCAGGTTCATCACGTGGCGGATGACGTGGTATTCGTCGGAGATTCCGTTGCCGCCGTGGATGTCGCGTGCGGCACGCGCGATGTCGAGCGCTTTGCCGCAATTGTTGCGCTTTAGCAGCGACACGGCCGGTGGGGCGGCTTTGCCCACTTCGATCAGGCGGCCCAGTTGCAGCACAGCAGCGGTGCCCAGCGTGATCTCGGTTTGCATGTCGGCCAGCTTTTTCTGGATCAGCTGGGTCGCGGCGAGCGGGCGGCCGAATTGTTTTCGGTCGAGCGCGTATTCGCGTGCCTTGTGCCAGCAGAATTCGGCGGCGCCCATCACGCCCCAGGCGATGCCGTAACGCGCACGGTTCAGACAGGAGAACGGGCCTCCAAGTCCGCTGGCATTGGGCAGTTGGTTCGCCGCGGGGACGAACACGTCTTCGAGCACGATTTGGCCGGTGATCGATGCGCGGAGCGAAAACTTGCCTTCGATCTTGGGCGTGGAGAAACCCTTGAAGCCGCGTTCGACGATAAAGCCTCTGATCTTGCCGTCGTCCGTCTTCGCCCAAACGACTGCGATGTCGGCGATTGGTGCGTTCGTGATCCAGTTCTTGGCGCCTTTCAAGATGAAGCCACCCGGCGCCGTCTTTGCGCGCGCGATCATCGAGCCGGGGTCGGAGCCGTGGTCCGGCTCGGTGAGGCCGAAGCAGCCGATCATTTCGCCGGTCGCGAGTTTGGGCAGGAAGCGGCGGCGCTGTTCCTCGCTGCCGAATTTGTAGATGGGGTGCATGACAAGCGAGGAC
>CXWL01121723.1_pt1 | contig 10082 bp, 10 predicted proteins | sample 590931 | NCBI WGS metagenome assembly CXWL01 (sample SAMEA3498368, study PRJEB10139) | groundwater metagenome | biome: water well; material: biofilm material | place: Germany | collected 2015-04-27
TGTAATTAATAGTTGTCCACACGATTGCGATTGAGTAATTCAATCGTGCGCGCGTCAATACGGGCGAATAGTTGAGCAGTCAACTAACGGCGTGGAGCTGGATCGCGTCGATGGCCAGGGTGAACGCGCGCGACGGATGGCGGCGGCTCAAATAGTATGCGTGCAGACCGGGAAAGGTCGAGCACCAGCTGTCCATCACCGCGACCCTGATCGGCGACGCGGTGATGCTGGTGTTGGCATCGTTCACAGTCGGCAACGGAGACCGTGTGAGCGCGACAAGGTCGGCAGAACGATGAGTCCCAAAATCGAGTGCGTGCGCAAGTGAAGCTGCCCTCGTCGACCGTTTTGCAGCGCTAGCGGGCACCGCGAGGCGAAAGTTAGATGACTGTTTTCGACCCGAAGCGGACTGTCGGCATGTTGATTGAAAAGTAGCTTGCTATCTACAAATCCATTCAACACGATCGGGACGTCAAGATTACTCGTCTTTTATTTGTAGAGGGCATGAAATCCCAAAATTCTTCGATCACTCCCTTGAGGCCATTCGTGGCCGGCGACAATGTCATTTGGACACCGGAGAGACCATTGTTGCTCCAAATTATGGACAGATCTTCTTTCTCTAGGGTCCAGTACGCGCCTCGATAATCGAATTTATCCGAGGAAACGACTGGCACGACTTTAAAGGCTGAATCCCCTGTCCAGGGCGTCGTCACATGTTCTAACGTAAGACGAATATTTTTCCCATGAACCCAGTGCGCTGACCTGGATTGCTTCGAAGATGGTGCCCTGGGCTCCGCAATAAGTACTGAGTAGCACCCGACCACGGAATCTTTGGCGTGAGCCGCCAAACCAATTACGAAGAGGGAGCTGAGTAGTAGTGATTTCAACCTAAACTCCTCGCGAAATGAGCCTGATTTGACCGCTAACCAGCAATCAGCAGCCGATTGCTGACAGCAAGAATAACAGATTCGAACGGCTGCCAACGCTTGCGGATTCAACCGGTGGACGCAACACTCTAACCCAAGTGCGTTTAGCATGAAGGAGTGTCGCAATACTTCCCGAAGGGACTCGATCTTGCGGTGGTGGTGTTATCTGCGTTCCGCCCAGGCGCTAGGCTTTACGCTCGCCGAGATCGAAGTGGGCATGCCTTTGCTCGCAGAGATCGATCCTGCTGCGGGAGCGGCGTCGCCCGGACTGCGCGCGGCCTTGCCGGAATCGGAAGGATAGTCGCGATAGCCGTTGGCCAGCCGGCGCGAACGCACCAACCCGCTTTTTTTGTAAAACCGCAAAGTATCCCTGCGCTGGCCGGTGGCGCATTCCAAGTCCCCAATCTGCATTGGACACACCTTCTCAAAGAAAAATTTGCGCGCCGTCGCTACGTCTGTTCGCGGCGCCGGAGTCCGCCTGGGGCGTGGCCCATTGGGTGCCGGTGGCCCGTCCCACGGCGCGAGCGGCGCGATAAAGGTGACTGGGTCTGTGACTGCGCCTTGCCCAACCAGTTCGCTCGCGGCGGAAGCAGTTCGCCCAACGCCGGAATACCCGATCGATAAAGCATCTGGCGGCCGGCGGCGCAAACGGCCGCCGCGTTGTAAGCGGTTGTAAGACTTCAATTGTGCGAACGCCTGGCGCATTTAGAGTTGCGACTGTCCGCTCCACATTTCTCCGAGATTTTGGATTTAGCCCGTTCGGACACGGCGGCTTTTTCATTACGTCTACATGCGTGACACCCGCTTGTGAGCCGATCTGCAATCAATTCTACGGAGTAGTCGATGGACGGAAAAGAGTTTGTTCTTCAAGCTGAACGCGACGCAATCGTCGTTGCGGCTATGCGCCATGCACTGTGCGCAATGGAACTGACAAATGGAAGCATCGTCAGGATGGAAGGCGTTCGAGGAATATTGCATTACGAAACGCAAATAGAACGGCTCAAGATGGCGCTCCACCTGTTAGGTATGGACTCCACAGACTATTCCCAGTCCCTCATGCGCGGATAAAATTCCTCCTCATAGCACAGCCGCAGCCGGGACGAGCCGTGTCGGCGCCCCGCGTATTCGGTTTGCTATGCGCGGTGGATCGGGATGGTGCGCGCACCGGCGGCACGCGCCCGCAACTGGCCGCAGCCGCCATCGACATCTTGCCCCGCCGAGTCGCGCAGCTTGGTCAGCACTCCGCGGCCGTGCAGCGCGGCGGCCAGCGCCCTCGCCTTCTCCCAGGTCGGCCGCTTGAACGCCAGGTCCGGGATGGTGTTGTATGGGATCATATTGAGCACGGCGTGCTTGCCCTTGAGCAGGTCGACGATGCCGTCCATTTCGTCGTCGCCGTCGTTGACGCCTTCCAGCAGGGTCCATTGGAACTGCACCGGGTAGCCGGTCTGGCGGGCGTAATGCTCGCCGTGCTCGACCAGCTCGCGCGGGGACAGGCGTGGCGCGCGCGGCAGCAGCAGTTCGCGCAGCGCCGGCTTGGTGGTGTGCAGCGACAAGGCCAGCGCCGGTTTCACCGCCCCGGCCGCCAGCCGCTCGAACGCGCGCACGTCGCCGACGGTGGAAAACACCAGGTTCTTGTGGCCGATGTTGCCCTCGATGCCGAGCAGTTCGATGGCGTCGATCACGTTGTCGAGATTGTGGGCCGGCTCTCCCATGCCCATGAACACCACTTTCTTCACCGGACGTTGGCTGCGCGCCAGCACGACCTGGGCGACGATCTCGCCGCTGGTCACCTGGCGAATCAGGCCGTCGCGGCCGGTCATGCAGAACTGGCAGCCGACCGCGCAGCCGACCTGGCTGGAGACGCAGACGCCGTCGCGCGGCAGCAGCACGGTTTCGACTGACTGGCCGTCGATGAGGCCGACCAGCAGGCGCGCCGAGCCGTCTTCGGCCGGATGCGCGCTGATCAGTTTCGCCATGCCGTGCAGTTCGGCGTCGAGGGCTGGCAGCGCTTCGCGCACCGCTTTCGGCAGGAAGTCGACCGCGCGGCGGCGGCCCTGGTCGTGCGGGGCCAGTTGGACCCAGTCGCGCAGGACGCGCTGTTCGTGCAAGGGCTGGGCGCCGAGCGCGCGCAGGCGCTGGCGGATGACTTCGATTTTCATAGGGAATACAGAAAAAATTGCCGGGAGATTCGAACACGAGGCCAGCCGCGGTTAGGCGGCGTCAGCCTCCACCGGGGTCAGACCCCTAACTGAAAAACCGGGGTCTGACCCCTCGTGCCCATGTCGCCGGTCGATGCTGGAAGCTAGCCATCTCGGCCCACGAGAAATTGGGTCCCCGCGTGCGCGAGGACGACGGTTTTGGGGAAGTTAGCCATAAGACCGTCGTGCTCGCGGACGCGGGCACCCCATTGCTTTCGTGCGCGTCGGACTACTTGACCGTGATCTTGATCGACTTGCTCATCGGGGCGCCGTAGGACTGGTGCGCGCCGTTGGCAAACTGCATCGTCAGCACGTAGGTGCCCGGCGCCAGCTTGACCTCGGCTTCGGTCTGGCCTTTGCCGAAATGCAGGTGCTGGTCGTCGAACGGCACCGACTCGCCCGCCTTGAGCGGCTCGGCATTGATCAGCAGGTGATGGTGGCCGGTATTGGCCGCCATCTCCCCCGCCGGCTTGACTTCCATACCATCGACCGCGAAACGCACCTTGAACGGGCTGCCAACCGTGGCGCCGTCCGCAGGCTCGAGGAAGCGCACCGATTGCGCCAGCGCCAGGCTGGCAATGCCGCTCATCGCCAGGGCCGCGATCACTTGTTTGTATGGAAATTGCATGCCAGTCTCCTCAGTCAGGGTTGTGGAATCAATCGTTCTTGATGACGATGCTCGGGAACTTGCTCGTCATGTCCTTCGCCTTCTCGGCGATCTTGACGGCGACCTTGCGCGCGATGTCCTTGTAGATCTTCGCCACCGGGCCGTCCGGCTCGGCAACCACCGTCGGCCGGCCGGAATCGGTCTGCTCGCGGATCGCCATGGTCAGCGGCAAGGCGCCAAGGAACTCGACGCCGAAGTCGGCGCACATCTTTTCACCGCCGCCCTGGCCGAAAATCGCTTCGGTGTGGCCGCAGTTCGAGCAGATGTGGGTACTCATGTTTTCCACCACGCCGAGGATCGGGATGCCGACCTTCTCGAACATCTTCAGGCCCTTGCGCGCGTCGAGCAGCGCGATGTCCTGCGGCGTGGTGACGATCACGGCGCCGGTGACGGGCACTTTCTGCGACAAGGTCAGCTGGATGTCGCCGGTGCCGGGCGGCATGTCGACCACCAGGTAGTCGAGGTCGCGCCAGTTGGTCTGCTCGAGCAACTGCTGCAGCGCCTGGGTGACCATCGGGCCGCGCCACACCATCGGCTCGTCCGGATCGATCATGAAGCCGATCGACGACACCTGCAGGCCATGGTTCTCGAGCGGCTCCATGGTCTTGCCGTCGGTCGTTTCCGGGCGCCCGCTAATGCCCAGCATCATCGGCTGCGACGGGCCGTAGATGTCGGCGTCGAGGATGCCGACCGCGGCGCCTTCGGCCGCCAGCGCCAGCGCCAGGTTGACCGCGGTGGTCGACTTGCCGACCCCGCCCTTGCCGGAGGCGACGGCGATGATGTTCTTGACGTTCGGCATCAGCTTGAGGCCGCGCTGCACCGTGTGCGAGATGATCTTCGAGTAGACGTTGACGCTGACCTTGCCCACGCCCGGCAGCGCTTGCAGCGCGCGCGTGACGTCGGCGCCGATCAGGCTCAGCTGGCTCTTGGCCGGGTAGCCCAGTTCGATGTCGAGCGCGACATCGGCGCCTTCGACCTTGATGTTCTTGACGCACTTGGACGACACGTAGTCTTTTTGGGTATTCGGGTCGATGACCGCGGCCAGTGCTGCCTTGACGTCTTCTGCTGTGATGCTCATGAATATCTCCGGATGTGATGCCGAAGTTTAGCGCAAATTGGCAGGGCCGACCTTGCCGGAATGGCAAACCGCCGCCGGCTACCACGCGCAAGGGCGCCAAGCGCTGGTAAAATGCTTCTTTTCATCTAACAATAAGCGCATTTCGACCATGACCCGCAAGCTGTTCGTCACTACCGCCCTGCCTTACGCCAACGCAGCCTTCCACATCGGCCACATGATGGAATACATCCAGGCCGATATCTGGGTGCGGTTCCAGCGAATGCAAAGCGATGCCGAAGGCAAGCGCGAGGTCCATTTCGTCTGCGCCGATGACACCCACGGCACGCCGATCATGATCGCCGCCGAGAAGGAAGGCATCACGCCGCAGGAGTTCGTCGCCAAGATCGCCGCCGGCCGCCAGCAGTACCTGGACGGCTTCCACATCGGCTTCGACAACTGGTATTCGACCGATTCGCCGGAAAACGTCGAGTTGTCGCAGGGCATCTATCGCAAGCTGCGCGATGCCGGCCTGATCGTCACCAAGACGGTTGACCGCTTCTTCGACCCGGTCAAGGGCATGTTCCTGGCCGACCGCAACATCAAGGGCGAGTGCCCGAAGTGCGGCGCCAAGGACCAGTACGGCGACAACTGCGAAGTGTGCGGCGCGGCCTACCAGCCGACCGAACTGGTCAACCCGTTCTCCGTATTTACCGGCTCGACGCCGATCCTCAAGCCGTCGGAGCAGTATTTCTTCGCCCTGTCGGACCCGCGCTGCTACACCTTCCTCAAGGAGTGGCTGAACACGCCCGGCCGCCTGCAGCCGGAAATGGTCAACAAGGTTTCCGAGTGGCTCGGCGAAGCGGGCGAAAAGCTGGCCGACTGGGACATTTCGCGCGACGCGCCCTACTTCGGCATCCCGATCCCTGATGCGCCGGGCAAGTTCTTCTACGTCTGGCTGGACGCGCCGGTCGGCTACCTGGCCAGCCTGAAAAACTACTGCAGCAAGAAAGGCATGGACTTCGACGCCCTGCTGAACGACCCGGCCACCGAGCAGGTCCACTTCATCGGCAAGGACATCGTCTCGTTCCACCTGCTGTTCTGGCCGGCGATGCTCAACTTCGCCCAGCACCCGATCATCGACAAGCTGAAAGTCAACGTGCACGGCCACCTGACGGTCAACAACGAAAAGATGTCGAAGTCGCGCGGCACCGGCATCTCGCCGCTGCGCTACCTCGACCTGAAGATGAACCCGGAGTGGCTGCGCTACTACATCGGCTTCAAGCTCAATTCGAAGGTCGAAGACCTCGACTTCAATGGCGACGACTTCGTGGCGCGCGTGAACAGCGACCTGATCGGCAAGTACATCAACATCGCCAGCCGCTGCGCCGGCTTCATCGCCAAGAAATTCGACGGCAAGCTGGCCGGCGAGCTGTCGCCACAGGCCTACCAATGGATCGGCCGCGCGCTGACGGTCGACGGCGTCGAGCGCCAGGCCAACATCGCCGCCAATTTCGAGCACCGCGAATACGGCAAGGCGCTGCGCGAGATCATGGAGATCGCCGACATCACCAACCAGTACGTCGACGAGAACAAGCCGTGGATCCTGGCGAAGGACCCGGAAAAGGCCGCCGAGCTGCACGACGTCTGCACCACCTCGCTGATCCTGTTCCGCCAGCTGACGATCCTGCTGGCGCCGGTGCTGCCGCAAATCGCCGCGCGCGTTGCCGAATTCCTCGGCGACAAAGACCTGTCGTGGGCCGATACCAGTGGCGCGGCCGTGGTCGAGCCGATGCTCGGCCGCACCATCAATGCCTACAGCCACCTGATGCAGCGGGTCGACGCCAAGATGGTCGAGGACCTGTTCGACCGTCCGGCCCAGGTTGCCGCGCCGGCTGCCGCCCCTGCTGCTCCCGCGGCGGAAGGCATCGCGGAACTGGCCCCTGAAATCAAGATCGACGACTTCACCAAGATCGACCTGCGCATTGCCAGGATCGTCAACTGCGAGCAGGTCGACGGCTCCGACAAACTGCTGCGCCTGACGCTCGACGTCGGCGAAGGCCGCCTGCGCAACGTGTTCTCCGGCATCAAGTCGGCGTACCAGCCGGAGCAGCTGATCGGCAAGCTGACGGTGCTGGTGGCCAACCTGGCGCCGCGCAAGATGAAGTTCGGCGTATCCGAAGGCATGGTGCTGTGCGCCTCGGCGGCCAACGAGAAAGCCGATCCGGGCCTGTACGTGCTGGAGCCGTGGCCAGGCGCCAAGCCCGGCATGCGTATCCGCTAATTCATATAGCAATCGCTAGCCGGAGAGTCGTCGTTCCCGCGCAGGCGGGAACCCATACTGAGCAAGATTCACCTATTAGTTGGTTCAGCATGGACTCCCGCCTTCGCGGGAGGTCGTTTCGGCCAGTGGCGGAAACGACGGTTTTGCGGTTAACGGTTTTGCGGTTTACCGGGCTTTACCGGGTTTATAATGCGCAATCTTGATAAGAAATCCGCGCCATGACGCGCCCACATTTTTAAAGCGACACCACTCACTATGACCGCACCGACTTCCTTGAGGCACATCCCGCAGGCCAACCTGTTTCGCAAGGGCGACGTGTTCGTCCTGTTCGGCGAGCTGTTCGGCCGCGGCTACGTCAACGGCCTGATCGATGAGGCCCGCAAGGCCGGCATGACCATCGTCGGCATCACCGTCGGCCGCCGCGACGAGAACAACGCCCTGCGCGCGCTCGACGCCGAGGAACTGGCCGAAGCCGAAGCCAAGCTGGGCGGACGCATCATCAACGTGCCGATGATGGCCGGTTTTGACCTCGACGCCCCCGAAGGCGAACAGAACCCGACCGAGATGCTGTCCGGCCTGACGCTGAAGAACTGGCAGGAAGAAAAGCTCGACTGGAACAAGGTCGAGCGCTGCCGCGAAACGGGCGTGCAGCGCTTCACCGCCTCGGCCGCCATCGTCATGGCCGAGATCGACAAGCTGATCCCGGACGGCGCCAACGTGTTCTTCGCCCACACCATGGCCGGCGGCATCCCGAAGATCAAGGCCTTCCTGGCCATCGCCAACCGCATCTACAAGGGCCGCGGCGAGCGCTTCATGTCCTCGCGCGCGCTGCTCGAGAGCGACCTGGGCAAGCTGATCCTGATGAACTTCGACGAAGTCACCGCCAACACGCTGCAGCACCTGATCCACGCCAGCGCCGGCATCCGCGAGCGCGTTACCGCCAAGGGCGGCGAAGTGCGCTACAGCGCCTACGGCTACCACGGCACCGAGATCCTCATCGGCGGCGAATACCGCTGGCAGACCTACACCAACTACACCCAGGGCTACGCCAAGATGCGCCTCGAAAGCGTCGCCCAAGCGGCCTGGGCGCAGGGCATCAGCGCGACCGTGTTCAACTGCCCGGAAATCCGCACCAACTCCTCCGACATCTTCGTCGGCGTCGAGTTATCGCTGTTCCCGCTGCTGCTGGCACTGAAGAAAGAAGGCGGCGGCGCCTGGGTCGACGAGCAGTGGGCGATCTGCCAGTCCCTGTTGGAAGACGGCGTCTCGCTCGACTCGCTGCTGGCCACCATCGAGGCCTACAACCAGGACCCGACCAGCGCCTCCTTCCGTAACTTCGACGCCTGGCCGATGGACAATACGCCGGAACTGGCCGACGTGATGATCGGCACCTCCGACGACATCACCAAGCTGCACAAGGACCGCAAGGCGCTGATCACCGACCACCTCAGTTCGCTGGTACTGGAAAGCGCCGGACCGCTGATGTTCCACGGCGCCGCCGAGAAGATCGGCCCGGTGCTGTGGCTCAACCACGACATCATCGCGCGCGAACTGAACGCCCTGCATCCGTAAGCCGGCACCGGGGGCCGGCCGGCCCCCGCCGGGTTTCCGCTCCCCGCCTCTCCTCTGGGGTAAAATACCCCGTCTGCAACACTATCGCCTACTATGAAACTCACCAAACAACACCAGTTGTACGAATCCGATCACACCTTGTTCATCAAGTCGCTCAAGGCCGCCAATCCAGAGATCGAAGTTGGCCAGCGCGAAGGCCGTGCGCTGCTGTGGGACAAGGCGCCGATCACGCTGACCGAGCAGGACCGCAGCGCCGAATCGCGCGTCAAGCAACAAGCGTACGTGTACCAGAACAAGCTCTAACCCTTCCAGGTCGATTCCATGTTGCCAGACGAGGGGGCGGCGGTGATCGCCGAACCCGCCGCCGATGCTGGGGCGAACGCGGTGCCCGACATTGCGGCGACGGCGCGCCTGTACGGCGAGCCGATGCTGCGCATGCCGACCGACCTGTACATCCCGCCCGACGCGCTCGAGATCTTCCTCGACGCCTTCGAAGGCCCGCTCGACCTGCTGCTGTACCTGATCCGCAAGCAAAACTTCAACATCCTCGACATCCCGATGGCGCAGGTCACCCTGCAATACCTGAAGTATGTCGACCAGATCCGCCTGCACAACCTGGAGCTGGCCGCCGAGTACCTGCTGATGGCGGCGATGCTCATCGAGATCAAGTCGCGCATGCTGCTGCCGCAGCGCACGCCCGACCTCGACGCCGAATTCGACGACCCGCGCGCCGAACTGGTGCGGCGCCTGCTCGAGTATGAGCAGATCAAGGTGGCCGCCTACGAGCTCAACGCGATTCCCCAGCTCGACCGCGACTTCACCCGGCCGCAGCTGTTCATCGAGCAGAGCAACGTGCCGGTATGGCCCGACGTCGACCCGCTGGACCTGCAGCGCGCCTGGCTCGACGTGCTCAGGCGCGCCAAGCTGACCCAGCACCACCGCATCAGCCGCCAGGAACTGTCGGTGCGCGAGCACATGTCGGCCATCCTGCGCCAGCTGCAGTCGGCCCGTTTCGTCGAATTCGCCGACCTGTTCGCCGGCCAGGGCGGCGTGCCGATCGTCGTCGTGCACTTCGTCGCCATGCTCGAACTGGCCAAAGAAACGCTGATCGAAATTACCCAGGCCGAGCCGTTCGCGCCGATCTACGTGCGGCTTGCCTATTCGCCGGCCTGACGCCGGCGCCCTATTCCACTGACTACTCCGCCACCGGCGACCGATCCATGAAAATTATCTCTTCCATCGAAGAACTGCGCGACCAGTTGAGCGGGCAATTGCGCACCGCGTTCGTGCCGACCATGGGCAACCTGCACGAAGGCCACCTGTCGCTGATGCGCCTGGCGCGCAAGCACGGCGACCCGGTGGTCGCCTCGATCTTCGTCAACCG
>CXWL01022320.1_pt1 | contig 10081 bp, 3 predicted proteins | sample 590931 | NCBI WGS metagenome assembly CXWL01 (sample SAMEA3498368, study PRJEB10139) | groundwater metagenome | biome: water well; material: biofilm material | place: Germany | collected 2015-04-27
CGTCGCCGACAAACACCTTTACGAGATCAGCGCATTGCCACTGAAGCAAGCACTGACTTTTTTCCAGGGTGTAAAACTGCCCGGCAACAAACAAGCGATTGCGGAAAAAATCGTGCAGGAGATCGCCAACCGTTTAACTTTTTTGAACAACGTGGGGCTGGATTATTTGTCGTTGGAACGTTCCGCCGAAACTTTATCAGGTGGTGAATCACAACGCATTCGACTCGCCTCGCAAATTGGTTCTGGTCTAACGGGTGTGATGTATGTGCTGGACGAGCCTTCGATTGGTTTGCATCAGCGCGACAATGATCGTTTGCTGGACACGCTCAAAATGTTGCGCGACATGGGCAACAGCGTAATTGTTGTGGAGCATGACGAAGATGCAATCCGCCATGCCGATTATGTGGTGGATATGGGGCCGGGTGCGGGTGAACACGGCGGGCTAATTGTGGCGCAGGGTACGCCGCAAGAAGTTTGCGATAATTTGCAATCACTCACGGGCGATTATCTAACGGGTCGGCGCAGTATTCCCATGCCTGAAAAAATGCTCAAGCCCGATGCGGAGCGACTGCTCACCATCACGGGCGCGAGCGGCAACAACTTAAAAGGCATCACGCTCAACTTGCCAGTCGGGTTGTTGGTCTGCGTCACGGGCGTATCAGGTTCAGGTAAATCTACTTTGATTAACGACACGTTGTACCCCGCCGTCTCGCAGCATTTGTATCGCAGCAATACCGAACCTGCGCCACACACAAACATCACGGGATTGGAATTTTTCGACAAGGTGATTAACGTCGATCAGTCGCCAATTGGTCGTACTCCGCGTTCCAACCCTGCCACCTATACCGGTCTGTTTACGCCAATACGCGAGCTATTCGCAGGCGTGCCATCCGCACGTGAACGCGGCTACGGACCAGGCCGTTTTTCTTTCAACGTAAAAGGTGGTCGCTGCGAATCCTGCCAGGGCGATGGGGTCATCAAAGTGGAGATGCACTTTCTGCCCGACGTGTACGTGCAATGTGATGTGTGCCACGGACATCGCTACAACCGCGAAACATTGGAAGTGCAATACAAAGGTAAAAACATTCACCAGATTTTAGCCTTGACTGTGGAACACGCACACGAATTTTTCAAAGCCGTGCCGCTCATCGCGCGCAAGCTGCAAACCTTATTAAACGTGGGTTTGGGCTACATTACACTGGGACAAAGTGCCACCACGTTATCGGGTGGTGAAGCGCAACGCGTGAAGTTATCCCTGGAATTATCCAAACGCGACACGGGACGCACGCTGTACATTTTGGATGAGCCAACTACAGGCTTGCACTTCCACGACATCGCGCTGTTGCTCAAAGTCATCCACAAGCTACGCGACCAAGGCAACACCGTAGTCGTCATTGAGCATAACCTGGACGTGATTAAAACCGCTGACTGGGTGATTGATCTGGGGCCGGAAGGCGGCGACGGCGGAGGCCGCATCATCGCCGAAGGCACACCCAAAGACCTCGCCAAAAATAAAAATAGCGTGACGGGCAAGTATTTACAATCGGTGCTAATAAGGTAACCCATAAATTCGTCCGTGCGCAGCTTTAGGGCGCACGGTGTAATAAAGTCATGATGTTGTTACACTGCCGACTTGAATCCGCTAATAAATTTCGCTTAGGAAGCCGCTCGTCTTACCCAATCGCCTCTATAAAAATAACCCCGAAGGATGCTCCTCATGCTGCCCAAGTCAATTGTTCGCAACGCGTTTCGCACCTCATTCGTACTGTTAGCGATTATCTCGCTGATCAGTTGTAAAGACAGCACCAGTACCGCCCCGATTATTCCCAAGCAAGATGCCACTTGGAGCCAGATTATTAGAGCTCACAGTAGCGGCATCATTTCGCGCAAATCCCCCATTCGTGTGGTATTTAACAACGATATTGTGAGTGCAGATCGCGTTGGGCAAACTGCACAAGGTCATCTCAAAACCGACCCCGCCATCAAAGGCACGCTTACCTTTGTCAGTCAGCGTGAAATCATTCTCACGCCAGACAGCGACCTCGAACAAGGTGTTCACTATCGCGTCACCCTCAATACAGACAATTTACTCAATATGGTTGAGAAACTGCATGAGTATGAATTTGTGGTGCAGGTGCAAGCTCAACAATTTGAGGTAAATGTGGCGGGTCTGATTGCCAGCACCGCCATTAAAAACGAGATGATTTTGAAAGGCAGTTTAACCACGGCCGATGTAGATGTCGCGGAAAAAGTTGAAAAACTATTGACAGCAACGCACTTAGACCGCCCGCTCACACTGGCATGGCAACACAATACTGACGCAAAACATCATGAATTCACCGCCTCTGGCATCGTCCGTCAAAAAGATGTTTCCAATGTCGTGCTGAAATGGAATGGGACGGAAATTAACGTTGATAATCAAGGTGAGCGTATTGTGGAAGTACCCGATGTCACCAACTTCAGCGTGACTCAAGCCACCGTCGTTAGCACCGAAACTCGCCCCTTTGTGCAAGTTTTTTTCTCGGATCGTTTGGACACACAACAAAATTTGCAAGGCATGGTTCGGTTGGGCAGCGACATGGCAACCACTCTACGCATTGAGGGCAATGTATTAAACGTTTATCCAGACCGCGAAGTGCAGGGTGTTCTCTCGCTCACGCTTGAGCCAGGCATACGCAATACCGAAGGTGGTCGCACCCAAAAATCATCGCAACACAGCTTGGATTTTGGCAGCAGCAAACCGCAAGTACGTTTCGTTGGTAAAGGAGTCATCCTGCCTGACAATCCTGTATTAAGTGTGCCCTTTGAAGCGGTGAATGTTCGTTCGGTGCGCGTCACTGCGATGCGCATATACGAAAACAATGTGGGGCAATTTTTACAGGTCAACAAACTTGACGGTAATGCCGAGTTGGCGCGTGTAGGGCGTTTCTTATGGCGCAAAACAATCCCCCTTTCCTCCCCCGCCGTCAATCAATGGCAACGCCATCAATTGGATGTCACCGAGCTGTTTCAAAAACACCCTGGAGGGCTGTTTCGTCTGACGCTATCTATTAGCAAGGCAGATTCCACTTATCCTTGCTCCAGCGAATCCACAGAAAACCTTGAGATAGAAGCACCACCAATCAACTCTGAGGAATTAACTGAACGAGAGGCCAGCAGTTGGGATTATGCCGAGGATTATTACAACCCAAACGAAGCGACAAATTGGCAAGATCGTGAAAATCCTTGCTCGAATGCCTACTATCGTTTTAACTCCAATCCCAGCTATAGTTATCAGAACACCACCACTTACAGCATTAGAGATGAGCGAAATTTTTTAGCCTCTAATATCGGATTGCTTGCCAAGCGGGACACACAAGGCGAATTGTTGGTGATTGCCACGGATTTAAGGACATCAGCCGCACTAAAGGGTGTAAAAATCAGCACCATGAACTTCCAAAATCAGCGCATCGCGACTGAATCGACGGATAACGAGGGAATGGCTCGCTTCAAACCCAGTGGCACACCCTTTTATTTATTAGCCGATAAAGACGGACAAAAAGGCTACTTAAAAATAGGGCAAGGCGTGGCACTCCCGATCAGTCATTTTGATGTGGGTGGCGAAAAAATCGCCGCTGGCATCAAGGGCTTCATCTACGGTGAACGCGGCGTTTGGCGACCTGGGGATGATATTTATTTAACATTCGTGTTGCAGGACAAAGGGGGGAGTTTGCCCACCAACCATCCTGTCACCATGGAGCTACGCAACCCTCAAGGACAGCTGGTACAAACCCTAGTCAATGCCTCACCCGTGGGGCAATTTTATAAATTCGCGCTTAAAACTGATGCCGAAGCACCCACTGGGAACTGGGGAGTGAAAGCCGTTTTNNCTCATCCATGGCGATGAATCGCTCAAAGGACAATTAGCCGCACAGTGGCTCACAGGCGCAAGCGCAGCGGGTCTTAAGGCAGATGTGGAGTTACGCCTCACCAAAGCCAACACGCAGTTTTCTCGTTATGTCGACTTTGTGTTTGATGATCCCGCACGCGAATTTTCGGCAGAGCCTATCAATGTGTTTGATGGAGTGTTGGATGAATCGGGCAAAGCCACTTTCGAACATGAAGCCAGCCTTGAGAAACAAGCACCTGGCATGTTGAATGCCGCGCTGACCAGTCGCGTTTTTGAAAACGGCGGCGCATTTAGCATCAATCGTCAGGTCGTGCCATTCTCTCCTTATGCCCGCTATCTCGGCATCAAATTACCCAAGGGGGATGCCACTCGCAATATGTTGTTGACGGATAAAAAACATGTGGTCGAAATTGCGAGTTTGACCGCTGACGGCAAACCCACTTCCGTGCAACAAGTGCAAGTTACGCTATATAAAGTTGACTGGAAATGGTGGTGGGATCAATCCAGTGATTCACTTGCGCAATATGCGTCTTCGGCACATTCCAGCAAAGTTTATCAATCCACTATTGCCACCACCAAAGGCAAAGGCGAGTGGGGCTTTGAAATCAAATACCCAGAATGGGGACGCTATTTGGTACGTGCATGCGATATGACGGATGGCACGGAATCTCACTGTACAGGCGGTACTTTTTATATTGACTGGCCAGGTTGGGCGGGTCGTGCGCAAGAACAATCGGGGCCAGGGGCGAGCATGTTGACCTTTCAGTCCGACAAGCCGAAATACAGCGTGGGAGAAACAGCCGTCATCCAGTTGCCTGAAGCCACTCAGGGTCGCGCATTGGTCACCCTTGAAAACGGTGCAAAAATATTGGAGGCACGCTGGATAGAATTCTCCCCTGGGCAAGCGAATAACAAAGAAAAAGCACGCTTTGAAATTCCTATCACACGCGCGATGACACCCAATGTCTATCTCAGCGTGACCTTGATTCAGCCGCACGAAGGTAAGAAGAATGATTTGCCGATACGCATGTACGGTGTTATTCCCTTGCATGTGTCTGATGCTGAAACGCAGTTGAAACCTGTGCTACATGCTGCGAATGAATGGAAGCCCGAATCCAAAGTTTCCTTTGAGGTATCAGAAAATAGTGGGCGTGAAATGGCTTACACCGTTGCGGTGGTGGATGAAGGCTTGCTCGGTCTGACCAATTACAAAACACCGGAATTGCACAGCCACTTCTATCAACGTGAGGCTTTGGGAATTACTACTTGGGATTTGTTTGATGAGGTAGCGGGTGCTTACGGTGCAAAACTTGACCGCCTGCTCGCTATCGGCGGGAGTGATACGGGCATCGCAAAAGATGCAAAACGCGAAAAGAAACGCTTTCCACCTGTTGTTAAATACTTGGGGCCATTCAAACTCGCCAAGGGCGAAAAAGCCAAGCACGAATTCCAATTGCCTGCATATGTGGGGGCGGTGCGTATCATGCTGATTGCTGCCAATGCCAATCAAAATGGCGCAGGGAATGCCTACGGCTCAACCGAAAAATCGGTCTATGTTCGTCAACCTTTGATGCTGATGCCCACGCTGCCTCGCGTTGTTGGACCGGAAGAAGAATTCACCGTACCTGTTTCTGTTTTCGTTATGGACAAAGCCATTAAGGGGGTCTCTCTTAAACTGGAGACGGGTTCTGAATTTGAATTACTGAATAAAGATTCAATAAACATTGCGTTCGATAAACCCGATGAAAAACTGGGCATGATCAAACTCAAAAGTAGTACCCGACTAGGCAAAGGTCGATTGAAGTTCATCGTCACGAGCGGAAAACATAAAGCACAAGCTGAAGTTTTCCTTGAGGTGCGCAGCCCGAATCCAATCTCTACGCGCTACCAACGTAAAGCCCTAGCCCCAGGTGAAACTTGGGAAACCGAAGTGCTACCTCACGGCTTGCCTACCACCAACGTCACCATGTTGGAAGTATCAGCCATGCCACCCATCGATTTGGAAAGGCACTTACAGTATTTGATTCGCTACCCCCATGGCTGCGTGGAACAAACCACCTCCGCCGCCTTCCCGCAACTTTATTTGGCCTCGCTCACTAAGCTGGAAGATGCCCGCAAGATTGAAGTCGAAAGCAACGTGCAAGCAGCCATCGGAAAATTGCGTGGCTTCCAGCAGCCTGATGGTGCATTTGACTACTGGCCAGGCGGGTTTAACGCGGGGTTTAATGAACGCGAAGCATGGTCCACCAACTATGTAGGACACTTTATTGTTGAGGCAAAAAATTTGGGGTTTCAACTGCCGCCCACCATGTTGACTGATTGGGTACGCTTTCAAAAAGCTGCCGCGCAGGCTTGGAGCAATGGTGAGGCTAGTGCCACCCTGAATCAAGCCTATCGCTTATACACTTTGGCTCTGGCTAGCCAGCCCGAACTCGGCGCGATGAATCGCTTGCGTGAAATAACCAATCTGCCAACCGCCGCGCGCTGGATGTTGGCAGCGGCATATCAGCTGGCGGGTCAAAAAGAAGTGGCGAATCAGCTCGCTAAAGGAGACCCTTTGAACTTGAGTCAATACACACAGCCCGATGCCACTTTTGGCTCTCACTTGCGCGATGCCGCCATCGTACTCAACAGCTTGGTCATCCTCAATCAACTCGACCATGCCAAACCGCTGGTAGATGAAATTTCCTCTCAACTCGCTTCAGATAATTGGTACAGCACACAATCGCTATCGTACTCATTGATGGCAATGGCAAAGTTCGCGGGCAGTAGTAGCAATGCCGATTACAGCTTTGAGCGCACGGTCATCGGTAAATCTGAACGAGTCAAATCCATCAGTCCTGTCCTCACCTCGGAGCTTAAAAATTTCCCTGATAAAGGCGGAAAAGTTATCCTCAAAAACACTTCCGAGCGGAGTTTATTTGCCACCATCGTTGCCCGTGGTATCGCCAAAGCGGGGACGGATGAAGCGGCTTCTTCTGGCCTGTCACTTGAGGTTACCTACAACGATGAAGAAGGAAAGCCCTTGGACATCAGCCAGCTCAAGCAAGGACAAGATGTGATTGCCTCATTGACGGTTAAAAACCTAACCTCAATGAAGGTGGAAAACGTGGCTCTCACCCAAATGGTGGCCGCCGCTTACGAAATTCACAATGAGCGCATGGACGGGGCAAATACCGTAGGTGCGCGTGATCGGCAGCAACACACTTCGAACTACAACTCCTTTGGCGCACCTGTCGTGGCGGCGAGCACGCTGGAGCATCTGGACATTCGAGATGATCGAATCATCCGCTACTTTGGATTAAAAGCGGGTGAGAGCATACAATTTTCTACACGTTTGAATGCGGCATATTTAGGACACTTTTATCAGCCCAGCATCGCCGTTGAGGCCATGTATGACACGACAAAAAACGCCCGTAGCAAAGGGTTGTGGATTGATGTCACTTCAGCCAACACTAACCCTTAACGATGTATCTGTGCTTGGGGAAATACCCAAGCACAGACAACCGAGTTATTCCTTTTGCTGACCTCGCCAACTGCCAATACATTCCGCGCCCTTAAATTAAAGTTGACTCAGCATCAACAACAGGGCTGGCTTGGCTTGCTTGTATTCGCCGCCTGTATCGGCACCTGGCACAGCTTACCTACGCCATTGTTCTCGACACCGCTGTCCACCATCTTGCTGGCCAGTGATGAATCATTGCTAGGTGCACGCATTGCTGCGGATGGTCAATGGCGATTCCCTTCTGGTGCAAGCGTACCGGAAAAGTTCCGTATTGCACTGGTGACGTATGAGGACAAACGTTTTTCATATCACCCCGGCATCGACCCTCTGGCACTCGCTCGTGCTATCCGTGTTAATTTCTCACAAGGTCGCACGGTCAGTGGTGCCAGTACCATCAGCATGCAAACCATACGATTGGCGCGTGAAAGTCAGCCGCGAAGCTACCTCAACAAAGTGATCGAAATGTTGCTGGCATTGCGCCTTGAGATGCAATACAGCAAACAGGAAATCATCGGACTGTATGCAGCCCATGCGCCTTTCGGGGGCAACGTGGTGGGGCTAGAGGCAGCATCTTGGCGTTACTTTGGGCGTGATCCGACTCACCTCTCATGGGCAGAAACATGCACTCTGGCGGTATTGCCCAATAGTCCATCGCTGATTCACCCTGGACGCAATCGCGATTTGCTCTTAAAAAAAAGAAATCGCTTATTGCAAAGTCTGCATAAAGCCGGGCAACTGTCGGATCTAGATTTAGATTTGGCGTTATTAGAAGCGATACCACAGCAGCCAATTAATTTACCAAAACTTGCTCCCCATTTGCTCGACACGCTGCATACCAACGAGCCGCAAATCTATCGTTTCAAAACCACGCTGGATACGAACCTGCAACGTGTTGCCACCGAAGTCATAAGCGAACGCATTAAAGATTTGTCGCGCCAAGGCATACATAACAGTGCCGCACTCATCATTGATAACCGCAACTTTGAGGTACTCGCTTACGTCGGCAACTCGGAATACTCATTGAAGAATGAACGTGGCTATTCGGTGGATATTGTGCGTAGGCCACGCAGTAGCGGCAGCATCTTAAAGCCGCTACTGTTTACGACCATGCTGGATGCGGGTGAGATTTTACCGTCCACTTTGATAGCGGATATTCCCACCCAATACGGCGGTTACATGCCAGAAAACTTCGACCACCAATACCGAGGTGCAGTACCCGCTCAAGTCGCGCTCGCCCAGTCACTCAATGTGCCTGCGGTGCGTATGTTAAAACGCCACGGCATACATCGGTTTTATGATTTTCTGAAACATTTTGGAATGCCCAGTCTAAACCGCAATATCGACAACTACGGGTTGTCGTTGATACTCGGTGGCGCGGAGGTGTCTTTATGGGAGGTCGCGTATTTCTACTCCAATCTTTCCAATCTTGCGCAACCGGGTTTAATCAAACATCCCCAGCAATATCATCCCCTGCGTTTATGGCGTGATGAGCATGTCGTCGCCCCTACGAATGCAGAAATCAGTCCTGGTGCTGCATGGCTAACCCTTCGTGCTTTACTTGAAGTCTCGCGCCCTGGCGAAGAAGGCTATTGGAAAAATTTTTCCAGCACCCGTATGATTTCTTGGAAAACAGGAACAAGCTGGGGGTTTCGCGATGCGTGGGCGGTTGGCACAAATTCGCATTACACCATTGCCGTGTGGAGCGGTAATGCCACAGGAGAAGGCAAGCCTGGTCTCACTGGGAGTACCGCCGCCGCACCCTTGTTATTTGATTTGTTTAACCGTGTCGAACGGGCGAATTGGTTTGAGACACCCGAACTGTATTTGAAAGAATTAGATGTGTGTAAAGAAAATGGCTATCTCAACAACGGCTACTGCACGACAGAAAAACAATTTGCCCCCATCAATAGTAACTTCTCACAAATTAGCCCGCATCATTTGCGTCTACATCTGGATTCATCACAAAAATACCGCGTACACAGTGGATGTGAGCGCGTCTCCGCAATGACGGGAAAGGACTGGTTCTCGCTGCCGCCAACACAAGAATTTTATTTTCGTCGCCATCATCCAGACTACCGAGCATTACCTGTTTTCCGTGCGGACTGTGAAACTATGCTCACCACAGAACCCAACATCAACCCTCTCGACTTCATTTACCCCACCGAAGCAGCACGTATTTACATACCCGTTGATTTTGCCGAAAAGAAAGGACTGACCGTATTTGAAGCAGTACATCGCAAACGCGACTCGGTGATTCACTGGCATTTAGATAATCAATACCTCGGCTCAACTCGCACCTTCCATCAGCAGGCATTAGATGCCACGCCAGGTTCTCATGTCATCACCATTGTCGATCAAGAAGGCCATCAACAATCTCGTCGATTTGAAATTTTGGCAGAATAATTACCCCTTATAACAACAGAAACTGAAATAACGACGGGGTAATTAGTGATGCTGCAAATAAATACTCACCTTGCGATACCCGATGACGAGATCGAGCTGAATGCTATTCGTGCGCAAGGCGCGGGTGGGCAGAACGTCAACAAAGTTTCCACCGCTATCCATCTTCGCTTCGACATCCATGCGTCGTCACTGCCAGATGGCTACAAAGAAAAGCTCAGACAGCTAGCGGATCGGCGCATTTCTGGTGACGGCATCATCGTCCTCAAAGCACAACGCTTTCGCAG
>CXWL01043384.1_pt1 | contig 10081 bp, 11 predicted proteins | sample 590931 | NCBI WGS metagenome assembly CXWL01 (sample SAMEA3498368, study PRJEB10139) | groundwater metagenome | biome: water well; material: biofilm material | place: Germany | collected 2015-04-27
GTTAGCCGCTGAGGGCTCTGATCGGAAGGTCGTGATGCATCCCGTCGCGATGCGATACGTCATTCAAGGCGAATTGCCGTCCACCGCCATGACGGTGTTGGACCGGATCGAAGAACGGTTGTCATGGATCCCGAAGCGGGAGCTCCCGTTGGTCGAACGGATCGTTCAAGTCGGAGGGGCACTCTTGGGGCTTAAGGAGATCGAACACCTCGGTCAGGTGCGGACGGGTGAGTTGAAGGAGCGCCTCGCATTCTTGATTGATCAACTTCTCATTCCGTTAGAGCAGGAATGGACAGCGGGACAACGGGAGGCAAATGTGGTCGCAAGAGTGAAACGATTGCGGACCGCGATTCTGCCGAATATGATTTCCGGGGCGATTGCCGAAGAGGAACGATCCCGACGATGGAAACAGCTGTCAAACCTTTATCTCGCGCAGCAGTTGTCTCTCTATCCTCCTGACTACCTCGGCAATCCCCCAATCCCTGAACGAATCCTCGAAACGATGGAACGTTTTGAGGAGGATCTGACGGACCACGTAACGGTTCATCGTCCCTTGCGCGCCCTCATTCAAGTAGGAGAGGCGATTGTCGTCACGCCGGGGCGCGAGAAGGGAGTTCCGACAGATCCACTCATGCAGCAACTTCGAGACCGTCTTGAACAACACCTTGACGAGTTACGGTGGGCAAGGCCGGGAGTTTCCCCATGACCGTTGCCCGTGTACAGCTAGGCCTTCCCCAGGCGATCCGACTGCTCTTCGTGCTTGTGGCGCTGGGCTTGTGGTATGTGTCGCAGATGCTCATCGGGAACAGAACGTTCGATGAGGCAGGGATCGGTGATGCCATCCATAGCTGGCTGTCGCCGCTCCATGCTTTGTTGCGCGATCATCCCCACGCGGCCGATGGATTACTGATCGCCAGTTCGTTTGGGATCGATATGTTTGGACTGTTCCTGTTCCTCTCCGCCATTTTCGGCTCGACCATTCGACCGTTTCTCGGGTTAGTCGTGCTGTTCTCGCTTCGTCAACTCTGTCAGGCCCTCACGGCGTTGCCTCCGCCGGATGGGATGATGTGGCGAGACCCCGGCGTTCCCTCGCTGCTCGTCACGTACGGTGTCTCGAACGATCTGTTTTTTTCAGGACACACGGCGATTGCCGTTTATGGCGCGATAGAGTTGCAGCGACGAATGGGGTGGCATTGGCTTTCGATGGCGGGGGGTCTGTTGGCACTGTTTGAAGTAGGTGCAGTCCTCGCACTGCGTGCACACTACACGATGGACGTGTTCACAGGAGCCGTGACAGCGGGGTTAGTGAGTATCTTCGCGGCGAAGCTCGCTCCCCTGTGTGACGATGGACTTGCACGTCTTGGACGCAGCGTCTCCCATCGGCCCCATTCACCTGCCAAGTCGGTTATAGACGAGTCCTCCAATATCCCTGTATCGATGACAAATCGAAACCGTACATCGTTCTTCAGAACCCGCTCATAGGCTTCGCACTTGTTGGAATGAGACACCCCGTAGCAAGCTGCGGGATATCACAGAGCTAAAACATTCGGAGCTGCCGGAGATCTTCCTGAGGCTGCCCTTGCCTTGGCACCGACACGACAACCAGATTCGTCCCCATCTGGCGCTGGGGTTGCGGCCACCCGCTCCTGAAACGATCGCGCCCCAGCCGTGTGCGTAAATGCCATTCGACCTGGTACAATCACGGGGGGCCGGTCAAAACCAGTTGTTACTTGTAGGCGAGAAAAAGGTAGGCCGCGGCGAGCAACACCACGTTGAAGCCAATGATATAGAAAGAGACCTTTTGTGCCTCGCCTACCGTGATGCAGACAGCAACCATTCCACCCAACAGTCCGAATCCACCGCCGCCTAACCAGCAGAGAAACGCCAAATAGGCGACGATTCCCCCCATGCCTTCGATATGCAGACTGGCTAGATACCAGGTTGCAAACGCAGAGAAGACTCCAACCATTGAGCAGGCGCCCACTGAAAATACCCAGTTGCGTACTTTGGCTTCCGGCGTGAGCGCTTCCGGAGGATAACCCGGATACTGCAGCATAGAAGTAGACGCATTTATAGCGCTAAAAATGGAACCCTTGCGACGTGAAGGTGGGGGAACAAACATCGTGTTCTCAGCATACCGCGTCATGACGAACTGTCAAGAACTGGGGTAGGAGTCCAGCGGGAGATAAACAACGGGCAAACACTACGATGTTTGAGTGCTCGCCCATTGCGCCTGATAGTCTGCGGGCAACTCATGCTCGCGCGCTCCGTCGAGGATGATCTGAAGATAGTGACTGGTAGGCAGCAGGTCTGCTCCGTCAGGCTTCGCGACGAAGGTTTCTGCACTGAATCTAGCATTTGCCGACGGTTCATATTTGATTCGGCAGCGACATTCCACATGGGATCAACCAGTCTCGGACTGAAGATCAACTTGGAGGGATTCCAACCTGGCAAGAGCATCCACGCCATGCCGCGCGAGCAGACGAAGGGATATTGCTTCCTTATATCTCTCGGCTTGTGGCACGATACTGCTGCCCATGAAGAATTGGGGTCTGATAGACCCCTACTCAGGAACAGGCATTGGACACGTGATCGTAATCCGTGTGTGTCTCGGGGGTACGAATGTCTAATCCCCATATCCGTGGTCTGGCTATGGTTTTAAGAGTTTCAGTCGTTTAGTAGATGCGCTGTGCAGATTCGGTGCTTGAACAGGTTCCGATCTAAGATAGTTCTTATTCTCCGCCAGTGACCGTCTTCAAGATCGTTCCGTTCTCGCCTACGACCCAGCCGGTCTTTTCATCGACGAAGGCAGCATCGTACAGCTCAGGGCCATAGACAAAGTCGTACCTGTGACTGGTCCCTTCAACTTTCGGAGTGCGTGCAGTCCAAGTCCACCCTCCATTGGTTGTCTTGAGAATAGTGCCTTGGCTCCCGACGACCCAGCCCGTTTTTTGATCTATAAACGCAACTCCTCGCAAGATTCCGTCGTGCCCAGCATGCACAGACGCGCCATTCTGAAAATCCCATGTCTTCCCGCCAATGGGCGTAGCCATGATGACGCTTTTCCCTCCCAGCATCTGCCAGCCTACCGCCCATCCTGCCTTCGGAGTTGGGAAACTTACATCAAAGAGAAATCCCACGTTGCCTCGCTTGCTGTAACCATACTGTTCTTCCCATGAGTGGCCACCGTCCCTGGTTGCCATGATCATTCCGTTGTGCCCGACAGCCCAACCGGTATTCGCGTTGAGAAATGTGACGGCGAAGAAATTGTTCCAATCCGGGAACGGTTGGGAGCCACCGCCGCGGTTGAGGATTTGCCAGTTTGCTCCGCCATCAGTTGTTATCAGGATTACGCCGTGGGTTCCTACCACCCAGCCTTGCTGAGGCGATACGAAGGACACGCCATTAAATGCTTCGCCCATTCCACTTTGTTGCATCTGCCAGGTGATTCCGCCGTCCTTTGTGGCGAGAATGGTTCCTTTCTCCCCAACGGCCCATCCATGAGTTGTAGACGCAAACGCCACGGCGGCCAGACTATTGTCTATCGGACTTGCTTGCCGTAGCCAATGATTCCCGCCATCGCTTGTTGCGACGATGCTCCCTTTAGCACCAACCGCCCAACCAGTGGTCCCATTGACGAAGAATACTCCATGCAGAGTTTGCGTTGTGGAATTGAACTGAGGGAGCCAGTGATCGCCCCCATCACTAGTTTTCAGGACCGTGCCATACTGACCGAGAACCCAAGTGGTCTTCCCGTCAACGCACTCAATTCCCCGTAAGGTAGAGGTCACTCCACTGACTTGAGGTTGCCAGGTAGCCCCTCCGTCCACCGTATGGAATATCACTCCATATTCTCCGATGACCCAACCGGAGGAAGCATTTGCAAAACAGACTTTGGTGAGACTCCGTGAACTCTGAAACTGACTCACCCATGTCTTTGCTCCGTCCTTGGTCGCGTACACTACGCCGTTGTTTCCAGCACCCCATCCTTGCAAATCATCAAGAAACGCGACGTCGGCAAGCGATCCTGTTGGGAGTGGTTGGGGGACTAACCGTCGTGCTTTGCCATTCAGGGGTTTCCGTAAGAACCCACGATCCTTCCCCCATTCTTCTGCGTTCCATGTACGACCACCATCGCTTGTGACTAATACAAACCCCTGTGATCGCTCTCCATACCCACGATCNNCTACCCAACCACTTCCTGTGACCCAGCCATTAGAAGCATCGTTAAAGGCCACCTCTCCGAGCATGATGTACTCTAAGGGGGTTGTTTTTCGGTCAATGCCAATCAAGTTCGACTGAGCCGTCCATGTTTTTCCTCCATCATCAGTCCGGAGAATCGTGGCGCCTTCACCAACGATCCATCCATGTTGTTCATCCACAAATGCTGCAGCAGAGAGGTGCCTATCTGTGCCACTGTGCTGCTCCTGCCAAGTGGCTCCTCCATCTGTAGTCGCGAGAATTGTGCCGTGTGTACCGACAATCCAACCTGTCCGACTTGTGATGAACTTTGCCGCGTTCATCGCTTCCGTGGTACGCGGGTTTTGTTGTACCCAGCCCGGCGGTGGCCATTTGTGGTCGGAGGGCACAGGAATAGTATTGAATTTGGATTCAGGACTACACGAAACTACGAGGCAGATCAGTAGTGCAATAAGTGCTCTCTCTACCATTGGCTTGAAAGTATCAGCCGTTGTCATGGTCATTGGTGCAGTGTGAACGCGATGAGTCTAGAACCTATCTCAAAATCGTTTATCAGCGAGAGAACAGCTTTGGCATATCGCATGCGCCATGAATAAATTGCAGAATCCTTGGGAATATCGCACTCGATGTCTTGGCTCTTGCATAAGGGGCGTCCTTCGGACTGTCATTTTTCAATTTTGAGATAGGTTCTAGACTATCCTCGTGGTTCGTGAAACGTTCTGGAGAAAGGGCTCTCAGTAGCCCTACATTTCGCCTTTCACGTCTCACTTTTCACGGCGCTTGAGAGCTGGGGGCCAGTCCGGTTGTTGGTGCTATGCAATTGCGGCTAACGGCCTAGGATCATATCGACGGTGATTTGAGCTGTTAATGTATCATGGTTGACGACATAGGTGGCGCGTTCGTGTGAGCCAGTTCGGTCGCTTTCGTTGATGGATTCTTGGAGTTGGTCGGGAGAGCGCCTGTCGTACATGGCGGCTAGCAACCGGTCTACTCGCTGTTTCTGGTCGAGTTGAGTGGCCGGGTCGTCGCCGGGATCGGCGAGCGGAAGGTCATCGACCGATTCCTGATAATACTCGCCTCGTCTGAGCGACTTGCGATGGGCGTCCAGCATCTTGAACCGAAGGACTTGAAAGGCCAGAGGAACCAGCTCGGTCAGCTCCGTGACGCGGGGGTACTTTTCATGGAGGACCACCAGCACCTCTTGAGTCAAATCTTCGGCTTGTGTCCTCGATACTCGTAATGTCGCGAAGGTGAGAATCCTTTCCCGAAGGGCGTTGAGAATGTGATCGCGGTCCATCATCATGTCGGGGGCGTGGTCAGTTTCGCGCATATTGTCGGTCGAGGAGAGAGACGGTGGATTTGCGTTGTTCCTTCCAGATCCCCCGTGGATTCTCGACAGTATCGTAGAGACGTTCTTCCAGGTTCCAGGCGAGCACGGAACTTTGATGCTGAAGGAGGCGGTACCCTTCGACTTCGTGGACTGAGTATGCGAACACAACCCGAAATAGATAGTTCACTCTCAAGTCTACGCGGACGGTCGGTCCGGGAAGCGTGCCAAGATGCGTGGCCAAATCGGATGACACGATGACGACGGCTTGATCTGGATCTGTGTCCATGCAGAAGCGGATTTGCTTCCACCCCTCCGGTGGTGTGGGCTTGTCGANNAGGCTTGTCGTCCGCCCTTCTCCCAGTCGAAAAGTCATTGACGGTGTAACGCATCTGGTGCGACACGATCCGTTCCTCATCGATAGCCGGTATCATCACAAAACGATAGAGCCCGGCGAGCGCCGCGGCAAAAAAACAACTCCAGAGGACCGACACGGCGAACTGTTTCATGCCGAAGCCCTTGGGATTAAAGGCGAGGTTCAATTGGTAACACAGGCATCCCGCGCCGACGGCCAAGGAGTAGCCAAAACCCATGTTGAACGTCAGCAATGAAAATCCGACGGAGAGCGGAAGTATGAGTGTGGTGAGAATGACGGTCACTCGGGCCACCCTCGATCCATCCCGGAATGCGCGTATCCATGCGGCGGTGCATACCATCGAGAACACCGCACCGCAGGTCGTCAGAACAGGATCCTTGTAAGAGTTGGGGTACATGGTGGCGGCAAAGGTGAGCCCCGCTGCAAAGAGGAGAAGATTGGTGATTAATTGTAGGAGGGGATGCATGGCCAGATCCCCTTACGCCTCAGTATAGTCAGCGATTCAGCAGATCGCCCAGTGAGCGGAAGCTCAAGTTCAAGCCTTTGCACACCGTCACCTGACGGTCAAAACGGTTCTTTGTCTGGATCATCTTGAGCAGCGTGCCGAAGGTTACACGGCCCCAGGCGGCGATGTGGAACACAGACAGGGGATAGTCGGTGCCGAAAAGGAGGCGGTCGTGAATTTCCGGATAGCGGCGGAGCTGCAGCAGCATGCGCATACGATTGGGCAGCGTCAGTGCGGAGATATCGGCGTAGAAATGCGGGTAGCGTTTGACGAGGTCCTGAAAGGTCGGTAAAAACTTCTCATAGAACATGAGCCCGTAGCTACAGGCATGGCCTGCAATGACCGTGGTCCCTTCATCCAACGCCACACGGAGTCGATCCGGGTCGCCGACCGATTGATCCTTGCCAATTAAGCTAAACTCGTAGCCGACGTGACTGAGGAAGGGGAGCTTCCGTTCTGCCAGCGCGCGATAGAAGGTTTTGTAGCGTGGGTTGGCCGGATTGAATTGCTGCGCATTGGGCAGCACTTTGACCAGTGTAGCTCCGGCCTCTGCGCAACGGTGCACTTCTTCGACTGCGTCTCGTCGCTGCGGATTGATCGAGACGCCGGCCAGCAATTCACTGGGGTGGGCTTGCGCGGTCTTGAGCACGTAATCGTTGCTGATTAAGAAATCCGTGTGTGCCTGATCGAGTCGGCCGGTTTGGTCGTACACCCCATCCATACCGAGGAGCACGGCTTGTTGAACATGACGTGACGCGCGCAATTCCGTCAGCAGGTCGTCGAGATATTTCTGATTGGCTTCCCGTGGCTTGTCCGGGGAGAGCTGGTGCTTCCACAGGAGGAAGCGAAACAACGGACTCTTGAGCATCTTTGGTGAGATGTAGCAGCCGTTGTCTCCATCAGGCAGCGCCGCCAGATGGACGTGGCAATCAATCAAGGTCTTGCTTGATTCAGGCATTGTATGAATCTCTTTCTCGTTGCCCAGTAGCCATGTTCACTAATTTCGACTCAGGATCTCAATGATAGCTTTATGGCCACGCTTCTTGGCCCACTCCAGAGCCGTCTTGCCAGTGTCGTCTGTGCCACTAACCTTCACACCGCGCTTGAGCAGAAGGACGCCCCTTATGCAAGAGCCAAGACATCGAGTGCGATATTCCCAAGGATTCTGCAATTTATTCATGGCGCATGCGATATGCCAAAGCTGTTCTCTCGCTGATAAACGATTTTGAGATAGGTTCTAATCTGTCTCTCCACTCGGGGCCTAAATACTCTTGATACGTTTAAGCCGAGTGAATTGCCGGCAGGCATTCTTGTCTCCGAGGCGCGCCGCAACTTCTCGTTGACAAGTTTGTTCAAGCAATACCCTGACCCGTGGGCGATCCTGGTCGCGCTCGGGGCCGAGCGTGCTTTCGAACCGCTTCACACTCAAGTCAGCCAGCTCGCTGCAGGCTTCCACTTCACCTTGGTCGAAACAGAGTTTTCCATAGCGAGTGTCGGCATCAAGCGGCAATGGCATCCCCTCGCCTGGGTGGCGACTGGAGATAGAGAGCGCATTCGTGCAGCCGCGCACATCCCCCAGTTCGCAGGCCCGCTGGTAGACTTTTCGGGGTCCCTCAACATCGGCGGGCTTGTCTATCTCTTTCAGCACCGCGGAGAAGAAACAGCTCGGGCCGTCTCCCTTCAAACAGAGCCGTTCCACCATGGCCTTGATCTGTACAGGATTGTCCGCCGGTGCCTTAAGTGCCTTTATCTCCAAGAGATGGTTGAGCTCTCCTTGAAAATATGTGCGCCAACGCGCAAGCTGGAGCCACATTCCACAGTCTTCGAGCGGGTACTTGTTGAATTTACACCAGGTGTAGTAAAGCCATCCGGCATGGTCGTAGCGGCCTTCCTTTACAAGCTCCATAGCGGGACCTAAACATGACTTAGGGTCGTAGTCGCAGAAGGGGCCATCTCCTGTTGGTTGAGGAGGTGTGATCAGTTCCGGTTCAACCAAGGCGTCAAGTTCCTGGGCTCGCTGGCAACTCTCGCTTTCGGGTTGTTTGCCACACACAAACCGATAAGCCCGCTGGGCATACAGCATCGTGTACTGTGCTTCAAGTTCCTTCCCGACGGATTCGCAGCCGTCTAGGTTCAAGCTACAGACCTGATCGATGGCTGCTTCCCTCGAAATTGTATGCGAAAGAATCTCCACGAGTTGGGGGCAGGGAGGAAATTCCATTTGAATGTTACGTTGACACACCTTTGTGTAGACGTTTCGCTCGCCTTCCTCTCCAGCGTGTCGCCGCTCCGCAAACACCAGATTCAAGCAGGCCTTTCCGTTACCGGCATCACAATCGAGGTTCAGCCATTTACGTTGTTCTTCTTCCGTCTGTGCGCGGACTTCCGTACGAATGGGGCCAGGAGTGGGCAGATCTTGTTTTGCGGACCAGCTGCCGACAATCTCACTCCCCATAATGGTGACTCCCCCAAGCAGGACAACCGGGGCGAGCACCTTGAAGAACTGCGCATAACCGCAAAGGAGCGGCAATATCAATACAAGGAGATAACTGACAACCAGATACACCACGGCAGCTAACACCGACTCCGGTGACGGCAAGAAGTAGGAGGCGAGATAGAGTCTTCCTGGATCAATTTCTCCTTCCACCGTGAGAGCCCATGACCTCAAGAGGAGTGGGGCACTGAGCAATCCACTGAGGATGAATATGCCGAGGATGAGAAGGCTTTTTATGATCCCTAGGGGGCCTGGCAAAGTTTCGGCATTCACCTGCCATGCAGCCAGAGCCCCGGCGATCATCCCGCTCCCCACCATCCACCAGATCAGCTGATTTGCAACTCCGAGGGCAGGTGCGGGGTTCGCGTCGACATAGAGCATCTTAATGAGCCCACAAATGCCGAACAGGGCGACGCAGTAACAAAAACCGAGGAACCAGGTGGGGAATGACGCCTTATCCGAAGACGACGAAAAGAACACGATATGGCTCCTTGTACAATATATCCCGGCTACGACTACAACCAATGCAGATCAAGATATCGCTGTAATTCTTTGCAAGCCCTCTTGTAGCTATCCTCATCTTCCGACTCAATTTTGCACAGTCGTTCTAATTGTCGCCTAATCGAGGTTCGATCTTGCGGTAACTTGCTATGGTCGTGCTCAAGATAGTCGATCCACGGCTTCAAGAGGGTCCAGCACGCGACCGTGTCGCGGTCCTTTTCACAAAGCCGCTCCGTATACCGCCAGACGGGAGCAAGCGCATCGGGGATCTGCCTGTGATCTTGGTTCTTGTCATCGATCCACGGCAACAACACCTCCCAGCACGCGCCCGCGTAATTCCGTTCCTCGCACAATCGGGCGTAGGCCCGAGTCTCCTCTGTGGTAGCAGCCCGGGGATAGTTTTCCCTCTCCGCATAGAGATGCTGCCCTTCGCGCCACTGTCGTACGAGGTCTAGAGCATGTTTGCAGGCTTGTGCTACGCCCAATTGGCATGCACGATCAAATGGCCTTATAAGGCCTGCCCTCGTGTAGAGCGGATGATCGCCCTCGAAATGTCCTTGCATGAGATCAAGCATGAGATCGCCAATGTAGATACAGGCTTGCGCAACACCGCCATCACAGGCTTTCTTAAGTACGGGCACCATGGATGCATGATTTTCCGGAGCCTTCGTGATGTAT
>CXWL01111678.1_pt1 | contig 10081 bp, 12 predicted proteins | sample 590931 | NCBI WGS metagenome assembly CXWL01 (sample SAMEA3498368, study PRJEB10139) | groundwater metagenome | biome: water well; material: biofilm material | place: Germany | collected 2015-04-27
GAGGGGGGAAAGTAACGTCCTGCTCAGCCCTGACCAGCCGGCCTTGCCGGCCCGATCAGCGCCTCATCGAAGCACGGTCAGGGTGGGGGAATTTGAGGTGGCCATGGGTGGGGGAATTTGGGTGGCCATCAGGGCACAGAAGCCATGCCGGCCGCCAGGGCCGAGCGGCTGCTGCAGCCACCGCTGCGGCCTATCGCGCGGCCCTCGTCGTCGTGCAGCTCAAAGTAGTGTTGACCCTCTGCGGTCTCACGTTTGACGTAGCGCTGCGGATCCTGCGAACACAGGCGGGCCGTGGCCACCGCATCCAGTGCCGCCTGGCGTGACCAGTAGACCCGGCTCTCGAAGATGGTTTCGTGGTTGCCCGCGCGCAGCGTGAACATGAAACCGCTGCCGTGCCCTTCAACGAACTGGTAGTAGCCCTTCATACCTGCATCATTTGGCAAGCAGCCGGTTTGTGCGCCATCCCGAAGGCGGGACAGCCGGCAGGCAAGGCGGTTGCAAGCCCTTATTCGAGGGCGACAAGCTTGCTCTTGAGCGCCACCAACACCGCTTCGGTGCGGTTGTCGGCGTGCAGCTTGGCCAGGATGTTGGTGACGTGGAACTTGACCGTGGGCATGGCTATAGAAAGCCGGGTCGAGATGTCCTGGTTGGACAGCCCGCGCGCCATCAAGGNNTGGGTCAGGTCGGAACCGGTGGTCTTGCCCCGGCCCGTGGCCATCATGGCGTCGGTAATTTCTGGCGCCAGCACGCGCTGGCCGCGCATGGCCGTGCGGATGACGGTGACCAACTCTTGCGACGACGCGTTCTTGAGCAGAAAGCCCGCCGCGCCTGCGGCAATGGCGCGGCGCGCCTCGGCCACGTCGAGCAGGCTGGTCAGCACCAGGAATCGCGCCTTGGGCAGCAGCGGCCGCAGGGCGATGATGGCCTGCACGCCGTCCATCTGTGGCATCACCAGATCCATCAGCACCACGTCAGGTGCCAGCGAGGGCGCCGACTGCAGCGCGTCGGCACCGCTGGCAGCGTCGCCGACCCAGACGATGTCGGATTCGGTGCGCAGCATGGCTGCCAGGCCGTGTCGGATCATCGGGTGGTCGTCAACCACATAGACGCGGATCGGTTCCATGGTGCGGGCCAGTTCCAGTTCTGATGCTTTGTGAAACAAGGCCCCGCGCCGGGCGTGTACCGGTCGGGCAGCCACGCACACCGGCGCGGCGCGAGAAGCGCCCACCTGCGGCAAGCACCGCCATGTTCATCTGACGTTAATTGTCTGTTGGCGCACCCTCTGCGCGGCCATACCCTGGTATGGACTTCCGATGTCAATTGGCGATCGGTGCCAGGCAAGTGCCCCGAATCGCCCGGATCGAGTTTACAAACCATGAACTCTCAGGCATCTCCAGCGAGCATGCGGGTCACCAACTCGGGTGTGGTCGCGGCGCCGGTCTTGCGCATGAGCCGGGCGCGGTACACGTCCACGGTGCGTGGGCNNCGGCGGCGTGCGGGCTGCGTGGAGCCAGCGCGCGGCCGCTCACGTGGCACCAGAAAAGCTCGCCGGGGCGCGCGCCGCCCACGCGCTTCATGACCCGCTCGTCGGCGTAGCGGCCGGCGCTGTCCAACTGCGCGGCAATGCGCTGGCCCGTGCGTTCAAACTCTACCGCCGTCGGGTAGAGCATCTCGAAGGACTGGCCAATGATCTGCTCGCGTGTGGCGACAAACATGGCCAGCAGCTCGCGGTTGCAGTCGATCATGAGCCGCTGGCGCGACAGCACCAGGCCCACAGGCGCCTGGTCAAACGCGCTGCGGTAGTCCAGCGCGGCGGGCAGTTCGTCGGCGCTGGCTGATGCGGCTTGGCGGTCGAGCACAGGCATAGATCTGGCGCTCCGGTAGAGATAGGCGATTTTACGTAACGCATACGTAAGGGCTTAAGTAGTAGCCTCGCGGCTCTTGCAAGCCCCTCTTGCAACCCTCACTACCGGCCTCGCCAGGAGACGCATCGCATGAACAAGATCTACCCCAGTGCCGCTGCGGCGCTGGCCGGTGTCGTCAAGGACGGCCAACTCTTTGCCGTGGGCGGCTTTGGCCTGTGCGGCATACCTGAAGCGCTGATCGACGCGCTGCACGACAGCGGCGTGAAAGACCTCACCGTCATCAGCAACAACGCTGGCGTTGACGGCTTCGGCCTGGGCAAGCTGCTCAACACGCGCCAGGTCAAGAAGATGATCAGCAGCTACGTGGGCGAAAACAAGGAGTTCGAGCGCCAATACCTGGCCGGTGAATTGGAGCTTGAATTCACGCCACAAGGCACGCTGGCCGAGCGGCTGCGCGCTGGCGGTGCCGGCATACCGGCGTTTTTTACCCGCACCGGCGTGGGCACGCTGGTGGCTGAAGGCAAGGAGATACGCGAATTTGACGGCCACCAGTACGTCATGGAGCGAGCCTTGCTGCCCGAGGTGTCGCTGGTCAAGGCCTGGAAGGCCGACACCTCCGGCAACCTCGTCTTCCGCCTCACCGCACGCAACTTCAACCCGGCGGTGGCCATGGCCGGCAAGATCACCGTGGTGGAAGTCGAAGAGATCGTGCCGTTGGGTGCGCTGGCGCCTGACGCCATCCATCTGCCGGGTATTTACGTGGACCGCATCGTGCTCAACGCCACGCCCGAAAAACGCATCGAAAAGCGCACGGTCACTGCAACATCGACCGAAAAAGTGGGAGTCTGACCATGGCCTGGACACACGCCGAAATGGCCGCCCGCGCGGCCCAAGAGCTGCACGACGGTTACTACGTCAACCTGGGCATCGGGCTGCCCACGCTGGTGGCCAACTTTGTGGCCAAGGACATCGAGGTCTGGCTGCAAAGTGAAAACGGCATGCTGGGCATAGGCCCGTTCCCGACCGAAGACGAGGTTGACGCCGACCTCATCAACGCCGGCAAGCAAACCGTCACCACCATCCCCGGCAGCAGCATCTTTGGCAGCCACGACAGCTTTGCCATGATCCGTGGCGGCAAGATCGACTTGTCCATCCTGGGTGCGATGCAGGTCAGCGCCACAGGCGATCTGGCCAACTGGATGATTCCCGGCAAGATGGTCAAGGGCATGGGCGGCGCCATGGACCTGGTGGCCGGCGTGGCGCGCGTGCTGGTGCTCATGGAGCACGTGGCCAAGAAGAAGGACGGCAGCATCGATCTCAAGATCCTGCCCGCCTGCACCTTGCCGCTGACGGGCGTGGGCGTGGTCAACCGCATCATCACCGACCTGGCGGTGCTGGACGTCACGCCTGCGGGCCTGAAGGTGGTGGAGCTGGCCGCAGGCGTGACCCTGGAAGAACTGCAAAGCAAGACGGGCGTGCCGCTGCAGTGAGTCCCAGGCCCCGGCGCGCCGGGGTGGCAAGGCTTTGCGGCGTGGCTAAATGAGGAGGTCTTCCATGATCAGTGGCGCTGCCCCACATCATGAAAGTTAGCGCCGTTGCATCGCCCGCGCCGCCTCGGGCACCAGCGCCGGCCCGCCGTAGATCAAGCCGGTGTAGATCTGCACCAGGTCAGCCCCGGCGGCCAGCTTGGCCTTGGCGTCGGCGCCGCTCATCACACCACCCACGCCGATGATCGGGTAGCCCGGGCCCAGCGCCGTGCGCAGCAGCTTGATGACGCGGTTGCTGGCCTCACGCACCGGCGCGCCGCTCAGGCCACCGGCTTCTTCGGCGTGCGCCAGGCCCTGGACGGCGTCGCGGGCGATGGTGGTGTTGGTGGCAATGACACCGTCGATGCCGTTGTGCTGCAGCGTGGCCGCGATCACGCCCACCTGCGCTTCGTCCAGGTCGGGGGCGATCTTCACAAACATCGGCACGGTCTTGCCGTGCTGGGCAGCGAGTTGTTGCCTGCGCGCTTGCAGAGCCGAGAGCAGCGCATCCAGCGCTTCATCGCTTTGCAGTGCACGCAGGTTCTGGGTGTTGGGGCTGCTGATATTGACGGCCACGTAGTCGGCGTGTGGGTAGACACCGGCCAGCGCAATGAGGTAGTCGTCCACCGCGCGCGCCATGGGTGTGGCGGCGTTTTTTCCGATATTCAGGCCCAGGATGCCGCCGCCAGCGCGGAAGCTGTGCGCGCGCTGCACGTTGGCCACAAAGGCGTCCAGCCCTTCATTGTTGAAGCCCATGCGGTTGATCAGAGCCTGCGCCGGTGGCAGGCGGAACAAACGCGGTCGTGGGTTGCCAGGCTGCGGCTTGGGTGTGACCGTGCCCACCTCGATGTGGCCAAAGCCCATGGCGCCCAGGCCGTCTATGCAGCGGCCGTTTTTGTCCAGCCCCGCGCCCAGGCCGACGCGGTTGGGGAACTTCAGCCCGGCCACGGTCACCGGGTCGGCCACCCGCGTTTGCGACCACAGGCATTGCGCGGCTGTGTTCTGCAGCCGTGCCAGGCTGTGCAGGGTCAGCTCATGTGCCTTTTCAGGGTCCAGGCCAAAGAGAAAAGGGCGGGTCAGGGCGTAGGGGACGAGCGACATGCGTGGCATTGTCTCAGGCAGCCCAATTGATAATCGCTCCTATGAACCAAGAACAACTCAAGGCCCTGGTGGGTCGTGCCGCGCTGGACCACGTGGTGCCTGGGGCCCTGGTTGGCGTGGGCACGGGCTCCACCGTCAACCACTTCATCGACGCACTGGCCACCCTCAAGGACCGCATCACCGGCGCGGTGTCCAGCTCCAACACAAGCACCGAGCGGCTGCGTGCGCACGGCATCGTGGTCTTTGGCGCCGAATGCGTGACCAGCCTGCCCGTGTACATCGACGGCGCGGATGAGATCGATGGGCGCGGTTTCATGATCAAGGGCGGCGGCGCGGCGCTCACGCGCGAGAAGATCGTGGCGGATCTGGCCCAGCGCTTTGTCTGCATCGCCGACGAGAGCAAGCTGGTGCCCGTGCTGGGTGCGTATCCGTTGCCGGTGGAGGTGATCCCTATGGCGGCCGCGCAGATCACACGCCGCTTTGCCGCCATGGGCGCCGCGGCCACGCTGCGGCGGGGTGTGCTCACCGACAACGGCTTGCCCATTCTTGACGTGCGTGGCCTGCACATCACTGACCCCGCCGCATTGGAAGCCGAGATCAACCAATGGCCCGGCGTGGTGACGGTGGGCATCTTTGCCCGGCACCGCGCCAGCGTGTGCCTGCTGGGCACGGCGCAGGGCGTGCGCAGCCTGAGCTTCTGATGCTGGTGTTCTAATCGGGGCAAAACCCGCACACCTGAGGACTCGTCTTGGCCAAACCCAATTACTCGTTCGAAAAGCGCCAACGCGAGTTGGCCAAGAAGAAGAAGAAAGAAGAGAAAGAAAAGGAAAAGGCCGCCCGCAAGGCCGCAGGCCTGCCGCCGATTGAAGACGAGCCCGAAGAGGCTGATGTGGCCGACGGGCCGGCGCAAGCCTGAACCCCGGCTGAACCTGGCTGCCTTAGCGCGCGACCCGGGCCGCGCGCACCCGCCATCGTGCCGGGTCCACAGCGTCGGCCAGCGCCTGCTCCACAGGCCACGGTGTGCCGGTGGCTTGTGCCGCCACCAGCCGTGCCAGCAGCGGCGCCAGCGTCAGGCCGCGTGCGCCCAGCGCGGTCAATACAAACAAACCGCTTTCACGCGGCAGCAGCCTGGCCTGGTCCATGCGCTGCCCCACGGGCATGCGCGCCAGCGGCATGGGGCCGGCAATGGGCAGGCGGTCGTCAGCCTGCAAACGCCAGCCTACGCGGCCTTGCCATAGCGCGGGGTCGGCGGGCGCGGCCAGCCCCGTGAGGCGCTGCAGACGGGCCAGATTGACCTGGTGGTCGGTGTCGCGCACGGCAGCGTCTTCGTCGTCGTTTTGCCGTGTGGCACCACACAGCAAACCACCCGGCAAGGGCAGGGCGTAGCCGTCGCCGGCCACCGGCAGCTTTAACGGCGAGGTACTGCGCTCAGGCCAGTGTGTGACCTGTCCGCGTGTGTTTTGCAGCGGCCACGGCCCGTGGCCCAGCGGCGCCAGCAGTGGCGCGGCACCTGACGCGTTGGCCAGCACGACGATGGGCGCGCGGGCCAGCATGCGGCCTTGTGCGTCGTGCACACACCAGTCTTCGCCGTTTCGCACCAGTGCCTGCGCCTGCGTTGCGCAGCGCAACTGCACACCCGGCGTGGCCAGTGCCTGGCGCACCCAGGCCGGCGGCGCGACCCAGCCGCCGCCAGGGTAGAACCAGGCGGGGCCGGGCAGTGGCACGCCGGCGCGTTGCGAGGCCTCTTCTTGGCTCAGGGCGACCACGTAGTCGGCGGGCAAGCCTACACGGGCCAGCAAGGCCTGCATGGTGGTGGTGTCGGGCAAGCTGGTCTCCAGCCGCAGCAGGCCGCCAGCGTGGCCGGGCACCAGGCCGGTGGCGGTGGCTTGCCCATATTCGCGCGCGGCATGCAAGGCGGCGGTGCGAAACAGCCGGGCGTAGATGCCGTCGTCGGCATTGAGCGTGCCGTGGAAGATGCCGCCCGGGTTGCCCGAGGCCTGCTGTGCGGGGGCGCCAAGTTGCTCCAGCACCGTGACCTGCAAGCCCTGTTGTGCCAAGGCTTTTGCGGCGGCCGCGCCTGCCAGCCCCGCGCCCACCACCACCGCGTGGCGGGCCATGGGCACGGCGGCGGTGGGCATGCGGTGTGGCACAAAACGAGGCGCAAAACGCGCCGTCGTGCACGCCCGTGGGCTGCGGGTTCCGGGGTCGGGTTCGGTGCTGGGCTCGAAGCCTTCTATCTCGAAGCCCGCCGTGGCCAACCCGGAGGGCAGGCCAGCGGCCAAGTCCGTGCTTGCCAGGCGCGCGCCGGGCGCCGCCAGCCGGCCCACGGCCTTCAGTGCACGGGGCTGCCACGGGCAGCCCCGGGGCGTGGCTTGTCCGTGGCCCAGCAACACCAGGTCGGCGCTCAGGCGCAGCGTGGGCAGCAACGTGGCCAGGCCGCCCAGAGCCAGCAGCAGCCGCACGCGGCCGTCGTCAAAGTCCAGCGCATGCAGCTTGGGTGCCAGCGGTGGCCAGGCTTGCAGCAGTTCGGCCACCAATTCGGGCCAGGGAGATGCGCCATGGGCCAGGGCCAGGTCGGTGCGCGATGGCGGCTTCGGTGCGAGCGCCACAAAATGCAGCCGTTCGCAGCGCTGTGGGTCGTGCCGCCAGGCGTCCCAGGTGGCCAGAAAGCTGTGGCCGAGGCCAAAGTGCGTGTCCAGAATCACAAAGTGGCTGCGGCCCGCCCAGCACTTGGGCAGGCCGCTGCCGGGCAACAGCACCTGCAGGGCCAGAGCCAATGCAGCCACGGTGCCATCGGCCGTTGCGGCGGTGGGGTGCGGCTTCACGCCGGCAGGGCCGCAGCGCGTTGCGCCAGCCAGGCCAGCAGCGGCTCACGCACGGCGGCCAGGCTGCGGTAGCCCAGCACGCCGGGGCTCATGCTCGCAATGGCGTCGTGCAGGCGTTGTGCATGGCCGGGCGTGGGCAGCGCATCGGCCAGTGGCTGCACTTGCACGTGGATGGTGAATACGGCCTGCTGCAGATCGGGCACGGGGATGAAGGTCTGCCGCTCGGTGCGCCACCAGGCGTGCTCCACGGCCGTGTGGGCCCAGCGCTCGGGGTCGGTGCGCGCAGGGTGGTTGTGCAGGCGAGGCTGGTCGGTGACGGTCCAGACAAAACGTTCCCAACGATCAGGCCCCGACACCAGCCGCGTGATGGACTCGGCCGCGCGCAGCAGCATGGTGTTGTCGGCCACGGGCGCGTGCACGGTGGCAAAGTGCTGGCCGACCTTGGTTTCTGGCGCCCAGTGGCTGGGCAGGGCCACGGCCAGCCAGGGGATGGTGCAGTCGCGCGCGTCGACGATGGCCAGATCTTCGGCAAAGGCCAGGCATAGCAGTCCGGTCAGCCGCCACTGCGGTGGCAACACCTGCAGACAACGCGAGACCTCGTCACCCAGGCCAAAGCTGCCGCTGGCCGTTTGCTCAACGTGGCCATCCGCAGTAGCGGCCGTGCCCAGCCACAGCGCCTGCGCGCGGTGGCCGTCCCAGGCCCAGGCGGTGGGGTGTTCTTGCGCGGCCTGGCGGCACACCGCGTGCAGCGCCGCACTGGCGTCAAAGCCATCACGCACCAACAAGGCTTGCGGCCAGAAGCTGGTCAGCACGGCGAGCTTTTCGCGCTGGTGCCTCGCCCCCGGCGGCAGTGGCGTGAGCTGCGTGGCCCCGGTGCCCAGCCGGCGCAAGCCCGGTTGCATGCGAAAGGGCGCGGTAACGGCGGCGTCAAAGTCAAAGTGCATGGCCAAATTCCGCAAGGGCTGTGCCGCCGGTGGGGGAAGCCTACGCCGGCTCGTGGCACACGGCCTCGACGTTGTTGCCGTCGGGGTCGATGACAAAGGCGCCGTAGTAGTTTGGGTGGTACAGCGTGCGCAAGCCCGGAGCGCCATGGTCAAGGCCACCCTGCGTGAGGGCCGCCGCGTAAAACGCGTCCACCGCAGCCCGGCTGGGTGCGCGCCAGGCCAGGTGGCAACTGGTGGTGGTGGGGTGGGCACCATAAGGCGAGGGGCCGTCCATGAACCAGGTGTCGATGTGCTCGCCGCTGGCAAAACCCAGCACGGCCACGCCGCCGTGCACATGGTCGTAGGCGTTGCGGTAGCCCAGCGGGGCCAGGGCGGCGCTGTAGAAAGCCCGCGTGCGCGCAATGTCGGCAACGCGAAAGGTCATGTGGTCGATCATGGTGCGGCCTCTCAGTTCAGCCCGCAAGCATAAGGGCGTGCTGTGGCGCGAGCATGTCGCCCGGTGCGGCTGATGCCGCCGGGGTTGCTGCTGTCGCGCAGCCGTCGGGCAACAAAAAGGGCACCCTCAGGTGCCCTTGATGGCCTGCGCAGCGCTGGGCCGGTCAGACGCGTTTCTTGTATTCGTGCGTGCGGGTGTCGATTTCAATCTTGTCGCCGTTTTCCACGAAGATGGGCACGCTGATTTCGAAGCCGGTGCCCACCAGTTTGGCCGGCTTGAGCACCTTGCCCGAGGTGTCGCCCTTGACAGCGGGGTCGGTGGTGATTTCGCGTACCACGGTGGTGGGCAGTTCCAGGCTGATGGCCTTGCCGTCGTAGAACACCACTTCAACGGCCATGCCGTCTTCCAGGTAGTTGATGGCGTCGCCCATGTTCTCGGCCTCAACCTCAAACTGGTTGTACTCGGCGTCCATGAAGGCGTACATGGGGTCGGCAAAGTACGAGTAGGTGCAGTCCTTCTTGTCCAGAATGATCTGGTCCATCTTGTCGTCGGCCTTGAACACCACTTCGGCGCCGCCACCGTTGAGCAGGTTCTTCATCTTCAGGCGCTCGGTGGCGGCGTTGCGGCCACCACGGCTGTATTCGGTCTTGAGCACCACCATCGGGTTGCTGGCGTGCATGATGACGTTGCCGGCGCGGATTTCTTGGGCGATTTTCATGGCTGGGTCCCGGGGGGTTCCGTGGGTTTGTGGGGGCCTTGCATCTGCGGCCTGCAAAGTGGCTGCGGCAGTGGCGCCCCGGCGCGCCGTTTACCCAAGGGAGCAGGGCGGGTGGCGCAAAGCCCATGATTCTAGCCGCAGGGCAGGGATTTCCCGTTGGCAAAACGGCGCAGTTGTGTCGAGAGATCGTCTTGGCACCACAGTCGCGCCTGCCAGTCCGTGGCCGCACGCTGCCAGCACGGCAGCGCGTCTGCCGCAGGCAAGGCCGGTGCGGACGCACCCGGCCAGCCATTCCAGGCGCGCCACAACGCGGCAGCGTGCTCGGGCAGCGCAGCCTCAGCCAGCATGGCGCTGAGTTTGGCAAAGTGTGCGCCGTCGTCTTGCGGGTAGGCCTGCCAGACGAATGGCGTGCCAGCCCACAGGGCGCGCACCAGAGAGTCCTCGCCGCGCACGAAGTTGATGTCGCTGGCCCACAGCAGGTGGTCGAAGCCCACCTGCGTGAGCCAGGGCAGGCGCGCCAGCCGCACACCGGGCGGCGCTGCAGTCACCTGCCGCTGCGCCGGGCCGGGCGTCAGCAACAGCAGCGTGGGGGTGTCGGCCAGTGCTTGCAGCAGCGCGGGCAGGGCCGGGTTGTCGTAGCAGAACATGCTGAGCACACGTTCACCG
>CXWL01145855.1_pt1 | contig 10081 bp, 15 predicted proteins | sample 590931 | NCBI WGS metagenome assembly CXWL01 (sample SAMEA3498368, study PRJEB10139) | groundwater metagenome | biome: water well; material: biofilm material | place: Germany | collected 2015-04-27
GCCCTGGGTCCAGCACGGAACCACACGGCCCAAGGGGAAGGTTGCGGGCTGCCCGCGCTTGAACGAGCTGTCGAACTCCGTGCCGTCGGCCAGGGTTCCGCGGTAGTGGACCGTCACCGAGTCAGCGGCAGTGGGGTTCTCGCCGGCACCGACCAAGGTGTGCTTGACCACGACGCCGCTCGGCAGGGTCTCAGTCAGGGGGGTGGCGGCGCTGGCGGCGCCCATGGCTGCAAAAGCGGCAAAAGCGATGAGCGAGCGAGCGTAAAGGGATTTATTCATGAGCATTCCTGAAAGAAGTTGCGAGCAAAAAAATGAAGTAGTCGTCAGCGTTAACCGACGACTACTCCGAAATTATGGTGACCTCGGGGGGAATCGAACCCTCCGATATCGGTTTTAGAGACCGATGCCTTAACCGCTTAGCGACGAGGCCATGAATTCAATGTAGCGAAGTGTTCATTTTAGCATCAATCGCCAACAAGAGCAATCAACATCTAAATATTGCGAACATTAAAGTTTTATGGCATTATTTAGCTCACACCCCTCTTAAGGGTGTCCTCCTGGAGCCTTTGTTGAACCTAAACACCTTCTTTGTCGAAACAATAGCGTCCGACGCGGCGAACGCCAAGCGCCATCGCATTCGCTTGTGTGCCCACGCATCACTGCGTGACCGGACCGCAGCGCTGAGCCGTGCGAACACTCCCTTCTTTCAGAGCTTCCTCGAAGCTCAGCATCGCGTCCAGGCGCTGCTCGAAGCGCGCGAACTCTGGTTGCAGGCGCAGACGCAGCAGGTTGCGCTCAACCGAGATGAGTTTGAGCAGTTTTATGCCGCCCCGGACAACCTGCTGACCTCACTAGATGAGAACTTTAGAAAACTGGTTGCGGCACTGAGGGCTTCCCGTCTCAGCCCGGGCCAGTTCCAGGTGGGCGAGCTGCAGGTGGACAACACGCTGCGCCATACGGGGGCCGATAGCCTTTACCTCCTGCGCCTGCCTGACGACCCTGCGTTCCCCCAAACTTTTGACGACAGCATCTGCTCGCTCATCGCAAGGGCCATGGGCGAAGTGGAAATGAGAATCACCCGTCAGTGGTACGGAAAAGGGCAGTCAAACTGGACAGTGCTGGTGAAGTTCACCCGGTAGCCCGTTCCGGTTGAGCGGCGTGGCCCCGAGGGCCGAGAAAGACATTTCGGATGGACGCGGGCAAACGAAGGCCGGGCGTACCAGACCTGCGTAGCGGCTGTTAACAAAGCTCCGGCCTTCCGGCACAGGCCTACCCTGGTTAGCCGCTTCGTTACGCCCAAAAGTGCATTCGAGCTTGACACGAGTTGCCGAGATTGCTACAATTAGGTGGCATTTAAATCAAATGCTACTCTTAGCGAGCAACAACAATGCAACTTGACGACCTGACCCACTTGAACGAACTCTCCCGCTCTTCCCTCTTGGGCCTCCTGGCCGAGCGCCGCGAACAAATGGGGCTGACGCAGGCTGAGCTGGCCACAAGGACTGGGCTCAACAGGATGTCAGTGCAGCGGGCTGAGGCCGAGGGGGCGGACCCGCAGCTGTCCACCTTCGTGGCGCTGGCGCTGGCCCTGAACCTGCGGCCAACCCTCGGCGCGGCCGAAGGAAACTTCGTCGCGGCTGCGGACATAGTGCATCGAGGGCTGGCGCACAACCGCACTCGTCCGCCTCATGAGGGCGACGACCGCGTTCGGGAAGCGGCTCTGGCGGCATCGTGGGAGACGGTCAACGAGGACCATCCCGTGGGTATCGGCGCCTTGATGCCCTCCCTCGTGCCAGGGCACACGCAGGAGCAGGCCACGGCAGCCGCCACGGTGGTCCAGTGGCTGGGCAGCCAGGTGGGGTTCGACTTCCTGCAGCGCGCGCTGGACNNCGCCACAAGGACGGGTGACGCGCCAGCCGCGCGAACCTATCGCCCTATATTTTAGACGAGCTATTGCGGCATTTTAGGTAACTTGCTATAATAGCCCTAACGCGCGAGCTCCAGATTTTCCGTCTCTGCGCCTCACAATTGGACCGCCAACTGCGGTAAGAAGAATATGCGCATCATCTCGAAATATCGCGACTACTATGACGCCGGCATGGGCGAAGGCCAGGACCGCTCCCTTGTGTTCGTGCGCCACCTGGAAATCTGGGACCTCCAGCAGAACCAGGTACCGCCTGCCACCTTGAAGCCCTTCCTCGACTACCTGTCGGCGACTCGCCCGGGTTCGGTGAACGTCCGCCGTCTGCCTGTGGCAGGTCTCAGCGACTTGAACCTTTATTTCGGAGCTATCTGGCTGGCCGGACGGTTTTACCCCTTTGCTACCCTGTCCGTTCGTGAGGTAAAGAACATCCTCCCCAACGACCCGCAGTTCTTCTACGACTTCGACTCGCTCCAGCAGGCGACGGCAGCCCTTGGCTACGAAATCTCCGAAAAGGCCTCGAACCGATTCGGCAGAGCGCCGCGCGCGCCCGCGCGGTCCTTCTTCGAGCTCAGTGGTTCCGAACGACTGGTTCCAGCGGCCTACGAGCATCGAGTCGGCTTGGCCAGCGCCTTTGGCTCACGGGTTCAGCTCAACCCCCGCCTGCAGGACTTCGAATTCTTCCGCAAGCTCAACCCCTGGGAGGCCTACCAGGAACTGAGCATGTTCTGGGGCAACGTCGCCCATCCCGACATGGTGCCCGTCACGCTCAGCGAGAAAGACCGCATCAATCAGCACGGCTACGACAAGTGGAGCTTCCGGCGTCGGCCTGCAGTGGCCTGAGCCTCCGATGAACGTCTTTGTGTTTGGTTCGAACCGGGCCGGCCGCTATGGTAAGGGTGACGCGCTCCTCGCGCGACAGCTTCACGGGGCGGTCTACGGCCAGGGCGAAGGCCTGCAGGGCCGCAGCTATGGCGTGCCGACCAAGGACGAGTACATTCGCACCCTGCCGCTGGAGCAAATCCTGCCCGGGGTGCGGCGCTTCATCGTGTTCGCCTCCGAGCATCCCGAGCTGAACTTCGAAATCCAGGCGCTGGGTTGCCGGCTGGCCGGCTACAAGCCGGAGCAGATTGCTCCCATGTTTTCGGGGGCCCCGATGAACTGCTACTTCCACGCGCTGTTCGCAGCGGTGCTCCGAGGACAAGGCCAGGCGGTCAAGGAGCTGCCCGCCCCTGCGCCAGAGCCCGGGCCAGGCAAGAGCCAGGGCTCGTTCGACTTCTAGGCGCCAAGCTCCGAAAGCACTGCGTGCAAGACCTTGGGGCACAGCACNNTGCACAGCACCATTCCGAAGTGGCTTGAGCCCGGGACTTCGACGTTCCGGGTGTGACGGGCGCCTTGCTGCAGGCAGGCCTCCCAGCTGACAATGCCGTCCGATTTGCTGAAGATGGACGCTCCTCGAACCGGGGGCTCCTCGGCCAGTGCGGCCGCAAATGCAACCGTGGCCTGAGCGGGCTGCTCGTTGAGCAACTTGTAGACGCCGCCCACGTTCGTGGCTCCCAGGTCCAGGAACGGCGTGCCCAGGGTAATGACCTGGTCCACGGGCACTCCGGGCATGCGGGAAAGCTCCCTCGCGGCGATTCCTCCGAGGCTCCACCCCACCAGCGCAACCTTTCGTCCGGTCTGCTCGTGCAGCTGCTCGACCCGCGCGCGCATCGGCGCCAGCCAGAGCTGCAGGTCCTGGTCCGGAGGGCCAACGTTGACTCCGCCTCCCCAGTCCTTGACAACATAGCCTTTGGCGCGCAGGTCATTGCACAGCATGGCCGTGGCCAGATGGTTGCAGCCCAGCCCTGGGGGCTACGACGACCGGCCGGCCGTCGCCATGGGGCAGCGCCTCAAGTTGAGTGCGGGCGCCCCCGAAGTACCGGGAGGCGCGTGCGTGTGCCAGGTGCAGAAGGATGCGGGAAGGCTCGAGGCTGAGAAGCACGCGGGAGGGGCCGCGGCTGGAGGGTTGCGGGGCTGCAAAGGAGGGCATGGTGTGCTCACTGCCTCCTGAGGATGAAGGCGTGAAACGTCTAGCGAACAACCACTGTTTACAACCATCTCAGGACGGTCCTCGCTCCCCGCCCACGTCTCTCAGCCCCTCTTAAAACGAAGTGGTCACATCTAAACTCTTGCCTTAAATTCTAAATTACGCTAAAATAGAAGCAATCGCATCTAATTGCAACTTTAGGGTCCCACCCTTAATCCATCAAGAAACTCATGAACCTCCTCTACGAACTTTCCCGCGCCGGCGTCCTGTGGAGCATTGCAAACGGCACCGCCCACACTAAGAGCGGTACCGCGTACCCGTGCATGAAAGTAAACCTCGTCATGGAGGACGGGGTCACGTTCGAGCAGTCGTTCAGCTTGGGGGCCTACACCCTCGCGGAGATAATTGGAGGGGTACTCAAGAAAAATGCGCCGCGTCATCCGGTTTTCATCGAGTGGCTCCACTCTCAGGGCAGCGAAAAGGTGCGCCTGGTCGAAGACGCGCTGGAAAACCTGGGTGAGGTTCTGCACACGGCGCTGCGCAAGCTCGCGGACAGTAAGCAAAGCGTCATCACCTGGAACGCCCTCCACCATCTCCACCCCTCCGACTGGACGACACTTCTTGAGGCGACCCGAGCTCGCATTGTCAAGGTGACCGCAGGCGACAGTCCCCGTTCCCGTGCCCAGGTTGGCAAGGCGTTGCGGGACGTTGTTTGCGAAACAGTCGAAACGCTCGAGTACACCGAGCCCGTCGTGAAAGGTCGGGCTGTCAAGCGCACTGACTTTCAAAAATTCGCACTGCGCATGCTCGGCGCGGGCTGCGCCCTGACTGAGACGCAGGAGTGGGTCTTCGGTTGGGCCGGGTTCCTGGTCGAGGCCCTTCCCGACGACGATGACACTGAAGATGCGGCACCTGCAGCTGCAGTGCAAGCCGTCTGACGCCGTATGCCAACCCTCAAGATTTCCTCCGTCGAAGACCTGGGCCTGCTGCTCAAGGCCTCCCGCAAGGTGCGCAAGATTCGCCAGGACCAGCTCGCCAGCCAAGTCAACGTGGGCCACGTGTTCATCCGCGACGTTGAGCACGGAAAGTCCACCGTACAGATGGGCCGCGCGCTGCGCGTGCTGGCTGCGGCGGGCCTGCAGCTGCAGGTGACCGTGTCCGACGAGGTCCTGGCCGTTCGCGCCCGACTCGCTCAGCGTCAGGTCGAGAAGGCCGGCTCGGAGCCTGCGCTGGTGGGCACGTGATGAGCCTGGCGTCTCGCGCCCCCGCAGGGCACAACGAACTGCTCCTCTTTTTGGACTTCGATGGGGTTCTGATGCCTGAACGCGTCTACTGGCACCCGAAGAGGGGCCCGTACATCAAGGACCCGGGCGAGCACAAGCTCTTCGAGCACGCCCCGCTTCTGGAGCAGCTGCTTGCGCCCTACCCTGACATCAAGATTGTGCTGAGCACGTCCTGGCACTGCCGGGCGTCCCCTCAGGACAGGATTCGCTTGAACATTCGCGCCGGCATGGGGTACACCAAGGCGCTAAAGAACCTGCCAGAAAGCCTGCGGCGACGAGCCATTGGCGGAACGTTCCACAGTGACATGAGCTGGGAGCGGTTCAAGGACGCCCCGCGCGGCATGCAGGTGTGGAGTGACGTTCTCCGCCGCAAACCAAAGGACTGGCTGGCCCTGGACGACGACCACCATGACTGGCCGGCCTGGTGCCGCGACAAACTTGTGCGAACTGACGAAGAAGACGGTATTGCCGCGCCCGCCGTTCGCCTGGAAATTGAAACCAAACTCGCCCTGCTGGTTGCACGCACTGCCGACCCGGCTGCCTGAAACACGTCACCTACTTCTCTTCCGACATGAACACCAATGCCCCCGCCCCCGTCGCCAGCGACAACCCCAGTGCCCCGCTGGTCGACCTGATTCCTGTCACCATAGACCCGGCTGGCTACCAATGGGAGCACCAGGGCAACGTGATGATGTTGACGGACATGTCCCGAAGCGACCTCATCCAGGCGCTGTGCAACACCATGAGCTCGCTCGAGCTGCTTGAAAGCCTGCAAGGAGACATGGCGGCTGTCATGGGGGCCTGGCGCAATGGCCAGCCCCTGCCTGAGCTCCACCGCACGAACGCCGACGGCGGCTGACGCTTGGGGTTCACCTTGCATGACTCCCTCGGCTGGATTGGCGGGGCGCTCGCAGTCAACCTGCGCGCCGCGCACACGCCCGTGCCGACATCATTGCCTTCGTCCTGCTGAGTGGCGCTCTCGCCGGCATCGGGGCCAGCGCATTCATGTATTTGACCCGGCCACCTGGGCTCTCGGCGAGTTTGAGTCTGCCGTACGCCGCATTAGCCCTCATAGGCACGTTAGTTTTCTTACTGGTAGGTGCCTTGGCTCTGGTAACGATGTTCGCGGTGCTCGTCGCGACAAGCCTGCTGATGGACTACCTGTGCGCCAATGAAAACGGCAGCGAGTACTGAGTTCCTCGAACCCGCGCACGAAAGTAGCCGGGGCACCGACCCGCGTGAAAAACCCGCCAATTTGGCGGGCTTGGAAGAAAGCGTTACTTGGAAGTTACCTGTGCCGGCAGCGACGCTAATTTGGAACCGCCGCCGTAGTCCTTCACGAGGATTCCGTCAACCAACCCCAAAAAGGGTTTGCCGCTCATGAGATAGAGGGGGCCAACCAAGCGCCGTCCCGACTGCTGGAAGCCTTTCGACCCCCAATAGTGAAAGCAAATTCCTTCGTGCCCGGAAACCGTGCTGACGAACGCGTTTTTGGCGAGTCGCAGCTTGGACAGCACCTTCTCGTAGGCCACCAGCAGTGCCAGCCCCACGAGGGAGCACAGCAGCAGTATCGGGACGAGGGAAGCACTGCCGGAAAAGGCCGGATGAGCGTAAGCTATTCCCGTCCATGCGAACAGGTAGGCGACGACGAACCAGGCAAGGAATTCGAGGGTATTTTTCATGAGGGTGTTTCTTTCGGAGTTGACCTTCTCCGTATAGCGCCTTCCGCTGTTAGCTCCTGTTGCATACCGCGCCAGGCCTCGGCCGGTGTGCCGGGCTGACGTTGCGAATTCGGGCGCGTGTACGTTAATTGCGCAAATTGCGGCAGGCTCGTCATGGCCTTCAACCTCTGCAGCTGTGGAACGCTGGACAGGTCGCAAATACCTAAACCCGCCCCTCACAGGGCTGCCCCCTCGACAGCTATGTCGCCTGGCAGCCTCGCACTGCTGGCGGCCATTTTAGCGGCGGGGGTGGCCTATTGGAAGACCTCCGATGAGGGCATCGCCGTGGCCACCGCTGTGGTGGCGGGACTCCTCGCCAAGACCGCTATCGGTCAAGCGCTAGTCAAAGTGGCGCTGACCGTTGCCGGGCTGGGGCGGGCCTGGGTGGTGTGGGCCTTTTTCAACGGGCTGTCAAAGACCTACCGCTGACCTCGCATCAAGAACGGGCGCGGGGTCGGCACTTGGGCCGGTAGGGCCGCCCGCTTCCCGGCCAACGCCTCAACCGCCGGAGGCAATCACGCGGGCCAGGACCGCGGACTGTTGCATGCCGCGCGCCAGGTTCTCGGCCTGCTGTGCCGGGCTGACGTTGCGAAGTCGGGCGCGCGCTTCCTCGCCGCAGTAAGTGCCATGCTCGATGAGCTCCCGGTAGGGGGAGCCAACCACGAAACGGGCCAGGTGGTCTTGTTCCGCCGCGGTCACGCCGGCTGCGTCAGGCAGCCAGGTCAGCGCCAGCCCGAAAAACCGTCCGGAGTGGTCCACGGCTTCGTCGGCGGGTCCGGTGGGGTCCCGCTGCGCTTCGATGGCCAGGTTGACCATTTGCAGTGCGCACAGCATGGCGACGTGCGACTTTGCCAGCAGCTGGAACTCCTTGGGCGGAGCCAGAGCATGGCTGGGCGTGAGCGACACAAGCGTGGCCGTGGCCAGCAGGAGATGAGAGAGACGTTTCATTGGGGAGGTGCTTTCGGCTGAACAACTGCTTGGTGTAGCCAGCAAGCAGTCGGAAGCCTACTACCCCTCAGGTGCCAGCCACCATCGCGGCCGCCAACGAGAACACCCCGGCCATCTTCAGGCCCACCAGAGCCACGAACACTCCGAACAGCTTTTTGAGAGCAGGAACGGGGACCCGGTTCGCCACGTTAACGCCCAGGGGCGCTGCGGCCATGCTGGCCAGTGCAACTACCGCCAGCGCGGGCAGGTAGATGAAGCCCACGGCGCCCGGCGGAGTGCTCTCCGCCGCTCCCAGCATCATGTAGGAGACGCTCCCGACAAGGGCGACAGGGATTTGCAGAGCGGACGCGGTCGCCATGGCGTGCCGGATTTCCACGTTGCGCTTAAAAAGGTAGGGAACGATGACGGTCGCGCCGCCGACACCGATAAAGCCGCACACCGTCCCAAAGACCAGGCCGGGTACCGGGAGTTTTGCCTCCGCAATGTCGGGTCCGCCGCCGGCGCGGGGCTTTGAGAAGAACAGCATCCGTGCCGCGGTGTACATGCAAAAAGCGGCGAACCCGGTTTTCACCAGGCTGGGGTCAAGCTGGCTCGCAAGCGCCGCCCCGACCAGTGTGCCGCCAGCAATCCAGGGTGCGAACCGCTTCACCAGGTCAAACCGGACCGCGCCGCGGGCGACGTGCGCCCGTACCGACCCGGCGGCCGTGAACAGGATTCCCGCCATCGTCGTCCCGAGCGCGAGCGTCATCTCGTGGCCTGGCGCGAGCCCCGCCTTTGTGAACGCGTAATAAAGGCCCGGCACCAAGACCAGGCCCCCTCCGATGCCGAGCAGGCCCCCTAAAAAGCCGGCGGCAGTGCCCAACGCCAGAAACAGGGCCAAAGTTGAAGCGTCGATTTGCATGGGTTTCCAGAGAGGTGGGCCGAGGTGGGCCGACTGGATGGCGCGGCCCGCCAAAGCTGAAATGAAGGGGGTGAAACCTTGTTGAGGCAGCGGCTGCCTCGGCGGGTATCAGGGGCGTATAGCGCAAACTCCATAAATGACTTTAGGGCTATATCTCTAAAGTTCAGTCGAGGGCGTCGCCGGAGGCGTTTTGCCCAGACTGCGCGCTCGCGCACCGAGGAAGAGCCGTTCCTTCAGGACGGCACCAGCCTAGGCACCTAAAGCGAAGTATCTACACCCCGTTTCATATTGACTAAAACAGTCGCCGCCTAAATTTCCGGAGCATCCCGTGTCGCAATACCGTCTCAAGAACCACCGCCCTCTCCTTGCCAAGGACGTCGGCTACGTCGCCCCGAGCGCAGAACTGGTGGGCCAAGTCCATCTCGCCAAAGGCGCCAGCGTCTGGTTCAATGCCGTCCTGCGCGCGGACCACGGCCCCATCTGGGTGGGCGTTGACAGCAACATCCAGGACAACGTGTCGGTGCACGTGAGCCCCAACCTCTCGGTCCACATCGGCGAACGTGTCTCCATCGGGCACAACGCCGTCATCCACGGCTGCACCATTGGAGACGACTGCATCATTGGCATGGGCGCCGTCATCCTGAACAACGCCCGCATCGGCAAGCGCTGCATCGTGGCCGCCGGGGCGCTGGTCCCGGGTGGCTGTGAGTTTCCGGACGGCTCGCTCATCATGGGCGCGCCCGCCAAGCTGGCCCGCGCCCTCAGTGACATCGAGCTGGAAAAAATCCGGACCAATGCGGAGGAGTACCTCGAGTTGTCCGCCGACTACCGAAAACCGTCTGCGATAGCCAGGCTCTTGAGCGTTGTCAAGCGGCCAAAGAAGAAAGCAGCAGTTGCGTAATTCCGCCTACGCCTTCGACGCTCGCAATTCCCGAAGCCTGTGCTTCGCCGTGCCAGCCACAACCGCGCAGGCGCTCCCGGAGCACGCCCTGGCCCACATTCAGTCCCACCGGTCCGAGTTGCTGTGCAGCGTGCACCGCAAGCTGCCGCTGCGGATGGCCGCGGCGAGCGGCTGGCTGCACGCGGAGGACCACGTCCTCTCGTGGCAGCAGTTCCTGCAGCTAGCGCACTCGCTGAACCTCACGGAGAGGCAGTTCCTGCTTCGGCTGAAGCAGGAGGCGGAGCTGGGCACAAAGCTGGTCCCGACCTGCGCGGTCTTCTGCTTGCCGGTGGACTCGGCCTGAGCCTGGCCTAGATAGCGCCAGTGCCGGACTCCGT
>CXWL01120349.1_pt1 | contig 10080 bp, 9 predicted proteins | sample 590931 | NCBI WGS metagenome assembly CXWL01 (sample SAMEA3498368, study PRJEB10139) | groundwater metagenome | biome: water well; material: biofilm material | place: Germany | collected 2015-04-27
ATGTCGGAACTGACCCCGGGGGGGAAGAAAAAATGCCGCTGGTTAGAGCGGCATTTGTGTTTGTTACTTGACGGTTTTGTCGGTCAGCGCCAACTGCTTGTTCTGCTCGTCGAGCCAGGTCTTGAGCGGCGCGAAGTATTCGATCATCGCGCCGCCATCGATCTTTTCTTCGCCCGTCAACGCTTTCAGCGCTTCCGGCCACGGCTTGCTGGTGCCCATCGCCAGCATCGCCTGGAACTTGGCGCCGGCTTTCTTGTTGCCGTAGATCGAGCAGCGGTACAGCGGCTCGGTGTTGCCGGCCTCGTGGCACAGCGCGCGGTGGAACTGGAACTGCAGCAGGTGCGCCAGGAAGTAGCGCGCGTACGGCGTGTCGCTGGCGACGTGGTATTTGGCGCCGGCGTCGAAGCCGCCTTCGGCGATCGCCGCCGGCCGCGAAATACCCTGGTACTTCTCGCGCAGCGCCCACCAGGCCTTGTCGTAGTCGGCCGGCTTGACGGCGCCGGCGTAGACCTGCCAGCGCCATTGGTCGACCAGGAAGGCGAACGGCATGAACGCCACTTTTTGCAGCGCGCGGTTCAGCAGCGGACCGATGTCCTGGGCAGGATCGGGCGCCTGCGTCATCAGGCCGACCTTCATCAGGTAGTCCGGCGTGATCGACAAGGCGACGGTGTCGCCGATCGCTTCGTGGAAGCCGTCATTGGCGCCGGTCTTGAACAGCGGCGGCTGCTTGCGGTAGGCGAGGTCGTAGTACAGGTGGCCGAGCTCGTGGTGGATGGTGGCGAAGTCTTCGGCGGTCGGCGTAATGCACATCTTGACGCGCACATCGAGCTGGGTGTCAAGGTCCCAGGCCGAGGCGTGGCAGACGACGTCGCGATCCTTCGGCTTGGTCAGCAGCGAACGCTCCCAGAACGTCGCCGGGAGCGCTTCCATGCCCAGCGAGGTGTAGAAGCGTTCGGCGTAGCGCGTCATGTCCTGCGCGCTGGCCTTGCGTTCGACCAGCACGTTGCCCAGGTCATACGAACTGGTTGCGACCGCCGGCTTGAGGATCGGATACAGGTTGTCCCAGCTCTGGCTCCACATGTTGCCGAGCAGTTGGGCAGGGATCGGGCCGTCGGCCGGCACCATCGCCGCGCCGTAGGTCTGGCGCAGCTTGTAGCGGGTGTAGGTGTGCAGCGAATCGTACAGCGGCTTGACTTGCTGCCACAGCCGTTCCATCTCGGCGGCGAACGCCTGCGGCGGCATGTCGTACTGCGAACGCCACATCGCGCCGGTATCGGCGAAGCCCATCTCGCGCGCGCCCTTGTTGGAGATGGCGACGTACTCGGCATACTGCTGCTTGTAGGACGGCGACTGGCCGTGCCAGCCGAGCCACATTTCCTTCAGCTTGGCCGGGTCGCGGCTCTCTGCCAGCACTTTTTCCATCTCGCCGAGCGCCATGCAGGCGCCGGTGCTGCCGTCGGCCAGCTTGGGACAGTACTTGGCCTTGCCGTAGGCGCCGTTCATGCCGGCAGCCAGGCGCGCGTACGCTTCGCGGTCGCCGGCATCGGACAGCATCAGGGTCAGTTGCAGCAGCTTGAGCTTGCGGGCCGTCGCTTCGGGCAGCTTGAGGCCGCTGAAGCGGCGCGCCTTGAGTGCCATCTCGCCGCTCAGCGTCAGGAACTGTTCGTTCGACTGGGCGGTGATCGTCTCGGTGTCCATGGTGATGAAATTTTGCGCCACCCAGTTGGTGCGCTCGGCATTGATCGCCAATTTCGCCAGCCGGGCTTCGGCATCCTGGACGAAACGTTCGGCTTCGGCGACGGTGGGCTTGGCGGCGACGCTGGCCGCGGCAGCGGCTGAAGGGGCGGCCAGCACGGCGCCGGCGACGAGGGCCGCCAGCAGGGTGCGTTGCGACCAGTTGACTGACTTTTGCAAGATGATCTCCACTGAAATTATTAGTATCGGCGAGAGCAGGGCGCGCCCGCCGGCGCTTCGTGTCATGCAGGCAAACATGATATACGAGCTCAGATCGGGGCAGGCAAAGAAAATGCCGCTGTGACAGCGGCATGGTGGCGAGCGGCGTTCCGGCACGCCTCAGATGTGGCGCTCCTTGACGTGCTTGACGCATTCGGACGCACATTTTTCGCACGCCTGCTGGCAGTCGGCGCAATGGGCGTGCATGGCGGCGTGCGGCGCGCACGCCGCTGCGCATGCGCGGCAGATGTGCGCGCAGATGGCGCAGAAGTCGCCGTGGTGGATCGACCGGCGCGCCATCGAATTCATGGTGGCGGTGCAGATGTCGACGCAATCGAGGTTGATCAGGGCGCACAGCGTGGTGCCGGCCCGGATATCTTCGGCGGCGCAGGTCTGGCAGGCGCGAATCGCTTCCTGGCAGGCGGCAATACAGTTTTCGAGGTTGTGCATTTCACTGTCGAGCATGATGTTCCTCTCTGAGTCATTTGGATAGGCATTCAGGCGGTAGGCCCGAAATCGAATTCCTTACCTAAATAATAACCGGGGGTGTCGCCATCACAACGCGCGATACGATGCGTAAAAACATTTTGCTTTGAGGGAATGTGCAGTGAAAAAGCTCAGTTGCGGATTGAGTGTCCGCCTTCGCGCGGCCAGGAGCAAGGGGTTCGGCAGTTTCGCCAGAAATAAAAAATGCCGCTATTGCTAGCGGCATTTTCAGGTGGGACAGCGCGGCCTTTAGTCGGCAGCGTAGATGTCGTTGTCCTTCGTTTCCTTCACGAACAGCGCACCGATCACCACCGTGACCAGGGCGACGATGATCGGATACCACAGGCCGTAGTAGATGTCGCCCTTGTAGGCGACGAGCGCAAACGCGGTGGTCGGCAGCAGGCCGCCGAACCAGCCGTTACCGATATGGTACGGCAGCGACATCGAGGTGTAGCGGATACGGGTCGGGAACATTTCGACCAGCATCGCCGCGATCGGGCCGTACACCATGGTGACGTACAGCACCAGCAGGAACAGCAGCGCGATGACCATCGGCTTGTTGATCTGCGCCGAATCGGCCTTGGCAGGATAGCCCGCGGCCTTGATGGCGCCGCCGACATCCTTCTTCAGTGCCGCTTCCTTGGTCTTGCTGTCGGCGTCGAAGTTCAGGCCGGCCGCATCCATGTTGGCGTTGAACGAGGTGTACTCCTTGTCGCCGATCTTGACCGTGGCGATGCTGCCGGCCGGCGCATCCTGCTTGGTGTAGCTGACCGACGACGCGGTCAGGAAACCAGTGGCGATGTCGCACGACGATGGAAACTTCTTGGTGCCGGTCAGGTTGAACTGGAAGTGGCAGGTCGCCGGATCGGCCACCACCACCACTGGCGAACTCTTGAGTGCCGTCTCGAGCGCCGGATTGGCGTAGTGGGTAAGCGCGCTGAAGATCGGGAAGTAGGTCAGTGCGGCAATCAGGCAGCCGCCCAGGATGATCCATTTTCGGCCGATCTTGTCCGACAGGCTGCCGAAAAAGATGAAGAACGGCGTTCCCAGGAGCAGCGATGCGGCGATCAGGATGTTGGCCAGCGCGCCGTCGACCTTGAGCGTTTGCGTCAGGAAGAACAGGGCGTAGAACTGGCCGGTGTACCACACCACTGCCTGGCCCATGGTCAGGCCGATCAGCGCCAGCAGGACGATCTTGGCGTTGCGAGGCTGCAGGAATGCTTCCGACAGCGGCGCCTTCGAAGTCTTGCCTTCGGCCTTCATCTTGGCGAATGCCGGCGACTCGTTCATCGACAGGCGAATCCAGACGGAGACGGCCAGCAGCAGCACCGACACCAGGAACGGCACGCGCCAGCCCCACGCCGCGAACTGCTCTTCGCCGAGCGCGGTGCGGGTGCCGAGGATGACCAGCAGGGACAGGAACAGGCCGAGCGTGGCGGTGGTCTGGATCCATGAGGTGAAGAAGCCGCGCTTGCCTTCCGGGGCGTGTTCCGCCACGTAGGTTGCCGCGCCGCCGTATTCGCCGCCCAGCGCCAGGCCTTGCAGGATGCGCAGGCTGACGAGGATGATCGGCGCCGCGATGCCGATCGCCGCGTGGCTCGGCAACAATCCGACAATGAAGGTGGAGGCACCCATGATCAGGATGGTGACCAGGAAGGTGTACTTGCGGCCGATCATGTCGCCGAGGCGGCCGAACACCAGCGCGCCGAATGGACGCACGATGAAGCCGGCGGCAAACGCGAGCAGGGCAAAAATGAAGGTGGTGGTCGGGTCGCCGATGAAGAACTGCTTGGCGATGATCGGCGCGAGCGAGCCGTACAGGTAGAAATCGTACCATTCGAAAACGGTACCGAGGGAGGAGGCGAAGATGACCTTGCGCTCTTCCTTGGTGATGCCCTTGGAGGCGGGAACAGTGTTGTGTCCGCCTGCGGCCATGCCGGGTGTAATTGCCATGTTTGTCTCCGTGTATTTAATTATCTTGATTTCATCGGATTAGCCAATACTTCGTCAGCTGAGACGGAGTGTGAACCGTTAAACTTACGACAGGCTTGCTCCAAACTTACGCGAAACTGACAAATTGACATCATCCGGGAAACGCGAACGCCCACCTTATCGCGCCCTTTTCTGGCGCCGATAATTTTGCGAACGACCGTACTAAATTGTGCTATTCTCGTACGAAACGCCACCGTATAGTTAGACACCCAAATCACTCAGGAGATCCTCATGCAAGATGCCGTCATCGTATCGACCGCCCGTACCGCCTTGGCCAAATCATGGAAGGGCGCGTTCAACATGACGCATGGCGCCACCCTGGGCGGGCATGTGCTGCAGGCGGCGATTCAGCGCGCCGGGATCGAGGCTGGCGCGGTCGAGGACGTGATCATCGGCTGCGCCAATCCGGAAGGTGCCACCGGCGCCAACATCGCGCGCCAGATTGCGCTGCGCGGCGGCTGCCCGGTCACTACCGGCGGCATGACGGTCAACCGGTTCTGCTCGTCGGGCCTGCAGACCATCGCGCTGGCGGCGCAGCGCATCATTGCCGGCGAAGGCGAGATCTATGCCGCCGGCGGGGTCGAATCGATTTCGTGCGTGCAGCAGGAGATGAACCGCCACATGCTGGCCGATCCGTGGCTGAAAGAGCACAAGCCGGAAATCTACTGGCCGATGCTGCAGACGGCCGAGACGGTCGCCAAGCGCTATAACATCAGCCGCGAGCGCCAGGACGAATACGGCGTGCAGAGCCAGCAGCGCGCCGCAGCGGCGCAGGCCGCCGGCCGCTTCGACGCCGAGATCGTGCCGATGACCACCGTCATGGGCGTGGCCGACAAGGCGACCGGCATGCTGCTGACGCGCGAAGTGACGATTGCGGCCGACGAAGGCATCCGCGCCGACACCACGCTCGAGGCGGTGTCGAAGATTCGTCCGGCGGTGCCGGGCGGCGTCATCAGCGCCGGCAACGCCAGCCAGTTTTCGGACGGCGCCTCGGTGGCCATCGTGATGAGCGCGCAGGCGGCGCAGGCGAAGGGGCTGCAGCCGCTGGGCATCTTCCGTGGCTTCGCGGTGGCCGGTTGCGAGCCAGACGAGATGGGCATCGGCCCGGTGTTCGCGGTGCCGAAGCTGCTCAAGAAGGCGGGGCTGTCGGTGGCCGACATCGGCCTGTGGGAGCTGAACGAAGCGTTCGCGGTGCAGGTGCTGTACTGCGCCGACACGCTGGGCATCCCGATGGACCGGCTGAACGTGAACGGCGGCGCGATTGCGGTCGGCCACCCGTACGGCGTGTCCGGCGCGCGGCTGGTCGGGCACGCGCTGATCGAAGGCAAGCGGCGCGGCGTCAAGTATGTCGTCGTCACGATGTGCATCGGTGGCGGCCAGGGCGCCGCCGGCCTGTTCGAAGTCGTGTAACCGGACCCACCACCCGCAAAACCGTCGTTCCCAACATTGTTGTGCCCGACTTTCCGCGAAGGCGGGAATCCATGCTGAGCCAAAGTAGCGGCGACGTCGCCGAGTCAAGTCAGCATAGGTTCCCGCCCGCGCGGGAACGACGGCACCCGAATAGAGCCGTCCATGCAATCAAAAATCCTGTCACGCCGCGATCTTGATTTTCTCCTGTTCGAATGGCTGGACGTCGAGTCGCTGACGTCGCGCAAGCGCTTCGAGGACCATAGCCGCGAGACTTTCGGCGCCGCGCTCGACACGGCCGAGCAGGTTGCCACCGACCTGTTTGCCCCGCATAACAAGAAGAGCGACAGCAATGAGCCGCACTTCGACGGCTCGTCCGTCACCATCATCCCGGAGGTGAAGGCCGCGCTCGACGCGTTTGCCGCGGCAGGCCTGCTGGCCGCCGGCCAGGACTACGAATTCGATGGCATGCAACTGCCCTCGGTGATGGAGAAAGCGGCCACCGCCTGGTTCACCGCCGCCAACGTCTCGACGTCGGCCTACATCTTCCTCACCGTCGCCAACGCCAACACCTTGCTCAAGTGCGCCACGCCGCGCCAGGTCGAGCAGTTCGTTCGGCCGATGTTTGCCGGCCAATTTTTCGGCACGATGTGCCTGTCGGAGCCGCAGGCCGGGTCGAGCCTGTCGGACATCACCACGCGCGCCGAGCCGGACCCGGTCGACGGCCCCGACGGCGAGCGCCAGTACCGGCTGACCGGCAACAAGATGTGGATTTCGGCCGGCGAGCACGACCTGGCCGGTAACATCGTCCACCTGGTGCTGGCCAAGATTGCCGGCCCGGACGGGCGCCTGATTCCGGGCACGCGAGGCATCTCGCTGTTCATCGTGCCGAAATTCGTGCTCGACGCGGACGGCGCGCCGGGCGAGCGCAACGACGTCGTGCTGGCCGGCCTGAACCACAAGATGGGCAACCGCGGCACCACCAACTGCCTGCTCAANNTACGCGCGCAGCCGGCCGCAAGGGCGCCATCCGGCCGAGAAGGATCCGGTCAAGCCGCAGGTGCCCATCATCGGCCACACCGACGTGCGGCGCATGCTGCTGGCGCAGAAGGCGTATGCCGAGGGCGCGCTGGCGCTGGTGCTGTACTGCGCGCGGCTGGTCGACGAGCAGCAGAGCGCCGAATCCGACGAGGCGCGCCGCCACGCCGGCCAACTGCTCGACTTCCTGACGCCGATCGCCAAGTCGTGGCCGTCGCAGTGGTGCGTCGAGGCGAACAGCCTGGCGATCCAGGTGCACGGCGGCTACGGCTACACGCGCGAGTACAACGTCGAGCAGTTCTACCGCGACAACCGGCTCAATGCGATCCACGAAGGCACCCATGGCATCCACGGGCTCGACCTGCTTGGGCGCAAGGTGTCGATCCAGGACGGCGCGCTGTTCAAGGCGGTCAGCGCGGAACTGGCCAAGACGATCGCCGCGGCGCGGGACGACAGCGTGCCCGCCGAGCTGCGGCCCTACGCGGACGCGCTGGAACATGCCTGGCAGCGGGTCGGTCAGGTCACCGCCGCGCTATACGCATCGGGCGACATGAACAAGACGCTGGCCAACGCCAGCGTGTACCTGGAAGCGGTCGGCCATACGGTGGTGGCCTGGATCTGGCTTGAGCAAGCATTGCTGGCTGCGCGCCAGATCGGCGCGGCGCCCGAGTCGGACCAGGATTTCTACCGTGGCAAGCTGCAGGCATGCCGCTACTTCTTCAACTGGGAACTGCCGAAGGTCGGGCCGCAGCTCGACCTGTTGGCCAGCATCGACACCACCACGCTCGACATGCAGGACGCGTGGTTCTAACAACGACTGGAGCAGCAATGATCAAGCATATCGTGATGTGGAAACTGAAGGACGCCGCGGAGGGTTCAGACCGTGCGACCAACGCGGTGAAGATGAAGAACAAGCTCGATGCCTGCGCCGGCATCGTGCCGGGGATGCTCAAGTTCGAAGTGGCGCTGGCGCAGCCGGGGCTGGAAGCGACGTACGACGTCGTGCTGTACTCGGAGTTCGAGAGCAAGGAAGCGCTCGACGCTTACGGCGACCATCCGACCCACCAGGCAATCAAGCCGTTCATCGGCGCGGTGCGCGAATCGCGCCAGTGCATGGACTACCAAATCTGATCAAACCCTGGGGTCAGTTCTGACATTCGGACACGGCCACATCCGTAGCCCCGATTTTTAGGGCGGATACGGAAGAGCTCGTGTCCGAATGTCAGAACTGACCCCGGGGGTTAAATTGCGGCAACCTTTCAAGGACTATTCGACATGCGTACTTCTCAGGAATTGTTTTCCCTCGCCGGCAAGACGGCACTGGTGACCGGCGGCTCGCGCGGGCTCGGCCTGCAAATGGCGGAGGCGCTCGGCGAGCAGGGCGCGCGCATCGTGCTGTCGGCGCGCAAGCAGGCGGAGCTCGACGAGGCGGTCGCGCACCTGAAGGCGCGCGGCGTCGATGCGTCGGCGATCGCAGTCGACCTGTCGGATGACGCGCAGGTGCTGCCGTTCGTGGAAGAGGCGATCAAGCGCCTCGGCCACATCGATATCCTGATCAATAACGCCGGCGCCAGCTGGGGCGCGCCGGCCGAGGAGTATCCCGTCGAGGCGTGGGACAAGGTGATGAACCTGAATATCCGCTCGATCTTCCTGGTCACGCAGGCGGTCGGCAAGCTGTCGATGATCCCGCGCCAGTACGGCCGCATCATCAACATTTCGTCGATCGCGGGCCTGGCCGGCAATCCGCCGAACACGATGAAGACGATCGCCTACAACACGTCGAAGGGCGCGGTGGTCAATTTCACCCGCACGCTGGCCGGCGAATGGGGCCGCTACGGCATCACGGTCAATTCGATCGCGCCGGGCTTTTTCCCGTCGAAGATGACCAAGGGCGTGCTCGCGACTATCGGCGAGGAGACGCTGGCGAAAGAGGCGCCGCTCGGCCGCATCGGCGACGACGAGGACCTGAAGGGGGCGACGCTGTTGTTCGCGTCGGATGCGGGCAAACACATCACCGGCCAGACGCTGGCGGTCGACGGCGGCGTGTCCGCGGTCTGAGGAGCGGGAAACCATGAAAAACTTCAACGGCAAAGTCGCGGTCATCACCGGCGGCGCGAGCGGTCTCGGACGCGAATTCGCGAACCGGGCGGCGGACCTGGGCATGAAGCTGGTGCTCGCCGATGTCCAACAGGATACGCTCGACCAGGCGCGCACCGAACTGGAGGCGCGCGGCGTGCAGGTGCTGGCGATGCTGTGCGACGTGCGCAAGGGCGAGCAGATACAGGCCTTGGCGGATGCGACGATGGAGAAATTCGGCGCCGTCCACCTGGTATTTAACAACGCCGGCGTCGGCTCGGGCGGCCTCATTTGGGAGAACTCGGAAGCGGACTGGGAGTGGGTGCTGGGCGTGAACCTCTGGGGCGTGATCCATGGCGTGCGCATCTTCACGAAGCTGATGCTCGAGTGCGCAAAGAAGGATCCGGCGTTCGAGGGCCACATCGTCAATACGGCGTCGATGGCCGGCCTGCTGAATGCGCCGACGATGGGCGTCTACAACGTCTCCAAGCACGCGGTGGTGTCGCTGTCGGAAACGCTGTTCCATGACCTCGAGCTGGTCGGCGCGCCGATTGGCGCCTCGGTGCTGTGCCCGTACTTCGTGCCGACCGGGATCAGCCAGTCGCACCGCAACCGGCCCGACGATGTCAAGATGACGGCCGGGCCGACCGCCAGCCAGATGGCGGCGCAGGCGATGACGGTGAAGGCGGTCGAGTCAGGCAAGGTGTCGGCGGCCGACGTCGCGAAGCTCACGTTCGACGCGATCGAGGCCGGCCAGTTCTACATCTATTCGCATCCCGGCGCGCTGGGCGGCGTGGCCGAGCGAATGGACGAGATCGTGCACCAGCGCAATCCGAGCGATCCGTACAAGGCGACGCCGCAGATCCGCGACATGCTGCGCGCCAAGATGAAGCTGTAACGATGGGCGAGCAGGAGGGGCGCACGCTAAATTAGTTGCCATCGGTTTGTAGTTGAACTACATTATCGGAAACCTTATCCGAGAATATCACTATGAACCGCTTCGGCGAAACTGTAGTATTGCTACGTAAATACTTGCTGGCCGCGGCCACCTGCCTACTCTCGCTGGGGGCCTCGGCTGCCGGCGATGCGCCGGGCACTGCCACTTGCCGGCCGCTCGCTGACGGCGCT
>CXWL01004235.1_pt4 | contig 10078 bp, 9 predicted proteins | sample 590931 | NCBI WGS metagenome assembly CXWL01 (sample SAMEA3498368, study PRJEB10139) | groundwater metagenome | biome: water well; material: biofilm material | place: Germany | collected 2015-04-27
GCGGATCCAGGCGTGGGGGAGGGATCTGCAGACGCGACCGTGTCACCAGGCGCCCGCGCAGGCCTGGCAGCCGGTGGCCCCGGTCGGGCCTGGGGAGGGAGTGGGCCGTCGGCGACGGACCGGTGTGACGGTGGGCGGGGGGAGTCCCTGGGTGACGCGCGGTGAGTAACGCACGATGAGCCCCCCCCCGAACGCGCAGACCGAGATGCGGCGGTGGGTGCAGGAGCCGCTGTACTGGGCGAAGAAGGTGAGTGGGGAGGGGTTTGATCCCTGGTCGGGGCAGGTCCAGCTCTGGGAGGCGTATGGGCAGGTGCTCAATGCCAAGTTGAAGCGGTATCAGGGGGCGACGCTGACCGAGGCGGAGCAGGTCCTGGCCGGGAAGATGGGGATTTCGGTGATGGCGGGGCAGGGGTTGGGGAAGGAACGGACCCTGGCCTTGATGCTGCTGCATTATCTGTTTGTGTTGTCGGTGTATCAGGTGAAAGGGGTGGTGACGGCCCCGGCCGGTCCGACGTTGTTTTCGACGTTGTGGCCGGAGTTTGAAAAGGTGATTCGCAGCAGTCCGGTCCTCGCCGCGTCGTTTGAGAAGAATGCGAAGCGGATTTACTTGACGGAGGATGGGGCGAAGGGGAATTTCTGCCGGATTGAACCCCGGACGATTCAAGCGAACAGTTCCTCCGACGATCAAGCCGTGACCTTGGCGGGGATTCACGCGCTCGGCGTGTTTTACGGGGTGACGGAAGCCTCGGGCGTCCCGGAAGCGGTGTTTAAGCCGCTCCAAGGCGGGCTCACCGATCCGCTGTCGCTGATTGTGCTGATTTTCAACCCCACGCGCCGCACGGGCTTTGCCGCCGACAGTCAGGCGGCGCATCGACGGGATTGGGTCTGTCTCCAGTGGTCAGGGCGCACGCTCAAAGCGGAGAAACAGGCCGAGCCGGGGCGGTTCGGCTGGTTCAATGCGGAGGCGCAAGACATCCTCATTCGGAAGTTCGGGACGGACTCCGACTTTGTGCGGGTGCGGGTGGACGGACTGCCGCCCCGGCAAGCCTCGGATACGCTCATCGGCTATGAAGACGTGCTGGCGGCGACGGAGCGCGTGGTCGAGACCCACGACGGCGATCCGGTCGAGATTGCGGTCGATGTGGCGGGCGCCGACGGCGGCGATCAGTCGATTGTCCTGACCTTACGCGGCCCACGCCTCGTCTCCATCGTGTCCTGGCAGAACAAAAAGACCTACGAACTGGCCGAATTGGTCGCGTCTCAAGTGAAAACCGAAGTGATGAACCTGCCGGCCGGCACCCAAGTCGTCGTGGGCGTCGATAGTATCGGCATGGGGCGCGGGGTGTTTGAGAATTTGGCGGATGTGCAGCGCGTGCCGTCGGTGTCGGGCGTCGATGTGAGTGAACAGGCGCTGGACCCGACCCGCTTTCATCGCCTGCGCGATCAGCTGTATTGGGAACTCCGTGAAGCCTTTGTCGAAACCCGCACCATTTCGCTGCGCCTGGTGGATCCGCGTGACCCTGACCGGATCGTGCTCGATGACGAACTGATCGGCCAGCTCACGTCCATCAAATGGGCGGAAGTGGGGGGCAAAATCAAGATCCAAGGCAAGGGCAGCAGCTCCGGCATCCCCAACTGTCCCCCGCTCGCCACCTCGCCCGATAAAATGGACGCCCTCGCCATCGCCTGGTTCCTGTACCGCCATCGCTGTTCCCGGATGCCCGCGTCCCAGCGCCGACTCCGGTCCCATCGCGCCCGTCCCGTCTCCTGGCGAGCCCTCTAAGACACATCACGCGACCAATCGGTAACACGGTTCTCCTCTTGTTACCTTTTCGTAACAAATATACTTGACACGTCCTCTCTCGGTAGCGTAGATGTTCCGTTGTGAATACCTACGGCACGGCGTTTCCGGTCACGACCGGCAGTGACGAGCTGGACTTTCTCCTGACCACGGCCCGCCAAGGGGACGAGCAGGAGAATCTGCGCCGCCTGCAACGCTTCATGATCGAAGCGATCACGCATCCCGTGCGCCAACGGTACGAAGCGGAATCCTCCCTCAACTACCAATATATCGAAAACGAGTTTTATACCGACGCGGAACTGGCGGAGTTTGCGCAGCGCGGCCAAGCGCCCACGCAGCGGAACGAAATCGCGCCCATTCTCGAACGCCTCGCGGGCCAATTCATTCAAACGCGCCAAGTCGCCACCTTCCTCGGTCGCAATACCCCTGCCGATGACGGACTCTCGACGGTCGCGCAAGACTATCTCCGCTGGTCCGATCAACAGAACCACTATGAATTTGAGGAACAAGACCTGGCCTGGGATGGCTTAGTCGGCGGCGTGGGCTGGCTGAAATCCTACATCACCACGAACGAGATGGGCCAGAAGGTCGAGAAGACCCGCCATCTCAATCCCTATCACGTCTTCAAAGATCCGTATAGCGTGCGCTACGACCCGAACGACGATGCCAAGTATGTGGGCGAAGGCTCCTGGATGGACCTGGAGGACTTGATCGCGCTCTTTCCTGAGAAGGCCGACGCGATTCGGACCTTTCCCGCGGGGCCGATGGGCCACGGCTGGTACGGGGCCAGTCAGATTGCGCCGTCCTTACAAAACGAAGCCCTCTCGGCGTCGATCTACTCGCTCTCCTACGCGATCACGCAGGCCCGGAAACGCTGCCGCCCCTTCGAGGTCTGGTACAAGCGCAAGGTGCGCGTCTATCACCTCTTCCGCCCTGATGGGTTGCTCGCCATCCCGGTCCCGCTCGATTCGGTGCAGGCCCAAGCGATCGTGAAGGAATTGGGCTCGACGCTGATTGCCAAGCCGACCTTTCAGGACCGGATGTATACCGGCGTGTTCCTGGGCGACCTCCTGATTCATCACGATGTCTCCGAGCATTGGACCAACCTGTTTCCCTACACGCCCTTCTATTCGGGCCTGCGCAAAAATGGCGGGCCGTTGCCGCTCTCCAGCCGCCTCGTGCCGATCAATGACGCGATCAATAAGCGGGAGAGTAAAGCCCTCTCGTTGATGACGAATAACAAGATCGTCTATGAAAAGAGCGCGATCGAGGACGTGGACGCGGCGCAAGAAGAGAACGCCCGACCCGATGGGGCGGTCGAGGTGCGGGACGGGGCGCTCTCCCAAGGGAAGGTGGTGTTTCAACAGAACTTGGAAATGGGGCAGGCGCAGATGCTCCTGCTCCAAGAAGATAAAGACGCGATCCGGCGCGTGTCGGGGCAAGGGAACGAAGCGATGGGGATGCCGTCGGAAGTCCGGTCCGGCACCGGCATTGCCCGGAAGCAGATGATGAGCAATCTCATCGTGACGCCCGTCCAAAACAATCTGCGCCGGACGCGCCTGATGAAGGCCCGACTCTCGTTTGCCTATATGAAGCAGTACTTGACGGAAGAAATGACGTTCCAGATTACCGATGATCCCCGCGCCGTGCAGACGGTGCAGATCACGCAGGGGCATCTGTATGCGTTGAAGAATTATACCTACGATCTCGTCATTACGGAGATGAAGGACTATGCGGTCTTGCGCGAACAGCAAGCGGAAATGCTGCTGACCGTGCTCCCGCAGCTCGCCGCGCTCGGTCCTGGCATGGTGAAGCTCGGCATTCAAATGACGGAGTTCCGCGACAAGGAGCAGCTCATGGCGATGGTGGATCAGGCCTCGCAGAAAGGCCCAGAGCCGCCAAAGATGAGCCTGGCCATGACATGGGCAGACCTGACGCCGGAGATGCAAGCGTACTACGCGCTCACGGCGCTCCAAAGCCCCGAACTCGCGCAAGCGATTATGCAGAAAGGGGCCGACCCGGCCTATCTGGCGAAACTCAAAGCCGAAGTGGCGCAAACCCATGTGCGAGAAGGCACGCGCGCCCAAATGGAACGCGGACGGATTGATTTTGACGCCATGGCGACCGCGATGGAGGGACGCCTCATGGCTGCGAAGCTGTTACAACCCTCAACCCCTGTGCCTCCCGCACAGGAAGGAGCCCCTGTATGAGTACGGCAACCATTCCCGCTGGAACGCCTCCCGTGACGCCCATCGCCGCCGATCTGACCTCGATCTTCTATGGCGCGGACACGACTCAGGCGACTCCGGCACCTGTTCAGCCCCCGGTGGTGTCAGACCCAGGAACTCCCGCCACGCCCCAGGCGTCTGCGGTCTCCCCTGACACGACGAAACCCGTTGAGTCTCCCGTGGGCACGGAGACGAAAGAGAAGCCTGCCGACGACAAAGGCCACGTCGCGGCGGCCCGACGATTGGGGCAGGAAGTGGCCAGTCTGAAGCAGGAGACCGCTCGCCTCGCGGAAGAGAACCGGATTCTCAAAGCGAAAGCGGACGGCACGTATGAAGAGCCCCAGGCCCCCACGTCAGAGCAGGTCGAAGCCCGTGCAGAGTTTCGCGGGCGTGAAACGGCCAGCCGTGCGGTGGCTGACGGACTCTTTGGTGCGGAGGTTGTGAAGACCCGTATCTACGATGAAGGGTCGGAGTATCAGCAGCTCATTACGGAGCAGCCGTGGCTGCATGCCCGTGTGGTGAAAGCGGCGCAACCAGCCGTCGAAGCAATGCGGGTGTTGAATGAACAGGCGTTTCTGGCCCAGTACGGTACCGATGCCACCCAATGGGTGAGCAAAATCGAAGCCGAGCTGACGCCGAAACTGTTAGAGAAATTCAAAACACAGGCGGCGACTCCGATGACAGGACACGCCGCGCCCACCGTGACGGAAGCACGGGGCGCAGGCGGGTCGGCACGGGAACGCTCATTGGAAGAGACGTTCTACGGGAAGACACGCGCTGCCTCATGAAAGGATAGACCATGGCGACGATAGGCACCACCACGCTCAGTCTGAACGATTGGGCCAAACGCATCGATCCGAACGGCAAGACCCCGATGATTGCCGAACTGTTGTCTCAGCACAACGAAATCCTCACCGATATGCAATGGCTCGAAGGCAATTTGCCCACTGGCCATCGCACGACCGTTCGCACCGGACTGCCCACGGTGGCCTGGCGGTTATTGAACGGCGGCGTCGCCACCAGCAAGTCCACGACCGCGCAGCTCGATGAGCAATGCGGGATGTTGGAAGCCTGGAGCGAAGTCGATCGAGACTTGGCAGAACTCAATGGGAACGTGAGTGCGTTTCGGTTGTCGGAAGCCTCGGCCTTTATCGAGGCGATGAACCAGGAAATGGCGCAGACGTTGTTCTACGGGAACAGCGGGACCGCGCCGGAGGAGTTTACAGGGCTCGCGCCACGGTACAGCGCCATTGCCGGGGCCAATAACGGCTCACATGTGCTCACCGGCTCTGGGGCAGGGTCGGACAACAGCTCCGTCTGGCTCGTGGTCTGGGGACCGCAGACCGTCCACGGCATCTATCCCAAGGGCAGCACGGCGGGACTGATGCACGAGGATCTCGGCCTCTCCGTCATTGAAAGTGCGAACGGGATCGGCACGGGCACGCGCATGCGGGCGTATCGGGACCACTGGCAGTGGAAGTGCGGGATTGCGCTCCGCGATTGGCGCTATGCCGTGCGGATCTGCAACATCGACATTTCTAACCTCGTGGCGAAGAGTTCGGCGGCAGACTTGATCGAATTGATGATTAAGGCCATTCACCGGATTCCCGCGCTCACGATGGGCAAACCCGTGTTCTACATGAATCGCACCGTGTTCCAAATGCTGGATATTCAGCGCCGGGACGATGTGATTACGGGCGGCGGGTTGACCTATGCCGATGTGGACGGGGTGAGTACCGCGCTATTCCGTGGGATTCCCGTGCGGAAGTGCGATGCCCTGTTGGAGACGGAGAGCACTATAAGTTGATTCGCTATACTAACGAACTCTAAGTCCTGCATGGACTGGCAACTCATAACGAAAGGACGACCATTATGTTTCTGGATGTACAAACACAATTCTCGGATGCGCAGGCCGTGACCGTCGATGCCGTGGGCACGAACGTCATTGATCTGTTGCAGGATCGGGCCATTGGCGAAGGCGAACCGATGGCGGTGTATTTCCAAGTGGATGTAGCGGCGGACCGAACCACGGGCGACGAAGATTATACCTTCGACGTGGAGTTTGCCTCGGATGCCGCGCAGACCACGGCCCGCAAGCTGATTGGGCGGCGAATCTTTGAGTCAGGGACGCCCACGGCCCCGGCGGAAGATGCCAACCTCTTGGTGGCGGGGTTTATCTTCGCCATTCCGGTTCCTCCAACGACCACGAGCGAAAGCGAGCGGTTCTTGGGGATTCGGTACGATGTGACCGGCACCACGCCGACCATCACCGTGACCGCGTGGCTTGCGCCACGGTCGATGGGCGAAGTGGGCAAGACCAGCTACGCCAAGGGCTATGTTATCAGCTGAGAGTGATTAGCAGGATGGTGGCGTGGTGAGCGCGCTCGCCACGTCCCATCCCAATTTACGAATGGGGACGAACANNATACGCAAACATACAGCACGGCGACCAGGACACATGCCACTCCCACCGCAGCGGCCCTCACCGTCACTGACGGCGTTGGCACGAACGACGGGACCATTGGGGCCATTACGGGCGATGCGTCCGTGATTGCGGCGGTACAGGAATTGGCGGCGCAGATCAACAAGTTGGTCACCGATTTAGCCAATACGAAACAGGTGCTCAATAATGTGATCGACGATCTCCAGGCCATGGGTACGATGCAATAATAGGAAGCTGTCGCAACTACTGATTTACACCGAGGAGGCTTTATGGGCGTCTTAGTCCGTGCGAAAACACCGAACGGCAAAGTCTTTGGCAGCGACGAGCGCAAGGCGGTGGGCTATTACGATCTCAAGCGGCGCTACGACGGCGACGAATTTGAGTTGAGCCAGGAGCAGCATTTCTCCGAGACCTGGATGGAACGGATTGGTCCCATCATCGAGCATGACCCCGTAGTTTTGGCCGCAAAGGCGGTGAAGCAGGACCTGGGCCGGGCGCATATGCAGACGATGAAAGCGGTCATAGGTGGCGACTAAGAGGAGGGGACATCATGGCGAGTGTGGTTGAGACGTTAGCACAAGAATTGGAGCGCCTGCTGCCGCTCGCCAAGGCGCTGGCCGAGGTCGAGAAGCGTGAAGCCGTGGCGCAACGGGCCTGTCGTGATGCCGAAGCGAAACGGGAGCGTGTTGAGAAGGCGGCGGTGGACGCGCAACGTTCTGCGACAGAGGCGATTACGCAGGCACAGATCGACGTGCAGGAGAAAACGATGGCGTTCAAAGCGGAGCTGGTCACACGCCATGCGGAACTCTCAAGAGACTATGAGGCGCTCAAGGCGGAGAGCAAGGCGGCGCGATTCCGCGAGCAGGAGGACGTGCGAAGCCATAAGGAGACGCTTCGAGATATTCAGTCAGCGATTGGACGAGCACGGACAGAATTCACTGACATACAGAGTCGTCTCGCACAGGCAAAAGAGGCCTATGCGAAGGCGTTGACTGGCGTGACGGTCTAGGCGCGCATCGGTTCGTAGTCTCACCATGTAAACGCAGGAGTTCGCAATGGCCAACCTTACCTTCAACATCGCCCACGGGCAAGTGAAACAGTATTTCATCAATGTCGATACGGGTGCACCGGCCAACTCGCGCATCATCGTGGTGCCGATTGAAACGACGGGCCTCGAAGCCGACGCGACGATCAGAGACCATAACGATCTCTCCGCCTTGCTGGCTGGCACGTCGAATGAACAAACGACGATGGGGCGCAAGACCGTGGCCGCAGCGGATATCACGGTGACGGTGGATGACACGAACGAACGGCTTGATATCGATATCGCGGATATCATCTGGACTGCCGCCACCGGGAATGCGATCAGCGCCCTGGTATTCTGTTATGACCCTGACAATACGGTGGGGACGGATGCGGACCTGATTCCGCTGCTGAAGGCAGACTTTGTCGTGACCCCTGATGGAAGTGATATTCAGGCGACGATCAACGCCGCTGGACTCTTTCGGGCGAGCAACTAATGCCGGTCCCGAACGCGGTGAGAAAAGAGCTCAACGCCTTGCTCGATGTCGCCTGGGACGACTGGGTGAGTGGGAAGGCCGTGTCCGTATCGGCACGAGTGGATGACGGGCGGGAGGACAAGGTGAACGCGCTCCTCGCCTTACGAAAGATTCGGCTCAGCACCACGCCTGATGGTGACACCTTGCGCCTTGAACTGGTTCGACCCAAACGCTGATGGCGACTCGCTCAAAAACTGTGTGGTACGCGGCGCAACTCGTCGCCGATGTGGTGGATAATACCCTCACGTCTTTAGGGACGATCACCGTCTATACCGAGAACAGCAGCCGCGTGTTCAAGTCCTGCTTGGTCTGGACGCACTTTGAGGACATCGTGACGGCCACAGGTGGCACCATTACGCAACATGCCTGTTCCGTCAGTGTCAATGCGGCCACGGCGACCACCACGTCGGAGACGGACGATATCGCCAATACGGGTGAGAATATCAGCGGCGTGCTCGGCCCGTGGGATTTCACCTCGCACTTCACCACGAACTATCCCGCTGCCGATGCCTCCTCCGTCGCCATCAGTGTCCTCTGGGACCAGAGCACCGGCACCACGTTGAACATGCGAAACTGCTCCGCCTTGCTGTGTATCACCTACGAATATGACGACACGGCGGCGACCCAGTATCAGACCGCAATCATCCCGCTGGAAAGCACCACGGGAGTCCTCGCGACGACGGAGACGGAAATCGGGACCAACCAGATCCCGCAACTCACGGGCACGGGCGGCTATTTGGAGAATGTGGCAGGCGTGATCGTGCGGCAGCAGTTCTTCGTGATCGAGAGCAACGATGAATCGAATGCGAGCGTGACGGACTACACGCTGAACGTGCGCATCGACACGGGCACCACGCATACCTATGGCGTGACGGGAAAGGCCCTGGGGTCAGATTGTTTCAAGCGTCGCATCCATATCGAAGCCCCAGCCACGACGGCGGTCCATGCGTTCAAGATGTGGACGACGGGCCTCGCGTCGTGTGGCCCACACGCGGTCTGCATGTACGTGAGCTATCAGTTCACCGTGAGTGGGACGACGAGCTTTTTGAATTCCGTGCAGATTCCGTTTCAGATGAATGCGTCTCCCATGCAAGGCACGGCAAGCACCACGGCGGATCGCATCTCATTGGATCTGTACGTCGAGGAGCCGACGACGATCACCTTGCGGCAGAGCGCGTACAAACTGACATGGGTGTCTGGGAATGGCGCACAAGTCTCGGTCCTCACACGGGCAGGGGCACAAGCGTTTCGTACCTACACTGGCAATGCGTCTGTGGTCTGTGGGGGGGAGTGCCTGCAACAGCGCGTGGATTCCGGGTCGGCACAGGGCGCAGGCATGACGCTGGCGCGTGGCAAGAACACCATCACCATTGACCTCTATCGGACTGATACCTCGGACTTAGGATGGATCCCCACCGGGATCGTGTACCTCAATTATACGAGTGGCGTCTCCTCGCAGGGGATTGGGGCGCATAAGCAAACACGGGTGCACCTGCTCGCGCCATGGGACGGGCTGGTTGTCGTACAACGGACGGTGAGTGCACCGGCCCTCTCCATCCCAGAGGCGAATGTCTGGATTGATGCGATAGGTAGCATACTATTTCTATGGGTTGCCGGGGGCCCCGATAGTTTCACTGTGCTGGCACAGGTGAACTCTGGCGAAGCCCAGGGCGACGGGTGGCGAACCCTGGATACCGCACAGCTAGTCAAAGACGCAGAAATTGGGGTCTACTTTTATCATCTAAACGCGTCGGCGCACTTTTTGCGATACACGGGCGATTCTGATGCGACGCGCTTGCCTATCGAAGTCGCACGAGAATATCAAATATCTGGAACGGGTATTAAAGCGATTGGGGCGGTGATCTACCTCACCTACCACGCGATCACCTTCACGGTGGGGGGCGATATCACGGGCAGCGCAGGCGGGACCGTCAACATTGAGGCGCATCGCAGCGATACGGACGAAAAGATCGGGAGTACGTCGCGGGTGGGGAACGGGGCCTACACGATCCCCTGGTATGACAATACGATTGCCTGCTACACGCAG
>CXWL01112046.1_pt1 | contig 10078 bp, 6 predicted proteins | sample 590931 | NCBI WGS metagenome assembly CXWL01 (sample SAMEA3498368, study PRJEB10139) | groundwater metagenome | biome: water well; material: biofilm material | place: Germany | collected 2015-04-27
CCTCTTCCAGCGTGTGGTCGGTGGACATCTCGATGCCGAAGCGCATGCGCAGCACCTTGGCCTCGCGCGGCGTCAGCGAGTCGAGAATGTCCTTCACCACGTCGCGCAGGCCGGCCTGCATGGCGGCCTCGATCGGCGCGGTGTTGTTGGTGTCCTCGATGAAATCGCCCAGATGCGAGTCGTCGTCGTCGCCGATCGGCGTCTCCATCGAGATCGGCTCCTTGGCGATCTTCATGATCTTGCGGATCTTGTCNNCTGGATCAGGTCGAGGAACTGCAGGCCGCGGTTGGTGTACTTCTTGGCGATCGAGATCACCAGACGCAGGTTGGCCTCGATCATCTCCTTCTTCGCGTCGCGCGAGGCCTTCTCGCCCTCGTTCATGCGCTTGTTGATGAGCTTGAGGTCTTCCAGCGGCACCACGGCGCGCGCCTGCACGTCGGTGAGCTTCTTCTGCAGTTCCTGCACCGGCGGCAGGTTGCGCTGCAACACCACGCTGTAGGCCTTGCCCGACGCGGCTTCCTTCTCGGCCCACTTCAGGTTCAGCGAGTTGGGCGGAAAGTGCTTGATGAAGTATTCCTGCGGCATGCCGCACTTGTCGACGAGGATCTTGCGCAGTTCGCGTTCGTAGCGGCGCACGTCGTCCACCTGCGAGCGCAGGATGCCGCACAGCTTCTCGATCGTCTTGACGGTGAAGCGGATCGTCATCAGCTCGCCGCTGATGGCGTGCTGCGCCTTGCTGTACGAGGGCGACTGGTAGCCTTCCTTCTCGAAGGCGCGGCGCATCTTCTCGAAGTTGATGCGCAGCGAGTCGAACTTGACCATCGCCGCGGTCTTCAGCTCCTCGAGCTTCTTGGTCAGCGCCTTGCTGCCGCCCTGGCCGTCGTCGTCGTCGTCTTCGTCGAAGAAGTCGACGTCTTCCTCGGCCACGTAGTCGTCGGCCTCGTCTTCCGAGACGAAGCCGTCGACCACCTCGGAGATCTGCATCTCGCCCGCACCGATCCTGTCGGCGTAGCTGAGCAGTTCGGCGATCGTCGTCGGCGAGGCCGAGATGGCCAGCATCATCGCCTGCAGGCCGCCTTCGATGCGCTTGGCGATCTCGATCTCGCCCTCGCGCGTGAGCAGCTCGACGGTGCCCATCTCGCGCATGTACATGCGCACCGGGTCGGTCGTGCGGCCGAACTCGGAGTCGACGGTGGACAGCGCGGCTTCGGCAGCCTCTTCGGCCTCTTCTTCGGTGGCCGTGGTGGTGCCGCCGCCGGCGATCAGCAACGTGGCCGCATCAGGCGCCTGTTCGTAGACCGCGATGCCCATGTCGTTGAGCATCGACACGATGGCTTCGAGGATCTCGTTGTCGACGAGCTTCTCGGGCAGGTGGTCGTTGATCTCCTGGTGCGTCAGGAAACCCCGCGTCTTGCCCATCTTGATGAGCGTCTTCAGTTCCTGGCGGCGCTTGGTGACCTCTTCCTCGGTCAGCGCGGTCTCGTCCAGGCCGAACTCGCGCATCAGCGCGCGCTCCTTGGCGCGCGACACCTTCATGCGCAGCGGCTTGGCCTTGGCCTTGGTCTCGCCCTCGTCGGCAGCCTCGACCTCGGGNNCTTGGCCGCAGGCGCCTCAGCCTTGGCGGCCTTGCCGGGCTTGGCCGCCTTCTCGGTCGCGGCCTTGGTCACCGCGACCTTCTTCTTGTCTTCGGCTTCGGCCTTGGCGGGCTTGGTGGCCTTCGCGGCCTTGGCGGGAGCGGCGATCTTCTTCGCGGTCATGCGGATCCTCGGATGGTATGGGGCCTGAACGTCGTCGCTGGCCCGAAGGTCGCGTCGGCGTCGAACCAATGCGCAAGCGAACCACCCTTGCGACAGCCCGCAGGCAGTGCGAAAGATGGCTCGGCATCGGGCGGGCAAGCTGGCGTGAACATCCTGGCGGGTGCAGCCCTTGCGGGTAAAGGTTGGCCTTGAAGGGGACCCTGGGTCAGAGGGTGGCCGGGGCCCGGAGGTGCTGCTGTCACTCTTGCCGCGCGTACGAAACTCTCAATTATCGTCCAGATGGCGGACTTCGTCAAAGATGGTGTCGACTCAAGGCGGCACGGCCATCGGCTGGGCGAGTCGGGCCTTGATCTGGCGCTGCTGCTCCAGCAGTTCGCCGTGGCGAGCGCGGGCGGCGTCCGAGAGCCCGTCGGAGCCGGCCAGCAGTTCCAGTTCGGCCTGCACCGACTGCAGCCGCAGGCGGTCGACGATCACGGCGAGCTCATGCCGAGCTTCGTCGCCGACCGAGAACTCGTGGAACTGCGCCAGCCGCTGCGACAGCGCGCGGAACTCCGCCGGCTGGTGCAGTGCGGCAAGTTCGTCGGTCATGGCGCGGGCAGCCATGGCGCCCTGGTCATGCACGAGCCGGTCGAGCCAGGCGAAGAACGCACCGTAGGGTGAATCCTGCGCCGTCAGCAGTTCGTGCGCCTCGTGGTCGAGCCGCTCCCAGAGATCGGCGCGTTGCAGCAGCAGCCACACCGCGCGGTCCAGCGAACTGGCCATCGGCACCAGGGGGCGGCGGCCTGCTGCGCGCATCGGGGAGCGCAATGGCGCCTTTTCCGGCGAGCGGCCGGCCGACGCGGCCGTGCCGCGGCCCGGTGCCGAGGATCCGGGCGACCACTGCCGGCGCAAATCCTCGCGCGCCATCAGCGCGGCATCGGCCAGCGCATCGACGATCTGCGCGCGCAACACCCCGTCCGGCAACTGCTCGACCAGCGGCCGCGCCTGCGCCACGAGCTTGGCGCGGCCTTCGGCGGTGGCGAGGTCGCAGCCTTCGGAAGCGGCCTCGACCAACTGGCGCGACAGCGGCACCGCCTGCGCGATGCAGGCCTCGAAGGCCTCGGCGCCGAGTTCGCGGACGTAGGAATCCGGGTCGTGTTCGGTGGGCAGGAAGAGGAAGCGCACCGTGCGCGTGTCGGTTGCATGCGGCAGGCTTGCCTCCAGCGCGCGACCGGCGGCGCGGCGGCCGGCCGCGTCGCCGTCGAAGCTGAACACCACCGATTCGGTGAAGCGGAACAGCTTCTGCACATGCTCTGCCGTGCAAGCCGTGCCCAGCGTCGCCACGGCATTGCCGAAGCCCGACTGCGCCAGCGCCACCACGTCCATGTAGCCCTCGACCACCAGCACGAAGCCGCGCTGGCGGATCGCCGTGCGGCCTTCGTACAGGCCGTAGAGCTCGCGGCCCTTGCTGAACACCGGCGTCTCCGGCGAGTTCAGGTACTTGGGTTCACCCTGATCGATGACACGGCCGCCGAAGCCGATGACCGCGCCCTGCACCGAACGGATCGGGAACATCACGCGGTCGCGGAAGCGGTCGTAGCGCTTGGTGTCGGCCTCGTTGCCGTCGTCGGACGGCTTGGCGATGACCAGTCCGCTCTCTTCGAGCAGCGGGTCGTCGTAGCGCGCGAAGGCGCTGGCCAGGCTGCGCCAGCCTTCGGGCGCATAACCCAGGCCGAAGCGTGCGGCGATCTCGCCCGACAGGCCGCGGCGCTTCAGGTAGTCGATCGCGCGCGGGCTGCCTCGCAGTTCGCGGCGGTAGTGCTCGGCGGCCTTGGCCAGCACGTCGGTCAGCGTCGCCTGGCGCTGCTTCTGCGCCGCGGCGCGTTCGCGCTCGGCGGGCGAGGTGTCGTCGTCGGGCACCGTCATGCCGACCTGCTGCGCCAGCTCGCGCACCGCATCCGGGAAACTCAACCCGGCATGCTCCATCAGGAAGCCGACCGCGTTGCCGTGCACGCCGCAGCCGAAGCAGTGGTAGGTCTGGCGCGTCGGGCTGACGATGAAGCTGGGCGATTTCTCGCCGTGGAACGGGCACAGGCCCTTGTGGTTGATGCCGGCCTTCTTGAGCTGCACGTGACGGCCCACGACATCGACGATGTCGGCACGCGAGAGCAAGTCCTGGATGAAGCCGTTCGGGATCACCGGCCTAGTCTACGCGTTGGCCTACGCGCTGGCCGTCATCTGCCCCTTGTAGGCGCGCACCCAGCCGGGCAACTGGCTGGAGGGCATCGCCGCGGCGATGCCGTTGCCCTGGCCGATGCCGCAGCCCAGTTCGAGCAGCCGCTGCGCCTGGGCGGGTGTCTCGACGCCTTCGGCGACGACTTCGCAGTCGAAGGTGCGCGACAGCGCGATGACGCCTTCGACGATGGCGAGGTCCTGGTGGTCCTCGAGCATCTGGTTCACGAACGAGCGGTCGATCTTCAGCATGTCCAGCGGCAGGCGCTTCAGGTAGGTGAAGGTCGAGTAGCCGGTGCCGAAGTCGTCGAGCGCAAAGCGCACGCCGAGCGCCCGGCAGCGCTGCATCAGCTCGCAGGTGTAGTCGATGTCGGCCAGTGCGGCCGTTTCCAGCACTTCGAGCACAAGGTGCCGGGCCACTTCGCTGCCGTGCGGGGCGAGCAGTTCGGCCAGCTCGTCGGCGAAGGCCGGCTCCTGCAGGTGGCGCGCCGAGACGTTGATGCTGACGGTGATGTCCAGGCCGTCGCGCTGCCACGCCGCCAGTTGCGAGACACCCTGTGCCAGCACCCAGCGGCCCAGCGCGATGCCCAGGCCGGTGTGTTCGACCAGCGGCAGGAACTGCCCCGGCGGCACCAAGCCATGCTCCGGGTGGTTCCAGCGCAGCAGCGCTTCCGCGCCGAGCACGCGACCCAGCCGCATGTCGACCTTGGGCTGGTAGTGCAGGCTGAATTCCGAGGCGTCCAGCGCCTCCTGCACACGGCCGAGGGCCACGAAGCGGTCCTTGGTGCGGCGATCCTGCTCGGCGTCGAAGAAGAGGTAGCCATTGCGGCCGGCCTGCTTGGCGCCGTACATCGCCTGATCGGCGTGGCGCAGCAACGCCTCGCCGTCCGCGCGGTCGTAGGGGAACACGGTGGCGCCGATGCTCGCCGTCACCACGAGCGGCCCGCCGGCCAGGCCCACGTCGCAGGGCATGGAGATCTGCTGCAGCACGCGCTCGACCGCATGGTGGCTCTCGCGCAGCGTGGCGGTGCGCAGCAGCAGCGCGAACTCGTCGCCGCCGACGCGCGCGGCCACGTCGTCGCCCCCGGCCCAGGAGCGCAGCGAGGCCTGGATGCGGTCGGACAGGCAGACCAGCAGCGCGTTGCCCACGTCGTGCCCGTGCAGTTCGTTGATCGCCTTGAAGTGATCGACGTCGAGGTGGCACACCGTGAGCAGCGAGCCTTCGCGCCGGCTCGTCTCGAGCGCGGCCTGCAACAGGCTGGCCAGCTTGACGCGGTTGGGCAGGCCGGTCAGCTCGTCGAAATGCGCCTGGCGCTCCAGGCGTTCCTGCTGCTGGCGCGACTGCGTGATGTCCGATACCGCCACCACGTGGCTGCGCACCACGCCGTCGTGGCCGCGCACGGCCGACACGGTGAGCTGCAGCGCGCGGAAGGCACCGTCCGGGCGCTGGTGGACGACCTCGCCGCGCCACATGCCCTCGTCGGCCAGGCCATCCCGCATCGCCTCGGACGGCGCGGGCTCACCGTCCGGCGAGGACCCGCCGAGCAGCAGCGCCGGCACGCGACCGAGCAGTTCCTCGCGGTTGAAGCCGGTGATGTGGCAGAAGGTCGGATTGGTCTCCAGCACCCGGTGCTGCGCATCGGTGACGAGCAGGCCTTCGTGCAGTTGTCGGAACAGGCTGTCGGCGACCTGCTGCCGCTCGGTGGCGACACGCTCGTTGCTGATGTCGCGCGCCGTGCAGACCACGCGCATCGGTTCGCCGGCCACGCTGCGGTCGGCCACCAGCGCGTTGAGCTCGAACCAGTGCCAGCTGCCGTCGCCACGTCGCATGCGGCATTCGATGCGGAACTGCTCCGCGCCCGGCTTGCGCAGCGACTCGAGCATCTGCTGCACGGCGGCGAGTTCGTCAGGGTGAATGCGCGACCAGAACACATCGGCCGGGTGGCCACGCGGGCTTGCCGGCAGGTCCAGCAGGGCCAGCCAGCGCGCAGAGAAGTCGAGCACGCCGCGGCGCAGGTCCCAGTCGCCGACGCCCAGGTTGGAGGCGGCCAGGGCGAGCTGCCAGCGGTTCTCGGTGGCGGCGAGTTCGCCGACCAGCGCGGTGACCAGCATCGGCAGCGCCGACAGCGTGGCGATGTAGCCGGCAAGCATGGCCAGGGCGGCTGGCGCATCGGCGCCGGCGAACGGTCCATGTCCGCTGAGGGTGGCGCCGACCGAGAGCGCCGCCAGCACCAGCACGGTGGCCGAGGCGGCGAACACGCCGCTGCGCAGGGCCAGCCAGCCGAGCAGCAGGTAGGGCAGGAACAGCAGCGGCGACACGGCGCCCGGCAGGCCGCGGAAGGAGAACCACGCGCCGGCCACCGCGCCGCCGGCCAGCAGCGAACCCGGCACCCAGCGCCAGTCGCCGAAGGCGCGGCGCAGGGTCGCGCGCGATGCGGTGAGCAAGGGCACGCCGACCACGATGACACCCATCATGTCGCCCAGCCACCAGGATGCCCAGGCCCTGGGCGCGACGGTCCAGGGCAGCGCGCCGCTGAGCACCAGCCAGCTCATGCCATTGGTGGCGCTGATCAGCGTCGCGGCCGTGGCCCCCAGAGCGAAACGCCAGAGATCCTCGCGGCGGTCGAGGTTGGTGTGCAGGCCGTGACGCCGCAGCGACTCGGCAACCAGCGCGGGGCCGGCGGCGTTGCCCAGCGCGATCAGCACGGCGGCCCACAGCGGCACGCCGATCGACAGCACCACCGGCAAGGCTCCCAGCACGACGGCCGGCCACATCCGCGGGCCCAGTCGCACCAGGGCGGCGAAGGCCAGCCCGGCTGCCAGCCAGATCAGGCTGACATGCGAGCCGATCTGCGGCGTCGCCAGCCCGAACATGCCGCTGGCGTAGTACGCCGCTGCCAGCACCAGCGCCCACACCAGCCACGGTCCGTCCCAGCGTGCCGGGATGGGCGCGACCTGCGGCAGGCGGATGCTGGGCACCTGGGGTCCGATCAGCGGAGGGCCGTGCCGGTCAGAGCTTGAAGTCGTCGATCCTGCGGCCCGATGTCAGCGCCGCCTTCAGCCACTTGGGCTGCAGGCCGCGACCGCTCCAGCTGTCGCCCGTCGCGGGGTCGCGGTACTTGGCGGGCACCTTGGCGCGTGAACCCTGCTTGGTGGATGCCGGCCCCTTCGTGCTCAGGTCGGACAGCGTCAGGCCGTATTCGGCCATCAGTGCGCGCACCTTGGCGATGGCCTCGGCGCGGTCGCGCTTCTTGGTTTGCTCGATTTCGCGCTCGAGCGCTTCCTTTTGCGTCAGCAGTTCCTGCAGCGTGGCCATGCCCACCTCCCTCGGGTCGAATATGCCCGGCCTCTGCATTCTAGGGATGCGCAGGTATTCCCGCTGCGCTGAATCCTCCGGACATTCCCGGTGAATTACTTGTAGCCGACGCGGTCGAGCATTTGCTGGACCTTGGTCTGGTTCATGCCCGTGACGGACACCGGAATGGTTTCCGCCTTGAAGGCGCCCATCGCGTCCAGCGCCGGGTTCGCGGTTTTCGCACCGGCGACCACCGGCCATTCGTTGTTGCCGTCGGCGAAATAGCCCTGGGCCTGGTCGCTGGCAAGGTATTCGAGAAACTGCTGGGCAGCGGTGCGGTTCGGAGAATTCTTCGCGATGCCGGCCCCGGCGATATTCACGTGCGTGCCCCAGCTCGACTGGTTGGGAAACACCACGCCGACCTTTTCGACCACCGAACGGTCGTCTGGATTCGTCGAACGCATCATGCGGGCGAGGTAATAGGTGTTGGTCAGCGCGATCTGGCATTCGCCGCTGGCCACCGCCTTGATCTGATCGGTGTCGCCGCCCTTGGGCGCGCGGGCCATGTTGGTGACCATGCCCTTGAGCCAGGCTTCGGTGGCCGGCTCGCCGAGGTGCTGCATGACGGCACCGAAGAGCGACAGGTTGTAGGGGTGCGAGCCCGAACGCGTGCAGACCTTGCCCTTGTTCTTCGGGTCGCCGAGTTCCTCGTAGGTGTCGGCATCGGCCTTGGCGACGCTGGCCTTGTTGTAGACGATCACGCGGCCGCGGGTCGAGAAGCCGAACCACTGCGAGCCCTGGCCGGCATCGGCGCCGCGCAGCGTGGCCGGGATGCGCGACTCGAGCAGGGCCGACTTCACCGGCTGGAACAGGCCATCGGTCTCGGCGCGCCACAGGCGCGCGGCATCGACCAGCAGGATCACGTCGGCCGGGCTGGCCGTGCCTTCGCTCTTCAGGCGCGCCAGGATGCCGGCGTCGTCGGCGTCGACGCGGTTGATGCGCACGCCGGTGGCCTTGGTGAAGTTCGCGTAGAGCGCCTCGTCCGTCTGGTAGTGGCGGGCCGAGTAGAGGTTGAGCACCTTCTCCTGGGCCGAGGCGGCCAGCGGCAGGGTGGTGACGAAGGCGGCCAGCGAGGCGGCAGCCAGGGCGCGAGGGATCTTCATGCGGGCTCCAGGATTCGGATGCCCGCATTCTAGTTCTAAACGCGAATGGTTCTCACTAGTGTTGGTTTGACCGGCATCAAAGCCGGCGCCGACGAGTTCAGGCCGCGGGCGGCACGTAGCCTGCCGGTTGCTCTGCGCCCTGGCCGAAGAAGAAATTCTCCATCTGCCGCGCCAGGTACTGGCGGGCGCGCTGGTCGGCGAGGTTCAGCCGGTTCTCGTTGACCAGCATGGTCTGGTGCTTCATCCACAGCGCCCAGGCTTCCTTGCTGATCTCGTTGTAGATGCGCTTGCCCAGCTCACCGGGGTAGGGCGCGAAGTCCAGGCCTTCGGCTTGCTTCTTGAGATAGGTGCATTGCACGGTACGGGCCATGGTCGAACTCCTTTTCAAAGCTTCTTGACGAGGACCTGCGAGCGCCGATCCCAGTTGTACTTGCGCTTGCGCGCCTCGGGCAGCCAGTCCGGGTCGACCTGGACGAAGCCGCGCTTGATGAACCAGTGCATGGTGCGGGTGGTGAGCACGAAGATGCTCTCCAGCCCCATCGCCTTGGCGCGCTGCTCGACGCGCTTGAGGATGCGTTCGCCGTCGCCCTGGCCCTGCACGTTGGGCGACACGGTCAGCGCCGCCAGCTCGGCGGTGCGCGATTCGGGGTAGGCGTACAGCGCNNGCCATTTCGGCGGTCTTCGATTCCGGGTACGGATAGAGCGCCGCGCAACCGAAGATCACGCCGTCGTGCTCGATCACGGTGTAGTGGCCGATGTCGCGCTCGATCTCGGTGCGGCTGCGCTTGACCAGCGTGCCGTCGCTCTCGAAGGGTTCGATGAGCTGCAGGATGCCGCCGATGTCGTCGGCGGTCGCTTCGCGCAGGCTCTCCAGCTTCTCGTCGACGACCATGGTGCCGATGCCGTCGTGGGTGAAGACCTCCAGCAGCAGCGCCCCGTCCACCGCGAAGGGCAGGATGTGCGAGCGCTCCACGCCGCCCTGGCAGGCCTTCACGCAGTGGCGCAGGTAGAAGGCAGTGTCGGTGGGCTGGGTCGGCGCGGGCAGGGCGGAGAGCAGCCGCTCGGCGTCGGCCAGCGCGAGTTCGGTGTCGATGCCGCTGTCGGGGTCGTCCAGGCGTTCGCGGATGCCCGGCACCTCGGTGATGAAGAGCAGCTTGTCGGCCTGCAGGGCGATGGCCGCGCTGGTGGCCACGTCTTCCATGGTCAGATTGAAGGCCTCGCCGGTGGGCGAGAAGCCGAACGGCGACAGCAGCACCATCGAGCCGATGTCGATGACGCGGCGAATCGCCGCCGCGTCGACCTTGCGCACCACGCCGCTGTGCATGAAGTCCACGCCGTCGACGATGCCGACCGGCCGCGCGGTGAGGAAATTGCCCGACACCACGCGCACGATGGCATTCGCCATCGGCGTGTTCGGCAGGCCCTGCGAGAACGCCGCCTCGATCTCGAAGCGCAGCTGGCCCGCGGCCTCCTGTGCGCAATCGAGCGCGATCGCGTCGGTGATGCGCAGGCCGCGGCTGTAGCGCGACTCGTGCCCCTTCACACGCAACTGCTCGTTGACCTGCGGCCGGAAGCCGTGCACCAGCACGAGCTTGATGCCCATGGCCTGCAGGATGGCCAGGTCCTGCGCGAAGCGGTCGAGCTTGCCGGCG
>CXWL01116772.1_pt1 | contig 10078 bp, 8 predicted proteins | sample 590931 | NCBI WGS metagenome assembly CXWL01 (sample SAMEA3498368, study PRJEB10139) | groundwater metagenome | biome: water well; material: biofilm material | place: Germany | collected 2015-04-27
CGTCAAAGTCAAAGACGGTTACGCACGTAACTTCCTGATCCCGCAACGCATGGCTCGCCGTGCTACCACCTCGGCCATCGCTGAATTCGAAGTCAAGCGCGCCGAGCTGGAAAAAGCAGCTGCTGCCAAGCTGGCCGCTTCGCAAGCCCAAGGCGAGAAGCTGAGCGGCATGACCATCTCGATCGCTCAAAAAGCGGGCGTCGATGGCCGTCTGTTCGGTTCCGTGACCAACTTCGACATCGCTGAAGCGCTGACGAAGCAAGGTTTCGCTGTCGAGAAAGCACAAGTGCGCATGCCTAACGGCCCGCTGAAGACCACTGGCGACCACGCTGTCGCCGTTGCTCTGCATACCGATGTCGTCGTCGACATCACCGTCGCCGTCGTCGGCGAAGCGGCTTAAGTTTCAAGCCATAAGGCCGGGTTATCCCGGTCAAAAAGCCGGACATGGTCCGGCTTTTTTTACGTCTGTAGCGGCCGAATTTCTCGCCAATTATTGCTGGCGGTTCACCCGGAACGGGTATAATTCGCGCCATGAACGCCCCCTCCGATCCGCAAGTCGACGCAATCCGAATCCCGCCGCATTCTATCGAAGCCGAGCAGTCCGTCATTGGCGGTTTGCTGCGCGATAACGCAGCGTGGGACCGCATCGCGGACTTCATGCACGCCGACGATTTCTACCGCTACGATCACCGCATCATCTTCGAACAGCTCGTCAAGCTGATCAACTCGGCGCGGCCGGCCGACGTCATCACCGTGTACGAGGCGCTCACCAACATGGGCAAGGCCGAGGAAGTGGGCGGCCTGCAATACCTGAACGCGATGGCGCAAAACACGCCGTCGGCGGCCAACATCCGCCGCTACGCCGAGATCGTGCGCGACCGCGGCATCCTGCGCAAGCTGATCACGGTGGCCGACGAAATCTCCGGCAACGCGTTCAACCCGCAGGGCAAGGAAGTCAAGCAGATGCTCGACGAGGCCGAGTCGAAGATTTTCGCCATCGCCGAAGAAGGCTCGCGCGGCGCCCAGGGCTGGGTCGCGGTGCAGCCGCTGCTCACGCAAGTGGTCGAGCGCATCGACGAACTTTACAGCCGCGAGAACCAGAGCGAGATCACCGGCGTGCCGACCGGCTTCATCGACCTCGATCGCATGACCTCGGGCCTGCAGCCGGGCGACCTGGTGATCGTCGCCGGCCGTCCGTCGATGGGCAAGACCGCGTTCTCGATCAACATCGGCGAGAACGTCGCGATCGACTCCGGCCTGCCGGTGGCGGTGTTCTCGATGGAGATGGGCGGCGCCCAGCTGGCGATGCGTATGCTCGGTTCGGTCGGCCAGCTCGACCAGCACCGCCTGCGCACCGGCAAACTGAATGACGAAGACTGGCCGCGGCTGACCCACGCGATCCAGAAAATGAACGACGCCCAGCTCTACATCGACGAAACGCCGGCGCTCAACTCGATCGAGCTGCGCGCGCGTTCGCGCCGCCTGTCGCGCCAGTGCGGCAAGCTTGGCCTGATCATCGTCGACTACCTGCAGCTGATGACGGGTAACCAGCCGGGCGACAACCGCGCTTCCGAGATTTCCGAAATCTCGCGCGGCCTGAAGGGCCTGGCGAAGGAACTGCATTGCCCGGTGATCGCGCTGTCGCAGCTGAACCGCTCGCTCGAGCAGCGCCCCAACAAACGGCCCATCATGTCCGACTTGCGCGAATCGGGCGCAATCGAGCAGGATGCCGACGTCATCATCTTCCTGTATCGCGACGAGGTGTACAACGCGGATTCGCCCGACAAGGGCACGGCGGAGATCATCATCGGCAAGCAGCGTAACGGACCGATCGGGGCGATCCGCCTGACCTGGATCGGGCAGTACACGAAATTCGGCAACTACAGCGGCGGCCTGGCGCTGTACCAGGGCGATTAACCCCGAGGGCGCGCCGTCTGAAAGCGGCGCCCTTCAGCACTTCTAGTACGATCTAACGGAGAATAATATGTTCGGACGCTTGATGCCCACCGAGGGCAAATTTTTTGACCTGTTCAACCAGCACGCCGCCCTCTGCGTGAAGGGTGCGCACGAAATGGTCGGCCTGATGACCAATTTCGACGACCTCGAAAACCGCACCCACGCCATCGAAGGCATCGAGAAGCAGGCCGACAAGATCACCTACGCCACGGTCGACATGCTGCACAAGACCTTCATCACGCCGATCGACCGCGACGACATCCACAAGCTGATCACCCGCATGGACGACATCCTCGACCTGATGGAAGACGCCGCCCAGACCGTGTCGCTGTACGACCTGAAGGCGGTGACGCCGGAAGCGAAGCGCCTGGCCGAACTGTGCCTGGCGTGCTGCGAAAAGGTCCAGCAGGCCGTCGCGCTGCTGCACAACATGGATAACTCGCGCCAGATCGTCGCCATCTGCGAAGAGATCGACCGCCTCGAGTCCGACGCCGACCACGTCATGCGCGCCGCCATGTCGAAGCTGTTCCGCGACGAGCCGGACGTGCGCAACCTGATCAAGCTGAAAGCGATCTACGAGATCCTCGAGACCGTCACCGACCGCTGCGAGGATGTTGCCAACATCATCGAAGGCATCATCGTCGAAAACGCGTAAGCGGAAGCCAACTACATGCAAACTCTTCACATGAGTATCTACGTGCTCGGGCTGTTGATTGCCCTGGCGCTGCTGTTCGACTTCATGAACGGCTTCCACGACGCCGCCAACGCGATCGCGACGGTGGTGTCGACCGGCGTGCTGAAGCCGCAGACCGCGGTCGGCATGGCCGCAGTGTTCAACTTCATCGCCATCGGCATTTTCGGCCTCGGCGTCGCCGCCACGGTCGGCAAGGGCACCATCGATCCGCACGTGGTCGACCAGTACGTGATCTTCGGCGCGCTGGTAGGCGCCATCATCTGGAACATCATCACCTGGTACTACGGCATCCCGTCGTCGTCCTCGCACGCGCTGGTCGGCGGCCTGGTCGGTTCGGCGGTGGCGAAGGCCGGCACTGGTGCACTGGTTGGCAGCGGCCTGCTCAAGACGGTGATCTTCATCGTCGTCTCGCCTTTTCTCGGCTTCATCCTCGGCTCCATCATCATGCTGATCGTCTCGTGGGTGTTCGTCAAATCGACGCCGCGCAAGGTCGACACCTGGTTCCGCCGCGCGCAGTTGGCATCGGCCGCGGCGTACAGTCTGGGCCACGGCGGCAACGACGCGCAGAAGACCATCGGCATCATCTGGATGCTGCTGATCTTCGCCGGTTACGTGCTGCCGACCGACCACGCGCCACCGATGTGGGTGGTGGTCTCGTGCTACACGGCGATCAGCTTCGGCACGCTGTTCGGCGGCTGGCGCATCGTCAAGACGATGGGCCAGAAGATCACCAAGCTCAAGCCGGTTGGCGGCTTCTGCGCCGAAAGCGGCGGCGCCATCACGCTGTTCCTTGCCAGCGCGCTGGGCGTGCCGGTATCGACCACCCACACCATCACCGGCGCAATCGTCGGCGTCGGCGCGGCACAGAAGATGTCGGCGGTCCGCTGGGGCGTGGCAGGTAATATCGTGTGGGCCTGGATCTTCACGATCCCGGCGTCGGCCTTCATGGCGGCGATCGCCTGGTGGATCGGCACCCACATCCTGTAAGCAGGAGACAGCAACGTAAAAAAGGGGGAAAGGCTCGAACAGCCTTTCCCCCTTTTTTTGTCCACTCGCGCGTCATTCCCGCGGAGGCGGGAATCTCATAGTGTGAGCAAAGCTTAGCGCTTGCCGACGCGCTCCACCAGTTCGATCTCGAACAGCTTCGGCCAGTGCTTGCCGGTGACGAACAGGCGTTTGTGCGGGGCGTCCCAGGCGATGCCGTTGAGGACGTCGTCGGGCCCCATGCCTTTCCATGCCGGGTCGGCCAGGCCGGTCAGGTCGATCCAGCCGACCACGTTGCCGCTGGCGGGATCGATGCGCGCAATGACGTTCGATCCCCAGACGTTGGCGAACAACTGGCCGTCGACCCATTCGAGTTCGTTCAGGCTGGCGACCGGCTCGCCGCCGGCGGTGACCTTGATGCGGCGTACTTCGGCCAGCGTCTTCGGGTCGAGCACGCGAATCGCGTTGCTGCCGTCGCTCATGAACACCTGGCTGCCGTTGCTGGTCAGTCCCCAGCCTTCGCCTTCGTAGGCGAACTTGCGCTTGAGGTTAAAGGTCTTGGCATCGTAGACGAAGCCGACCTTCGTGGTCCAGGTGAGGGCGACGATCTCGTTGCCGACCGGGGCGATGCCCTCGCCGAAATACTCCGCCGGCACATCCTTCTTCTGCAGCACGCGGCCGGTTTCCAGTTGCACCCTGCGGATCGACGACTGGCCCTTCAGGCCGGTNNTAGGCGTGCTTGACCATGAAGGCGTAGACGGGAATGGCGGCCTGCGCCGTTCCCGCGGTGAGCAGGAGGGCGGATACAGCGGCGAAAGTCAGTTTTTTCAATGGGCACCTGTTGTGATGGCGGCTCGCTGCCGCTGGCAAACTCTACCTTAAAAACGCTCACGCCGTCATCCGTCGCGGGCGCGTCAAAATATTGATTGTCGGAACGGAAAACGGCATACTCGTGTGCACTGTGGCAAGATTGGCATTTAATCCATCCTCCCTTTTCTGGAACCCTATCATGATTCGTGCAGCAATCTTACCCGGCCTGCTCGCCGCCGCGGCAAGCCTTCCGCTGGCAGCGCTCGCCGCCGAACCTGCATCGCGGCCGGCGACTGCGGATTTCAATACCTGCGCCAAGCCGGAGTGGCCGAAGGCAGCGCTGCGCAACGAGCAGAGCGGGAGGGTGACGCTGGGCTTCCTGATTGCGCGCGATGGCAAGGTCAAGGAGAGCAAGCTCCTGGTCTCGAGTGGTTTCCCATTGCTGGACGAGGCGGCGCAGACGGGCGTGATGCGCTGCGTGTTCAAGCCGGCGATTCGCGACGGTGAGCCGGTCGAGGCGTGGATGCAAATGCAGTATGTCTGGGCGCTGGAAACGGCGGAACCTGCGCCTGACCGCATTGATGCGGCCGACGCCGCCGACACCCGCGATGCGGAGACCCAGCTGGCGATGTCCGTGCGCGCCGCAACTATGCAGGAGTCGGCGCGGTGGTTACGTCTGGCTGCGGACCAGGGTAATGCCGTGGCCCAGAGCAATTTGGCTCAGCTACTAACCTTTGGGAACGGCGTCCCCAAGGATCCCGTCGAGGCGGCGCTTTGGTATCGCAAGGCGGCTGACCAAGGCTTCTCGCACGCGCAGAATCAAATGGGCGTGCTGTACTTAAAGGGCCTCGGTGTAGCGCAGGATGTCGCGAAAGCGGTCGAGTGGTACCGCAAAGCCGCGCGGAATGGCGACGGATGGGGCCAGGCCAATCTCGGCTACGCCTACGCTAACGGGCGCGGTGTCAAGCGCGACGACGTGGAAGCGAACGAGTGGCTGCGCAAGGCGGCAGAGCAGGCCATGCCGAAGGCGCAGGTGATGCTCGGATACCGCCTCATGCACGGCACCGGTGCGGCGCGCGACGACGTCGCGGCGGCCGGCTGGTATCGCAGGGCGGCGGACCAGGGCGACCCGAGCGGGCAGAACAACCTCGGCTATGCTTATGAAACCGGGACAGGGGTAGTGCAGGACTATGCCGAGGCGCTGCGCCTGTATCGCCTCGCGGCGGCGCACGGCAACGGTTCTGCCCAGGAGGCGCTGGGTAGCTTGTACGCGACGGGGCGCGGTGTCGAAGCCGACTTGCCGACGGCATTGACGTGGTACCGGGCCGCCGCCGCGAAAAACAATGTGGAGGCATTGCGCAAGCTCGGCATGCTGTACGAAGCGGGCCGCGGTGTCGACAAGAATCCCGCGATGGCGCTGTCCTACTTCGAACGGGCAGGCGCCGGTGGCGACCTCGAGGCAATGCAGCGGTTGGCCGCGGCGTACTCGTCGGGCGAACTTGGCGTAGCACCCGACCCGGATATCGCAACACAGTGGCAGGTTCGGGCGCAAGCCGCCGTCGACGAAACTGGAGCGCCCTAAGCGAGCCCCATTTTCGTGCAGGCGAAAAAAATCCTGCATACCGCAAAGTATGCAGGATTTTGCATAATTACCGTTCCGTTACAGCACTTCGCTGGCGTGGTCGGCCAGCCGCGAACGCTCGCCGCGCGCCAAGGTCACGTGGCCGCTGTGCGACCAGCCCTTGAAGCGGTCGACCACGTAGGTCAGGCCGCTCGAGCCTTCGGTCAGGTACGGCGTGTCGATCTGCGCGATGTTGCCCAGGCAGAGGATCTTGGTGCCCGGACCGGCGCGCGTGACCAGGGTCTTGAGCTGCTTCGGCGTCAGGTTCTGCGCTTCGTCGATGATCAGGAACTTGTTCACAAACGTGCGGCCGCGCATGAAGTTGAGCGACTTGATCTTGATGCGCGAGCGGATCAGGTCCTGCGTCGCCGCGCGGCCCCACTCGCCGCCGTCCGAATCGGACTTGTTGAGCACTTCGAGGTTGTCGTCGAAGGCGCCCATCCATGGCGACATCTTCTCTTCCTCGGTGCCCGGCAGGAAGCCGATGTCTTCACCGACCGGCACCGTCACGCGGGTGACGATGATCTCGTTGTACAGCTTCGTCTCGAGCACCTGCGCCAGGCCCGCCGCCAACGCCAGCAGGGTCTTGCCGGTGCCGGCCTGGCCGAGCAGGGTGACGAAGTCGCATTCCGGATCCATCAGCAGGTTCAGCGCGAAGTTCTGCTCGCGGTTGCGCGCGGTGACGCCCCACACGTTGTTCTTGCTGTGGCTGAAGTCGCGCAGGGTGCGCAGCACCGCGGTCTTGCCGGCCAGCTGCTTGACCTGGCCGTAGAACGGCGCCTCGCCATTCTTCGGCTCGAGGTAGACGAACTGGTTCACCAGCAGGGTCGGGATGGTCGGCCCGGTGACGCGGTAGAACGTCGACGAGCTGCCGTTCTTGTTCTCCTGCCAGGACTCCATGTCCTTGCCGTTCTTGTTCCAGAAATCGTCCGGCAGCTGGGTGATGCCCGAATACAGCAGGTCGGTGTCTTCCAGCACGTGGTCGTTGAAGTAGTCCTCGGCCGGCAGCCCCAGCGCGCGCGCCTTGATGCGCATGTTGATGTCTTTCGACACCAGCACGATGGCGCGGCCCGGCAATTCGTTCTCGAGGTTGCGCACGACGCCGAGGATCTGGTTGTCGGCCTTGCCGACCGGCAGGCCTTCCGGCAGTGTCGGGCCGCTTTGCAGGCGGGTCTGGAAGAACAGGCGGCCCCTGGCGTCCTTGTTGCCCAGCTTGGTGAGCGGGATGCCCGCTTCGATCGCGCCGTCGTCGATGTTGGCGATCAGCGCGTCGAGCGTGCGCGACACCTGGCGGGCATTGCGCGCCACTTCGGACATGCCTTTCTTGTGGTCGTCGAGTTCCTCGAGCGTCATCATCGGCAGGTAGACGTCGTGCTCCTCGAAGCGGAACAGCGACGACGGGTCATGCATCAGGACGTTGGTGTCGAGCACGAACATCTTGGTGGTGCCGCTCTTGTCGGCCTGGCGGCTGGTCGACGACTTGATCACCGCCTCGACCGGCTTGTGCTTGGCCGGATGCGGCGCACCGCGCTCGTTGTCCTGCTCCTTGCCGCGCGCGGCCGGGCGCATTTCCTGCACCGGCGCCGGCGCCGGCACTGGCACCAGCACCGGTGCGGCGGCGGCGACGGTCGCCTTCGGCTTGGCCGTGCGGGCCGATTTCGGCGCCGCCACGGCCTTGCCGCTGATCAGGTCCTCGACCGCGTCGAGCGGCTGCGCGGCAGCCGGCACAGCCCGCACCGCGGTCTTGCCGCGTTCGGCTTTCGGGTAGTCTTTGGCCAGCAACAGGGCGGCTGGCTTGGTGGGGAGTTTTGGCAGTGGCATCAGGGTCTCAATCTAAAAAAATTCCGAAGGGCAGTGCGGCGGCTTGCGCGCGTGCGGCACGGCCTGGTCGAACTACGTGGGTGAGGCGCTGGTCAGTCACGGCACCAAGGCCGGGCCGGCAGGCCGCCAGATTGGGATGATGCAGGAAGGAAAAAACGCTGTGACTCAAAATGGGCTGGTGCAATCGACGTTGTACAACAGGTTGATTAACGGATGCCATCCTTGCTAGGGCTGGCTCTTCACAAATTCCAGCACTTCTTCGGCGTGGTCTGCAACCTTCACGCCACGCCATTCTTTCACCAATTTGCCCTCAGCGTCAATTACAAACGTGCTGCGCTCAACGCCGCGCACTTGCTTGCCGTACATATTCTTCATTTTCATCACGCCGAACTGCAGGCAGACCGCCTCTTCCGGGTCGGAGATGAGTTCGAACGGCAGTCCCAGCTTCGATTTGAAGCCTTCGTGCGAGCGCAGCGAATCGCGGCTGATGCCGTAGATTTCGGTGCCGGCGGCGGCGAACTGGTCGTGCAACTCGCGAAACGCGATGCTCTCGGTGGTGCAGCCCGGCGTGTTGTCCTTCGGGTAGAAATACAGCACCGTGTAGCGGGCCGGCCGGCCAGACAGCTGGAACGTCTTGTCGCTCGTCATGGCGGCGGAAAAATCGGGTACGGATGCTGCGGTTTGGCTGTCAGCCACGGGCTTCTCCTCGGCACGCTGCAATGGGTCCGAGCACGATCAGTTCACCTGAACGGCCCGGCAATTCGCCCCATGTGACCGGATAGTCGGGCAGGGGCTGGTCCTTCACTTTTTCGTAATAGTCGGCCATCGACGCCAGCTGGTAGCCCTGGGCTTTCCAACCTGTCAGCAGCTGTTCGAATATGGGGCTGAGTTTTTGCCCTTCAAGCTCGGCGTGCAGGGTGTAGACGTGATCGCGCGTCGCGCCCGCCGTCAGCGTGAGCAGGTGCTCGGCGATGTTGTTCGTGGTGATGGTCACGCCGTCGATCGTGCGGCCCAGCAGTTCGTCGAGCGTCGGCAAGGTGGTCGGCAGCTGGATGCACCGCGTGCCCGTCACCCGGTACGGACTGGCGTGCGGGTCGAGCAGGGCGCCGTTCTCGCGCAGCATGGCGCGCCCGTCCGACGCGTAGGCGTAGCCGGCGCCATCATGCTCGGCGAAGGCGGCGGCATTCATCTGCCAGCCGGCCGCGCCGTGGGTGCTCGCAGAGCGGCCGAACACCAGCCGGAAGCGGTCTTCGGCGCGGCGCATGATGTACGAGGTCCAGCTGGCGCTGCGCGTGCGCACGTTGTCCTGCCAGCGCACGTGGTCCCAGGTGTGGATGCCGCACTCGAAGCCGGCGACGTCGACCGCGCGCAGCTGGTCGGCGCATTCGCGGCCGATGTCCGGCGCCGGCAAGAGAACGCCGTACATCAGGGTTTTCAGGCCGTAGTGCTCCAGCACCGAGGTGCGCGAGACTTTCTTGAAGAAGCCGGGGTTGAAGGCGCGCTTCAAGGCCCAGCCGGTGTGGTCCGGCCCGAGCGAAAACAGGAAGGTGGCGTGGGCGTCGTGCGCGCGCAGGATGCGTACCAGGTTTGGTACGCCTTCGCGGGTACCACGGAAAGTGTCGACGTCGATCTTGAGCGTCAGCAGCGGGCCTTGTGTGCGGGAGGATTCGGTCAACGCATCAATCCATCAGGGCTTTGGCTTCGCCGACCTGGCCGCGGTAGGCGTCGAAGATGCCGCGCAGCGCGTCGGCCATGGTTACGCGCGGCGCCCATTCCAGCTCGTCGCAGGTATTGCTGATCTTCGGCACGCGGTTCTGCACGTCCTGGTAGCCCTTGCCGTAGTAGGCGCCGGAGCTGGTCTCGACCAGCTTGACCTGCTTTGCCGAGTCGGCGTACTCCGGATACTCGACGGCGAGTTTGAGCATCATGGTCGACAGTTCGCGGATCGAGAAGTTGTTGGCCGGGTTGCCGATGTTGTAGATCTTGCCGCTGGCGATGCCGTCCTTGTTGGCGATGATGCGCACCAGCGCGTCGATGCCGTCGTCGATGTAGGTGAACGAGCGTTTCTGTTCGCCGCCGTCGACCAGCTGGATGTTCTCGCCGCGCACGATGTGGCCGAGGAACTGGGTCAGCACGCGCGACGAACCTTCCTTCGGCGTGTGGATCGAATCGAGGCCGGCGCCGATCCAGTT
>CXWL01006404.1_pt1 | contig 10076 bp, 11 predicted proteins | sample 590931 | NCBI WGS metagenome assembly CXWL01 (sample SAMEA3498368, study PRJEB10139) | groundwater metagenome | biome: water well; material: biofilm material | place: Germany | collected 2015-04-27
CATGTATGACGCGGCCACACCGGTTTCATTCTACGAGCACGAGCCGCAGGTGCCGGGCCTCATCGAATCCTGGAAGACGGGATACCGCCGGGTGATTGATTTGCCCAAGGCCGATGAAATTGAAATCCCGACCTTCGTCATGCTGCGCCGCCTGTTGCTGGTGGCCTGGATCGGGTCGCATGCGGAAACCGACCTCGCAAAGTCCATGGGCCTTCCCTATACGGAGGGAACGTTGGGATTGTGCGAGGCATACCTGAGCAAATTCAGCTAGGCCTGTGCCAAGGCATCCAGGCTCTCGGGCAAGATCTGCCCGCCATCGACGATGATGGTTTGGCCGGTCACATAGGCTGCTTCCTTTGAGGCGAAGTAGAGCGCGGCGTGGCCGATGTCGTCGACGTGGCCCAGGCGCTTCAGGGGCACGGAAGCGGCCATGGATTTCTGGTATTCCTCGCCCATGCCGGCGAGGCCTTCGGTGACAATGTTTCCGGGCATCACGGCATTCACGGTGATCCCATATTTCGCCAGCTCAATGCAGGCGGTGCGCATGAAGCCGAGCTGGCCGGCCTTCGAGGCGCCGTAATGGGTCCAGCCGGGAAAGCCGGTCACGGGTCCGGTGATGGACGAGGTAATCACGATCCGCCCCTGATCGGATTTTTTCAGATAGGGAATGGCCGCCTTGACCGAATGGAAGGTGCCCTTGAGATTGGTGTCGATGGTCTCGTTCCATTGCTCATCCGTCATGTCTTCCAATCTCGCGGGCGGAAAAATTCCGGCATTGGCGCAGAGCACATCGATCCCACCATTTTTCGCGGCAATGGTTTTGAGCGCCGCCTCCATATTGGGAAGCGAAGTTACATCGCCGCTCAACCCAAAGGCCCCGTGGCCGATTTCGGCGGCGCACGCGTTGGCGTCCTTCAGGTTCCGGGCAAGGATGGCAACCTTTGCGCCAGCCCCGGCAAAGACGCGGGCAATGCCCTTGCCGATGCCTTTGGAGCCCCCGGTCACCACAACGGAACGGCCTTTGAGCGATGCGGACATGATGACTACTCCCTTGTTATTCAGATGCCGACTGGCGGGCGCGGCGCGAGGCGAGGATGAGGCCGTAGCCGCCAATCAGCAGGAATGCGGCGCCAATGGTGGACACCGTGCCAAGCACGGGCACGCCCGGCGTGTAGCCGGCAACCATCTTGGCATAGAGGTATTCGGGCACGGTCGTATCGGCACCGGTTGTGTAAAGCGATAAGGGAAAATTTCCCCATGACAACAGAAAGGCAAAGAGAGCGCCCGAGAACAATCCAGGGAAGAGCACAGGCAGGGTCACCTCTTTGAGTACCTGCCAGCGCGTGGCCCCAAGATCGAAGGCCGCCTCTTCGAGCGCCGGATCGAAACTGTAGACCTGGATGGAAATGACGAGGGTAACCACCGGGACAATCCAGACGAGATGGGCGAAAACCGAGGTCATCCAGGAGAGCTGCAATCCCAGCATGCTGAACCAGAGCAGCAGGGCAAGGCCCAGCACCGATTGCGGAAAGAAGATCGGCAGCAGGATAAGCTTCTGGTAGATGGAGCGCCCTTTCCAGTCGTAGCGTGCGAAGGCCAGCGCGCCGAAGAAGGCAAGTGTCACGGCAATGACGGTCACGCACATGGCAATACTGATCGACGTCGACAGCAATTGCCTGATCTCAATCGAATTGAAGGTCTTCTGCCACCAGTCGAGGCCGAATTTCGCCACCGGAAACTGGAAATAGCGGCTGGCAGTGAAGNNCATGGTAATGCAAACCGTGGGCAGATAGAGGAACACGATCACCGCCAGGGTCCAGGTGGTGATGAGGGCGTGACGGACGCGCTGGCCTTTTGTTTCCATGGCTTATTTCCGCCCCAGAAAACGGTCGAGATCAAAACGGCGGAGCGCCAGCAGGACGAGAACGCCCACCACCAGCATGAGCAGCACCGCAAGAGCGGCACCCAGCGGCCAGTTCTGCGCATAGGTGAAGGCGATCTCGATATCGTGGGTGATCGGAATGACCCGTTGCCCGCCCATGACCTTGGCCTCGGCAATGGCGCCAACCGCAAGAACGAAGGTCAGCAGGAAGCCGATGACGATGCCCGGCATGGAGAGTGGCAACTCAATCTCCTTGAACACCTGCCAGCGCGAAGCCCCGAGATCGAAGGCGGCATCGCGGGTTTCGCTTGGAACCATGCTGATGCCGAGCGTCAGGGGAAACAGCATGAAAGGCAAATAAACATAGACCATGCCAAGCAGGATCGCGGTGCGGGTGAACAGGATGCTTTCAAGCTCGAGGCCGAACATGGATTTAAGCGAGCCGAGCAGCACGCCATTCTTGATCAGGAAAAGCACCCAGCCATAGAGGCGGATATTTTCGGAGACAAAAAGCGGAATGGTGAACAGCAGGGTGAGCAACATGGCCCATTTGCCAAACACCCGCACGAGGCCATAGGCGACGGGATAGCAGATGAGGGCCAGCAGGATGACGGTGATCGTCGCCAGGGCGAGCGACCAGAGGAAGGAAATGTAGCTCGTGCTCTCAAAGATCGTGGTGTAGTTCGCAAGGCTTGGAACCGCAAACAGGGAAAAAGTGCGGGCCGGCATGAAGCTGAACCAGATGACGGCCAGCAGCGGTGCGGCAAAGCCAACCAGCAGGAACAACAACAGGGGAATCGCCGCCTTCTCGCCCTGCCCCAATTGCGAAAGTCGGCGCATCAGTCAGTCACCAGAATGCTGTCCTTGGCGTCCCAGCCGATGCGGACTTCATCATCGAGCTTGCCGGTGAACATCTGCTGGCGCAGTTTTTCCACAATGAAAACCCGTTCGCCGACACGCACCTGGTACTGGATGCGCGAGCCTAGGGCATATTCATTATAGAGACGGCCAGACACGGAATTATCTGCCTCGGAAGCTTTGCCGATGAAGCGGAGGAATTCGGGGCGGATCACCAGGTGGCCGGAGGTGAAACCCTTGGGCGGCACGGGGCCTTTCAACGGGCCCTTGACGGTTGCGGACTTGAGCAGGCCACCGGCTGCCACGTCGACGGAAATGACATTCACATCGCCAATGAACTCCGACACGAAGCGGGTGGTGGGCGAGCTGTAGATTTCATGGGGAGTGCCCACCTGCACGAGCTTGCCATCGCGCATGACACCAATCCGGTCGCTCATCACCATCGCCTCTTCCAGCGAATGGGTGATGTAGACGAAGGTTTTCTTGGTCTCGCGGTGAATGTCTTTCAGTTCCTTTTCCAGCGTCTTGCGCAGCTTGTAGTCGATGGCCGACAGGGGCTCGTCGNNGCCAAGGCCCGGGCCAAGGCCACGCGCTGGCGCTCGCCGCCGGAACATTTCATCACGTTCTTGCCGTAGTAGGCTTGCGGCAAGCGAAGAAGATCCATCAGTTCGAGGGCGCGCACCTTGCGCTTATCCTTGGCTTCGCCCCTGATTTTCAGGGAAAACTCAATGTTCTCACCCAAGGTGCGGTGCGGGAACAGGGCGAGTGACTGGAACACCATGCAGGTGGGCCGGCGGTTTGCGGGCAGGTCGTTGATCCGTTCGCCGCGCAGAAGGATGTCGCCGCTGGTTGGCTGCTCCATGCCGGCCAGCATGCGCAGCAGCGTTGTCTTGCCCGATCCGGAAGGGCCGACGATGGTGAAGAATTCACCCTCGCCGATATCGAGATCGATGCTGTCGACGGCGGCGAGCGTGCCGAATATCTTGCGAACGGATTTGAGCGAAAGGATCGTCGGGCGTACAGCCATGGGTGTGAGATGCCTCTGATAAAACCATGCGGCAGCCCCCGGCACTTTATCGCGGGGGCTGCCGTTATTATAGGCGTAGCCTTGTCCTAGCCGCCAGAGGCCTCGCGCTTGGCCGCCGTCATGATGTCGAGCAGCTTGTCGTAGTCGGGCACGATGTCGTATTCGATGGAGCCCGCCATTTCCTCATCAAGGCTGTCCCACTGGATCGCGTCCAGTTCTTCCTTGGTGAAGCGACTAAAGCAGTCAGGATTGGCCATCTGCGCCACTGGATTGAAGGTGCCTTCCGCGAAAGCAACGGTATGGGCCACTTCCGGCGCCTGGACATACTCGAGGAACTGCGAAGCGAGCGGTGAAAGGTTCGGATTGTTAACCTGCGACGTCACTTCGATCCAGGAGATGCCGCCCTTGCCGCCCGCCATCGGCCCCGACTTGGGCGTTACACCGCGGATTTCGGGATGGCCATCGGCGCGCGCCGGCGAAGCTGAGTAAGTTCCGCCTGTCAGATGGAAGTCGATCTCGCCAGCCACCAGCGACTGATTCATCGTGGCGATGTCGCCCACCAGCTTGGCACCCTTGAAAACGCGCTTTGCTGTTTCGGTGAATTTCACCACTTCCTCGTCGGAGTGAACCTTGAAGGGATCAAAACCGGCGATGCAGCAGATGCAGAAGACGTTCCAGTCATCGGATTCCAGGATGCCATATTTCTTGTCATTGGCCGGGTCGTTCCACAGGTTCCAGCCCTGATCCTCGGCGGTGGCGCGGCTCACCTTATCGGTGTTGACCACGAAGCTGTAAGGCCCAAAGCGCTGGCACATGCCGAGCAGCTCAACGCCTGCATCGTCCATGGCCCATTTATAGGGCGGCTTGAAGGCCGGCATCATCTTGTCGAAGAAGGGCTCGAACTTGGCGCGGTCCAGCGGCTTGATCAGCTTTTCCGGGGCCATGACCTTGCGGGCCCAGGGGTTGTTGACGTTGATCAGGTCCCAGACGTTGGTTTCACCGGCGCGGAGCCGGTTGATCATGGTGGGATCGTTGGTGAGGGACTCGGCCTTCACCGTGGCCCCCGTGGACGAGCGGAACGGATCGAGCACCTGGGCAGAATTGTAGCCTTCCCAGCACAGGATGTTCAGTTCCTTCTCGCGTGCCGCTGAGGCCACGCCCGGGACCAAAGACCCGCCACCTGCGAAGGCGGCGGCCCAAATGGCCGACTGCTGCATGAAATTGCGACGTGAAACCTTACTGCTGTTCGCCATGTTTCTCTCCCTGTTCAGTGTTTTGGATTTTTCGGCTTAGGACTTTTCAGGCAAATTCCAGCAGAAACTGTGCACAATTTTATCCTGTCAGTAAATAGCCAATCACGGCATGACCGCTATTCCAGCTGCAGCAAGTCCTTGAGTTCCCGACTGGAGAGGACATGGCAATAGATCATGTTGATGATTTCCAGTTCCTTGTGGTGGAGGGCGTCGGACCCGGCCGCGCAGCAATCCTCCACCACCACCACATTGTAGCTCTCGTCGGCCAGGCTGCGCACGGTCGAGGACACGCACTGATCTGTGAAGATGCCGGCGCAAATGACGTTCTTGATGCCGAGATTATGCAGAATAAGCCGTAAATTGGTGCCGGTGAGGGCTGAATCGGTAGTTTTGGTCACGACGATTTCGTCAGCCACCGGGGCAAGTGCTGCCACCAGTTGCGACGGCTTCTGGTCTTTCGGCAGTAACAGGTTGTTCCAGCCCGGCATCTTCTGGGAAAGCGAGCGCTCGCGACCATCTAGCGTGTGGGTTGCAATGCGGGCGAAGAGACACTCGATGCCCTTGGCGCGGCAGAGCTTCAGCAACTCCGCCGTTCGGGGGATGACCTGGCTGTGCATGCGCTCGTGAAAAGGGGTCCAGGCATCAAATCGGGCCTGTTCGCCTTTTGAAAGCTTGGCGCGGTCGGGCCGCTCCAGATAGGTGTTCTGGATGTCGATGACGAGAAGGGCTGTCTCCTTGACGGGCAGGACAAGATCGTCAGGCTCGGGTGCGCCTTCGTAGTAGATCGAACGATAGCTGGTTTTCCACGACATGAGGCGTTCCTAAAAGCGGTAGGTGAAGAGGCCGCGGCGTTCGTAGATGTCGGCGGCTTCCTCAATGAATGTTGCCATGCGCTCGGCCTTGTAGGTTTGGCGGAATGTTTTTGCGACTTCCAACAGCTGTTCCTTGGATTTTGCCCGGCCGGGGCGCAGCATCTCATAGGAGCTCATGATGAAATCCTGGGGCACTCCCACCAGTTCGGCGGCACGTTCAAAATTGAGGGCGAGGGTCGGGCGCTTGGCGGCGCGGGAAATTTCAGCCTGGTCGGCGAGGGCCTGGGGCGTAATGCGCAGATCTTCCATGGTAACCTTGCCCGCCATGACAGCGTCCAAGGTAATCTCATCGAGGGACTTTCCGCGTTGCCCGCGAATTTTGTCGCTTCTGGTTTCGGCCAGGGGATAGTCGGCAACGGTGAGTTTGGCGGTCATGATTTTGCCCCGGTGAATTTCACTTCGATGTCCTCGGGTGCGGTACCTTCCGCCGTCAATCCGGTTTCGATGGCGTAGATCAGGGCCACGCGCGCGTGGTAGCGCGAGCCCATGGCTTCACCGCGCGTTGGCACCACCACCGGTTCGGGCATTTCGCCCAGGGCGTAGGCCGCGGCATTGGCGCCGAAGCCCTTGTAGTGTTCGAGCTTGGTAATAGGCGCGTTGGAAAAGAGTTCGAGATTATTGTGGGGCAAGCGGTCACGGCTATGGATGACTGCGGTGCCCTTGGCCTGAATGCCGATGCCAATGCCCGAACCGGAAAGGGTTGCCGCCGAGATGCCGAGGAATGATGTATCTGCGGTATGCTTGAAGCGCACGACGCGGGCGTTGAGGCCGCGCTTCTCGATCGCCTCGATCATGCCTTTGAGGACATCGGAGAGGCGGTGCCCCGCCGTGGTCTGGAACAGGTTCAGGCCAAAGGCCGGGCTGATGCCGATCACCACTTCCTTCTTGTCCGCNNGCTTCCTGGCGCAGCACTTCCTTCTGGTCCAGCACGTCGCGGATGGAATTGAGTTCAAGGCGGCGTTCTTCGGACACGCGGTAGCCGGTGCCGGGGCCGAGATAGGTATTGGGATCATTCACGGCGCTGACAACTTTGCCTTTGCGCACCATGGCGGAGGTTTGCAAGTAATCGCCGGAGACGCGGAGCTTGACGAGCGACAGAAGGTTCTGCGCTTCGTCGGCAAAGCCGCGCTTCACCAGGGCCTTGATCACCTCGATCACGGTGATCTCGCGCTCCTTGATGGCCTCGCTGATCCTGGCGACATCGCGCGGCGTGTAGCTTCGGGTTTCATCGGAGCCGGACGCCACCACCACACTTTGCTTCATGTCTGGTGTCGGGGTGCTCAGGCCCAGTTCCTCGAACACGGCGGAAATGGCTTCAACTGCGCGGCTGCGCAAATCCAGGGCGCGCTCCTCGGGCAGCGGCGTCAAGCCGCCATCGGCTTCAAAGTCGCGCTGCAAGACGAGGAAATCTTCCATCTCCTCGCCATTGATGAGCGATGGATTGAAGGAATTGTCGTAAGCCAAGATGGAGCCAAAGCCTGAGCAGATGAGATCGGAGCCGGAGATCAGGAAGGGCAGGATTTTTGCACCGACGCGGATTTCGGATTCGGTAGAGCGCGCATCATTGCCCGAGGCGCATTCCAGATCGAGCCAGACAGCCAGAAGATTCTCCGCCATCAATTCGCGAATGCCGCCGGGAATAGTTGCGGTGAGTGGCGCGCCATCAATGCCGCCATTCTGCGTGCCTTGAGCGCCCATGCCGCGCTGTAAACACAGGCAACGGGCTTCGAGATAAAGCAGCGATTTCGATTCATGGAAGCCCATGAGCAATTCGGAACCGGCACCGGAAGTGCAGCGCATCTTTATGCCGCGCGAGGCATAGGCCGCGGCCAAGAACGCTTTTGACCACGGCGTGTCGTCACCATCGATAAAGGTTTTTTCCGTGCCGTAGACGGACACGGTTTCAGCGTAGGAGGTGAAACCCGCCATGCCGATGCGGAGTTCCTCGGCCTCTTCACTGGAACACTGGAAGAGCGTTCCCCAGCGGCCGACTGCCCCGCCCACGGCGCAGGCCACGGCATTAGACCAGGCATTGCGCGACACCCGCATGGTGGTTTCGATTTCATCAAAGCCGAAGGCAACGGCGGTTGCCGCGTCGGCGGCGAGCTGCAAGGGATCATCCTTGGCATTGGTCACGTGCGCCTGGTTGCCCGGAGTCTTGCGGGCCCGCATCTTGGAATAGGCAAAAGCGATTTCCAGCGCGTTGAGACGGGAGACGACATCGGCTAGTTTTGCCGGCGTCATGCCATGGGCCAGCCGCACCAGTTGTTCGCGCGGCACATTCATGTCCACCAGCATGCGCGCCACTTCGCCCGACTCCATCGCCATGGCCTCCGGGGCAATTTCGGGATCAAGGTGGTGGCGGGCGATGAATTCATCGATCATGTCGAAGTCATGGACCAGCACGCCGTCCATGCTGGCAATCCGCCCCGCCTTTATGGAGACGCCGGGTTTCGGATCGGCGGGGCTGGTAAAGGCCGAAAAACCATGGGCCGCGTCTTCCACCGCGAACTTGTCCAGCCGCAGGGGCCGCTCATCCCACTGCGCGTAACGCCGCCACCGATTTGGAGTCTCTGTCAAACGCCTGATCCCGCTCCTGCAAAGACGCAGAGTGCGGGACGAGTCCGTACCAAGTCAAGACACGAACCACTTTCCACATTTGCCTTGGTCCAGAATATGGCCTGATTCGAAGTTTGCGGTTAAGGTGCACGCCAAGGGCTTCAGGGGAAACACATGGCAGCGTTACGGAATGTCTATCGGTCAGCGAACAAACTGGGTGAAGCGGCGATCTGGCATGCGGCATCGAAGCGGCTTTTATGGATCGATCTGTATGATCCGAAACTGTTTATCCACGATCCCGTCAAGGGTGAGACGCTGGTTCGCGACATTGCCTTGAAAGCCCCGCTTGGGGCCATTGTCGCCACGACCAATCCCAAGCTCCTGATGGTCAGCCATGCGGGTGGCCTGTCCACGCTGAACATCAAGACCGGGGCCACCAAGATTTTTGCGCGGCCGGAGTTGGACCGTGACGCCGTCATCTACAATGACTGCAAGGTGGATCATTTCGGGCGTCTCTGGGTCGGCAGTTCCCATGCCAAGGAGAGCGATCCACGCGGCGCGCTCTGGTGCGTACTGCCCAACGGCAAGTGCTTTCTCGGCGATGTGGGTTTTGCGGTTTCGAACGGTCCCGCCTTTTCGCTCGACGGCAAGACCATGTATTTCAACGACAGTGTGGGCAAGAAAACCTTTGCCTATGACATTTCCCGCGACGACCCCATGCCGCGCAACCGCCGGGTGCTGATTTCCTACACCCATGAGGAAGGCATGCCCGACGGGCTGACGGTGGATGCGGAGGGCAATATTTGGGTGGCCCATTGGGGCGGCGCGCGGATAACCCAATTTACAAACGCCGGTTTCCGGCTTCGCCATGTCCAGGTGCCCGCCCCCCATGTCACAACGGTGGGTTTTGGCGGCGAGAACCTTGCTACCCTCTACGTAACAACGGCACGAGACGGGATGAGCCCGGATGCGCTGCAGCTCTGGCCGCAATCCGGCGATCTTTTTGCCCTCAAACCGGGGGTCCACGGCATTGCCGAGCCGCTTTTCCCGCTGAAGTAAGGTTAACGGCACCCGGCGACCGGCCCAATAATCAGCATTTTCAGCAAATTTTATCAATTGGCTTCGAATTTGCATTGCAAGGAGGCAACAGGAAATCTGGTGCAGAGTTGGGACAATGACGGCGGCGGCGGCAAAGACAGCGTCAAGATATGTTGACGGCGAAGTGGTTCAACGCCTGTTGAAGGCCCTGGATTTTACCGTCTTCTTTGCCACTGCGATGTTCTATACGACCAGCTTTGCAGGCTGGTTCGACACCCCGAATGGCGTGTCGATCATTGCCTTCTTCTCCCTCGCCTTAGCCTTTCTTTGCCTGCTGCTGTTGCGCGATCTCGGCCTTTACAAGGCGTCCGCCCTGGTTAACGGCGGCTGGACTTTTCTGAAATCGGCGGCGACGCTCATTATCGCCGGCTGTGCGGCCTACAAGGCGCTCGACTATTTCCTCATTCCCCTGGAGCCGCGCCTGCTCCTCGACTGGACGCTGGCAGTCACCGTGTACCTGGCGCTCACCCGCCTGGTGGCGCAGCTCTGGGCCCGGCCCATCGCGGGCCAGGGACGGTTTCGCATGC
>CXWL01011435.1_pt1 | contig 10076 bp, 13 predicted proteins | sample 590931 | NCBI WGS metagenome assembly CXWL01 (sample SAMEA3498368, study PRJEB10139) | groundwater metagenome | biome: water well; material: biofilm material | place: Germany | collected 2015-04-27
CGAATTGGTCGGCGCAATAATCGATGCTGACGATCCGGCGCGGCTCAGCCTCCGCCAATGGCGCGCACAAGACAGCAAGCGCGCCGAGCGCCCAATGAAACAATCGCACCCACACCTCCGACGGCCCCATCCCGGACCTCACGTCTCATGTCGGCAGGTCTTCTGGCTTGGCGGGTCGTTGCCTTGGGCCGCCTTCCCGGATCACTCCAGTGGCAAAATGGCCCAAGCCTCGCCGCTTACAGCTGCGGGCGCAGCCGCGGAATCTCACCGCGTTCCCTTTTGATCCTCAGGGGAGGAACCGACACGGCGATGTCTACGCGCAATCGAAGCGCGGTCAATGCCCGCGCCAGANNCGGCGTTGACACCGCGCGGCCCAAGGCGCGTTCGGTTTCCACGACTGAAGCCTCCGCCGCCAAGCGCTGCGCGTCGGTCACGAAGATTGCGCTCCGATAGGAGGGGCCGCGATCACAAAATTGCCCGCCGCTATCGAGCGGATCGTGGTGACGCCAGAAATGGCGCAAGAGCTGCGCGTAGGTGACGCGGGCCGGATCGTAGACGACCCGCACCGCTTCGGTGTGGCCTTCATGGTTGCGGTAGGTTGGATTTGCCAGCTCGCCGCCAGTATAGCCAGATTCCGCCGCGATCACGCCGCTCAGATGCTCGAAATCACTTTCCACGCACCAAAAGCAGCCCCCAGCAAAAACAGCCGTCTCGCGCGCGGCGTGCGCCGATTGCGCGAAACTCGGCGCCGAGAACGCCAGCGCCAAGCCCGTCGCCAATCCAGCCAACCAACGCATCTATCCGCTCCTTGATCCCAAGTGCTACGTATGGGGCGGCGCTTCGGTTTCATTCTGTAACGCCACGTCGCACAGGATCGAAACCTTTCCCATGACTGAGCTCTCCCCCGATGCTCCCCCGTCCAATAAATCCCTAACGCGGTTCCTGCCGCTGGCGCTTGTCGCCTTGGCGTTCACGCTGGCGCTGGTCTTTCGCGTGCACGAGCGGTTTTCGCTCGACGCGCTCTACGCCCAGAGCAGCACGCTTGACGCTTTCGTGGCGCAAAACTTCATCGCCGCGGTCGCATTGTTCATTCTCATCTACGGGCTCGCCGTGGCCAGCTCTATCCCGGGCGCGAGCTTTCTGACTTTAAGCGGCGGCTTTCTGTTCGGCACATGGATCGGCGGCGCGGCGGCCTGGATCGCCGCCACGATCGGCGCGACGCTGATTTTTCTGGCGGCGCGCACGGCGCTCGGGGACGCGTTGCGCGCGCGCGCCGGCGGTTGGCTCGAACGCCTTGGCGACGGCTTCCGCGAAAACGCGTTCAACTACGTGCTGGTGCTACGCTTGACGCCGATCGCACCCTTCTTTGTCGTCAACCTGGCGCCTGCTTTCTTCAATGTGAAGCTGCGCGACTATGTGCTGGCGACGCTGCTTGGCATGATCCCGGGCGCGTTCGTCTATGCGTCAGTGGGCGCTGGGCTGAAAGCCGCGCTCGCCACCGGGGCCAGCGCCAACCCCACGGAGGCCGCGCGCGCCATTCTCACCTCACCCGCCGTGTTGGGGCCGATCCTGGCGCTTGTGCTGCTGGCGCTGCTGCCAGTGGCGATCAAAGCGCTGCGCCGCACGCGCGCGGAGAGGCCAGCGTGAAAGACCACAAGGTTGATCTCTGCATCATCGGCGCCGGTTCGGCCGGGCTTTCGCTCGCAGCCGGCGCCGCGCAACTGGGCCTCTCGGTTGTGCTTTTCGAAGCCGGCGAAATGGGCGGCGATTGCCTGAATTACGGCTGCGTGCCCTCAAAGGCGCTGATCGCGGCGGCGCACGCGGCCCATGCGATACGCACCGCCGGCCGCTTCGGCATCGCGGCAAGCGAACCGAAAGTGGATTGGCCCGCCGTCAAAGCCCACGTCAAAGGCGTGATCGCCGCGATCGCGCCCAACGACAGCCGGGAGCGCTTCGAGGGCTTCGGCGTGACCGTCGTTCGCGAACGGGCTCGATTTGAGGACGCGCGGACGATTGTCTCCGACAGCGCCCGTGTGCGCGCGCGTCGCATCGTCATCGCCACCGGTTCGCGCGCCGCGCTGCCGCCGATACCGGGTTTCGATCGTATTCAAATTCACACCAACGAGACGATCTTTGATGTCGAGAGCTTGCCGCGCCGCCTTATCGTGCTCGGCGGCGGCGCCATCGGCGTAGAGCTAGGACAGGCGTTTGCCCGGCTTGGGTCGCACGTCACTATCGTCGAGGCCGCGACCATGCTTGGCGCCGCCGACCGCGACGCCGCTGATGTTGTGCTCGCGCGCTTGCGCACGGAAGGTGTCGAGATTCTCGAAGGCTGGCGCGCGCTGGACGCGGCGCCAACCTCCGATGGCATTGTCTTGAATGTCGCCGACGCAAAGGGCGTGACCCGCGAAATAGAAGGATCGCACTTGCTGGTGGCGGCGGGGCGCGCGCCGAATTTCGAAGGCCTCAACCTCGAAGCCGCGGGCATCGCTTTCGATCGTCGCCACATCACCACTTCGGCGACCTTGCGCAGTATCAGCAATTCCAACGTCTGGGCGCTGGGCGACGCGGCTGGCGGCGGCTTCACCCACACCGCCGGTTGGCACGCCAGCGTGTTCGTGCGCAACGTGCTGTTTAAGGCGCGCACGGCGGCGGACGCATTACACATGCCGGCGGTTACGTTCTGCGATCCAGAACTCGCGCAGATCGGCCTCACCGAGCGCCAAGCCCGCGAGCGGTTTGGCGCTCAAGTAAAAACAACGCGCTGGGATTTTCACGACAACGATCGCGCGCAAGCGCAGCGCGACACGGACGGTTTTTGTAAGCTCGTCATCGGCAGGGGCGGCGCGATCCTGGGCGCGACCATTGTCGGCGCGGAGGCGGGCGAGCTGATTGCGCCGATTGCGCTGGCCATGGCTTCCAAGCTCGGCGTGCGCGCGCTCACCGCGCCGGTTCTGCCCTACCCCACGCGCGGCGAGATCGTGAAGCGCGCGGCGGGTGCTTCCTTCACGCCAACTTTGTTCTCGCCGATGACGCGCGCGCTCGTGAGCCTTCTGAAGCAAATTCCCTGATTAAAGCAGCTCGCGCACGGTTTCCTTCGGCCGGCACAGCCGTACGCCCTTCGGTGTAACGACGATGGGGCGTTCAACCAGAACTGGGTGCGCAACCATCGCGTCCAGAATTTTCGCATCGCTCACCCGCGCCGCGAGCAGGCCCAAATCCTCAACCTCCTTGGCCTTGCCCCGCAACGCTTGGCGCGGCGTGAGATTGGCGGCGGCGAACAGGCTCAGCAGCAGCGGCTTGGTCCAGCCGGTTTTCAGATACTCAATAATCGTCGGCTTATGACCCGCCGCCTCCACCATCGCCACCACTTGAGTCGATGTCGAGCATTTGGGATTGTGGAAGATGACGATCGGAAAGGTCTTCGCCATGGCTCAGCCCCACGTCTCCACCACGATGCGGGCGATTTCGGCATGCGCCGCGTTGCGCGCCGGCAGATCGACAGTGCTGTCGCTAAAGAAGCAGGCGATCAGGATCGGCGCCCGTCCTGGCGGCCAGGCGATGGCGACATCGATCGTGGCGTTGTGCACGTCATCTGAAGTGCCCGTCTTGTCGCCGGCGCGCCAGTCCAGCGGCAAGCCGGCGCGCAGCCGCGAAAGGCCGGTCTGGCAGGCGACCATCCAGAAGATGAGTTTGGCCCGATTGGCGGGGTTGTAGGCACCATCAACCAAAAAATGGCGCAGGGACGCTACCGCCTGCTCCGGTGTGGTGGTGTCGCGCGGATCGCCGGGCGCGTTTTCGTTGAGCGCCAATTCGGTGCGGTCAAGCTGGGTCACGGCGTCGCCCTGCGTGCGCAGGTAGCGTGTGAACGCCTCCGGGCCGCCCATCTCGCGCAGTAGCACGTTCGCGGCGGCGTTGTCGCTGGTCACGACCGTTGCTTCGCACAGCGCCTCAACGCTCATGGCGCCTTCGCTGACGTGCGCGCGCGTCACCGGCGAATGGAAGATCAGGTCGGCCTCCCCGTAGCGCAACACGCGATCGTGCGGAAACAGCTCGAGCGCCGCCGCCGCCAACAGCCATTTAAAGCTCGAACACATGGCGAAGCGCTCGTCGGCGCGGTGAGCGCTGATCTGACCGGTATTGACGTTGAGCGCGGCCACGCCAACGCGCCCGCCGACGCGCGTTTCGATCGCGTTGATCGCTTCGGTAGTCGGGTCAGCGACAAATGGCGGCGGCGGCGGATGCCACTCCAGCCCTGGCTGCTTGCCGGAACTGCAACCCGCCAGCGTGGTCCCACCGATCAAAGCTGCTCGCCGGCTCAGCATCAATCCTTCGCCCGCTCCACGTATGAGCCATCCTCGGTCGAAACGATGACACGTGTGCCGACGCCAATATGCGGCGGCACCATGGATTTGACGCCATTGGTGAGTTTCGCCGGCTTGTAGGACGACGACGCCGTCTGCCCCTTCACCACCGGCTCGGTCTCGATGACTTCCAGCGTCACCCGTGGCGGCAGCTCGATGGACAAAGCTTGCCCTTCGAACATGGTCAAATGCACTTCCATTTCCGGCGACAGATAATCGGCCGCATCACCAACCATGTCGCGGGTGAGCGTCACCTGCTCATAATTTTCCGGGTTCATGAAGACGAGCCCGGCGTCGCCATCGTCGAACAGNNACGGTGGTCTTCATGCCGTCGGTGATGCGGCGCATGACGATGGTGGTCGTCGGCGTGCCCTTGCCAGGCCGGAACGTCTCGTGGCTCATGACCACATATAATTTGCCGTCTTCGTGCTCGAGCACGTTGCCTTTGCGCACGTCGCTGGCGATGACTTTGACCACGTAAACCTCGCTTCGCGCCCGATTCTGGCGCGGATGCCGACCGAAAGGGTTGGGATTTGGCCGCTTCTGTAGCCGCGTTCGCCGCTCCGGCCAAGCGCCCGGCCCGCCTTTGGGGAGCGTTATGACGCCCTCCCCCTGGTGGGCGAAGGACCGCCACCAAGATCGCAAGCCATTTCTCGTCGCCCGCGCGCGCATCGCCGCCGCCATCCGCGCCTGGTTCGCGGATGAGGGTTTCACCGAGGTCGAGCCCAATGCGCTGACGGCCTCTCCGGGCGCGGAGGTGCATGTGGATGCGTTCGAGAGTGACGCTCGCTACCTGCACACCTCTCCCGAATTTGCGATGAAGAAGCTGCTTGCAGCCGGTGAGGAGAAGATTTTCTTTTTCGGAAAATGCTGGCGGCGCGGCGAAACCGGCCCGCTGCACGCGGAAGAATTCACCATGCTCGAATGGTACCGCGCGGGCGCGGATTATGAGCGCGTGATGGAAGACTGCGTCGAACTCGCGCGCGTGGCGGCGCGCACGGCAGGCGCAAAAGCGCTGCGCTGGCGCGAGCGGGAATGCGATCCGTTCGCCAAACCGGCGATTTGGACAGTACAGAATGCGTTCCGCTATTTCGCGGGCATCGATCTCGCCGAGACAATTGCGGATGATGGCGTGGCGAACAGGGACTCCCTGGCCGCGCAAGTGAACAGAAACCCCGATTTCCAAAACCGTATAGGCCCAATCAAAGCTTGTGAAAGCGATACTTGGTCCGACATCTTCGCAAAGCTGATCACATTAGACGTCGAGCCCCAATTGGGCTTCGGCGGTCTGGGGTTTCTAACAGAGTACCCGGCGCCTGAAGCCGCCTTGTCCCAGCGGTGTTCGCATGACAGGAGGTTCGCAGAGCGCTTCGAGCTTTATGCGTGCGGCGTTGAGCTTGCCAACGGCTTCGGCGAACTGACCGACCCAATCGAACAGCGGGCGCGGCTTGTCGAGGCGATGGCGGAAAAGCAAAAGCGCTACGGCAAATCCTGGCCGATCGACGAAGATTTCCTCGCCGCCCTCGCCCACATGCCGCCCGCCAGCGGGGTGGCGCTCGGATTCGATCGCCTGGTCATGCTCGCAAGCGGCGCACGCCATATCCATGATGTGCTATGGACGCCGCCATGAGTCCAAACGCCCCACGTCAGGCCCGCGCTGATCCCCTCACCCAGGTCGCCGCGCGCTACGCCGTCGCGATTACGCCAACCATGGAAGCGCTGATCGACGCTGAAGATCCCGCCGACCCCATCGCGGCGCAATTTCGCCCCGACGCGCGCGAACTGGAGATCGCGCCCGGCGAAAGCGCCGATCCCATTGGCGATGAGGCGCATTCGCCGCTGAAGGGTGTCGTGCACCGCTATCCCGACCGCGCGTTACTCAAACTCCTCCACGTGTGCCCGGTCTATTGCCGCTTCTGCTTCCGGCGCGAGATGGTGGGTCCGCCAAATTTGAACAGACTGGGCGATGGGACNNGAAATCTGGGAGGTGATCCTCACCGGCGGCGACCCGTTCATGATTTCAGCGCGGCGCGCGCGCGAGATCACCCAGCGCCTCGGCGCCATCCCACATGTGAAAATTCTGCGCTGGCATACGCGCGTGCCCGCGGTCGATCCGTTACGAGTGACGCCGGATTTTGTCGCCGCGCTGCGCACCGAAGCTGCGACGACTTACGTCGTCCTGCATATCAACCATGCGCGGGAGCTGACACGCGAAGCGCGCGCCGCAATTGCGCGCATTGTCGATGCCGGCGTGCCCATGCTTTCGCAGACGGTGCTCTTGAAGGGCGTCAACGATGATCCCGATGCGCTGGAGGCCCTAATGCGCGCGCTGGTGGAGGCGCGCGTGAAGCCGTATTATTTGCATCACCTCGACAAAGCCCCCGGCACCTCGCATTTTCGCTGCACGATCGAACAGGGCCAGGCGCTCACGCGCGCGCTGCATGAACGGGCCTCCGGCCTGTGCCAACCCAGCTACGTGCTCGACATCCCCGGCGGTCACGGCAAGGCGCCGCTGGCGGAGCCCAGCTTGCGGCAAACAAACGACGGCTACGACGTGCGCGATCGTGAAGGCGCCTGGCGCGCTTATCCGCGCGATAATTCCTGACGCTGGGCAGGCTCCCCCAGCGCCGCGAACAACGCCGCGAGGGTCAACAGCACCGCCGCCACGAACGGCGCCGCCGAGCCAAGCGTGTCGAACAACACGCCAGAGCCTAGCGGCCCGGCCACCCGCCCGAGCGCGGCCGCCGATTGCGACAGCCCCATCACCGCGCCGCGTTCTTGCTCGCCCGCCTGCGCAGCGATCAACGAATTGAGCGCGGGCGTGGCCAGGCCAATCCCCACCACGAGCGCCGCAAGCCCGGCGGCCATAGTCGCTGGCGCGTGCGATGCGGCGAGCCCGCCGAAACCCGCCGCGAACAGCGCTAGCCCAATCAGCAAGGTCATCCGCTCGCCCAGCACGCGCGAAGCCGCGCCCGCGCCGCCGCCTTGCAGCAGCACGGCCCCGGCACCGAGACCCGCCAAAGTCCAGCCGACTTCGCGCGGCCCCCAGCCCAATTCCTTGTCCGCCCAAAGTCCGAACGTNNCACGCGCGCATGCGCGGGCAAGCTTTCGCGAAACAAAGCGAGCGCCGCAAGCGCCGCCAATCCCGCGAGCGCCGCGGAGGCCAGGCACACGCGCGCAAAGCCTGCACGATCGGGCGCCTCCCCGATCAACAGCGCCCCCAAGGCCGGCCCGGCAATGAAGCCAAAACCGACCGCCGCCCCGAGCAACCCCATGTTGCGCGCGCGGGTTTTATGGTCCGCCAAATCCGCCGCGGCGGCGAACGCAGCGCCAACATTGCCGGCCATCAATCCGCCAAACAGCCGCGCCAGCGCCAATTCCTCCACGCTCTCGGCGCGCGCCAGCACCAGATACGACGCAACTCCGCCGAGCAGGCCAGCAATGAGAATAGGCTTCCTGCCAACGCGGTCGCTCAAGCGCCCCCAGAATGGCGAAGAGATCAATTGCCCGAGCGAATAAGCGCCCATAGCCAACGTGGTCGCGGTGGGTGTCGCGCCCAGGTCAAGCGCGAGAAACGGGAAGATCGGCAGGAACACGCCAAAGCCGGTCATGCCGATCAGCACAACGCCGACCAACGCCGCGAGCGAGCCTTTGGGGGATGTCATGGGCAATGCCTAGCCGATCTGGACCGGCGGCGCGCCGCCGGCATCGTCGCAGCCGGCGCCACGCTACGCCGCCGGCCTGATTGGCGCGGGCGCGGCGGGATTAAGGTATTGGCGCAGCTCGGCCCAGGGGATGGTGACTTCGGTGCCGCCCATCACGTAGGGCGCGCCAAACGAATACGGCGGAAACAGCATGGTGAGGCCTTGTTCGGTCACCAGCCACAAATGCGGTTTGGTGGCGGTTTCCTGCACGTCGCGCTCGGGTGGAGTGAAGCCGTCTTCCCGATATTGGCGCGTGATTTCTCGCACCGCGCGCTGAGTCAAGAAACGCTGCCAGCCGGAATTGGCGGTAAACACATCGGCTTCCGTCAATGCCCGCCCCTGCTCCATCAGCACATTGACCGCCTTGGAGGTGCCGCTCGGGTGCGCCGCGCCCAAAGTGTCGGCGCTCAAATCAAAGCGCACCGAAATCAATTCCGGCCCAGCAAAGGCGATGCGATAATCAACGATTTCGCTGGTCGCGTCTTCAAGGCGATATTGGGGATCTTGCGCCACCAATTCGTTGAAGCGCTGGATCGCCGGCGTTTGCGGCCCATCGATGCGCGGGAAGCGTATCTCGCGCGTGATCGCCACTGGGGCGGAATCTCCCAAGCCGCTCGCTTCGGCGACGGCGGCGGTCACCGCTGTTGCATTGACCAATTCCATGCGCTGAAAAGTGTAGCCGCCCAATTCCTGCACGATGGTACGTGCGTCCTGCGCGCGAGCGCGATACTCGCCTTCAAGGCAAGCCTGTTGCTCGGCCGTGGGCTCGGCGGCGGCGTCGATAATGCCGCAAGAAATGCGCTGCGCTTCCAACCAACGGTTCTGATTTTGCACCATGAGCAGCGCGCCNNCGGTCAGCGCACAAATGCTCCGCGAACGCGCCGCGTCCTTCGGCGCAAACATCCAGCGCCGCTTCAATCCGCGCAGCCGAGCTTTCCTCGGTCTTGCCCGCACCGCCGGTACGGTCGCATGCGGCCAACGCAAGCGCCGCAACGCTAAAGAGGATAAATCCACGCGCCGTCATGGTTTCTCCGCCGTCCCCAACGCTCATGTGCCATAGAAGGTCCGCGCCGTCACGGACCGTCGCTTCTCGCGTGCAGAGCCCTTGGATAGACCGATGCCCGCCACTGCCCATTACAGGCCTGATCCGTCGTTCGCCAAGCTCGGGCCAGATTTCGCCGACCCGGTGATTGCGGCGCGATTTCCACAAACTGCCTTGCGCCGCCGCAATCAAGCCTGGGCCCAACGCATCGGCCTCGGCGCATTGGACGACNNCGTTGGCCATGCGCTATCACGGCCATCAGTTCCGCAGCTATAATCCCGACATCGGCGATGGTCGCGGGTTCTTGTTCGCGCAAGTGCGCGACGATGTAGGCCGTCTGCTTGACCTGGGAACCAAGGGATCGGGCCAAACCCCCTATTCGCGGCGAGGCGACGGGCGCCTCACGCTGAAAGGNNTGACGCGCGGCGATGAGCCTTCCCCCACGCGCGCCTCGGTGCTGGTGCGCCTGCAGCACAGCCACATCCGCATCGGCACATTCCAGCGCCTCGCTTATCTCGACCGCCCTGACTTGATGCGCGCGCTGATCGACCATTGCGCCGAGGCCTATTTCCCTGACCTGCTGACGCTGAGCGCCGAAGACCGCGCCGCGGGACTGCTGGCGCACGCGGCGCGTGAAAACGGTCGCCTTGCCGCCAGCTGGATGGCGGCGGGCTTCGTCCATGGCGTTTTGAATACCGACAATCTCACCATCACCGGCGAAAGCTTCGATTACGGCCCCTGGCGGTTCCTGCCCACAAGCGATCCCAATTTCACCGCCGCCTATTTCGACGAGAACGGACTCTATGCCTTTGGACGCCAACCCGAAGCGGTATCTTGGGCGCTGATGCAACTCGGCGGCGCATTGAACCTCGTTTGCCCGGTCGCCCTGCTGGAGGCGGCGCTCGCGGAATTCGCGCCCGCCTACCAGACGGCGCTGCGTGAGCGCATGTTTGCACGCCTCCATAT
>CXWL01030734.1_pt1 | contig 10076 bp, 7 predicted proteins | sample 590931 | NCBI WGS metagenome assembly CXWL01 (sample SAMEA3498368, study PRJEB10139) | groundwater metagenome | biome: water well; material: biofilm material | place: Germany | collected 2015-04-27
TGAAGGCCAAGCCCGCACGCAGGGTGACGAACAGCGCCGCCGCCAGCGGAATCAACTCCAGCACCAGCACCCGCACCACCATTTCCAGGGCGAACTGCGACAAGCCGTAACTCACGGCAGTGACCACCACGATGCGAATCAGCACCAGGCTCAGCAGCGCGGTCAAGGTCGTGAACCAGGGCAGCACTTGCCAGGTAGTGATGTAAATGTGGCGCGCCGTGTTGCGTCGGCGTGGCGGGTCGTAGCTGGACGGTGACAGCATCAACACCAACGCCACGGCGCCAAAGTGCAGCATGTGCCACCAGCTTCTGGCGCCGCGCAAACCGGCACGCAGCCAGTTGCCGGGAAAAGATGGCAGCAGGGAACTCGCAGACATGGTTCGATGATAAGCAGGCGTGGCCAACGACGTGTCAATCTGGATGATGCGTGGCGGCGGTGCCCGCGCCCGCGTCGGGCTGCACAATCGTCGGCTTGGCCGACAACTGGCGCAGCAAGGTGACGGCAACGCCGCCCAGGACCAGCACCCCCGCCAGCAAGACCGCCCACAACATCACGCTGCGTGGCTCGATGCCGGCCGGCAGCATGCGTTGCAGCGCCGAGTCGGTCCCCGGGTCGGCTTGCAGCCGGGTGGCCGTGATGGTGGCACTGGGCAGGTCCTGCAGTTTGCCTGCCATCACCGACGCCAGCAGCGACGAGTCGATCGCCGCCGGCGTGCTGCGGGCGCGACCCGCCAGCAACTCGAAAGGCGCCTTGCCGCTGGCCAGAAACACCACCTGGATCGGCTCAAACTCCAGTGCAAACTGCAGATCCGAACCGGGCAAAGCCATTCCCTGGCTGGCCTCGACCCGTAACCAGTGCACCGAGGCGCCGCCCAGCGCCACGGCCGGATTGCTGTTTTCCTGACCGGTGGCGCCGACGCGGTAGACCACGCCGGTGGCCAGTTGGCGCCAGGGCTGGGCCGCGTCATCGCGACCCAGAATTCGAATCGGCAGCAGGGTGTTGTCGCGCACCGAACGCACCTGCAGGGCCGCCAGGGGCGCGGCAAAGTCGAGGGCCCAGGTCAGGCTGGTGTTGCCGTCGGGGATGCCGGCCGGCAGTGCGGCACGCACTCGGGGTGGCGGCGTCCAGGCGGGGGCGATGCTGCCGGCCATGTCCCGCACCTGCACGCCGGCTTGGCCATCCCAACTCAGGCGCAGGTATCGGCCCTCCAAGGGCAGCGGGTGCTGCAGTGTCAAGACTTGGTTGTTGGGCGCGCCGGGACCGTCAAACCGAAACAAAGGCCCCTTCACCGCAACGGAGGTCCAGTGCGCCAGGTCGGTGCTGCTGGCCAGAGAAAAATGCACCAGCGTGTTGGCGGGCATGTCCGCCTGTAGGCTCAAGGCGGTGATTGTTTGTTTGTCCTCGCGGGTGTCAAACAGAGCCGAGGGCAAGCGATTGGCCGCTGCGCTGGGTGCGCCGCCGATCGCGTCCTGGTTGTCCCCGAATCGCACCCACACCGAACCTCCCTGCATTGCTTGGTCCACTTGCACCCGCACCGAGCCCTTGTGTGGGCGCGTGCCGCGCGCAGCGGTAAACAGAGGCAAGGCGGGATAACGACGGGTTTGGGTAATCGGGCCAGCGGCGGAGCCGGTTGGTGCCACCACGCTGAAGGCGACGGCCTCGCCGTCGGCATTGAAGACCCGGATATCGCGTGCGTCCCGGCTTTGCAGCCGCACCATCGCCTCGGCCGGCAGGGTGATGCGCGCGGCGTTGGCGCCGGCCGGTACCGACAGGCTGGCGCGCCAGGCGAATTCCGAGGGTGTGGGGGCGTCGCTCGCCGCAGCGGCGGCTGACAACGTACCCAGCAGAAGCGCTGCGGCCAGGTGGGGCAGGGGGTTCACGGGCTTACCTCTTGCGGTTTTTTGGCGGAGCTTGCCGCAGGCGGCGGCATGGGCGCGAAGTAGCCCACCACCAGCATCAACACCCCCACCGCGATGAAGACCACGATGCGCTCCGAACCGCCCCGGTTGGACAGGTCAATCAGGAACAGCTTGAGCACCGTCAGCCCCAGCAGTACCGCGCCGCCCATCCAGACCGGCCGTGCCTGACGCCGGTGCGCCGCGATCATCAGGCCCAGGGCAATCAGGGTCCACAAGATCGAGTACCCGGCCTGCACCAGAAAGGACTCAAACAGCCGGTCCGCGTCCCACGGAACACCAGCAAACTGGTGTGCCACGCGCAACCACACGGTGTTGATGGCGACGAAGGCGATTGCCACCAGCGCCAACGGCAGGCGCGGGTGACGCGCCAGCTTTGGCAGGGTCAAGGTGCATTGGCGCAGGCGCATCAGCCACAGGGCGCACGCGAGCAGCCCCATGGCCACGCTCAGGTCGGTCGGGTTGAGCAAGGGCAGGTAGGGCAGGGGGCGGGCGTTGCCGTCGGAATGGATCGCCACCACCAGGCAGCCCAACGCCACCAGCAGGGCCACGGGGGCTGCCGCGCGCCACAGGTAGGCCTCGGCGAATTGACTCAGCGGCCAGCGTTGGCGCGCCGCGCTGGCCGGGTCGAACCAGGCGCGCACGGACAGTGCCAGCAGCACCGCGATGGCCGAGACCAGCAAGATCACCGCTGCCCAGGCGGTGTGGTGCAGTTGCGCCTGTTGCACCGCCCAGACCAGCCCATTGCCGCCCAACAGCACCATCAGCCAGACCCCGCCACTGTGGGTCCAGGACCACCAGGCCTTGGGCGGGCCGGCGTCCAGGCGGCGCAGCATCACACCGTGCAGGATCAGCGCGACCGGCCAGACCAACCAGCCCCAGGACTGGAACACGTGCTTGAGTTGGGTCATGCCATCCAGCGCAATCAGCAGCATCACCGGCAAGTTGAACCAGGCTGGCGTGGCGGCGATGGACCACGGCCGGGCCCGGTTTGCCAAGGCCAGGTGGTGGGCGACAAAGGCGCTACCCAGCCAGGCCAGCAAGCGCAGGTGCGTCTGCTCGGCGCGCTCAAAGACCGGCGCCAACTGGCCCTGCAGATCGAGCGCGCCGCGGTCAATCTCCTGACTGAGCGCGAACTGCCACCACAGGAAACCGATCCAGAACAACACCGGTGACAGGCCTTGCTCCAAAGCCCCAAACTGACGTGCCGCCGGTGTCTCGGCCCGGTCCACCGCGCTGCGCGACCAGTGCGCCAGCGCGAGCGCGGAGAAGGCCAACAGCGCCGCCCCGATAAAAGCCGGATTGGCCAGCGGCCAGTTGGCGACCTGTGCCTGGTCCAGTGCACTCAGGTAGGACAGGGCGGCGAAGCCTTGTAGCGCCAGGCCAATGGCGCGCGCCAGCCAACGGCCCTGGCGTTGTCCCATCCAGTAGACCGCCGCACCCTCGGCGGCCCAGACGGCCGAGGTCCAGCGCGCGTCCAGCGCCAGCGGGACGGCCAAGGTGACAAAGCCCAGGCCCAGTGCCACAAAACACTCGGCCAGCCAGCGGCCCACGTCGCTGCCCTGTTTGGCGCGGCGCAGCGACCACGCGCCGAGACCCAGGTAGAAGCCACCGGTGATCAGGGACGAGAAGGCGGTCGCGTACTCGAAGTTGCGCACCAGGCCGGCTTGCAGGCCAAAGGCGATCAGGGGGGTGCCAAAGATCAGCGTGGCGTCGACCGCCTGTTTGGGCGCCAGGGAGTGGCGCGTGGCATACAGCAGGCTGGCCAGCACGTAGATCAGGAAGAAGGCGATCAGAAACGGCTCGGTGCTGGCGAACTGCTCCGGCTTGTACGACAGCACGCCCCACAGGGTGGCCACGCCGAAGGTGGCGAAGAAGCCCAGCAGGTTCAGGGGGCGCCAGGCGCGCAGCCAGGCGATGCCGACGATGGCCAGGTTCAGCAGCAGGTAATAGCTGAACAGGCCGACGTGGTTGCCCTGCCCGGTGGACACCAGCAAGGGTGCGGCAAAGGCGCCGGCAAAACCAATGAAGGCCATCGGCATGGCGTTTTGCAGCAAGGCAATGGCGGTGGAGAACAGGCACACCAGGCCCAAGACGACAAAGGCCGCGCCGGCGGGCAAGAACTGGTAGAGCCGGAAGGCGGCAAACACGGTCAGGTACAACACTGCCACGCCCGCGCCTTGCAAGGTCAGGGCATAGGCCAGCTTGTCGCTGCGCTTGGCGCGCAGCCGAAAGCCAAACACGAACAGGGCGATGCCCGCCACCGCGATGCTGGCCAGGCGCAACTCGGGTGGCAGGATGGCCTTGTCGATGGCGTACTTGGCCAGGAAGGCCAGGCCCACGAACAGCACCACCACGCCCATGCGCACGATGGTGTTGCCGCCGAACAGCCAGTTGCGCGCGGCGGTGACGGCGCGGCTGGCCAGGTCGGGTTCAGGGGTGAGCTTGGGCTGGGCTGGCGTGGACGGGCGGCTTGCTTCGGTGCCCACGCGCGCGGATGCCACCTGCGGTGGCGTCACGATGTTTTCGTTTGGGAGGTCCTCGTGCCGGGGTTCGTTGGGCAAGGGCTGTGGGGTGGGCAGGGTCCACTTGGCCCGTTGCAATTCAACTTCGGTGCGCACCGCGCCGCGCAGGGTGCGTCCCGCCAGGGCGCCCAGCAAGGCTCCCAGGATGGCGCCCGCCGCGGATTCGTGTCGACCCATGAAGAAGCCAAGAATGGCTCCCCAGATTGCGCCCCAGATGATCATGCTGGTGTCCCCTTTTGATTGGGTGGTTGTGTTCGTGTGACGCCCCCTGAGATCGTCAGCCGGGGCAGTCTAGCAGCGTTGCCCGGATGGCGGCTTGGGCGTTCTTGCATACGTCGCGAAACTTGGCGTGAAAGAGTGTGACTTTTGTTGTGGTTTTTTACACGCATCATTGGTGCGACGTGATTTCTGTCACATGTACGAACGCACCTGCTGGCTAGACTTGCAAGCATGTACCGAGGAATCACCATGCAACAGTTCAAAATCGCCGAGAGGCCACAGTTGGCGGACGCGGAATTGTCGCGTTCCTTCATTCAACGCCTGATCCACTGGGGCGAGCCCGCGCCGGTCCAGGCCCCATCCAACGCCGAGGTGTTTGACGACCGCGACCTGGACCAACGGGTACGCGAATCGGGCGAGTGGTAGTCACGGGGGTTTGATCCCTCTGGTTCCATTGCATGGAGTTTCGCGGTCGCTGACACCGCCGCCTTTCGGGCGCTTGCCTTGATTAACCTGAGACATTGCGGGACAGACCTTTAGCTCTGTCCTCAACTGATCGTCAGATGTCGGCGCAGTTTCGGGTAAAAAGCATATACTGTTATTAATCACAGTATTCGTCTTTAACCCTTGCCAGCTCTTCATGTCAGCGTTGCCGTCCCTTGTTTGCGTCTTTGGCGATACCGCTGTTTGGCGTGCCGACGAGTTGGCACGTCCAGCGGGGCGAGTGCTGGCTACCGGGCACGGCTTGTTGGACCTTCAACTACCCGGCGGTGGTTGGCCGGTGGGTGCCATGGTGGAGATTTTGCAGGCGCAAAGTGGTCAAAACGAATGGCGTTTGTTGTTGCCGGCCCTGAGGAGCAGTCCCGCTGGCCCGGTGGTGCTGGTGGGTGCGCCCCATGTGCCCTTCGGGCCGGGGTTGGCGGCACAGGGCTTGGATTTGCAAAGGTTGTTGTGGATCACAAGCGCCGAGCCAGCCGCGCGCATGTGGGCCTGCGAGCAGGCCTTGCGTTGTGCGCCGGTTGCGGCGGTACTGGCCTGGTTGCCCCAGGTTCGGGCTGACCAATTGCGGCGGCTGCAAATGGCTGCGGCCCAATACAGCAAGCTGTTGTTCGTGCTGCGTTCAGCGCAGGCACAGGCCGAAGCCTCACCCGCCGTGCTGCGCCTGTTGCTGGCAGCATCCGCTCCCTCGGCAGGCGAGCAGGCCGATGCCTTGTGTGTGCACATCCTCAAGCGGCGCGGCCCACCGCTCACTCAACCCCTGGTGTTGCCCGCCCGCCCCGGCCGGCTGGGGGCACTACTGAGACTTTGCGGGACAGACCAAGAATTGCGCAGCTTGTTTGCTCTGTCTTCAACTGATCGCCGGATGTTGGAAGGCCATGCACTGGATAGCTTTGCAGCCTTGGCCTGAAGCCGCCCTGGCGTCCGCTGAGTCGACTGTCCCCCCGCAAGAGGACACCGCCGCCCTGGTCGACACCCTCAGCGCTCTGGCATGGTGGGTGTTGCGTTTCACGCCCAAGGTGGCGCAGGTGGGCGATGTGCTGGTGCTGGAGGTGTCGGGCAGCGAGCGTCTGTTTGGCGGCCGGCAGCCCTTGCTGCGCGCCATGTTGGGGCCCGACAAGCCTGTAGCGAGCGTTCAGTCTGCTCGCGGCGCTACTTCTTTGATAGCATTGGCGCGGCTCCAGTTGGCCTCGACCGCGTCGCAGTCAGCGCTCCAACAGCCAGCGACCGAGGGGGCGGCGCCCCGGCCAGGTGCCACCGCGCCGGATGATTTGCCTCTGTATGCGCTGGCTGCGGCGTGTGCCCATCTGCCCACGCTGGAGCGCATCGGCTGCACGCGTTGGGGGCAGTTGCGCGCCTTGCCTCGTGGTGGCGTGGCGCGGCGTTTTGGCTCGTCATTGCTCGATGCGCTGGACTGCGCGTATGGTTTGAAGCCCGAGCTCTACCCCTGGTTGGTGCTGCCCGAGGTGTTTGATAGTTCGCTGGAATTGGCGGCCCAGGTCGAGGCGGCGCCGGCCTTGTTGTTCGCGGCGCGGCGTTTGCTGAACCAGTTGCAGGTGTGGCTGCGCGCGCGCCAGCGTGGTGTGCTGGCGCTGCGTCTGGGCTGGCAGATGGACAAACGCCGCAACACCGCCAGCGAAGGTGAACTGGTATTGCGCACGGCCGAACCCACGCTGGACATGAACCACCTGCAGCGGCTGCTGAGCGAGCACCTAGCACGTATTGCCTTGCCCGCCCCGGTGTTGTATTTGCGGCTGCGCAGTTTGGAAACCCAAGCCCTGAGCGGCAGCACCAGCAGCTTGTTGCCCGATGAAGTGTTGGGCGGCGACAGTTGGCACCAGATGCTGGAACGCCTGGGCGCGCGGCTGGGCGCGCAGTGTGTGTTGCAGGCGCAAGCCTGTGCCGACCACCGGCCCGAGCGTATGCAGACATGGGCGCCAGCGTCCAGTGTGCCGCTTCGGGGCGCCAGGCAACCGGGCCCGGCGCAGGCCAATGCCCTTCAAGCCTCCAAGTCGGATGCACTCTATCCAAGCTGGTTGCTGGCCACACCCTTGAAACTGGCGGTGCGCCAAACGCGCCCGCTGTACCAGGGGCCGCTGACCTTGCTGGCCGGCCCGCAGCGGCTGGAGGCGGGGTGGTGGGAGGTGGGTGCGCCCGACTCCGCGCCTACTGGCGAGGGGTGTGCCTTGCGCGACTATTTTTTGGCCCGCAGTGAGCAGGCCGGTTTGTTGTGGATTTACCGCGAACGCCTGAGCGGGCCGGGGCGGGTTGGGTCCAGCGACGCCGAGCCGTCGTGGTACCTGCATGGGCTGTTTGCTTGAGTGTGTTCCATGCGGCCCTGACGCCGGTGCGTCACTTCTACGTGGACAACTTGCTGGGCAAGCTCAAGGAAACCGTCGCGGTGGCTCAGTCCGAGAAGGGCGGCATCTACCCGCCCGGCTCCGTGGTGCAACTGGTGCCCGGCGAAGTGATGGTCAAACACCCTGCCGGCTACAACGCGGCCACCCGCGATTGGGAGTATTTCGAGCAGGACGTCTCCAGGGAGGGCTCGTCCATTCGCAAACGCGGTCTTGCCGACGTGGTCAATCGCTTTGGCGGCAACTGCTTCGCCTGCCACGTCAAGGCCCGCGCTACAACACCATTACCCTGACGTCGGGGTAACCCATCAGCTTCAGGATGAAGTAGTTGGCCGCCGCCTCGCCGGGATCGTCGGCGAGGCAGACCAGTTCGGCGTACCTCGGGATACCGGCTTTCATCAGCATCTTCCAAATGTCCTTCGCGGCTTTGGGCGAGCCATCGGCGTTCAGGAGATCGGTGTAAGGCAGGTGCACTACCTTGCCGTCCAGAGTCTTGGCCGGCAGCGTCCGGCCGGAAGCGATGAACACTTTCGGGTACGGCCCTGGCGCGCGGTTGGGGTCGGCCAGCAGCCAGTCTTGCCGAGCCTTGACCGGGTAGACCGTGGGCGGCACCGACATCGCTTGGGGCGACTTTCTTGGCCCAACCGTGGTCGCTTCCTGGGTCAAGGCGAAGCCACCTTGAGCCGTCTTGTCCAGCGAGTCCATGAAGACCGACACCTTCTTTTGCCCCAGGCGCTCAAGCATCAGGAACGCCAGTGCCGAGTTTTCGTCCAGACCCCTGCCCGACATGACGAGCGCTTCGTGCGACGCGTTGACGCCGGCCTGCCCCAGAATCTCGGCGAGTCGTTCCGGATTGGCCAGATGGGTACGGAACACTTGCGCCGGCACGTTCAAGGCAAACGGCACATGGCCTTGATTGAATGCCTCGGGCGTGCGCACGTCCAACACGCTGACTTGGCCCACGCCGTACATCCGCATCATGCGCCCGCCCCAGGTCTTGAGCCAGTTGGTTTCTCGCATCAGAAACGGGGCGTCAAAGGTCCAGTAGGGCAGTTCTCTTTGATCGCGCAGCCAGCCGATCTCGGACTCGTTGTAGAGCTTGACCTTGGGGTAGTTCAGCATGAACTTGAGCGCGAAAAACGGCACGCTGGCGGCCACGCCGCCGCCGCAGTAGGTGTAGATCTGCTGCTCGGGCTTGACCCCCAGGTAGTTGAGCATCTTTCTGATTTCGTCGGCCGACTTGAAGGTCTTGTCCGGGTTGTAGAAATCGGCGGACGGCAACATGATGCCGTTTGGAACATGTCCGGCTCGGTCGAAGAACTGCAGTTCTCCAAAGTGCCAGTTGGCGTCGAGCGCCTCCACCAAGGCACTGCCCTGCTGGTCGCCGGAGGCGTTGAGAAACTCCGGCAGTCTGGCGCGCACTGCTTCGTTGATCTGGGTGATCTGGAACGAGCCTTTTTGCGGTGCCGGTGTGGGCTCCTTGGAGACCGGCCGCCCAAACTCCTGCCACTTGGAGAAGCCGCCGTCCAGGATGAAGAGATCCTTGGCGGGCACGCCGTGGTAATACAGATCATAAAAAAGCCGGGTCGCAAACATCGGGTCGCCCCGGTCGTAGATGACGATTTTTTTGCCGGCACTGACACCCCAGGACTGAAGGCGCCGCTGCATCTCGGGTACCGAAACCTCCAGGCCCCCGTAGGTGAACGCGTCGACGTTCACGGCGCCGGGAATGTGTTGTGCCGCGTACATCTGAGCGGGCGAGGCGTCGAGGATCAGCACGTCAGCGCTTTTCAGGTTTTGTTCGAGCCAGTCGACACTGACAAGATGGCCTTGGATTCCCTGCGCCGCCAGCACAGGCCGGGCCAACAGCAAGCAGCTTGCTACTGCAATAAGGAAACAACACCTCAGTACCTTCAACATATTGATCTCCTGTAGGGGCGAGTCGTTCTTGCGCTGACCCGTATCAGCAGCGCACGCGCTTCGTCGCGAGACTATGGCTGCGCGCACTGGTGCGTGCCAGTCGATTGCGACGGATCGAGATCCGGCACGGTCCATCTGCGCCTCGTGCGGACGAACTGCGACCTGGCCTGCATGACGTGGCACGTCAAACATCGCCGCCGGCGCTGTCAAACGTTATACTGTGTTTTTAANNTGCCGATGTGGGCCCGACCGTGCCCTCGCCAGGTGAACCTGTGGCCTACGCCGAACTGCATTGCCTCACCAACTTCAGCTTCCAGCGCGGCGCCTCGCACCCGGAAGAACTGGTGGCACGCGCCCACACACTGGGTTACACGGCGCTGGCGATCACCGACGAGTGCTCGGTGGCGGGCATGGTGCGTGCCCACACCGAGGCCAAAAAGGTCGGGCTCAAGCTCTTGCCGGGTGCCGAGTTTGCGCTTGCGCAGGGCTGCAAGTTGGTGGCGCTGGCGCATACGCTCAACGGCTGGGGCAATTTGTGTGAGTTCATCACTCAAGCGCGCCGCGCCGCTCCCAAGGGCCAGTACCACGTGGCTTGGCCAAGCGGCGGTTTCGAGTTGCTGCAGGACTGCGAGGTGTTGCTG
>CXWL01007343.1_pt1 | contig 10075 bp, 4 predicted proteins | sample 590931 | NCBI WGS metagenome assembly CXWL01 (sample SAMEA3498368, study PRJEB10139) | groundwater metagenome | biome: water well; material: biofilm material | place: Germany | collected 2015-04-27
GGGTACCGGGCAACCGGTATTCCTACCGCGACCAGTGGCAAAAAAACTTGGTGTTCCCCTGATAGGAGACATTCACCGCTAATAAAAAGGTGTTTTGCGAAAAAATGAGCTGTACGAAAAACAGCTCATATTAGCAAAAATATTCAAAACTCATTTTCTATCAAACTGTTTTATAAAGAAAATATAGTTACGTGGTTTAGGGGCACAATTTCTAAATAGATATTTTGGTGGGCTATTTGCGTAGCCCACCCTTTCATTACATTTTAACTGCTCACAGCTTTATCTCCTTGATTTTCACTTGCCATTCTTGGCCGTCGCCTTGCCGCTATCATTACCGATGGTCAACTCAACGGGTACTTGTTTTGCTGAACCCACGACTTGCGCCGGCTTCCCTTCCACCTTCAATTGATACAAGCTTGGTGTGGCGGTTGGTGCAATGACAATTTCCAAAGTTGCGCCATTAACTTTGCCTTCAAAGCTAAACTTGCCGCCAACACCCTTCTTAAATTTGCCCGCTGGTATAGTGGCGGAATAATTACCAATTCTCAGAGAAACCTTTTCGGTCACGGGGTTGATGCCATCGTTATTCAATCCCAGGGCGAACTTGGCGGAAAGCTCAAACTCTTTCCTTTCGATTTCAAGGCTGGCCAAAAAGGATTTAAATGGGATTAATGAACTAACGGACTGGACTGATAACACCGTAGAACCGCTCGTTGCCCCTCCAGGCCCGTCGCAGGACAAGGCATAGGTATAAGTGCCAGGTTGTGCCTGTGACACGGTCAAGTTGCCGCTGGTTTGTTGTGAACCGCTCCAAGCACCACTAGCGGTACAGTTTGTAGCATTGGTCGAAGACCAGGTAAGTGTCGAATTAGCACTGGGTGCGACAGTGCTTGGATTGACCGAAATCGTAACAGTTGGCAACGGTGCGACAGTTAAGGTAGCAGAATTGCTTGCCGTCCCTCCAGTCCCGTCGCATGTCAGTGTGTAGGTGTATGTGCCAGGTTGTGCCTGTGTTACGCTCAGGTTGCCGCTGGTCGCTTGCGATCCGCTCCAAGCCCCGCTTGCTGTACATGCCGTAGCATTAGTCGAAGACCAGGAGAGTGTTGAGTTCACACCTGATGCAACGGTACTCGGGGCGACTGTGATACTCACTGTCGGCAATTCATTAACCGTCAATGTAGTGGACTTACTTGCCGATCCTCCAGGCCCGTCGCAGGTCAGTGTATAGGTGTATGTTCCTGGCTGCGCCTGTGACACGTTTTGGCTGCCGCTGGTCGCTTGTGGGCCAGTCCAGGCACCACTCGCGGTACAGGACGTAGCACCAGTCGAAGACCAGGTGAGTGCGGCACTTGCACCGGGGGCGACTGTGTTTGGGTTAACCGCAATCGTAACAGTCGGTAACGGTTCAACGGCCACGGCCATCGTGTTAAAGCCGATTGTCGCAGTCGCTGGTATCAACAGGTTGGTACCGGCGAAACTCGCGGTAAGGGTCCCACCACCTAAAACAAACGGAGTCAGTGAACAACTGGCGATTCCGTTTGCGTCGGTAGTGGCAGTACAAGAGCCGCCGTCAAGCGTAAAGTTAACGACTTGATTGGCCACGGGTGCAGCGGGTGTTGCTGACACGTCGGTCAGTGATGCCGAAACGTTAAGCGGTTGGTTTTGTGTACCGCCTGTTGGGCTAGGGTTCAACGACAAGAACGTCACATGTTCGCCAGCAGCCCAAGTCACGTCCACTGGATTCGATTGCAATGTTGCCCCGTTGACGGTGGCTGTCGCCGTGATGGTATCTTTGCCAGCAAAGACGGCGGTATAGGTAAGCGCAGCCTTGCCGTTGGCATCAGCACGCACCAACTTGATTTGCGGGTTGGCCCCGGTCACGGTGAAGAACACCGCCGTCCCTTCAGGCGCAGACACTTTTTGCAGAGTGGCATTGAAGGTTTCTGGATTGCCCTGGACTGCACTAGGTGAGTTCGCCGCCAATGCCAGGCTCAGCGATGGGCTTGCGCCACTAGCCAAGAAATTGCAACCGCCGGTGGGGTCAGTGAGCTTATACACCGTATCGGTAATCGGGTACAAACAGCCGTCCGGGCCGATCGTGCCGCCGCCAATATTCTGGGCGAGCAGGGTATGGGTTTGTGTAGTGAGATCCAGCAGTTCAAGACCCAAACTGGTCGTAATGAGCAACGATTTTGCTGCACCATTGGCATCGGACTCGGCAACGCTTACCCAGAAGAACGAGTTCACCCCTGGCAGGGTTGTGACCGTCGCCGGACTTGGCGCATTGGTTCCGCTGACCACTGAAATGGTGGGTGCAGTACCAGTACCGAAGTAACCGGTATCCACGTACATCGTGCCATTAGGTGCGAAACTTATCTGCCCATTCTGGGACGTTGGCAGCGTGGCATAAACTTCCAGTGTTGGGGTGGCTGAACCGGGATTGCGAACCCGGTGTACGGTCGGGTCGGAAAAGCTACCCGAGCAGCCGTTATCGAAGAACAGGTCGCCGCTCAGTGGATCAATCGCCAAGCTGAACGGACAGGAGACGTTGGAGACGACATTACGGATGAGTACGCCAGTAACAGGATCGAGCTCAAGGATTGCGCCTGTGAAGCCATTCCCTGTCGTTGCCGCCCGCGCGGCATACAGCTTCCCATCCTTGCCAAACACGGGCGAGATGAGGGTGGGGCCTTGGGTCGAAAGCCGATTGGCACTCGACACGGCACCGCCCGTCGCGCCGAGCTTGAAGAGGTCGCCATTCAGGATGTTGGCGATGAACACCGAATCGTTTAGGAACGCGGGTGTCGAGATGCCTGTACAGTTGCCGAAGGTAATACTGCCGAAGCTCAAAGGCCCTGCCACTATCCCGGTGACGAACGGCGTGACGGTGTAGCCGTTTTGGCCTACGGGCAGCGGCGTATTCTGCCCACAGGCCGAGCCGCTGCCGCCGCTGAAGGTCACTTGCGGGTTGCCCGGTATGGGCAGGTTGCCGTCAGTGACATCGATGGCGGAATAAGTGACCGTTTCGTTGACCAAATTAGTGGCAGTGAACGTGATCTGGCCGTTGGCATCGGTGATGCTGGGGTTAGGGCCGGTAATGATGGAATGACCTGTCCCCTGGGAGAGTGTGATCTGCTTGCCGGGAGTTGGGCGGTTTAAGCTGTCTTTGAGCGTCGCCGTGATACTAGTAGTGCTGGTGCCGTCAGCGGATACCGTGGTTGGAAAGGCGTTGATGCCGGCACTAGTGGCAGGTGGAGTGAGGAAAGTCATGCTTGGTTTTTGATCCAGAACGATGTTATCGGTAACATCGCTCGCAGTGAAAGTCAGAGCCTCCGCTGTTAGATTCTTAACATTAAATACAACTACACCAGTATTGAAATCTGAGACCCCATCAGCTGGTTCGATAATAGCGTTGGTCGAATTGGTAGAAATCTTGACTGTTTTCCCGCTTACTACATTGCCGTTGGCATCTGCTAGACGAACAACGACAAATGCTTCGGTAACACCGTCAGCGGGTACGATCACAGGTACGTTCAAGTTGGTAGGAAACACCAGATTACCAGGCAAGACACCTAATGCTTGTGATACCGATGAACTAACCGCTCCCGCAAGCTGAGATGTTAACCGTTGATGCAAGCGTGGTAGGTTTGGGGAACCAAGTCCTACGTGCGTAAAGTCTGAACCCATCGACGTGGCATTATGAAACGCATCGGTATTCGCCAACGGGTAAAACAATGGATTTAATGTTCCAAGCCTATTCCCTTGGGCTTGATTAAGTAATGCGGTCATAGCCGCCCAAATTGGCGCCGAGCTACTTGTGCCGCCATAGGACAGACCTGTCGGGCATCCCCCTAAGTTTTTAGCGCATATCTGAACACCTTTCGCCGGATCGGCATTTACCGATACATCTGGAATGGATCGCATCGCCGATGGATTTAATCCGTCCTGATAAGTTGGTCGACCGAAGAATTTACTTATGCCAAAGCCACCTTGACCTGAGGGGGGGATATCCTTGCTGCCGTCCCACCATACTTCACTGCCATAGGTATAACCGATGTCCACAGTAAGTGAGGTTCCACCAACAGCGGTCGCGTGGGGAGAGTCGGCAGGAACTGTAATGGTATTCTGGCTACCATCAAGGCAGGTACTACCGCTGTCGCCGGCACCGTTAAAAACGCTGATACCAGCGGCGGCGGCACTTTGGAGGACGGAATCGATACCTTGAACATCCGCAAGCGTAACCTGGTCTTCACAAGAGGCCCAACTATTACTGATGATATCGACCCCATCGTTGATCATGGCATTGAATAACGCCGAATAACTAGCAGCTGTGCCATCGAGAGGCGCGTCATAAACAACAATTTTGGAACCTGGGGCAATGGCTATAACATTGTCAATATCGAGCAGTACTTCGCTTTGATTAGCGCCAGGGGTTGGAGAGAAACCGCCATTTACATGAACTTGACTTAGGTTATTGATCACATTGGCAGGCAGCCCAATTAACTCAATATAATCCTTTATATCGTCTACATAAAAGCTATCAAACTCCAACAAACCGATGGTCTGTCCAGTGCCGTCAACACCTTGCCAAGCTGGCGGTGGTGGATCAAGATTACCGAGGCGTCCTTGAGCATCCGGTGTTATTGCAGCGGAACGGCATTTGTTGACGATCTTGTAGTAATTTTCAGAATAGTACTGATAGTTCCAAAAAGCTATCGCACCCGCAACTCGCAAAGAGCAGATAACAGTAATAATGTCGCGTGCCACTGCTTCAGCAGTAGGTTGCGGTTTTGCCAAATTTGTAAGGCCCATCACCGTTTCCACACGTTTAGCCAAGTTCTCTGGTAACGCTGGATCGCTATCGTTAGCATAGAAGTTCTTATGGTCGATAGCATAATTGCCGATATAGATATTAAACGCTTGGTCAGTCTCAATTCGAGTACCCCGAACGGTCAGCGTCATCCGATTTGCTGAACCCTCAACCAGTTCAAATCCATGTTTGCGCAGGTAACCGAGCACCTCATCATAGGCTTTACGCGACGGACCGAATTTCGAAGCAATTTTCTTCTGGCTGAGAAACTTCCGGTAAATCTTGGACTTCGGGTCGTAGACATCGTGCAGATAGCGGTCAAACCCGGCTTGATCGTCACGCTTTAGCACCAGGGTCAGGGTCATCGGTTCTTTGCTTTTGTCCGCCGATGCGCCCATATCGACACGCTTTGCCTGGGCGAGCGCGGGCAACACATGCCCCGGCAAGCGCACCATATCGGTTAGGCCTTTTGATGCCGGATGGCTCGCAGCAGTGGCTCCTAAAGGTGCAGCCAGGAGAATGGACAGTATGACGATCAGGTAACGGAACATGGTGTGACCCCTCATTTATTATGGAATGTTAATTTCTCCAAACTATTCAACGCCTTTGTCATTCCGAGCAGGGCGAGGAATCTTGGCATGAATAAAGGCTTAAGATTTCTCACTATCGTTCGAAATGACAGCACAATCAAATGCCAGCGAAATCAAGCGTCTTGCAAGTAAGGCTGAATAGTTACATTTTCCTTTCTGTCTGGCTACGCTGTGGACAGCAATAACAAGCTGTTGGTTAGTTTAAACACTGTATTCACAAAACTGCAATCCCCCCAAATGGGGGGGTTGCAGTTTCCCAAAAATTAGTGCAGCATTGGCGTTCCTATCGAAATTACTTCGCGAACACACTGATTGCCATGAAGATTTTGCTGCTCGACGACCATGCATTGTTTCGTGCCGGATTGCGCTTGCTGCTTGGCACCTTGAACCGTAACGCGTCAGTGCTGGAAGCGGGGACGATCAATGAAGCCATCGCACTTGCCGACCAGCATCCCGACCTGGAGCTGTGCCTGCTTGACCTGAATTTACGCAATGAAAACGGGTTGATGGCGTTAGGCAGGATCAAGGCGGCTGCGCCGGATGTCGCCGTTGTCATCGTTTCTTCCAGTGATGACGAGGCGCTGGTGCGTACTTGCCTGGATGCGGGGGCGATGAGCTTCATTGCCAAAAGCTCTGCCCCTGAAGTGTTGTCAGAGGCACTTGGGCATGTGTTGGCGGGCGCGGTGTACCTGCCGCCCCGAATATTGGAAAACGAAGATAACTCGGGCAAACTGGCCGTCGCATTGTCTTCCCGGCAACGTGATGTCTTGCGCGGGCTTTGCCGTGGCCTGTCGACGAAAACGATTGCGCGTGACTTGTCGTTGTCGGATCACACCGTCAAGGAATACATCGCTGCACTATTCCAACTCCTTGGCGTGCATAACCGAACGGAAGCCGTCATCAAGGCCAGCCAGATGCATCTGTTACTGGATACCCGCTAACGGGTATCGCCATGACCAGCCAAACCGTTGACGATAACTATGCACAACTCCAGGAATCCGAACGGGTTATAGTCGAACGCGAAGTCTTAAGCGAACTGATCCGGCTGCACTTGCAGGTGCTTAAACGCATGCCGCTAGTGCAGCTATTGCTTGTGTCTGCCCTAGCCCTGCTTTTATTTAAGGCAATGACTCCTGCAGTATTGTTCGGCTGGGCTGCGCTGACCGTTGGGGCTGAATGTATCCGTGCCACTTATGCCTGGTTGGTAATCAAACGCGGGGATATTGACCTTCGTCCGAAGGCAGTCCATTCCCGGCTAATCGCCCTGGCCGCCACGTCAGGAGCCACCATCGGTTTAAGCGCCGTGTTGTTCATGCCTTCTATCCCCTTGCCTGACCAGGCAATGCTTGGTATTACCTTGTTCACCATGCCGACGGCGGGCATTTCGGTGGCCGTATCGTCCAGGCCCATGTTGGCCGCGTACGCATTTTTTATTTTGGCACCAGCCTCTTCAACCTGGGTAATGCTTTATCCGCACCAAACTGTTACGGTGGCCGGAATGACCGCCGTATACTGGTTATTTCTTGTCAGTGTGGCCAACGACGGGGAGCGCTTGCTGCGCCGGTCTGTGACGATTCGCCGTGAGCGCGACCGTGCCGTACAGGACCTGGAAAGGCTCAATGCCCAAGAGCGCGTGGCGACGACCAAGGCCGAACACTTATCGCAGACACGTTCCCGCGTCCTGGCCTCCGCCAGCCACGACCTGCGCCAACCCCTGCACGCATTGTCCGTCTATAGTGCTGTCCTTGCCTCCAAACCGACACCTGAGACTTTACCGGAAGTTGCACACAACATTGACCGCCTAGTCCGGTCTTTGGGTAGCCTGTTGCACGGATTGCTCGATCTTTCGCGGTTATCGTCGGATTACTATGTGCCGGAACGGCAGCGCATATCCCTGGACAGGCTCGTCGAAAGCATTTGTCAAGAATACCAATCGGATGCCGAAAACAAATCCTTGGGCATGGTACTAGAGCTCGAACAGGTGCGCCTGTTCGATGACCCGGTCGCCATTGCCAGGATAACCCGCAACTTGGTCGACAATGCATTCAAGTACACGGAGCGGGGAGAAGTACGAATTCGTCTATTCATGGCTGACAACACAGCAACCCTGACCGTTGAGGATACCGGTAAAGGCATTCCGAGTGATGAGCAAAGCCGAATTTTTGAGGAGTTCTACCAATTGGACAGTCCCGAATGCGACCCTTATAACAAGGGCATCGGACTTGGACTTGCCATCGTGCAACGCCTTTGCGACTTGATCGGCGCACAACTGTCACTCGACTCCGAACCCGGCGTGGGTTCACGGTTCAGCGTCACGTTCAACACCGTTGTGGGTAGTTCTTCACGGCATAATATATCCGAATCGACTGATTCAATACGTTTGCAAGGGAAACGTTTTTACGTCGTCGATAACGAAATTGATATCCTGGATGGCATGCGCTGGCTATTGAAGGCTTGGGATGTCGATGTTGAAACGGCTAACTCATCGAAAACCACCGAAGCCCTTTTTAACCAATACGGCAACCCCCATCTGCTGATTGTCGATTTACGGCTTCGGGGCGAAGAACACGGTGCTGAATTGGCAAGCCGCTTACGACGAACCTATGGCAGTTTCCCGGTGTTGGTCGTGACAGGCGAAACGGCCTCGGAATCCCTCAATAAAGTCGCCCATGCGGGTTACCCCCTGCTAAAAAAACCGATCACCCCCGAAACCCTTTACGAGGCGGCCTGCAGGGCGATTGATCCAGATGGGGAGTAAAATGCCAATAAGCAAGCCAGCATGGATGTTCCTTGTCGATAGATAAGGTTTTCGCCAGCAATAGCCGAAATTTAGGCGATTATCCCTTAAAAAACAGGGACAATGTTTGCAAAATTCCATACCCAAGACAGGGTAGAATTGTAATGTGTCCAAGATGGATTAGACTTAGACCGTTAAAATCGTCTTGACCAGGCAAGTTGGAAGGCGAATTGGTACATTTCGAGTTCGATAGTCTGTCCCGGACTCAATGGATTCGGGCCTTTGATAGAATTGCTCGGCGAATACATGAAGGCAAAACTCAGTTCATCGTCTATTCCCAATGCACGGCTAAATCCTGTCGTCAAATGAAATTGCTGCACACCAGGGACAAGGATATTTAATAGCACCTCCGAGCTTGGGATAGGTTGTTCACCATAACTGATGCCAGCACGCCAAGTCCAGAATTGGCTCTGCCGCCATTGTGCGCCCAACTTGAAGACAGTCATGTCCTTTAAGCCTAGACCTACGCCTTCCTTGCTACCTAGCTGTGTTACAAGAATATTGGGCAGCAACGGGTTGTTTAAGGATTTTATTTGGCTGTAACGTATGTGCTCTACGTCAAAAGCGGTGGTGAACTGGTCATTTATGTCCCAGGACAGCCCGAAGTTAAAGCTTTCCGGAATATCAAAACTCCCTTTCTCGGCCAACAAGCCCGAATATTCACTGAACCGAGACATAAAGACACGGCTCTTGTAAGAAGCACCAAACCGTAAGCCCGGTATCGGTTCGGCAAGGGCGCCGACCCTAACCCCGCCACCATAAGAATACCCGTAGCCTTGGTTTGATAGATGGTTTGGGTCGCCGGAAAAAGGCGCGAAAGCGTTTAAACCCCGAACCTTAAGCCGCTGGATTGCAAAAATTGGCGCAATCCCTAGCGAGAACTTGCCATCACTGAAACTATGAGCATAACTGGGCACGAGAAAAGCCTGTGCCAGGTCGACACCAGCCGTACCTGCACAAAAGGTTCCGCCGCCCCCAGGCCCGCATAACGGGTTGGGTTTGGCTGCATATTTGGTATTAACACCACCGTTGCCGTAAAACGCTATGCCGACAGACTGTTGTGCGTCGATCTTGTGGCCCCAACCGAATGCAGGGATGGGAAACCATTCGTTGTCGCTCTCGACAGTCCCGGAAGCCAATGGGAAGGCACCGGGCGCAATCGTAGGTGCCCCCTCAACGGTATATTGCCGATGCGGACTGAAAAGCTCCAGTTCCACATCCAGGCGATCACCCACATAAGCCGTGCCTGCTGGATTGGCTGCAACCGCCAGTGCGTCCTGCGGTAGCGCCGTTGCCGCCCCTGCCATCGCCTTGCTGCGGATACCGTAACCATGCGCAAAGTAGCCATTTTCCGCATCCGAAGTTGTAGGCATCACAGCAAGGACAGCGGCAATATAGACAATCAGAAAGTATTTGTCCCCTAAAATCATTTTGACCACCATTTATCAAACCATCGGTTGACCACCTTTAGCCAAGGCAATTATCTAGGTTGCTGAATTATTGGACGTTAAAGGATGTTGCCGTTTAAATTATAGTTTACCATTTACCACATTCAGCACCTACTTTACCAGCCATAGATAACAATAATTTTAGAAAAACTATGTTGAAAACACCCTTGGTCGTAAAGCGTGGTGGCGAATGCTGTAGGTATTCAAAACAGATTGGTGCCTGTTCGGTAAACGACATTGGACATTACATGCAAACAGGCCGAAATATTTTCATTGTTGTTTCAAAATTAAATAGGGTGCATCAAAATGAACGTCAGCTTCTTGAAGTTTCCAAAACTATATCTTTGCACTCTCCAACGCCCGCAATTGGCCGCTATGCATAGAAGCTAACTATGTATAGTGGTGTTTTATTTTGCTCCGAAACCCACGC
>CXWL01013291.1_pt1 | contig 10074 bp, 12 predicted proteins | sample 590931 | NCBI WGS metagenome assembly CXWL01 (sample SAMEA3498368, study PRJEB10139) | groundwater metagenome | biome: water well; material: biofilm material | place: Germany | collected 2015-04-27
GCCCTGGATCTAACTATAAGGCAGGCCCCTAATTCGGCGGCCGGCCGATGTGGTGTGGGGGCCTTTGCCCGCCGTTACCTGCGATGGGCTGGGACTGATCCAAAATGGCGTGGGGCAATGCAGATGCCGGCCCCATCGCGATAATTCGGTCAGGTTGGGCCCGCAGAGCAGCGCGTGTAAGTGCGCGACGTCCTCAGCGACGCGATTGCGGGTGTCTTCGAACTTTCTGCAGCGTTGTTCGAGCGTCACAGCCTGATCTCGGTTCAGAGCCTCAATCGTTTCAAGCTGCGAAGGATCATCGCGCCATAATGGGTGTGGATCCCGGCGAAGGACCACCGCTCCGCCAATAAGCAACACAAGTTCAGCGAGTTCATTTCGGGGCTTTGCACTCACTTTGAGCCCAGCCACATCCACCGTCGAAGTGACGCTCTGGCGCGTGGCGACACGCCTTCCTTGGCCGTCGCGCGCACCCGTCTCGACTTCAACGGTCAGCCGTCCCTGCGCGTCCAGCGCTCGCGACAACTCTTGAGACGCCCGTTTCGTTATGGTCGCCACGAGATCATCGCGGGAGGCAAGCAAAGTGTCGAACTCCCTGATCGACCACCGCGCGCATATCACCTGCTCGGGGAGCGTGGAGATAGTCTCCTGCAAATAGCAACGCGCAGTTTCTTCGGCGGCCTTTTCCCTAAACTCGCGGATTTCATCCGCGTAACTGTCGCCATCGTAAAAATCGTGACCGCATTCGTGTCCGATCGCGCGCACGCGCTTATCACCTGCGGACCAACAGAGCCTTCCCTCATAGTATTTGGGACTGTGAGGCGAGCAAATTGGACATGGGGTTTTCGGCACCCGCTTGCGAAGGATCTCCGGAGTGGCGAAATCCGTGAGCGGCTTGGGAGGATCGTCCGGCGCGGGCTTGGTCCAGCACAACCCTGGAAAGCCCAGTGGCGTCCCATACTTGACGATGTAGGCGCGAAATCGCGCGCAAAATGCTTCGTCTGGTCGTTGGTTGAACCTTCGGCCAATGGGCAGAGACGAGAACCTCTCCTCGTGCTTTCGTGCGACCAAACCTTCGCCTCCAATACTGCCGACCGAAGCCTTCCCCACTTCCGAAACGAATCATCTTAGCGTGGGCAACCGTCGCAGGCGAGCGCGACGAATCGCTTTCACGCATTGTTTCGGTGGCGAGAACATCCGGCGCCGCTGGGACTGAATCAGAGCGTTTAGAAACCATTCACCGAAGCACCGTTCACTCGCAGCCGTGCTGCACCGCGTTGAGAGAACCGCGCTTCATTATGACGTCGGCGTCGGGTCGTCGCCCGCGCACGCGCCTGCGCAAAAATTGCTGACAATCATGCGCGCGGTCGCTGAGATGTCGGCCAAGGGGGAGGCAATCTGGCGCCGTAATAGGGGCAAGTCCGTCATCCGCATCGCACGCGTTCGGATTCACAATGACGGATCACGGGCCGCGCTGCTGTTCCAACATAGCGATCGGGATGCAGCGGATCCCTCGTTTTCGAAACTGATGACTGGCGAAACGCGCACCGAGCAAAAGGGCTTGGGCGAAGGCGTGGCGGTGTCGGCGCATATGGTCATTGACCTTACACCCTCTCCCGCCAATCCCGGCGCCTATCATGCTGTGCTGGAACATGTGCATGGGCTGACCAAGTCTTATGTCGAACAAGCAGTTCAGTCCGTTGTCCGCAAGGCAGGCATGTACCGGTTCGCAGACATCAACGGGCTGGCTGGCGAAGCCTACCCGGTCATTTCTTTCGCTGCACGGCTGCGAGAAAGCTTGTTCGCCGATGTCGCGAGAGGCCAGCTCAGTCAAATCGTCTTCATCCGCCGAGAAAATCTAAGCGACGGATTCGACGCGGAGCCCTCGGTTCGTCCCAAAGAAGAGACGTATCGACTTCAAGCCGTTGCTGAGCGCAGCGGCAAAGGCGTCGTTGATCTCATCCATCGCCTCGTCAAGTCTGGACGTGAGCAAGGCTACACCAACGCTCGGTTTGTCTACACCGACGAAAATGGCAAGTCGAAACAGCCCATGTTCGACATCCGCATGTCGGACAGCTTCGATGCGTTCGTCGCCAAGGCTTCACCGTTTGAAGTCGAGCACGATCTCGCGCAGTGCGAGGCGGAAATTCGGGCAGACGTATCGCGAAGACTCGACGCGCTACTACAGCGGCACGTTGCTGGGCTAGCGGCGTGAACCGCCTCCTCACGCCATTGGCATATCTCAACGTCCGCCATCCCGTGAAGATCTGGTACACGCTCATCTATCCGCTCATGTTCGCCGTCCCGCTGTCGGCCCTCCTGATCTTCGCGCCATTGGACTACAACGTCGTCGGCGAGCGCGGTCTCATTGAGACCTTCAACGCTCTGCTGGCGCTTCTGATAGGCTTTTTTATCGCCGCCCTAGCGGCTGTCGCGAGCTTCGATCGACCGGGCATGGACGCCGCGATGCTCGGCGACGGCGCCACGCTGACGCTACCCGATCGATCTGAACCACTCATCCTTACTCGCCGGATGTATTTGTGCCTACTGTTTGGCTATCTGACGCTCGCCACGCTTGCGGCCTATGTCGTTTTCGCTGTTGCCAATGTTGTATTGGTCTCTGCGTCGCCAACGGCGCTCGGACTCTCAGCGGCAGGTTACGCGGCCGCGCGCGGGCTCTTCATTTTCATCTATTTCTTTGCGATCGGGCACATCCTCAGCCACTCACTGCTCGGCGTGTACTATCTCGCGTGGCGCACTGTAATCTTCGAGCGAAAGGTTCTTGACGACACATCGGCATGACCATGGCAGCCGTGCATTGCACATCAAACCGCAACGCACGCTAGATGATCTCGCGGAAGACAGCCTCACCAGGGTTTTGCAGCGCCGATAAGATATTTTCAGCAACCTTATCCATCAACTTCTGTCCCCAAAATGGATCAGAGACATCGTAGTAGATCACCCGAATGTGCTGGAGATCAAAAGGTACGTCAGCTTCGGTTGACGAAACCAGGACGACCGGCTTTCTCAATGCATGAGCAACACCAAGCTCGTAGAACACGTTTGGGTTTCGCGTCGTAAGCTCGGCGACCAAAACTTTCGCTGAAACAATTCCCTCGAAGACCTGATCAATGATCTTTCCGGTTCCGAAGATATCCGCGTCGGCGCGAACGGGCTTAAGGTTCACTCTTTCAATCGCAGGCTTGTAGATTTTTTCGTAGTAGTCGCCGAGAGGCGGTGAGAATGGCTGCATCACGAAGCATGTGTCTGTTGCTGAGATCGAAACGCCTCGACCCAGTTTCTTTATCCGCTCCGAAGAAACATCTGAAGTGGAAGCTTGTCCGCCAGCGGTGATGTCGATCACCCGGAGTTTGTCTCCGTGCTTCTCAAGCAATTGCGCCGTGTCGAGGGACTCTACAAAGATTTGTCTAAATTCAGGGAAGGCTTCGCTGGGGATGTCGAACGTCTCAGCGAGCGTATTTTGCATGAAGCGATCTTCGGGAAGATTCTCCCCGCGATAGTGCTGATAAACCTCAGAGATCGTGGGCGCGTTTAAGATCGCTTCTTGATAACCCTGTATTTCGTCGCCTGGTGTTTGCGGCCGAAGAATCTTTTTCGCCAACGCAGACGGTTGTATTTTTCCCTGCGTTGGGCGCTCCAACAATCCATACTTGCTGGCCGAGCTGATCTCGACGTTAAAGGGTCCACCTCGACCAACGCCCACGAAAGTGGCGGCTTCGTCTGGGGTGCACGGCTTGCCCGCGTTTTGCTCCAAGATAGCGCGAGGCACGCGGAGAACTTTCGAGAGCGCGTGCCTCGGAAATTTTAGTTTTGCTGCGTCCTTGGCGCGTTGCGCGGGCGACGCAGCCGGCTTCGCCTTCTTTGGAGATTTGCTCTTTGCCATTGTCGGCCTCGACTCAAGGTAGGCGAGCAACTCTACACTTTGCTTGCAGCGGTTGAGTCGCTTTCCCCCTACAAGCGTAAGAACGGCCCGCGTTGGGCGGGCGCGTCCGCTGTAAGCGCGCAGCGCGGGGCGCCTCTGTCGCTGGGCAAGGCGGCTCAGATTCAGTCCTCAAAGAACCCTTCATCGATTTCTTTGATCTCGAGCGTCTCGCGCACAACAACGCCCACGCCATACTGAATCATCAATGCGGCCAATCGTTCGCCATCAATCAATACGACGTGCGTTGTGGAGGAGCGCGCGTGCTCCAGTGATTGCTTGGTGAAATGAGACGCCGTTACGAAGACGCCTTTGTTGGCCCGCTTTATGTTTAGNNGCTTTATGTTTAGTGCGCCTATGAAGCTGTTGATCTCATCCGGCGGAACGCCAACGCTCTTGTAACGCTTGGCCTGGATATACACGCGATCGAGACCGAGCGGGTCTTGATTGACGACACCATCTACGCCGCCGTCGCCGGTGCGACCGAGAACATGCCCCAATTCAGCGCGACCCTGTCCGTAGCCCATTTTTATGAGAAGCTCGACGATTAGCGCTTCGAAGTCCTCAGGCTCAATTTCCCTAACGCGGTCTAGGAGATCTGATCGCAAACCGGCTTCAAGCTCCTGTCGCGCGCGCGCAATGCGCTCTTGGGGCGTTGCGGCCTCCTCTTTCGCGGTCGGCGAGGCTGGAGTTTCGGCGCCGGCCACGCCCTCTCGTCCCTGCACTTCGGATTGCCACCGTACAAACTCGGGATAGCGACGTAGATACTCGTTGTTCAGATGCGCGGGCGGGGCCGCAAGGAGTTCGCGACCGCGCTGACTAATAACCATTTGGCCGCGTCGTGGGGTGTCGACCAATCCGGCGCGCCGCATGAACAGATTCGCCCAACTGGCGCGGTTGTGAAATAGCCCCTGCCGACCACTGGGCAGACGCTCGGCGATTTCCTCTGCGGTTAGACCCATGCGGCTCGCGAGCGCGGGCAACAATTGTTTGACGCCGATAGTGTGATCTGTCGCTCCCAGCTCCTGCAGCAATGGCAACATAATCGATTGATAATCCGGCACCGGCATCAGGTTACTTTCGCTCTTCGAGACGCGCGCGCTTCGCGCTTGCGGCAGCCCACATTAGTTCGACCAATTCTTGTCCTTTGGGCGCGGTCCGCCCTGTCAAAGTTTCTGGCGCCGCCAAATTGTATGCCTTGATCACCTTCTTTTTGTCTGGATCCTTCAGGCTGCCGAACACTTTCAGGAATTCGTCCAAACCTTTACCCGCTATCACAACGGGGTCGAGAAACAGCATGTTCGTTTGCACGGCGGCGCTGCTTTCAATCCGCACTTCGACGGGTATCTTCAACACCGAGAGGAGTTCGGCGCCAAAGGCTGGATCTCTTTCGGCTTGCCGACGGATCGTGGCGAAAACGGCTTCAAGCGCGTCTACCGCAGAGCTGTGAGATGTCATTGTACAATCCCATGTCGTTTGAGGCTTTCGCCGAAGGTAACTAGGTCGCCGATCCGGTCCCCGTATTTCGCCTTTAGCGTCTTGTGAGGTCCAAGTTCAGGCGGGTTGAGCGCGCGCATGTAGTCGACGCATTCAACGAAGTCGGGGGACAATTGTCGGAATACCCCATCCGCCTCGCGCTCGATAAGACGGGTGATGATTGCATTTTGTTCAGCCCGCCCCATCGCTGCGCCGACGCGCGTTCGCACCACGTAGATGGGTGTCGCCAGGTCCAGCATGTTGCGAATGCCCATGGTTCGAAACACTTCCTGACTCTCGAAGCAGAGCGCGTTGAGAGGTGTCGGGATGAATATCGCATCGGAAAACCTGAGGCCGGCGCGCGTCAGCGCTGACAGCGCCGGGGAACAATCCAAAACGCAATAGTCGAAATTCGCGCTGATGCGCGCCAGCGCGTCACGCAACTTGTCCGTTAAGCCTACTGATGGATCAGCGTCTGCAGGACCTTCAAATCTCATCTCCGCAAACCGCATCTTCGTCGTCGAGACCGAGAGTTGGAGGTTCGCCCGTTCGGATGGCCGAAGAAAGCGGTCCTTCCATAATCCCACCGGCTCCAATGTGCCAGCGAGTGTGGACTCGCGTCCTTTTGCTGTGTCTTCCAGCCACCGGGTCATGCTGGCGTGTGCAGCATGGTTTGAAAATGGCGTTGGACCCATCAAGGCCCACGAAAGATTTGCCTGGGGGTCCAGGTCGAGCGCCAAGACGCGTCGATTGAGCACTGCCGACAACGTGTCTGCCAAAAGGATAGTGGTCGTAGTCTTACCAACCCCGCCCTTCATGTTTCCGACAGCAATGATCTTCATGGCGAAGATCCCGGTCGGAGCCAGCTCAACACTTCGTCAATGGACCGGTCTTGCTGCAATGATGCCGACAAGAATTGATCGCGGAGATCGGGGTCCGGCGTTGTGCGCTTGGGCTCCACCACCATGTCGTACGATTTCCAATCCGATGGATCCCCGTACAAGACCAAACCAACACCAAACCGCGCCGCCTGCGCTTCCACTTCTTGGTTAGGGCCTGAACTACGGGCAGCGACGAATACAACGAAGTCGGCAAANNCAGCGTCTGGTGCAGCCCGGCAAGGGTTTGAGCGCCGGGGGGCTTCACTTCGATGGTATACAAATCCAGCGACGGCGTTGGCTCAAAACGGCGGCGATGAACGTGTATGAGCGCCAAATCCGGGCGCATCCACGGACCGCCGTCGATCCAATTTAAATCGGCCGTGATGAGCGCTTTCCTATAAGACTCGTGCCACTGGCCGCGCCGCACGATCGGAAACGCAGCTTCTAGCCAATCCTGCACTTTCGGATATAGCGCCGCTTCGGTCATGTTGGGCCCCCGCCCGCTTGCTCAACCGAGAGTTAGCGCTCACCGGGCCCGTGACGTCAATACGCTCCGCAACTCGACACTAGCCCGCCTTCCCCGCAGGATCATTGATGGAGAAGTAGGCCGGCGAAAGCGTCCACGCGCTGTCGCTTGCCTCGACGAAGAAGTGTGCCAACTTTGGCCGCAGCACTTCAATCTCTGCGACACTGACTTTGTCGCCGCTCGTGTCCCACCTATTCAGCAACTCACAGAGAGAGGGGACATCCGATGCAATTGTGTGGCCCCGCGTACAGCAAAGCATCGCCAAGCTATAATGGATGCCCCGCTCTCGCGGGCCCATGTCCAGTTCGAAATACTTGGCGAAAAGAGCCTCCTGGTTGATCCAGATGGGATCGCCCATGTCGCTGCCATCCGCGTCACGCATCGTCCGCCTCCTGTTGTGAAGACGCGTCACTTCTGTGCAGCCCCATGTGGCATCTTCTCTCGTCTGAGGGCGAGGGTGAAGGTGTCCCCTACTCGGAGGGCCATCGTGCTCTCGCGCCTCAAGGGACGGCTTCGCCTCTCTTCGAGCCCTTGACCCGCGCTTGCGCGCGATGGCTGAGCGGAGCTTGTCGGGGCGCAGGGCGCCTCCGACAAATTGGTTCGCCCTGCCTCCGGGCTGGGCCGAACACAGGGCAATTGCTTTACGATTTGAGCCTGGGGCCGACGGCGGCGCCTAGCCTCCAGCTTATGAAAATAGATCCCGCTGGCCGGGCAGTGTTTCGGGTCGGGATTGTTTTTGTTTTGGGCCGGCGTTCCGCTTCGCCAGCGCCACCTTCTTGGCCAGTTTCTGGTGGCGCCGTTTCCGATCGAAGGTGCAGCGCCCTTGGAACTGCAGCAGCGCCGCTTCAAGCGCCTCCAGTTGTGACTTCTTCCAATACACCCGACGTCGGAGCACGACGGGCGCTGGAAAGTCGGCGATATCGCTGCGCGCTGCACGCCAAAGCGTCCAGCGGCTCACGCCGAGATCGTCAGCGACCGCCTTGAGCGGGAGATGATCCTTAAGCTTCATCGCGCTCGGTAAGGTCTAAGTTCGACGTCCCTCGTTACAAGCACCCTGACCGGCGCACCGGCGCGCACCCTCAGTGTTGGCCGCACGCTCAGTTCTCGGTCGACAATACGCGCGCCGGTTTGCGCCGCCTGCTGCGCCGCGGCGTCGCCAACGCTTTGCGAGAGGGTGACTTGCTCGTCTTCGTCTTCAGCTTCGTTGGCGATGACGCTAATAATGGCGGAAAAGCCGATCGCGATGCCGAGACGATCGAGATGATGATCGGTCCGATCGCGAAGACCGGCGGCGCCGGTTGGGTCGGACGCGTTCATCTCCTGCAGATTAATGGACCAGCCGTTGGGGAGAATGAGCCTGTTCCACACCAGAACCAGACGGCGGTCACCATAGGTGACGGCGTTGTCGTACGTGCCGATCAGCCGCGCGCCTTGGGGAATGAGCATGTGCTGACCGCTCACCGTGTCATAAACCGGCGCGGTCACCTGCGCGATGACGCGCCCCGGCGCGTCCGAATTGAGCGCCGTCACCAGAGCAGCGGGAATGACGTCGCCCGCCTTAATCTCATAGCGCGACCCTGGCGGCGTCAGCCGCGCGTTAAGGCGCGCGTCCTCATCAATTTCGGCCGCTGCTGCGCGGTCCTGCGTGAACAGAATCGCAGATGTGCGCGCCACCGTTTGAGGATCGGGCTCCGCGCGGCCGCTGGCGACGTGTTGGCCTCCCTCGGGCGCACCGCCAGCCCACACAGAATCCTGCGGCGGGGTCAGCGCGACCGCTTCCTCGGACGCGAACAATCCATCCTCGTAATTTGCGGGAGCGACGAGATCGTTGGCGCCATATTGGTCGCTGGCGCCGCGAATGGATTCCGGCGGCCCGCCGGCGGCCGCGACCGCGGCCTCCTCCTGCGTCGCCCTGCGATCAGGCCGCTCGGAGAGGCCGTACACTAGTGCAAACACAATCACCGTCCCCGCCAGCAACGCGCCGGCGAGCAGCACCTTGCGCGACAGACGCTTTGGCGATGGCGGCTTGGAGCGCAACGCGAGTTGCGGCGGCGTCTGCGCGCTGGCTTGCGTCGCCGTGCTCATCGGCGGCTCCCCCGGCGCGCGCGNNCGGTCACCACGAACAGCGGCGGCAGCTCCGCCGCCACGACGTCCGCCGCGAATTCTATCCAGGTCCGGCGGCCATCGTCGAACACGCGCGTCGGAATCCATGGCGGACGCCGCCCCTGCGTCGTGCGGATGCGATAATCCAGATTGATCGCGTCAATCGGCGCCGCGCCTTCGCTCCCGGATGCAGCCGGGTAGCTCCAGGCAATCTGTGCTGAATACGCCATGCCTGTCTGCGACAGGGCCTCGATCAAATAAGTCCGGCGGTCTGTTATCAACACAATGTTGGTTCGAAGTCCGACTGCGTTCGGCTTCACCAGAACAATCGTGCGCGCGTCTCCCTCGCTCTCACCTTCGGCCTGGCTGACCATCCAACGCGATGTGTCGCCCGCGGCGATGTCTGCCAGCGTTTCACCGGGCTCCAGCAAAATGGTCGAGACGTAGTTTGGATTGGCGTAAACCTCGTAGAGCGCCCCAGGCTCGTAAGCATAGACGTGACGCGCTTGGGCGAAGCCATCCCGTGTCGGGCTTTGCCGGGCATCGCGATTGGCGGCAGCGAGGATTTCGACCGGCGTCTCACTGCGCGCTCCACGTCGCGCCTGCGCCGACGCCAGATCCGCGAACGCGCAAGACGCAATGAGCGCTAAGCCGACACTAACAAAAGCGCGTCTCATCGTTCACGGCTCCAGGAAAAGTCAGAGATTAAGAGGCCAAGGGGATTGTTTGCGATTTCATCCGCATTGCGCGGCGCACGTGTGGTCACCGTGAAAACGCCCGTATAGATCTCCGGGTCAGTCGTGCCCGTCGCATTGGTGGCGCGTTCGACCCAAGAGACTTCCCAAGCATTGTTCGACCGCGCGATGATGGAGCGGATGTGCACGGTGCGGCCCACGCGGCCGAGGCTGAGGAAGGGATCGTCCTGACGCGCGATCTCGGTGAGTTGCGCGGCCGCCTGCGGGGTGAGGAAGCGATAGGCTTGCAGCCAATTCTCCCGCAACACCACACCGTCCGTTGGCAGGGATCGCACCAAGCGGATGAAATGGCCTAAGTGGAAGGCGACCTGCGCATTGCTGGGCGACCAGCGCCCATCGGCGGCGCGCACATTCATCACTTGGCCTTCCGGCGCCACTTCCACCACGTGCACAAAC
>CXWL01124122.1_pt1 | contig 10074 bp, 6 predicted proteins | sample 590931 | NCBI WGS metagenome assembly CXWL01 (sample SAMEA3498368, study PRJEB10139) | groundwater metagenome | biome: water well; material: biofilm material | place: Germany | collected 2015-04-27
GAGCAGTTCGATGTGGTCACCTGCCTGGAAATGCTCGAACACGTACCCGATCCATCGTCGGTGATTCGTGCCTGCATGCGCATGGTCAAACCCGGCGGCCAGGTATTCTTCTCGACCATCAACCGCAACCCGAAGGCCTACCTGTTCGCCATCGTCGGCGCCGAATACATCATGAAGCTGCTGCCTCGCGGCACCCACGACTTCAAGAAGTTCATCCGCCCTTCCGAACTGGGTGCCTGGAGTCGCGCGGCCGGCCTGACCGTCAAGGACATCATCGGCCTGACCTACAACCCGCTGACCAAGCACTACAANNTTCGACATGGACGGCACCCTGCTCGACACCGCGCCGGACTTCATCGCCATCTGCCAGGACATGCTCCTCGACCGCCAGATGCCAGCTATTCCGGACAAGCGCATTCGCGACGAGATCTCCGGCGGCGCCCGGGCGATGGTCGCTGCCACCTTCATGATGGATCCGGAGTCGCCCGGCTTTGAAGAGCTGCGCCTGGAGTTCCTCGAGCGCTATGTCAAAGGCTGCGCGGTGCACAGCAAGCTGTTCGACGGCATGGGCGAATTGCTGGCCGATATCGAACAGGCCAGGCTGATCTGGGGCGTGGTCACCAACAAGCCGTTGCGCTTCGCCGAACCGATCATGCAGCAACTGGGGCTCGCCGAGCGCTCGGCTCTGCTGATCTGCCCGGACCACGTAAAGAACAGCAAACCCGATCCCGAGCCGTTGATCCTGGCGTGCAAGATGCTCGACCTCGATCCGGCCAGCGTGCTGTTTGTCGGCGATGACCTGCGCGACATCGAGTCGGGGCGCGATGCCGGCACCCGTACCGCCGCTGTTACCTACGGCTACATCCACCCGGACGACAACCCGAGGAACTGGGGCGCCGATGTGGTGGTGGATCATCCGCTGGAACTGCGCAAAGTACTGGACAACGCCCTTTGCGGCTGCTGAGCAGGCTGATCACGAGATGAAGGCACGGTGCTCGCCACGAGTCCGGCGCTCATCCTCCTGTTGAATTTGTCATGAGGTTTTTATGTTTGATTATTCCGCTCGCCCGGAACTGCTCAAGGGNNTCGACGGCCTGCTGCACAACGCCTCGATCATCGGCCCACGCACGCCGATCGAGCAGTTGTCCGGTGAAAACTTCATGCGCGTCATGCAAGTCAACGTCAATGCCATGTTCATGCTGACCAGCACCTTGCTGCCGCTGCTCAAATTGTCCAGCGACGCCTCGGTGATCTTCACGTCCAGCAGTGTCGGTCGCAAGGGCCGCGCCTACTGGGGCGCCTATGGCGTGTCGAAATTCGCCACCGAAGGCCTGATGCAGACCCTCGCCGACGAAGTGGAAAATGTCGCGCCTGTTCGCGCCAATAGCATCAACCCCGGAGCGACGCGCACCAGCATGCGTGCGCAAGCGTACCCAGGGGAAAACCCGACCAACAACCCTGCGCCAGAGGACATCATGCCGGTCTACCTGTACCTCATGGGTCCGGACAGCAGCGGCATCAACGGCCAGGCATTCGACGCCCAGTAAATGCGCCGTCCGAGCCTGGCATGCCGTCAAGCCAGGCTCGGAAAAGTCACTCCAGTAGGTTCAGGCTCAAAGGAACCGATCGCCGGTCTTTCGCTCTAAGTGGCGAGAAGCAGGCAGTGTTTGAGTGATAAAAACCATGAAATCTCCTACCCAGCCCCAGGCTATCGACTTTGATAGCGCCAAATTGCAACGCCTGGGCTTTGGACAGATCCCCCCGCTGTTGCCCCGGCCCGCGAGCCTGGCCCAGTTGCGTCAGCGGATGAGCCAGCAGCTGCAAACCAGCCTTGAGCCGCAGCGCATCCTCGGCCTGTTTTTTCGTGAGCTGCAACGCCTGGTGCCAGTGGACGCACTGGTCTATCAGCACGCCGCGAGCGATCTACGCCTGGAATTCGGCCAACGCGGGCATCATTTGGTGAGTTACAGCTTGAGCCACGAGGGCCAGCACCTGGGCGACCTGGTGTTTCGGCGTAATCAACGCTTCAGCGATCACGAGCAGGCCCAGCTTGAATCCCTGTTATCGACGTTACTGTTCCCGATCCGCAACGCCTTGCTCTATCGTGCCGCGACGCAAAGGGCGCTGCGCGACCCGCTGACGGGTACCGGCAACCGCATCGCCATGGAACAGACCCTGCAACGGGAAATCGACATGTCGAGGCGTCACCGGCAACCCCTGTCATTGCTGATGCTGGATATCGATCACTTCAAGAGCGTCAATGACATCCACGGCCACGCTGCCGGAGATCATGTGTTGAGGGAGGTCGCTGCGTCGATCAAACAGCAACTGCGCAACGTCGACATGGTGTTTCGTTATGGCGGCGAGGAGTTTTTGATTTTGCTTTCCAACACCGGCCGAGAGTCGGCCGCACTGGTCGGCGAGCGCCTGCGTTATGCCGCGCAGAGCACTGACTATTGGGCCGCCAACACACGCATCGAGCTGACGGTCAGCCTGGGCTGTTCAACCTTGTTGCCAGGGGAGTCTGCGGACAGTTTGCTGCGCCGCGCCGATAATGCACTGTACGTGGCCAAGCGCGAAGGGCGCAATCGGTTGGCGATGGCGGGATAAACAGCAGCTTGCCAAACAGGCAAGCTGCTATCGACGGTCGGACGCTTAACCTTCTACCAAGGCCAATCGCTCCCGAGCCAACGGAGCCTTTTGCGCAGACTCCAACTGCATGCAACGCTCCAGGAACAGGTACATATAGTCATAGCTCATGCACACGGCCTGACGCAGCTCTGCCTGCAGTGCCCTGCTTGGGTTGAGGCCCGCCAGCGTGCAGATTATTTCCAGCGCCTCCCAGGGATGGGCATCATCGTATTGAGCGTGCATTTTCAGCCACTTCATCGCACGCTTGCGTTCGTCTTCAGGGAAGGCAGCCGCGTAGATGCCGTTGGAACAGACCACCGCCGACCACTCCCCTGTCGCCCCTTCAATTGCGTAGTTGGTCGCGGCAATAGCGACGATTAATGAATCGGAAGAACTGGTGTGCCAGCACCAATGACTCAACGCGTGCAACTCAGGGTCAACCTGCTGTGCCTGCAAGTCCTCGAGACTGACGCCANNGCCATGGGCTGCACTCCAATTCACCCAGTAATCGGCGTGGTTAAGTTCAACCCGTATATTGCGCATCAACCAGCGACGCGCCATATCCTCACCGGGATGGCGGGCGAAGCGAGTCTTGGTCAGGTTCTGCGCCATATACGAGGCAAACTGCTCGACAACCGGCCAGCCACCGATCAGGTACTGACGCATGGTTTTGCCACTGAGTTTGTTGTCACGCATCCGCTGATACAGTTCGTGCTCGACAACCCGACGCTTGCTCTCGCTGCAGGCCTGGATAAGTTGCTGAGCCCAAACCGGATAACTTGCAGCTTCCATAAGCGGGCCAGATCTGTTGAATGATTCGATCACTGTCGCACTCCTTTTGATTGTGATTGTCCGGATCGACGGAAACTTCAACGGAATGTGCCTGGCGCCTTGAATAACAAAGGCCGCGGACGAGCCGGCCGGGTTTGCAAACTGTCACACGTAAACAACTGCGGACGTTGAATAATGTAGCCCTGAGCATAATCCACGCCGATCTCCAGCAAGGCCTGCTCAATCTGGGGTGTCTCAACAAACTCGGCAATTGTGCGTTTACCCATGACATGGCCGATGTGATTGATCACCTCGACCATGGCCCGATTTATCGGGTCGTCCAGCATATCCCTGACGAAACTTCCATCGATCTTCAGAAAGTCTACAGGCAAATGTTTCAAGTATGCGAACGAGGACATTCCGGCACAAAAGTCATCTAACGAAAAGTGACAACCTAAGTCTTTGAGCTCATTGATAAATTTAATTGCGCTGGCCAAATTTGAAATCGCGCTAGTTTCTGTAATTTCAAAACAAATCATTTCAGGCGGCACAGCATAAGTTACGAATTGTTGGCGTAGAAAGATTAAGAATTCATCATCACCAATAGTATTACCTGACAGATTAATCGCACACATAGCCATAGGCCGCGGGTCTTGGCGAGTCATACATTGAGCAATGATCTTGAAAACATTCTCCACGACCCAACGATCCAGAGAAGTCATCAAACCATAACGTTCGGCCGCCGGTATAAAGCTGTCCGGCAGAATCATGCGTCCGGCTTCGTCATGCAAACGCAGCAAAATCTCGACATGCCCGCCCGCCCCTCCGACATGCCCCAGGCTGGCGATTTCCTGGGCGTATAAACAGAAGCGGTTTTCTTCCAGTGCCATGTGCAAGCGCTGCACCCAGGCCATCTCGCCAAAGCGCAAGGACAACTCGGAATCGTCGGGATGGTACAACTGGACGCGGTTGCGCCCCTTCTCCTTGGCCATGTAGCAGGCCATGTCCGCTGCGCGCAGCAGGGACTCCAACGTAGCCGGCGATTGCGTAATGTGGACCAGGCCGACGCTGACCGTGGTCACGAATGGCCGGCCTTTCCAGACAAAATGCAGGTTCTGCACAGTCTGACGCAGATTCTCGGCAATTTTCTCCGACGCCTCTGCCGTACAGTTTTCCAGGAGAATGCCGAACTCATCGCCGCCCAGCCGCGCCAGGGTATCGCCCTCGCGCAGTCCCGATTGCAACAACGCGCAGATATGTCGCAACAGTTCATCGCCTGCCGCATGCCCGCAGGTGTCGTTGACCAACTTGAATTGGTCGAGATCAAGGAACATCAACGCGTGACGGGCAGGCTGTCGACTCAACTGATGCAGCGTCTGCTCCAGGCGAAACTCGAACTCGCGACGGTTGGCCAGCCCGGTCAGGGCATCATGGGTTGCCTGCCAGGACAGGTTGGCGATGTATTGTCGCTCCTGGGTCATGTCATGCAGCACCAGCACGGTGCCGCTGACCTTGCCGGTGGTGTGGATGGGTGAGCCGACCAGCGTGACCGACACCGTACTGCCATCCAGGCGCTGGATCAGCTTGGAATGATCACTAACGCCACCGCTCAGTTGGCCGCTGAGGATATGCTCGATCAGGGTGAAGCTGTCGGCCTGGGCGTTTTCGTCCAGCAGATTGAACAATGCAGACAGTGGCAATCCAACAGCCTGTTCGGCCTTCCAATGGGTCAGCACTTCGGCCGCAGGGTTCATATAGGCAATGGCGCCATCGACGTCAGTGGTAATCACCCCATCGCCAATCGACTGAAGCGTGATCTGCGCGCGTTCTTTTTCCTGCTGCAAGGCATCGGCGAAAGCATGCCGCTGTGCCAGCAACTTGTGGGTACGCAACAAGGCCAGCACGATCAGCCCCAGTGCCGTTGCCAGGTTGACCACCAGCAGCAACCGCAGAATCAGGCGCGACCCTTCCCCAAGCGCATCACTGAAGGCTCGGGCGGCGGGGGTTACGGCCTCGTTGATCGCAAAGATTTCCTCTTTCCAGCCCTCGACTTCGGCAGCCGAAGCCTGGCCGGCAACGAACCGCTGATGCATGTCTTGAGCGACCTGGTCCAACTGGACCAGATAGGCATCGCCGACGATCCAGCGATCAATGGCCCGCTCCAGGTAGCTGAAATGACGAAAATTCAAGTACAGCCAGATCAGGCTCGGAACGTCGTCGGGGTGATTGCCCCCTTTCAGAATGGCCCGACGGGCAGCTTCCAGGTCGGGCGGTTGGCGGTCCAGGGCAACCCTTAGCTCATGCCCGCCCTGGGGAACCGCCATGGCTTTCTGATATTTGCCAAAGATCGACTCGTCACGACTGTCGGCATAGAGGTTCAGGTAATAGATCGCGTCTTTCTGACCTTTGGACCAAAGGCTTTCGCCGGCCACGTAACCACGTACCGCAGACATCATATAAAGGCTGACGCCGCCCAGAAGGGCTTGAAACAGCACAACGGCAATAAATGGCCAGACGATGCCCAGCAGGCGTGGTGTTCCGAGAGTCCTTTTTTGCTTCATGAGGTCCTTAGTGCGCGCGCTGCCATCATCGAAAGGAGACCGCTAGAGCTAGCCTAGGGTGCGTTCAGGATCCCGGCAAGTCGGATGGGCTCCCGCCCTACCTGTGTACCGCACGATGGTTTCCGGGGATCGCTGTAATCGGAGTCGATCTTCAATGCTCATCCGAGCACATGGAGCCATGCGCCTCTCTGAATAAGTGACAACCTCATGCAAACCGAATCGAACCACAGAGTAAAAACCGCACCCACCGCTGCCCAACGCCATAACAGCCAACTTCAGGATTATGAGTTGCTGTTGAACGCGTTGCGTCCCTATGAGTTTTTCCTGTCCGTAACGCCTGCGAAACTCAGCAAGATGATCGAACTGGCAAAGCTGCGGATAAAACCTTCCGAGTTTTCCGCACTGAAAAAACTCGACATTGCCGGCACGGTCAGCGTTACGCAAATGGCCATGTTTTATGGGATAGCGCCTTGGGACACGACCAATCCTGTGGCACTTCGCGCCGTCATCAAAGCCCTCGAGGAAAAACAGGCAAGTTATCGCCTGATGCTGGAAGACAGCACCAACATCGACGGCCTGATTCGCCCCCCTATCGAAAAGGACCGCCAACGCTTTGCTGCCGAACGGCTGGCGTCAGCTGATCCTGACAGTGTCGATATGGAGGAAGTCCAGAAGACAGTGATCACCAGAGAAGTCATTGACACCCTTAAAGCACTTTTGCCCGAAGGTGAAACGTCCCCATTCAGTTACCTGGCCCGCGACATACTGTTGACTGCCAACATCGAACAACTGCGCGCTACACCCAGCGTTTATCTGGAAAAAATCCTGCAAAGCCCACTTGCCCAAAGCATGGCAACTGCCGTGCTCTCGACACTGACGTGGTACGGCGGGGAGAGCGCGGAAAAAACCTCGCCTCATATCCGCAATAGAGCCTTGGCCAATGCCTTGGTGAACGGGTTCGAAGACGCCTATCGCAATCCCCAACAGATAGTCGGCTTTGACTGGCAAGCGCGGACTCATTGGGGAAAGAGTTACGCAACGCTTCGCAGGGAATTCGAAAACCACTTGCTCACCTCACGCCAGGCCGCGTCGGCGAAAGAGGCGATTATTTTGGCCCGGCTGTTCTTAAATCGATTTCCGGTCGAGTTCCGAGTGCCCGATATCCCGCCCGAAATCAGCTACCGCAACTCCGTTGTTTGGGTGAATTTTCTGAACGGCGTCAACTTGATCACCGCCAACGAACCCGAAGCGCTATGCCGGATGAGTTTTCAACAGTTGCTCGACCTTCCCATCAAGCAAGCCGAAGGTGCAACCAATGAGAAACTCAAGGAAATCAGCCTCGCAAGGTTGCTNNCTTAGAGACGTTGAGCCAGTCAGAGATTGAGCAGGCCATTCGCAAACTGGATGAACGTACCGCGGAACTTAATAACGCCATTACCGAAATCAACGAAGCCCCACCCAAGCGCCTGACGATGGCCAAAGATCTCGCCGTGAAGGTCTTCGGAAAAACCTTTGTGGAGGGAAACACCAGACTGGCCAGGAAAAGACCTGACTATATTCGATGGAACACCACGCCAGGAGAAGTGCATGACTTCTACTCGCTCGTCGACATCATTGCCGAGGACAAATGGGGTCATGACGAGAAGTGGTACTACACGACAACTGATCGTGCCGTCACACCCTGGTTTTTCCGTATCAACAAGGCTAGAAGAATCACCTCGCCCTACTACTTTGATAAACCAGGTATCCCGCTGACTTACGGAGACTTTCCCAACATCAAGTCAATGTTTCACCAACAATTCCAGAGCTATATGGAGCGACAGACCGCTGCTTACTCAACGCTGCTTCGCACTCTTTTGACCTCATTGCCCTTTGAAGATCGCGTGGCCATCGAATGCGGACAACTGCGCATCTACAGTTTGAGAAAGGAAACTCGCGGGATTGAAGCCCAGAATGAAACGGCTGAAGACGTTCTGCCACTGCGCAGCCGCAACGGATTAATTTTTCTGACCAGCCAGGCCGGACTGACACGCACCTACGAACTGATCCCCCGCGCAGGCCTTATACGCCGTATCAACAATCTTGAGTCGTCCTTGTTCGGTGGCCTGAAAACAATCGAACACTGGCGCTTGAAGGGGGGAAGAGTTTCAGTTTCGGTGTTGCGCAACCGGCAACTTCCGTTCGACTGGAATGCTCATTCGACCGGTAGCACCCCCGAGGCGGGAGCAACCTGCGAGGCGATCATCGAGCAACTCGGCGACGCATTTCCGGCGGCATCCGACCATCAGCAAACGCCCCTGACCTTTGACTCGGCACGCTGCCAGGCGATCAGCCTGCGCATCACTGGCTCCCTGCATTACGACGACCCTCGGCAACTGCGCGTATTCTGCAACGGCAAGACCCTGTTCGAACGCAAGGATGAGGCTTACAACAAAATCCTCGATGTTTACAAAAGGCTAGTGCCATTCTGGGGAAGCATTGAAGACCTGATGTCTGGCAACAGGATCCGCCAGATCAATGGTGCCTTCGGCCTGTTCATCGATTTCATCCCCTTCGTTACGCCGATCGGAAAATTCGTTTCGGGCTCGGTGAAACTACTCAGCAACGCCAATCGACTGACATTGAGCGCCAGACTGCCGGCATTCAAATCCTTGACCACGGAACTCCTGGCACAAAGCATACAAGCGCTGAATCCGGTGGACGGCATCGTCTTGCTGCTCCGCGCACTGGCGGCAAAAGGGCTGAAAATCGCCCGGGTCGGCCTTTTCCAAATCAAGGAACTGGGGGGAAGAGCCGGGCGCTACGAATTCGTCAGCAGGCTGCCGCAGATCGACAATCCCGGAAGCTGGAAACCGCTCAACACCACTGATCAACTGGCCACCGTCAGAGGTATTGAAGATGTTCAGGTACGCAACGTCGACAGGCTTTTCCCGCGATTTCATATGGTCGACCCGCTGACAGACCTGCCGTTCGGGCCACGACTGTCACCACGACATATTGGGATGTCCCTCGGGCGCTCGCGCTTCAATACAGTGAAAACAGACGAGGAGCATGTTTTCGTCCAGATGCCAGAGCAGGCGCGCATTCAGCACATTCCAGAAATCGATGGACGCACTACAGTACTCATCGATGAAGTCCCCTATCGACTGGATACCGGGACGTTACGACGCGTCGACCTGATCGATGACAGCCCAGCCATGCAGCGACTGCCCTGTCGCCCCCGGCGCGCTCCGGGCAGCACTGATTGTCGTGTCAGCTATGTCAGGGACGGGCTCGCCCCGACCCCGGAGGTCGGGACCATCGACCGCACCAAGGGCTACGCACCATGGTTTGGCGACCGGATTTCCGCAGCCGGTTCCGTCCCTCGCCGTGAGGGTGAATTTCTGGCCGTGGATGCCCAGCTCTATCAGATACTGGATGACCGACCGGTACGCTACACCGGCGATCTGACCCGACTTGGGCTCAAGCGCGGCCCTTTGCTGCCTAGACCGCAGATACAAGCGACGTGGCAGTTTCGCAAAGGTATCTATGCCCGCGTGAGTGTCAAAGGTACGTATCAAGGTGTCGACGATACGCACCAGGTGGGGGCCATTGTGGTGCCTGCCATCGATGACACGGCCAACTACGCATTCTTCCGGGTGAACACCCGCGAGTATTACCTGGCGACCGTCCCCAAGACCCGGACATCGCCCAATGAGCTGACCTTCACGCGCCTGACCCCTGATGACCTGGTAGAAGGCTCGCTCGGTGCTGAATTATTGAAGGTGTATACCGGCTCGCTGCATGCCAACAACATGGTGCGTTTCCACGGCGCCGATGCTGTCGAACGAGCCATGAAGGCCATGGAAGACATCGCCATCCCCCTTGGCACCACGGCTAACCCTTCTGCCAATATGAGATTCATCAAAGTCGACACCAGCCCCGGTGAGGCGCTGATGTTCGATCACTCGACGCGCATGATTGTGGCTCGCTTGCCAAAAGGTGCCGCCAACTGGACACGCAGCAAGGAGGCTCCGCAGCGATTTCGGGAGCGAACGGCGGAGATTTTCGACAGACTTTTTCTGTCGGAAACCATTACACACAGAGGTGCCGACGCCGCGCTGCGTATCGA
>CXWL01030869.1_pt1 | contig 10073 bp, 9 predicted proteins | sample 590931 | NCBI WGS metagenome assembly CXWL01 (sample SAMEA3498368, study PRJEB10139) | groundwater metagenome | biome: water well; material: biofilm material | place: Germany | collected 2015-04-27
CGACGAAGTAGTCGCGGATCACACGCTTCAGCGGCGTGAGCGAGAGAACGTGCGTTGCGTGCGTTTCGCCGGTCTCGTGCGCGATGTGGAAGACGAGGCGGTTTTCTTGCACGCCGAGCTTCAGCACGAACGGACCACCGGCCGCACCTTCAGGGGCGAAATGGTTCTGCTCCAACAGATCGAAGATCGCGATGCGGCGCTCGTGTTCGACGTCGGGCCCGCGCGGGGCGATCGAAGCCTCGTCCAGCTGCACGTCGACGAGGCGGGTCGGTGGCTTATCGTCGGTCATCGGTTCAGACGGATGCGGATCGAGCGCGCGTGCGCGGAAAGGCCTTCGGCGTCGGCGAGTGTGGCGGCGCTGTTGCCCAGTTGAGCGAGCGCTTCTGCCGTACACCCGATGATGGTCGTGCGCTTCATGAAGTCGAGCACGGAGAGACCGGACGAGAAGCGCGCGGCACGGGCGGTGGGGAGCACGTGGTTCGGGCCGCCGACATAGTCGCCGATCGCCTCCGGTGTGTGGGCGCCCAAGAATATCGCGCCAGCATGATGGATGCGCGCGGCCAGTGTCTCAGGATTCGCGACGCAGAGCTGAACGTGTTCGGCGGCAATACGATCCGCGAGTGCGGGCGCTTCGTCGAGCGATTTGACGAGGATAATCGCGCCGTGTTGCTGCCAACTGGCGCGTGCGATCTGCGCGCGCGGCAGTGTGGCCAGTTGCCGGTCCACTTCGGCGGCGACGGCTTTGGCAAGCGGTTCGTCGTCGGTGATCAGGATGCTTTGCGCTGCTTCGTCATGTTCGGCTTGCGCGAGCAAGTCGGCGGCGAGCCACGCCGGATGGTTCGCCTTGTCTGCGACTATGAGGACTTCCGACGGACCTGCGATCGAGTCGATTCCGACGCGGCCGAAGACTTGTCGCTTTGCCGCCGCAACGTAGGCGTTGCCGGGACCGACGATCTTGTCGACCGGGGCGATGGTCTTTGTGCCGTAGGCCAATGCCGCCACCGCTTGCGCGCCGCCGATGCGGTAGATTTCGGTGACACCGGCGAGATCCAGCGCGGCGAGCACCAACGGGTTCAGCTTGCCGTCCGGCGCGGGCGTTGCCGCAACGATGCGCTTCACACCGGCGAGCCGCGCGGGGATTGCATTCATCAACACGCTGGAGGGATAGGCCGCGAGACCACCCGGGATATAGAGGCCAGCAGCGTCGACCGCGGTCCAGCGGGCGCCGAGCGTTACACCAGCCGCGTCCGTGTAGCGGTCATCGACAGGTTTGTGGCGGACATGGAACGCTTCGATGCGAGCTGCTGCGTGCTTCAGTGCGTCGATCGTGGCGGGCGACACTGCCACCTTGGCGGTTGCCACGTCAGCGGCGCTGACGCGAAGGTTTGCCGTGGTCAGATCGAAGCGGTCGAAGTGCTTCGTGAGATCGATGAGTGCTGCGTCGCGGCGCGCTTGCACGTCGGCGATGATCGTGGCGACGGCCGCCGACACGTCGGTCGCGGCTTCGCGCTTTTCGTTAAGCAGGGTTGCGAACGCGCCTGCGAAGTCCGTTGTCGACGTGCTGAGCCTACGCATGGGCCCTAGCCCACCTCTTCGAGGCCGTGACCGGGCCTGTTCTTTGTCGCCCACGGGGCGGAGAGGTCGGTCAACCAGGCGTCCAGGCACTCAACATCAAGTTTGATCGCGCCGCCGCCCGCGAATGTGAGCGTGATGGTGCCGGAGAGATCGCTGTTCGGTTCGAAGCCAAGCGTCATGAGCGCCGCGATCGCTTCGGTTTTCGCAAGGCGAAGGCCTTGGGTCTGCACGCGCCGTACCGTGTCGAAGTGCAGCGCCGAGCGCACGCGGCGGTAGGGCGCATTCTTGTCTGCCTTCGCGCCCTTGCCCTTTTCCGCTTCCAGATCTTCCCACATGAAGCGGTTGAAAATGAGTGCGAAGCGGCGCTTGCCCTTGTCCAGCCCAAGATCCGCCATCGTCACCAACGCGTCCTGCAAATGCGCGGCGATCACGCTCAAGTCCAGCGTGTCGATGGCGCGGAGGCGGAGGGGCGATGTCATGGCGGGCGGAAGGTGCAGAAAATGGCGGCATGGCGCAAGACGTCTCTCGCCTGGGAGCGCGGGCGTCTCGCCCGCTCTTCACAGCATTTCCAACGCACTGCCTGTTCGGAGTTGAAAAGAGCGGGCGGGATGCCCGCTCTCCCAGACTTAACCCTTAACGCGTTTGATGTCCGCGCCCAGCGCCGACAGCTTTTCTTCGATGCGTTCGAAGCCGCGGTCGAGGTGGTAGACGCGATTGACCACCGTTTCGCCTTCGGCGGCGAGGCCTGCGATGATCAAGCTGACCGAAGCACGCAGGTCGGTCGCCATGACTTCCGCGCCGCGCAGGCGTGGGACGCCGCGCACGATCGCCGTTTGATGTTCGATCGTGATGTCGGCGCCCATGCGCGCAAGTTCCGGCGCGTGCATGAAACGGTTTTCGAAGATCGTCTCGGTGATGTGCGAAACGCCGTGCGCGGTCGCCATCAGCGCCATCAGTTGGGCCTGCATGTCGGTCGGGAAGCCCGGGTAGGGTTCCGTCGTCACGTCAACGCCGGTGTAGTGCGCGCCGTTGCGTGAGATGCGCAGGCCGCGGTTCGTCGGCGCGATCTTTACGCCAGCCGCTTCGAGCAACGGGATCACCGCGCCGATCGTGTCGCCGCGCGCGCCTACGAGTTCGACTTCGCCGCCAGTGGCCGCAACGGCCATCGCGTAGGTGCCGGTTTCGATGCGGTCCGGGATAACGGTGTAGTTCGCACCGTGCAGACGGTCGACGCCTTCAATCGTGACCGTACGCGTGTCGAGGCCGGCGATCTTCGCGCCCATCGCCTGGAGGCACAGACCGAGGTCGGTGATCTCAGGCTCCATCGCCGCGTTCTCGAGGACTGTCGTGCCCTTCGCCAGGCAGGCGGCCATCATCAGATTTTCGGTCGCGCCGACGGACACGAACGGAAACTGGAACGTCGCGCCATGTAGACCGCCCTTGGCACTTGCGATGACGTAGCCGCTGTCGATTTCGATTTGCGCACCCATGGCCTCGAGGCCTTTGATGTGCAGGTCCACCGGCCTCGTCCCGATCGCGCAACCGCCGGGCAGCGACACCTTTGCCTGATGACAACGCGCGAGCAGTGGGCCGATGACGAGAAAGCTCGCGCGCATTTTGCGCACGAGTTCGTAAGGCGCTTCGGTCGAGGCAATGTTCTTTGCGTGGAGTTGCAGCACGCGGCCTTCGGCCTCTGCGTGACCGTTGCCGTTCATCGTGAGGCCGACGCCGAGACCGCCCAGAATTGCTGCGAGCTGCGAGATGTCGGTCAGATGAGGCACGCTCGCCAGCGTCAACGGTTCGTCCGTGAGCAGGCTCGCGACCATCAGCGGCAAAGCCGCGTTCTTGGCACCGGAAACGCGGACTTCGCCGTTCAGACGGCGCCCCCCGCGAATTTGAATTCTGTCCACGCAACTGTCCCGATGAGTGAATCCGCAAATCACTTCGCGGGCTGAGCATAGCGCTCACTAGCTGAGGGCGAAACGTGTAGCCCGCCACCCGGGGCCAAACAATGGCCGCAATGCCAGGACTTAGGCCGGATTCTCACCGGATTTGGGCGTCTTTGCGGCAGGGCGCGGCGAAGGAGCGTCGCTTTCCGGTTGTGCTTGCGCGCGGGCTTGGGCTTTGCGCCGCTTCAGATTGGCGCGCAAGGCCGCGGCCAGTCGGTCGGGTTTGGCGGGTTTGCGCTTCTCACTCATGCTTCACCAAGACGTTAGCCGGGATCAGATATCGGCCATCAGAGCGTGGATGGCAAACGGCCTCGGTTCGACCCATATCTGGCTTCCAATTTCTGATATCTGATCTCGTGAGCATGGAGAAAAGCGATGGCCCTATTTGGATTGAAAAAGAAAAGCGTCATGCCGTCGGCGGGCGAAGCTCTGCCGGGGCGCGGCACCGAAATGCGGGTACCTGCGGAGCATCACGTACTGGGCACGCGGATGGCGCCGCCGTTTCCGGACGGGCTTGAGCTTGCGATGTTCGGGCTTGGGTGCTTTTGGGGCGCCGAGCGCAAGTTTTGGCAGCAGGACGGCGTCTATTCGACGGCGGTTGGATACGCCGCCGGCATGACGCCGAACCCGACATATGAAGAAGTGTGCTCCGGTATGACCGGGCACAACGAGGTCGTGCGCGTCGTGTTCGACCCGAAGAAGATTTCGTACGAGCAGCTGCTCAAGGTGTTTTGGGAGAGCCACGACCCGACACAGGGCATGCGTCAGGGCAACGATGTGGGGACGCAATACCGTTCCGGCATCTATGTCGCGAACGCCGCCCAACGGAAAGCGGCGGACGCATCGCTCGCGATGTTCCAAGATCTGCTCACGAAGGCCGGGCACGGAAAGATTTCGACCGAGATCGTGGACGCACCCGCATTCTATTACGCCGAGAGCTATCACCAGCAGTATCTGGCGAAGAACCCGGACGGGTATTGCGGCTTGGGTGGCGTGGGCGTGAGCTGCCCCATCGGCGTCGCCCGGTAGGCCGACGCAGACCGGAAGACGGAATACAGGGATCGGAAATGGGCCCGTTCTGATCCCTGCATTCTGTCTTCCGTTTTCTCGCCCCGCGCGCTATACCCCGCCCCTCGCTGTTGTAGCGTAGTGGTAGCGCAACGCCTTGGTAAGGCGTAGGTCGTGGGTTCAATTCCCACCAACAGCACCAGAAATTCTGCGCGCCGCATGCCTTGACGGGCTGCGGCGCGTTTTCGTTTGAGCTGGCGGTATTGACGGCTCACAACAAGTTCACGAGCAGCGTGATCGATTTTGCTTTAGGGCTCGCATCCGGTTCGATGAGGAGAGGTTTCATGCGGCGCGTTGGTTTGACGATTGCTTTGGTTTGCGCGCTTGCGGGCGCTGCAACCGCGGCTCCTCCTGCGGCCGTGCCCGTGCCGCCGCCCGCACCTGCCCCGGTTCCGCTTTCGATCACGCTCTTCGACAAGGAGAACTATCAGGGGCGCACGGTGAAGCTGACGGCGGCTACACCAAACCTCTCCGTGCAGCAGTTCGAAGACAAGGTCGCGAGCTTTGAGGTTTCGGGCGCCGGCGACTGGGTGCTTTGCGAGAACCGCAACTATGGCGGACGCTGTGTGCGCGTGCAGTCGAAGGCCGGGGACATGCGCGTCGTGCAACTCTTCGCGCGCGTAAGTTCGCTCTATCCGGTGCCGACACCACCGGCGCCGGTAGCACCGGCCACACCGGCTGCGCAGTAGAGTTAGAGGCTACGGCTGCCGCGGCTTCGGCTGGGCCGGCGGCGGCACGGGCACGGGGTAGAGCGAAGACACCTGACCGTTGATCTTCAAGCGCTTCAGGTCTTTTTCCTTCGCATGCACGCGGACGCATTTGCCCATGAAGTTACGGTGTTCGCACAACACCCAATCGCGCGAGCCGTTGATCCGCACGCTCGCAATCACGTCATTGAAGTCAATCTTGGCGAGGCTCGGCACAGCGCGGTCGAAGGTGAACGTGCGACCCCTGAAGTTCGGCTGGTCAAAGACTGAGATCACAGTCGGCGGCGGCATTTGCGGCGGCGCGATCGTTGCGGCGGCCGGGTAATACGGCTGCGCCATGACATTGGCGACGGAGGCCAGGACGGCAGCAGCGGCAACGGCTATGGCGAACGACTTCATTCCAGTCTCCTTCAACATACCGCCCCGAATTTGCGGCGTGAAATAGTCGGACACGAGAGCCCTGGCAACCCCGCCATCGCGGCGAAACCGTCAGGCATGCACGTCTCCACAAGCGGCTTTTTGGCACGGGCCGCCTGAACGCTGGGCGAACGTGGGTTTCACGCGCCGTTCACCTGCGCGCAGTGCGTGGGGTTAACGCCGGCTGCGCGCAAGCGTGGTGGGGTGCTTTAGCAGCGCCGCCAACCTATCCGGATAGTCGGTACACAGCCCGTCGACGCCAAGGTCGGTGAGCCGCGCCAAGTCGTCGGGCTTGTTTACCGTCCATGCGCCCACCTTCAGACCGAGATCGCGTGCCTCGGTCATTGTGGCGCGATTGATGTCGGCGAAGAACGGGAACCAGCCGTCGGCGCCGGCAGCCTTTGCGGCCTTGATGACGGAGCCGCCGTGCTTCGATCGGTCGAAGCCGCCGGTCCATGGTGCGCCGTCACGCTCCATCTTGCGCAATGCATCGAGTTCCGCCTTTGGCGGCGGTCCGTGCTCTGCCGGAACTGGGCTTTCCGCGAAATAGCTTTGCGGCAGCGTCGTGAACCAGCACTCGATCTTCGGCGCGAGCTTCTTGGCCGCAATCAGCGCCGGCCAATCGAATCCAACAAGTACCGCGCGGTCGAGAAACTTCTCGCGCTTGACGACGCGGATGACGGCTTCAGCCATCACCTCCGGCGCGACGGTGCGCGTGCGGTCGAGAAAGTTAGTCTTGAGTTCGATCCAAAGCCGCTCGTTCCCACCGGAGCGTTTGAGCATCCAGATCACGTCGGCGAGGCGCGGGATTTTCTCGCCGTCCACCGGCATCTGATCCGGATGCCGGGCACAGTATTTCGAGCCGGGCTTCAGCCGTCCGATGTCGTAGCTTGCAAGGTCCGCATAGGGGAGGTCTTTGATGAGCGGCGGCGGAACGTCGAGCCAGCGTCCGTCTGCGTCGCGCACGATGTCGGGCTTTAAGGCGTCGTCATGGAACACGACGACGGTTCCGTCCTTGGCCACGTGCACGTCGAGTTCGAACCCGTCGACCCCGATGTCGAGCGCGTGCGCGAACGCGGCCAGGGTGTTTTCCGGGCGCAGTCCCGCACCGCCACGGTGCGCGATATTCAGGGATTTGCTCAATGTCAAAGGGTGATTCAGACCAACAGCCGGAGGTACTTTAGCACCGATAGGCCTTCGCACGGTGCTCAAGAAATGTGCGAAATTTCCGGCCGGTTGGCAGAACGAACCAAGCACGCGCTTGCCTTCGCCGCCCAATCGGACATCATGCCGGCCGGGGGAGTTGGGTGACCATGGTTCGTTCGTTCGTAGGCCTCGTTGCGTTCGCGCTTAGCATCGCGTTCGCGCATGCCGACACCGGTAGCTGGAAAATCAGCAAGGACCACTGGGACGCGGACGACGAGGTGCGCTTCGGCGCGTTCGTTGCGGGCTTCGGCAATCACGACTGCAAAGACCCCGCCAGCTGCTTCAAGAGCACGGCCAACCCCTATCGCGATAGTGACCCGGCGAACCTTCGCATGGACGGCGACTGCGCGGACTTCGTCTATCAACTGCGCGCCTATTTCGCATGGAAGAACGGGCTGCCGTTTTCCTACCCGATCTACGTGATGTCGCGCTCCGGTCCGACGGACGACTTTCGTTTCTCCGACGCCGGCAACCAGGTCGTCGCGCGCCTCCAGCTCGAGTGGCAGGCCGATACCGATCCTGCAAAGCTGCTGCTCGATCTGCGCGGCACGGTTTCGACCGCGATGTTCCGCATCGAGCACACGTTCGACAACGGCTATAGCGCGAGCGATTTCTATTCGCCGAAGATCGAACGCGGCGCGATCCGCGCGGGCTCAATCATCTACGACCCGTGGGGTCACGTGGTCTACGTCTTCAAGGTCGACGACGACGGCACCGTGCACTACGTGGATTCGAATCCGGACCGCCAGGTCACGCGCGGCACGTTCGGCCCGCAATTCCCGCGCACGGCACCCGCTCTCGGATCCGGCTTCTGGAATTGGCGACCGATCAAGCTTGTCGACTACACGAAAGACGCCGATGGCAACCTGATCAACGGACGGTTTGTCGTCGCCTCGAATGGCGAACTTTCCGACTACGGTATCGAGCAATACTACGGCACCGAAGCCAACGACGCGCACGACTGGAAGCAGGCCAAGTACAAGAACCGCGGCAAAGAACTGGGATTCTACGACTTCGTCAAAGCAAAGCTGGCGAAGTAGCAGCACGACCTTAGGAGTGCCGCGCTCCCCCAAGACCCTTGGCCTATGCGCATTCCGTGATAGGTACGACGGCAACCCAAGGAACCCGCTCCGTGCACAAGGCCGTCCCGAAGACAGGCAAGCTTTCCCTCGGCACAAAGCTTGCCTACGGCTTCGGCGCCGTGGCTTACGGGATCAAGGACGGCGGGTTCGCGTATTTCCTGCTGCTGTTCTACAGCCAGGTTATTGGGCTCGACGCGAGTGCGGTCGGCGTGGCGATCACGCTCGCTCTCATCGTTGACGCGATCAGTGACCCGATCGTCGGCTATTGGTCCGACAACTTGCATTCGAAATGGGGCCGTCGGCATCCCTTTCTTTATGCCTCCGCGATCCCCGTGGCAGCGACGTATTACCTGCTGTGGAATCCACCGATCGGCTGGTCGAATGCCGCGCTGTTTTGGTATCTGTTCGCGCTCGCGGTGTTGATCCGGACCTTTATCACGCTGAACGAAACGCCGAGTTCGGCTCTCACCCCCGAACTAACGGCGGACTACGACGAGCGCGCAACCCTGATCTCTTGGCGTTTGTATTTCGCCTGGACCGGTGGCAACGCGATGTCGGTCATGATGTTCATCGCGCTTTTCCCCGCGTTTGCGACCGCAACCACGACGGGCCAGTTCAGCCGCGACGCCTATGCGGTTTACGGCGTCATCGCTGCGGTTCTTATGGGCCTTTCGATCCTTGCCTCGGCGATCGGAACGCATTCGCGCATCCCGTACCTCAAGGCACCGCCGCCGAAGCGGCGCATGACGCCGCGGCTCGTTTTCAAGGAAGTCTTCGATACGCTTTCAAACCGTTCTTTCGTAGCGCTGTTCGTTGCGACCGCGTTCGGTTCGATCGGCGCGGGCCTGTCGGCCGCGCTCGCGTTCTACATCTCGACCTACTTCTGGAAATTTACGCCGGCTGAAATCGGCGGTTTGGTGATCGGCGTCTTCCTTTCCGCAATCATCGGCGCGGTACTCGCCCCCATCGTTACCCGTACGATCGGTAAGAAGCGGGGTGCGATGGCCGTGGGGCTTATCGCCTTCATCGGCTCGCCGTTGCCGATCGTGCTGAAACTTGCCGGTTTGCTGGACGCGGGCACGCCGCAGTTCATCTATCTGTTGGTCCTCGTCACCGGCATCGTCGACGTCGGCCTGATCGTGTGCTTCCAAATTCTGACCGCGGCTATGATGGCCGACCTTGTGGAGCAAGCCGAACTGAAGACGGGCCGGCGCTCGGAAGGTACGTTCGTTGCCGCGGTGACCTTCATACGAAAGATGGTGTCGGGCCTGGGCGTGATGGCGGCAACGGTGGTGATTACGCTTGCCGGCCTCAAAGCCGGTGCCAAACCCGAAGACGTCCCGGCTGATGTTGTCTGGCGCCTCGGCGCTTACTACGTGCCCGTCATCTTGGCGTTTTGGATGGCGATGATGGCGGCCATCGGGTTCTACCGGCTGAACCGCGGCGACCATGAGGAAAATCTGCGCCGCTTGGCCGAGCGTGCCGGCGCCTAGGCGGCCCAAAGCTGCTGCCTTCGCCAGCGGCCGCGAGGCGTTATGTGACGGTTGCAAATTGCGTTCCGGCGACTTTCTCGCCAGAATGCTTCATTCTTTCGATGGTTCGGATTTCAACGATGCGTTTGCGTGTTGCATTCATGGTCGCGGCCCTGCTGCCGCTTTCGGCGTGTGCGAGTTGGGGCATCTTGCCGTCGACCGTCGAGACAACGGAATCGCCCTTCAAGAGTTATAAGAGCGCGGAAGACGCCTATGCGCAGGTGAAGCCCTATGTCACCACGCAGAAGGAACTGAAGGCCCGCGGGTTCGATCCGTACACGACGCCGAACATCAAGGTGTTGAACTATCTCGACATGGTGCCGCGCTTCCTGCCGCAGCAGTCGATGAAGCAGGAAGATTTGGACCCGGCCGTGCAGTCGTGCCTCACCGCGCGCGAGCGGTGCACGGGCTGGCTTGCGGAGCCTTCGATTTCGTCGAAGGACCGCACCGGCAACGTCGCGCTCGACGTGTTGGGCTTTGAGCGCGAGACCACGGGCACGGGATGGAAGGCCTCGATGCTGCTGCTCATTCAAGATG
>CXWL01013174.1_pt1 | contig 10072 bp, 8 predicted proteins | sample 590931 | NCBI WGS metagenome assembly CXWL01 (sample SAMEA3498368, study PRJEB10139) | groundwater metagenome | biome: water well; material: biofilm material | place: Germany | collected 2015-04-27
AAGGGCTGGTGAGGTTAACTATGGAATGGCTATTGAGGCACCGCCAAACGAAAGGGGCGGAAACAGACAGGCAATTCCTAATGGTGACCGAAAGCCAGTCCTTTACTCTACCCATGTTTTTCTGGCCCAAAAGAACCACCCGCGCCAACAGCCCCTTTTTGTCCAGTCGGAGCAAAGGACTTTCTTTGCCACGCCTAACGCAAAGCTAAGGGGCGTGCCGTTCACGGACGCTAAACGAAGCCCCAAAGGCTTCAAAACCTTAAAACCACCAAGAGGCGGCACGTCCCTTTGAGCGCCATGTTAGGCTAAGAAGCGCGATGAAAGCCAAACTACCTTGGACAAAAACGCATACAACTATACGGGTTTCCAGTCCCCGCGTTCTTCTCGGTCATTTATCCCAATCCAGTCAAATTCATTAATTTTTGTACCGACGTTGGCTACCAAAGTTGCCCAGAAAGCCGTTTTGAAAGCTGGGATAGCAGTCGCTGGATTTGCTAAGAATGCAGCGACAGTTCCAGCAACTAAACCAGCGGCGACACTTTCTTTAATTACGGAAGTAAAGTTTCCATTATCGGGAACACTGATGGTTACTGTGAATATATGTGTTACATCGCGCGTATAGACTCGTGGAAAGGGTATTCGACTTCCAAATGGGCCGTTGACATAGCCCATTTCAGTTTTCACATCTGGCGTTCCTGCGACTCTACCAATCTCTTCGTTTATTATTTGTGACATAATACTATCCTCGGAATCATAAAATGCTAGGTTGATTAAATTCGCAAGCCTAATAGGCTCGGTGAATCTGATCGATCGTATAGACCATAGCGCTTGAAATGCAATCTCCCCATCCTATTGATGGCAAATCATGCAATCTTGCTGGACCAGTAATTATTAGGCGCTCCCCGCCAAAGTTGCCATTTTTATAACACGCTACAAAATATCCCTCCTGAACGTTTATTGCATTTACTCGGTCATTCCATTGACACCAAATAGTGGTTCCAGCCCAAGTACGACCACATTTATGGTGGAAATCACGAAAATTTCTTAAATAATCGCCGGCATTTAGACCGCGAGATGCTCCACCTGCACCGGTTTCACGATAAATGATTGCGACATTGTTAGGATCTCCTGGATGACTTTCACCAATTACAAAACTTCGAAGATTTTCTAACGCTCCTTTTAGTCTTCCTCCAGCGTTAATAATGAAGTCTGACCATTGTACTGCTTCACCCACTAATCGATCTATAGTCTCTCTTGCCTGCTTTGAGTCTTGGATGAATTCATCTACTTCGCCAATGTATAAGCTTGTATTTGCCATATCTGCTTCCTCTTTATGAAATTATATAGCGGTTGTGAAACCACTTACCCAAATACCCAATGTAATATACTCTACATTATTGGGTCTATGTGACTTTGAGTGGGTAAACTAGAGATTTTGATATGAACAGCGACGCACTATTTGGTATGGCATTGGGATTAAAAGCGCCGTGGGAAATTACGGATGTAACGTTCAAAACAGACGATGCAGCAAGACGTGAATTGCACCTGCGAATTGGGTTTGTTACTGGCAGCAAATTCAAAGACGAAGCGGGTATTGATTGCGCTGTACACGACACAATTGAGCGTCAGTGGCAGCACCTCAACTTCTTTGAACACCATTGTTTCTTACATTGCAAAGCACAGAAAGGGGTCCACAGAAAGGGGTCAGGTCCATAACTAAGAATTATTGTTCTTGCGAAGAATAACCCCGGCCGTCGTTGGATGTAATTTATAGCGCAACCTATTGATCCGGATATTAAAAAGATTGATTAGAACCTCCGTATTCCAGCCTTCGCCACCATGATAAATCGCACTGTTTAATGGCCGACTCTATAAGGATCTTACATTTGATGTTTATTTTACGCCATTGGGGTAATATCAAATAACAGTTGCTCTGCTACTGATGATGAAATATCCGGGTTAACTTATGATGTAATTCATTACCAAGGCTACTCATTGATAAGCCGGCTCATCCAATGTTGATATCGTGTAAATAATGAACGTTCCACAACGCCGTATCGCTCATCTTGATATGGATGCTTTTTATGCTTCAGTTGAGCTTCTACGTTATCCAGAATTACGCGGTTTGCCCGTTGTTATCGGCGGACGAGCCGAACACGAGCCCACGCTACAGGCTGATGGAAGTAAGCACTTTTATAGGTTGCGCGAATATGCCGGTCGCGGCGTTATCACGACAGCCACTTATGAAGCACGTACAGCGGGTGTTTTCTCGGGTATGGGGGTAATGAAAGCGGCGCAGTTGGCGCCTGATGCCATTCTTCTGCCTGTTGATTTTGATATTTATCGCCATTATTCACGCCTGTTCAAGGCTGCAGTTGCCGGCATTGCTTCCCGGATTGAAGATTCTGGCATTGATGAGATATACATTGATCTCAGTGATTTGCCGGATGATACTTTAGTGCTTGCAAAGCGCATTAAACAGGCAGTGAGAGACGACACTGGACTTTCCTGCTCCATCGGCATCACACCGAACAAATTGCTATCAAAAATCTGTTCAGATCTTGAGAAACCCGATGGACTGACTATCCTTGGAATATCTGGCATTCCTGATCGAATCTGGCCGCTACCGGTGCGTAAAATCAATGGTATCGGCCCTAAAGCAAGCCAGAAACTTGCATCATTGGGTATCACAACCATTGCCGAGTTGGCGCAAGCCGAACTGAGTTTCCTTCAAATCCACTTTGGCCGTAGCTATTCGACCTGGTTATATGAAGCTTCCCATGGAATCGATCAACGTCCAGTCATAACCAATGCCGAACCAAAATCCATCAGCCGGGAAACTACTTTTGAACGAGACCTTCACCCCAGCCAGGATCGCCTTGCCTTATCAGAGGCGTTCACTGCGCTGTGCACACAAGTAGCAGAGGATCTAAACCACAAAGGTTATGCCGGACGCACCATCAGTATCAAATTGCGATTCGAAGATTTTTATACGGTAACGCGAGATTTTACGTTAACTGCACACACTGCCGATCCTGTCTTGATACGCCGCACAGCGGGAGAATGCTTGCGCCGGGTACCGCTGGAGAAAAAACTCCGGTTACTCGGAGTAAAGGTCAGCATGCTTTCTTCGATTCATTCCATATGTGGTTCCGAAGTTTCCCTCCAGAGAGAACTACCGCTTGTGCCTTGAGTGCTTTTCTTGCATCAGAATTATTCTAAAAACCGCAATTGACCGCTTGAGTATAGATTTAGCAGAATGATTCTAATCAATTTTTTCATGTTTGATTGTTTCACCCATTGGGTGAGTCCGCTACGAGGTGAATTGCACGGTTCTTTGTGCACATGGCAACGTTACAACTCCTTGAAATGGAATAACCATTTCGCATCGTTGTGCCTTGCCCTGCACTCAGAAAACCATACACTTCATCTAGGAGCCTGTCCGAGAATAGAGTGATCCGTGCTTATCGGGTTGTCACACACACCAGAAATACATGTCCAATTTCTGGCCAAGAGTGGGGCGCTGCCCGAATGGCACTTACTTAAGGCAATCGTCAGGATTCTTCGTCATTCCCGCGCAGGCGGGCCTCCAGCAGTTTTTGCGGGCCTCCTGGATTCCCGCCTGCGCGGGAATGACGGGATGCTTGAGCTTTTGTGGCATAAGCAGTGAATTGATTGAGTAGTACCCTTTAAGTAAGTGCCATTCGGGCGCTGCCCCAGCTTACGACGACCGCAGATGGCTGTAATACTGATTTTGGTGAAAAATTGGCTTGCAAGTGGGATTTTCCGCGCAGTGTATAACAGCCCGATAAGCACGGATCACTCTATTCTCGGACAGCCTCCTTGTGCATCAAATCAACATTGGATCAGTAAAGTACCACGGGTTTATCAGTAAGCTCATTTCTTTTGTTCCTTAGACCGGGTGGAAAATATTCCCGCAAATGGCTGCTAACAGTGTTGATTCCTTCAATTACACCTGTTTCAAATTGCTGTTGCCGGAACGCTGATTCCATGGCGCAGCAAATATTTCCCCATTCTTTACTAGAGATTCTGGAATGAATGCCGCGATCAGCAATTATTTCTACATCGCGATCGGCAAGCAATAAATAAATCAATACACCATTGTTACATTCGGTATCCCATATTCGCAGTTGGGAAAATACTTCTACCGCCCGTTCACGAGCGGTTTGATCTCTAAGAAGAGCTGTTGTATTCAATGCGGCTTCTACTGCAAAGCAAATTTCACCGCTGTGGTTCATTTCCGACTGTTGGATAGCCTGCTCAATGGCTGTCAGGGAAGCAGCAGGGAATATACGTCGTACTGCAAGTTGTCCAGTTAAGAGATGGCGCATGATGCGAGCGAAATTCATTTACCATCTCCCCGACGCGCCACCGCCACCAAAACCGCCCCCACCTCCTCCAAAGCCACCGCTTCCAGTACTCCCGCTATTTGGCCAACTACCACGTCCATTTCTATAGATGCCTCTGCCTGTGTTCTGAAAAAGACTCATCAAGAATACAAAAATGGCGATGAGTATGGCGGTAACCACAGAGGAAAAAAATAACCAGCCGATAAATCCTACCCCTATACTAGTCACGGTAGCCCCAACAAAACGGCCCAGCAGTGTTTGCAACATTTTTCCTAAAACAATGAAACCGATTAAGATGGGAATAAAGCTGTCCATGCTGACGGAGTCGCTGGTGCCGCGTATGGCTTGTGTTGGAGGGAGCGGCTCTCCTTCAATCAAACCCAGAATAGCTTCGATGCCTGCATCAATGCCATTCACAAAATTTCCTTCTTTGAATTTAGGCACGATAATTTCTTCGATAATTCGTTTTGCCATAGCATCAGGCAGCACGCCCTCCAGACCATAACCTGCCTCTATGCGTAGCGCCTTGTCATTTTTTGCAATGAGCAGCAGCGCACCGTCATCAATGCCTTTACGCCCTAGTTTCCAGGCTTCAGCAACACGTATCGAATATTGCTCAATAGCTTCAGGTTGAGTAGTGGGTACAATCAGTACAGCAACCTGGCTGCCTTTTGTCTGTTCAAATGCAGTTAATTTTTGTTCCAGGCGTGTGACTTCATGAATAGAAAGTGTTGTGGTCAGATCAGTCACATGAGATTTGAGTATTGGAACTGGTATATCTGCCCGGGAGCATACAGCAGTCAGAAGTATAGTGACTAACACCAGGGTCTTTATCCAAGTCTGGATCATTTTGGTGGATATCATGTCGTTCCGGTTTAGTCTTAAAAGAAAGCGTTGAAACATTGTATCAAGATGAAAGACACTTCTATTTTTCTGCCGGCTTTGGAAGGTTAAAATCAACCTTCGGTGCTGTGGAAATCTCTTGCTCATTTTCCACGGTAAAGCTGGGCTTTGTCTGAAAACCAAATACTATTGCTGTGAGATTGCTGGGGAAAGAGCGCACCACTATATTGTATTCTTGTACTGCTTTGATATAGCGATTGCGGGCCACGGTAATGCGGTTTTCGGTACCCTCCAGTTGTGCCTGCAAGTCACGAAAATTTGCATCCGACTTAAGCTCGGGATAATTTTCTACGACGACTAACAATCGTGACAAGGCGCTCGACAATTCTCCTTGCGCACTCTGGAATTTGGAGAATGCTTCCGCATCATTGATGAGCTCCGGCGTAGCTTGAATACCACCGACTCTGGAGCGGGCGTTGGTGACACCTAACAGCACATCCTTTTCCTGGGCGGCGAATCCCTTGACCACATTGACCAGATTGGGAATCAAATCAGCGCGGCGCTTGTATTGGTTCAATACCTCCGCCCAGCTTGCTTTAATCTGTTCATCGGTAGACTGAAGCGTGTTGTAGCCGCAACCACTCAAAACAAGGGTGAAGAGAAGTGTTACGGTCAGCAGCAATTTGTGCATAAATTTCCCCCGAGAAAAATCAGTTATCCAATAAATGGAGATTAAAATAGCAGTTACAATAACACCTGAAGAGTATTTGGAGAAAATTAATCTCCTCGTTTCGCGAAATAGATGTAACCCGGATATTTCATCAATTGACGCACGCCTTCACTTGTCCTTTGATGAATAGGTAAATCAAAAGGAAGTGAAACGAGCACAAGAATTGGGTCTGCTGAAAGAAAGTACAAGATCAGCCAGCAAGAAGCATCGAAGCGGATGGGTGTCAGCACCCGTTAAGTGCGACGTTTCAACGCTAAATAGAAATGTTCCATTTTGCCAATGCTTTTTCTATCCGTACATTGACCGGCTTGGTGTCTGCTTCTGCTGTTTGTCTTTGTGATTTTGTCAGTGCACCGTATAGCCGAGTTCTCGATTGCGCCAGCGTAGCACCTGTGTGCCGTCAAAGTGTTCGTGTAGTGTTGTGACCTTGGCAGCCCGCGCATGCCCAATCCTACCCAGCTGGATTCTACTTGTATAAACTGGCCTTCGTATTGACAGGAGAGATTCTTCAATAACAAAAATTTTAACGCAATTCTTGTCCACAATTTCTGTGGATAAGTTTGTGGGTAACTTGTAAATGTTGTGATTAACTTACACACTGGTAACGATATTTTCTACTTAGATTAATTTTCATGCGATAAACTATTCTAATATAATCAATGAATTAACCGTTTAACTTATATGTATATGGGTATATAAGGAAAAATATTTCGCATTGGCTGAGAATGTGGATTATTTGAAAATGTCAAGTGAAAAAGTTTCAAAAATTTTAAATTTAATAATTTTATTAGCTCAAAATAAAATATCGTATTAATGCAATTATTGAGGATGATTTGCTAGTGAATTGTTGTAAAGAACTTTATTGTGACTGTTAATCAAATTGCTGCGAGATCATCATGTGAATTTATGAAATATCCGGGTTAGTTAATTGAGAAAAGTGAATCTTGTATTGCTGCATTATTCTCACTGATAGCTGAGTTGTGCAGTACGGAATTATTTTATGCGCATGCTTAACAAGATGTATTCTGATTGAGTTCGTATTTATTTTGAATGTTCTAATTACCATTGTTATTAAGGTGTTATGTTAAATATTCGTTGTTTGACCTACCAGCAAAGCGGAGCTCTGCTATTAGAAAATAGTAATCTACAGATTTTTGCCAATCAACGTGCCGGTTTGGTTGGTAAAAATGGTTGTGGTAAATCCACTTTGTTTCGTTTGATTCGTGGAGTGATCAAGCCGGATAGTGGTGAGGTCATCTTACAGTCAGGCAAAACCATTGCTTTTGTTGAACAGGAAATTATCAATTCAAATCAGCCTGCCATTGAGTTTGTACTGGATGGTGATGTTGAATTGCGTCAACTGGAGAAGATTCTGGCGCAAGCCGACCACGATACAGCCTGGTTTGAGGCGCAGCAGCGTTATGAGTCTATTAATGGTTATACGGCACGGGCACGGGCGGCACAGTTATTGAATGGATTAGGCTTTTCTAATCATACACTGGAGAATCCAGTCAGTCATTTCTCAGGAGGCTGGCGCATGCGTTTAAATCTGGCACGCGCCTTAATGCATCGCGCTGATTTGTTATTGCTGGATGAGCCGACCAATCACCTGGATCTTGAAGCTATTCTTTGGCTGGAGCAGTATCTGGCACGCTATCCGGGCAGTCTCATCGTGGTGTCACACGACCGTGAGTTTCTTAATGCTTGCGTTAATCGCATCGCTCATATTCATAACCGGCAAATTGATGAGTATAGCGGTAATTATGATGATTTCGAGTGTGCGCGTGCTGAACGTCTCATGCAACATGCTCAAGCTTTTCAGCAACAACAGAAAAAGATTGCTCATATGGAAGACTTTGTACGACGTTTTCGTGCCAAGGCAACCAAAGCCAAGCAGGCGCAGAGCCGCATCAAAGCGCTGGAACGTTTGACGCGTGTTGCTCCGGTCTATGTCGAGGATGGACATTTCGGGTTGCAGATTGAAGCACCCGAGCGTAGTCCTGATGTTTTGTTACGTGTAAAAGATATGAGCTTTGGTTATGACCATCAGTTATTGTTTCAACACGTTCATCTCATTTTGCAAGCAGGTGCCCGAATTGCTTTGCTGGGTCCTAACGGAGCAGGAAAATCCACGCTGATCAAACTTCTGACCGGAGAAATCAAACCCACTTCAGGCACCTTGGAATGGACACCCAATATCCGTATTGGCTATTTTGCGCAACATCAACTGGAGAATCTGGATGGCAATGCAACTCCTTTGCAACATATGCTACGACTGGCGCCCACACAAACAGAACTGGATTTGCGAAAATTCCTGGGGCGATTTGGTCTGGGTGGTGATAGTGAAGATCGCCCAGTAGCCAGTTTCTCAGGAGGCGAAAAGAGTCGCCTGGCGCTTGCCTTGCTGGCATGGCAGAAACCACATCTGCTATTGCTGGATGAGCCAACCAATCACCTGGATCTGGATATGCGTGATGCACTAACCCTGGCATTGGAGACATACACAGGAGCGGTGGTGCTGGTATCGCATGATCGTAGTCTGGTACGCGCGGTGGCTGATGAATTATGGTTAGTTGCCGATAATAAGGCACAACTGTTTGATGGTGATCTGGAAGATTATAAAAATTGGATAGAAGCGCGTCGTTCCAGTGGAGTTGCTGAATCACGCCCACCATCACAAAAATCTCAACAAAAAACATCTTTCGGATCGAACAAAAAATTATTACTCTCTAAACAGTCAAAGCTTGAAACCGCTTTGACTATCGCACAAAGAGAATTAAACGAAGCAAATCGCCAGTTAGCTGATCCGGTCACCTATACGAAGCTTTCTCGTGATGAAATTGATCAACTCAGTGCAATCCACGCTACACTAGAGAAAAAAGTAGCTGAACTGGAAGAAAGCTGGCTGGAACTGGAAATGGCAATGGAAGAGTAAAAGTGCTTCTTTAGAAAATAAATCCTGCAAGCCCTGTTTTTTATTCCTGGATTGCATGATTCAATGCCTGCACGATGCCGTGCTTGTCCGTGGATTTAGGGTTTTTTAACCGGCACATGCCAGCGATTCCAAAAAATGACGGGAATTGGGTGATGATTAGCCAAGCTTAACCTTCCTTCCCGCACGAGGGCATGGGTCAGGGAATTTTTGCCGCACAATAGTGCACAGTCATTGTTGCTGTTGGTTCTTGAATCCACTAGCCCGGATATTTCATGAATTGCACACGCTCTCACTCTCACTTGACTATTGATTCCACAAGGAATTTTTGCGAGCAGCCGCTTTGCGGCTTGCCTGCTTACCCCGAATCCTCATTCGAGTGTATGAATAACTGCACCGCTTCTTCGAAAAATCCCTTGTGAAACCAATATCCTGCGCGATTATCGTGCGAATTCATGAAATATCCGAGTTAAGGCAATCGTCAGGATTCTTCGTCATTCCCGCGCAGGCGGGAATCCAGGAGGCCCGCAAAAACCGCTAGATTCCCGCCTGCGCGGGAATGACGGGGTGCTGAGCTTTTGTGGCATAAGCAGTGAATTGATTGAGTAGTGCCCTTTAAGTAAGTGCCATTCAGATAATACCCATCTTTAACATCCGACAAAAAACATTATGATAAATCAGTAGCATCCGGCAATTTTCCCCAGACGGTTGTATGACAGATTGATATGTAATATGAAATGCCATGTTTAGGGGTATCGCCGACTTGAATGTGAATTTCTGGGAAACCAGGGTTTTATCCTCGGAGTTTTCCATCATGTCAGTCTAAAATATTATAACTAATAATAATCAATTGCTTAAAATAAATTTAAGCAGAAATAAAGCGAAAATTGGCGGTAAGATGTTAAAGATGGATTAAGATTATTGATGCCATTTGGAATCGATCCTCAGCGTTCAACTAATGGTGGGTATAACTCGTTACCATCCATATGGACCGAAGTATCCTCCCCGGTAAAATCATAGGTATCTACACAACTCAACGCCTTAGAAATAGTGCAAAATTATAAGATGTCCGCATACACAATTCACGGCGTAGATGCTCGCCTTACAGCACGTTACAAGCAAATGGTTATTGAACACACAAAAGCAAGCGAAAAGCTAAGTGCAGGATTAAAGTCGATACCCGACAAAGTAAGCAGT
>CXWL01130911.1_pt1 | contig 10071 bp, 10 predicted proteins | sample 590931 | NCBI WGS metagenome assembly CXWL01 (sample SAMEA3498368, study PRJEB10139) | groundwater metagenome | biome: water well; material: biofilm material | place: Germany | collected 2015-04-27
CTGGAAATCGCCGGTGTCGGCGACCACGGTGGTGAATTGCTTGAGCTGTTCGAGTTGATTCATGGCGGTCGGGAGAGGGAGGAGGAATCGAGGCGGTATTGTACCAAGCAGGAAAGCGGCGAGGACGAGGATGTTGTCGCGCCACCGTCGAAATTGCCTGATTGCAAACGCGCGCTGCCGTCGTGTTGCCAACGCTACACTNNCATGCGCAACACTAAAATCATCAAAGGACTGCTCGCCGTTTCGGCCGCGGCACTATTGCTCGGCGCCTTTTCGGCCAGCGCGCAAAAGGCGCCGCCGGTGACCGGCGAAGCGAACGATCACACCTCGCCGGGCGCCGTCGCGCAGCCGGCGCCGAAGGCTAAGAACGCCACCGGCAACATCAATCCGGGCGTGGTGCCGCCGCAAGTGGGCGAAGCGAACGACCAGACCTCGCCGAACGCCGCGATGCGGCCGGCGCCCAAGGCCAAGCCGATGAAGCACCGGATGAAAAAGACCAAGGCCAAGGTCAAGCCGCCGGTCACCGGCGAAGCGAACGACCATAGCTCGAACGGCGGCAGCACCGAGGCGGCCAAGGCAGTGAAAGCGGCCAGCATGTAAATTCCCTGGCGGCGCGCGCCCTCATGCGGCGCGCGTTGCTGAAATCCCACACCCCGATTTGCCAGGGTGCGTGCGGTCCCCATAGTAGTTACCGTTTGATACTTACAAATTGCAACAAAGGCGGAATTTTCTGCCATTCATGCGTGCAATAATTTGCCTCGCAGGCCGATGCTGACCATCTGGCTGGCCATTTCTCCATACTGATCAAAGGGTTACAACATGTTCAAAAAAATCGCTCTCGCCGCGACGCTCGCCATTGCGGCCAGCTCGTCGTTCGCCCAGGTTCGTCCGGCGGTGTACGCTGGCGTCGACGTCGGCAGCACCAAGATCGACGGCATCTCCGACCGCCAGAGCAGCTTCGGCGGCTTCGTCGGCTATCAGTTCAACCAGAGCTTCGCGGTCGAAGCCGGCTATCGCCGCATGGCTGACTTCGACGACGTCACCATCAACCAGACGCATGCGTCGGTGATCGGCATCCTGCCGCTGCAAAGCAACTTCAACATCTACGGCCGCCTCGGCTACAACCACCTCGAGACGCGCGTGAGCGCGCCGTTCTCGGGCACGATCGGCTCCACCTCTGGCGTGCTGTACGGCGTCGGCGTCGGCTACAACTTCACGCCGAACATCACCGCGCGCCTGGAAGCGCAAAAGCCGACCAGCGACACCAGCAACGTCAGCGGCACCCTGTCGCTGAAGTTCTAAGTTCAGACGCTGCTCGTGCTGCACCAGAACCCGCTTCGGCGGGTTTTTTTCGTCCATTGCAGTGCAAAGCGCTCGAGCGCGATTACAGCGCAGCGCGAATAGAATCGAGATATTGCCCCGAATCCGAGATGGTGTTGTGGCCGGCGCCGCGGATGACGATGCGCGATGCCACGCCGCTTGCGAAGGCGGCATGCAGGCGTTCCGTGCTGGCGCCGGGAATCACCTCGTCGTGCTCGGCCTGCAGCAGCAGTGTCGGCACGCGGATGGACGGCGCATAGCGCCAGGATTCGAATTTATCGGTCAGCAGCCAGCGCACTGGAAAGAAGGGAAACTGCTGCGCAGCGAGCTGCTCGATGCTGTCGTACGGCGTGACCAGCACCACACGGGAGGCCGGCCGCTCGGTGGCAAGGCGCGCGGCGACCCCGCTTCCCAGGCTGCGACCGACCAGCGCGATGTCAGGGTGGTCGAGGCGAACCTGGTCGAACAAGGCGAGTGCATCGGCATGCAGCGATTCCTCGGACGGCTTTCCGGTGCTGCCGCCGTAGCCGCGGTAATGCAACATGTAGATGGCGTGGTGCGGAAAAACGCCGGTAAACGAGGCCAGGCTCGCCGACACATCCTCGGCATTTCCACCAAAATAAATCAACGCTTTCGGCCCCGCATGCGGCCGCACGGATACCACCAGGTCGGCGCCGGCTGCCTTCACGATCTGCGTGTCGGCAGGACCGCCGAAGGCGCGTGGCTGCGGGAAGTAGATCAGCGAGCGCTGGAACGCGAACAGGGCTACGCACGCGCCGGCATACAGGAACAGGGCGATCGAGAGGAATGTGGCAGCGATTCGCAAGATTTGCACGCAAAAGTTATTGGGAGGGGCTCACTGGCAGTCGTGATGGCCGAATGTCTTCTCGAGAAACGCCAGGTACTCGGGATCGTTTTTCGCCAGAATAGCGCAGTTGAACGGCGGCTGCTGAATTTTCCCGAACAGGTAGATGGTGGAGGTCACCGCGAAGTACTCCTTGGCGTTTTGCAGGAAATGCGCCTGCCGGAATTTCGCGGGATAGACGCCGGCGCGGCTGGCCGCTTCATAGGCGTCGCGAATCGCGGGATTTTTCAGCGACAGGACGTAGAAGTGATAAGCATGCAGCAGTTCGTGCAGCATGATGGGGCGGTTCGCCGGGAACACGATCGGCTGGATGCGAACCGCGCCTTCGCCGTCGCGTTCCGAAAATAGCCCCGGGTGTCCGCGTATGGATGGATCGATCACGATCTTGGATTTCTTGAAAAAATCCAGGATGGCCGGCGGCAGTCCGGCCGCTTCGACGATCTTCAGCTGTTCTATCACCGATGCCGCCGGCTGTTGCGCGAAGCTGGCCTTCTGGGCGCTGTCGAGCAAATTGTCGTCGATCGTGAAGCCATGGTATTCCATGTCCGCGAAGGCGAACGGCGCAGCAAGCAGCAGCGACAACATCAAGAAGATCCGTGATCGCATTCGTACCATCTCTCTCTAGCTGTGCCGTGTACTTACGCGAAGTCGGTCGCTGCCAGGAACGCCGCCACCAGCGCTTCCAGGCCTTCGCGGTCTTCCTCGCTGAAGCGGTTCAGCGTCGGGCTGTCGATGTCGAACACGCCGAGCACGACGCCGTCCTCGATCAGCGGGATCACGATCTCGGCGTTCGAAGCGGAGTCGCAGGCGATGTGGCCGGGGAACGCATGCACGTCCGCCACCAGCATCGTGCGCCGTTCGGCTGCCGCGGCGCCGCACACGCCGCGTCCAAATGGAATGCGCGCGCACGCGACCTTGCCCTGGAACGGGCCGACCAGCAGCTCCTGGCCGTCGCCCTTCCTGGCCGGACGGGTCAGGTAGAAGCCGGCCCAGTTCAATTCGGCGATGGTGTCGTAGATGAATGCGGAGAACTGCGCCGCGTTGGCGACCAGGTCGCGCTCGCCCTCGAGGATGCTCTCGACCTGGCGGGTCAGCATGGCGTAGTCGGGCTTGGTGCTTGCGGCGGGAGTGATATGCATGGCGATCGAAAAGTGGCTGGTCGAAACCGCCATTTTATCTGATCGCCAAGCGCGCGTTAGCCGATGAAGGAATCGAACTGCATGTCGAATTCCTGCAGTGCCTTTTGGGCGTTCTGCATCTTCTTGCGGAAATCGGGACCGCGCTGCAAGGCCAGGCCGACCGCCAGAATGTCGATCACCACCAGGTAGGCCAGGCGCGCCGAAATCGGCGTGTAGGGATCGGTGTTGAACACCAGGTCGATCGGGATCAGCACCGTCGCCAGGTCTGCCAGCGGGGTGCCCGACGGCGCCAGCACGATGACGTCGGCGCCGCCGCGCCGCGCCAGCTTCACCGAGCGCACCAGCGCCGGGCTGTTGCCGCGCTGCGAGATGGCCACTACCGCGTCGCCTTCGCGCAGCAGCGCCGCGGCGATGCTGTGGATGTTCGGATCGGCGTACGCCACCGTCGGCACGCCCGAGCGGAAGAACTTGTGCTGCGCATCGGCCGCCACGATGCCGGAGGTGCCCTGGCCGTAGAACTCGATCTTGTTGGCGCGCGAGAGGATGTCGAGCGCCTTCTGGATCGCTTCCGGGTTGAGGTTGTTGCGCAGGTCGAGCAGGGTGTTGATCGAGCGGCTGCAGATCTTGCTGACCAGGTCCGACGCCAGGTCGTCCTGCGCCGGCTGCTCGTTCGCCCCCGGCAGCGCCAGCGCGAGGCCCTGCGCCAGCTTCAGCTTGAACTCGTGCCAGCCGTCGTAACCGAGCGTGCGGCAAAAACGCACGACCGTCGGCTCGGACACCTGCGCGTTTTTCGCCAGCGCGGTGATGTTCTGGCTGACTGTCGCCGACGGCTGTTCCAGCACCGCCAGCGCGACCTTCCTCTCCGACTTCGAGAGGGAATCGAGCTGGGTGCGGATCGAATCGAGAAGCACGGCTTTAGTCTTCCGGCAGCGATTCTTCGCGCCATTGCAGGCCGTCGCGCCCGATCAATGCGCTGGCCGCGGCCGGACCCCAGGTGCCGGAGGTGTACGGCGCCGGATTGCTGTCGTCCTGCTGCCAGTACTCGAGGATCGGCTCGACCCATTCCCACGCCGCTTCCAGTTCGTCGCCGCGCATGAACAGCGTCAGCTGGCCGCGCAGCACGTCGAGCAGCAGGCGTTCGTATGCTTCCATGCGCGGCGTCTTGAACTGCTCCTTGAAGTCCAGTTCGAGCTCGGCCTGCTTGAGGCGCATGCTGTCGCCCGGCGTCTTGGCCATCAGGTTGAGCGACAGGCCTTCATCCGGCTGCAGGCGGATCACCAGGCTGTTCGGCTGGAAGCTCGATGTCGGCTGGTTGAAGATCGAATGCGGGATCGGCTTGAAGCGCACCACGATTTCGGCCAATCGGTCGGCCATGCGCTTGCCGGTGCGCAGGTAGAACGGCACGCCGGCCCAGCGCCAGGTGTCGATTTCGGCTTTCAGCGCGACGAAGGTCTCGGTGCTCGATTTTTCCGGCGCATCCGGCTCGTCGCGGTAGCTCGGCACCGGCTGGCCGTCGACGTGGCCTGCGCGGTACTGGCCGCGCACGATGTTCTGCGCCAGCGTGGTCGGTGTGAAGCGCTTCAGCGAACGCAGTACCTGCAGCTTGGCGTCGCGCACCGCGTCGGGCGAGATCGAGGTCGGCGGCTCCATCGCGACGATACACAGCAACTGCAGCAGGTGGTTCTGCAGCATGTCGCGCAGCGCGCCGGAGGTGTCGTAATAGCCCATCCGGTTGCCCACGCCGATCTTCTCGGCGATGGTGATCTGGACGTCGGAGATCCATTCGCGGCGCCACAGCGGCTCGAACAGGATGTTCCCGAAGCGCAGCGCCAGCAGGTTCTGCACGGTCTCCTTGCCGAGGTAGTGGTCGATCCGATAGATCTGCGACTCGGCGAACACCTTGCCCACTTCGGCGTTGATCTGCTTGGCGCTCTCGAGGTCGCGGCCGAGCGGCTTCTCCAGCACCACGCGCGAATTGGCGGTCGCCAGGCCGGTGGCGGCGAGGCTGTCGCAGATCTGCGAGAACAGGTGCGGCGGCGTCGCCAGGTAGTAGACGCGGGTCAGGCGGTCGTCGTTGCGCAGTGCCTCGACCAGCGCGCCGTAGGTCTTGACGTCGGTGGCGTTCACCGACACGTAGACGATGCGCTTGGTGAAATTGGCGTACTGCGGCTCGACCGGCGCCTTGATGTGCGGTTTCGAAGTCTTCTCGACCTCGGCCAGGAATTCCTCGGTCGACCATTCGTGGCGGCCGACGCAAATGATGCGCGCGCCGGCCGGCAGGTCGCCGGCGACGTCGCGCGAGTACATCGCGGGTAGCAGCTTGCGCATCGCCAGGTCGCCGCTGCCGCCGAAAAGGACGAGGTCGAAATCGTTAAGAGCCATAGTGTCGTGATCGCAAAAAAAAAGTGGATACTGCATGGATGATGCCGCTATCGCAGGCACGCTGGCGCACGCAAGGCCGAGCGCGCAATCGTGCGCCGTTACTGCATCGTGTAAATTTACTACACAAATATGCGGATCGCAAGAAATTTTACTACGAATGNNCGCGCGATGTACAGGCCGAGCCCCAGGCCGGTCGCGTTGGCGTGCTGTTGCAGGGTGAACGCGCCGAACACGTGCGGCAGGTCGTCGGCGGCGATGCCCTGGCCGCTGTCGGCGACGTCGATTTTCACCTGGCTTGCGCCGGCGCTGATGGCGACCCGGATGGCGCCGCCGGCAGGGGTGAACTTGATCGCGTTGAGCAGCAGGTTCCACAGCACCTGCTGCAGCCGGCGCGCATCGCCGGCGATCATGATGCTGTCGCCGAAGTCGACCGGCGTGACGCTGAACGCGATGCCCTTGGCGTGGGCGTCGACTTCGATGGTCGACACCGCATCGCGCACGATCCGCCCGAGCGGCACCGAGGCGCGCACCACCGACATCTGGCCCGTCAGCGTGCGCGCCGCGTCGATCAGGTCGTCCACCATGGCCGCTTCCTGGCGCACGTGCACGCGCATCGCATTGAGCCCGCTCTCGATCGCCGGCGGCAGGTCGGGTGTCGCGCGCAGCATCAGCTCGACCCGCATCGACAGCGCCGCCAGCGGCGTGCGCATCTCGTGCGAGACGGTGGCCAGGAACAGGTCGCGCGTGCGGTTCACGCGGTTGAGCTGCTCGATCGTCTCGCGCTGGCGGTCGATCGCGCCGGCCAGGCTGCCCAGCAGGGCGGCGTTGGTGGCCATCCGCGCCTCCGATATCGGCGCTTCCAGCCGCACTTCGTTCCACAGCAGCTGGCCGGACACGCCGACCAGGCGGGCGATCTGCTCGCACGCCATTGGCGAACTGAAGTCGCCCATGCACCAGCCGAACACCAGCACGCCGTACACCTTGCCGAACTGTGTCAGCGGCAGGCTGTGGCAGCGCAGGCCGTGCAGTTGCTCAGGCGGCGCCGGCTGGCCGGACGCCACCACGGCGGCGACCGCGCGCCGCTCGAGCGCGGTGCCGGCGCCGTCCTCGTCCCACAACGTCGAGGTGCGCAGCAGCTTCGCCGTGCGCGAGGCGAGCAGCGGGCCGACGGTGCGCGCGCCAGCGGTGTCGTACGCCGACACCGTCACGCCGGTCGCCTGGGCGAATTGATCCAGCGGCGCGACCCATTCGTCCCAGTCCACTGGGGTGTGATGGGGCCGGGCGACTGTAATCACGACTGCGCTTCGGTCGGCAGCTCTACCGATTCGGGCATCTTGGTGCCTTGGGCGATCGCGTCCTCGATCAGAGGGCTTTGGCGCGACGGCGAGCGTGACAGCAAGCCGTAATACGACGAGAACGGCAGTTGCGGCACCGAAGCCGCGCCGCTATTGTTTGCCGATTCATCGAGCAGTTGCAGGCCGCCGTTGGCGATCACATATTCGCGCGTGACCTGCAGGTTGCGGCTGCCGCGCACTTTCGGGATCGCGATCGCGCGCCTGAGCACCGTCGAAATCTCGACATAGTTGAGCAGGATGATGTTGTCGACCAGGTGCGACCCCTTGAGCTCCTGGCTGATCTGCGACAGGCCGAGCAGCTCCGGGCTTTCGTAGTTGAAGAACACCGTCGCCAGGCGATTCTTGAAGAACGTCGCCATCGCGTAGAGGTAGTCGGCTACTTCGTCCGGGCTGGTCATTTCGTACACCGCGCACGAATCGAACACCACGCAGTCGATGCCTTCCTTCTCGACCAGCTTGATGATGCGGTCGAAGTGCACGTCCAGTTCGAGTTCCAGCGGCGATTCGTAATGCATGAACAGTTTGCCGCTGTCGATCAGCGCTTGCAAGTCGAAGCCGAGCGATGCGGCGTTGCGCATCAACTGGCGCGGATGCTCGTCGAGACTCACCAGCAGCGTCTTGTGGCCGGCCGTGATGGCCGAGCTGAGGAACTGCACGCTGAGTACCGTCTTGCCGGTTCCGGAGATGCCGCTGACCATGGTGACCGAACCTTCATACAGGCCTCCGTCCATCATCTCGTCGATTGCCGCCGAGCCGATCGACAGGCGCTTGTCGGAGGTCGGCTGGTCGTTCGACATGACCGGGCGCGATTGCGCGCGCCGATACACGTGGATGCCGCTCGGCGCTTCGATGCGCATCGTGTGGCTGCCGCCGATGAAGTCCTGGCCGCGCGACTTGAGCACCGTCAGGCGCCGCTGCACGCGCCGCTTGTTCTCGCCGCGCGTGAGCGAGATGATGGTGTCGAACACGAAGCGCTCGTGCGCCGCGGTGGCGAGCGACTCGTCGCGCTCGGCGGTGACCATGGTGGTGACGCCGAGGCGGTTCAGGCCTTCGATCAGCACGTGCACATCTTCGCGAAACGGCATGTCGTGCACTTCGGCGTACAGGCGCATCGGCGTCAGGCCGTCGATCAGCAGGCGCTTCGCGCCCATCGCGCGCAGCGATTCGGCGAACGCGCCGTCCGGATTGCGAAATTCGCTGAGCAGGACGGCGGGGCTGGTCTGGATCACCTTGATCTTGCCGGCGTCGATCTGGCCCTGCAGGTCCCAGCCGAAACCGGCGGCGTCGCGCAGCAGCTTGGCCGAATCGAGTTCGAACGAGACGATCGCACCCGGTTCGTCATACTCCGCCGCGCCGGCGTAGATGAAGCCGAGGCCGAGGGTGGTCTTGCCCGAACCCGGCGCGCCTTCGACGATCAGGTTGTTGTGGCGCGGGACGCCGCCGAGCAGGACTTCATCGAGTCCGGCAATCCCCGTTTTGACGAGCGTATCCACGTGCTTTTCCTTTAGCGCAACAATTTTGACCGAGAGGACGACAGTTTATCAGTGTGTCTGTGTCCGCTTGCGCACCAAAGGAAATTTGGCTTAGGGCTGGTAGGAGGGCTCCGGCAGGCCGGCGACATCGACCCGCAGCGAAATCACGCAGCCGGTCAGCGGATACTGCGCGCGTTCAGCCGCCGAACGATTGTGGCTGGCGCTGGTGACATACAGCGTGCGCAGGTCGGCGCCGCCGAAAGCGACCATGGTCGGGCAGCGCAGCGGCAGCTTCACTTCGCGCAGCAGCGTGCCATCGGGCGCGAAACGCAGCAGGCGTCCGCCTTCGAACATTGCGCACCAGTAGGCGCCTTCGCTGTCGACCGCGGCGCCGTCCGGGCGGCCGCCGTAGTTCGCGGCTGCCTTGTCGGCCGCGAACTGCTGGAAGCGCTGCGCCGGCGACACCGCACCGGCAGACGCATCGAAGGCGTGGCGGTCGACGCGGTGGGCCGCGGTGTCGGCGTGATACATCCACTTGCCGTCGGGGCTGAAGGCAAGGCCGTTCGAGTTGGTCATCGGGGCCAATGATGCAAGCCGCACCTTGCCGCGTTCGAGCACGTACATCTCCGCGGCCGGCTTGTCGCGCGGCTCGTACAGCGTGCCGACCCAGAAGCGGCCGGCCGGATCGACGCGGCCGTCGTTGAAGCGCGCGCTGCTGGTGTCGTACGGCGCCGGCGCGATCGCGCTGATCGCGCCGCTGGCGGTATCGAGATGGACGAAGCCGGAGCGCAGCGCCACCACCAGGCCGCCGCCGGCGCAAAGCGCCAGCGCACTCGGCTCGCTGTCCATCTTCCAGTCTGTGTGCTCGCCGCTGGCCGGATCGAGCCGGTGCACCGCGAAGCCGTCGATGTCGACCCAGTACAGGCACGCTTCGGCCGGGTTCCACAGCGGGCATTCGCCGACCGCCATCGGCTGGTCGTACGCGACCTGGACGGCGTCGCTCATACCGCCGCCTTGGCCATCGCGATCAGGCCGTTGGTCGAGCTGTCGTGCTTTTCGGGCTGCGCGGCGCCGGTCAGCTCCGCCTCGATGTTCTTGGCCAGCACCTTGCCCAGCTCGACGCCCCACTGGTCGAAGCTGTTCACGTCCCACAGCACGCCCTGCACGAACGTCTTGTGTTCGTACAGCGCCACCAGCGCGCCCAGCGTGTAGGGCGTCAGGTATTCCATCAGGATGGTGTTCGACGGGCGGTTGCCGGGGAAGGTTTTGTGCGGTGCGAGCCGCTCGATGTCCGCCGGCGCCAGTCCCTGGGCCTGCAGGTCGGCGCGCACTTCGTCGATGTTCTTGCCGCGCATGAACGCTTCCGACTGGGCGAAGCAGTTCGCCAGCAGCGCCGCGTGGTGCTGCGCCAGTTCGTGCGCCGGGCGCAGGCAGGCGATGAAGTCGATCGGCGTCAGGTCGGTACCCTGGTGCAGCAGCTGGAAGTAGGCGTGCTGGCCGTTGGTGCCGCAGTCGCCCCAGATCACCGGGCAGGTCGG
>CXWL01114128.1_pt2 | contig 10067 bp, 8 predicted proteins | sample 590931 | NCBI WGS metagenome assembly CXWL01 (sample SAMEA3498368, study PRJEB10139) | groundwater metagenome | biome: water well; material: biofilm material | place: Germany | collected 2015-04-27
CCCAGGCCGTTGAGCAGGTACAGCACATCTTCGGTGGCCACATTGCCGGTGGCGCCCTTGGCGTACGGGCAGCCGCCCAGGCCCGACACGGACGAATGGAAAATCGACACGCCCACTTCCAGGCTGGCGTAGATATTGCCCAGCGCCTGGCCGTAGGTGTCGTGGAAGTGGCCGGCAATGCGCTCCAGGTGAAATTCGCTGGCCGCGCGCAGCATCACGGCCTGCACCTGGCGCGCCGTGCCCACGCCGATGGTGTCGGCAATGTCGATTTCATCGCAGCCCAGTTCACGCATGCGGGCCACCACGTCGGCCACCGCGTCGAGCGGCACGTCGCCCTGGTAAGGGCAGCCCATGGCGCAGCTGATCGAGCCGCGCAGGCGCAGTCCCCGTTCCTTGGCGGCCTTGGCCACGCTCTCGAAGCGGGCGATCGATTCGGCGATCGAGCAGTTGATGTTCTTTTGCGAGAAGGCTTCCGAGGCCGAACCGAAAATGACGACTTCGTCGGCGCGCGCNNGGGCGGCGCGTGATGCCGGCCATGACCTCGGCGCTGGTGGCCATCTGCGGCACCCACTTGGGCGAGACGAAGGACGCGGCCTCGATATTGGCGAAGCCGGCGCGCGAGAGGCGCTCGACCAGTTCGATCTTGACCGCCGCCGGGACCGATTCCTTTTCATTTTGCAGGCCGTCGCGGGGGCCGACTTCAACGATCTTGACGTGNNTCCCAGAAGGGGTGCGGCGGCGGCAGCGGTTCGGTGCGGAACACGTCAAGCGTGGCGCCGGCCAGGTGGCCCGAGCGGATCAGCGCCAGCAGGTCGGTTTCGGCCACGTGGGCGCCGCGCGCCACGTTGATCAGGTAGGCGCCGCGTGCCAGCAGCGCCAGGCGGGTGCGGTCAAGCAGGCCTGCCGTTTCGGCAGTCAGCGGCAGCATGCACACCAGCACCCGGGCGCCGCGCAGGAACTCGTCCAGGCTGTCCATGCCCGCGTAGCAGTCCACGCCGGGGCGCTGCTTCTGGCTGCGGCTCCAGGCGCGCAGCGGAAAGTCGAAGGCGGACAGCGCGTCGAGCACGCGCGTGCCAAGCACGCCCATGCCCATGACACCGATCGTGAAGTCCTGTTTGTCGTACTGGGGCAGCGGCTGCCACAGGCCGCGCCTGGCCTGGGCTTCGTAGTCGTCGAAGCGGCGGAAGTAGCGCAGCACCGCGTAGGCCACGTATTCGGCCATCTGCACCGCCATCCCGGCGTCGCCCAGACGGATGATGGGAACCGGCGGCAGCGACGCTTCAAACTTCATGATGCCGTCCACGCCCGCGCCGGTGATGAAGATCGCCTTGACGTGGGCCAGGTGCGCCAGCATGGCCACCGGTGGCGCCCAGCAGACGGCGTAGTCGCACGGGGCAATGGCGGCGCCTTCGCGCCAGAGCACGACTTCGGCCTCGGGCAGGGCGGCGGCAAAACCGCGGATCCAGGGCTCGGTGACGCCGTCGGCACGGTGCAGCAGTATGCGCATGGGTCGATCAGGCGGTCTTGAAGGCCAGCAGCGGTGCGCCGTCGGCCACCTGGTCGCCGACCTGGTACAGGATTTCCTCGACCAGGCCGTCGCTTGGCGCGGCAATGGTGTGCTCCATCTTCATTGCCTCCATGATCACCAGAGGATCGCCTTTTTTGACTTGCTGGCCTTTGGTGGCCAGCACCGCCACCACCTTGCCCGGCATTGGCGCCGTCAGGCGACCCCCGGCCGCTTCCGCCTCGCCTGCATGCGCCATCGGGTCGTTGTAGGTCAGCGCGAAATGGCGCCCGCCCGTGAACACGTGGAACACCTCGCCGTCGCGGCGCACGGTGCCGTGGATCGCGGTGGCGCCCAGCTTGATCGACAGCTCGGCGCCCGTGCGCGCGGTGAGCGACAGCGCAGCATCGATGCCGCGCACGTTCAGGTCCCAGCCCTGCGGGTGGTAGGTCAGACCGACCGCGTAGGCTTTTTCTTCGCGCGCTGCCGTGTACTCGTCGGCGAACGAGAGCTGGCGCTGGTAGGCGCTGTTCAAACGCCAGCCCAGCGCATTGCCGAACGGGTCGGCCGGATTGGCCGACTGCGATGCCGACCCATCCTTCTCCGCTTCAATCAAGGCCACCGCGGCCAGCGCCAGTGCGCCCACGGGCGCTGCTTTCGGCGCCGGGAACAGGGTGTCGGCATTGCGTTCGATCAGGCCGGTGTCGAGGTCGGCGCCGGAGAATGCGGCGCCTTCGACCAGGCGCTTGAGGAAGGCGATATTGCTGGCTAAGCCCACCAGCTGGAATTCGGCCAGCGCCTGCGACATGCGCGCCAGCGCCTGGGTGCGGTCGGCGCCCCAGACAATCAGCTTGGCGATCATCGGATCGTAGAACGGCGAAATGGCGTCGCCCTCGCGCACGCCCGAATCGATGCGCACTGCGGCCGGCGCGCCGCCCGGCGTGCCGCCCAGTTCAAAATTGACAGCGGCCGGCGTATCCATGTGGCGCAGCGTGCCGATCGACGGCAGGAAGCCTTTTTCCGGATTCTCGGCGTAGATGCGCGCTTCGATCGAATGGCCGTGAATGGCCAGTTCGGCCTGGGTTTTCGGCAGCGGCTGGCCATTGGCCACGCGCAGCTGCCACTCCACCAGGTCGGTGCCGGTGATCATTTCGGTGACCGGATGCTCGACCTGCAGTCGGGTGTTCATTTCCATGAAGTAGAACGAGCCGTCCTGGTTGGCGATGAATTCAACCGTGCCCGCGCCCACGTAGCCCACCGCGCGTGCGGCCGCCACTGCCGCTTCGCCCATGGCGGCGCGGCGCTCGGCCGGCATGCCCGGCGCCGGCGCTTCTTCCAGCACTTTCTGGTGGCGGCGCTGCACCGAGCAGTCGCGTTCATGCAGGTAGACGCAGTTGCCCTGGCTGTCGGCAAACACCTGAATTTCGATGTGGCGCGGACGCTGCAGGTATTTTTCGGCCAGCACCTTGTCGTCGCCGAAGGAGCTGATCGCTTCGCGCTTGCACGAGGCCAGCGCGGCCTTGAAGTCTTCCGAGCGCTCGATCACGCGCATGCCCTTGCCGCCGCCGCCGGCCGACGCCTTGAGCAGCACCGGGTAGCCGATACGGTCGCCCTGCTCCTGCAAAAAGTCCGGATCCTGGTTGTCGCCGTGGTAGCCCGGCACCAGCGGCACGTTGGCTTTTTCCATCAGCGACTTGGCGGCCGACTTGGAGCCCATTGCGCGCATGCTCGAACCAGGCGGGCCGATGAAGGCCAGGCCGGCGGCGACGCAGGCGTCGGCGAAGTCGGCGTTCTCGGACAGGAAACCGTAGCCCGGATGGACCGCCTGGGCGCCGGTGGCCAGCGCCACGGCGATGATCTTGTCGCCGCACAGATAGCTTTCCTTGGCCGCGGCCGGGCCAATGTTCACCGCCTCATCGCACACTGCAACGTGTTTTGAATTCGCGTCCGCATCCGAATAGACGGCGACGGTCTTGATGCCCATGCGGCGCGCGGTGGCGGCCACCCGGCATGCGATTTCGCCACGGTTGGCGATCAGGATTTTTGTGAACATGGGTAGCTTCCGTTATTGGTGTTATCGGTGTGGGATCAGCCGCCGCAAGCCGCTTTTGGCGCCTTGTCGAGCGTGGATGCACGGGTGACCAGGCCCAGTTTGGCCAGCAGGACGCGGTCGTCCTCGGCTTCCGGGTTGTCGGTGGTGAGCAGCTTGTCGCCGTAGAAGATCGAATTGGCGCCGGCCAAAAAGCACATCGCCTGCACCGCTTCGCCCATCTGGCGGCGCCCAGCCGACAGGCGCACGCGCGCTTGCGGCATGGTGATGCGGGCAACGGCGATGGTGCGCACGAATTCGAACGGGTCGAGCGGGTCCAAGCCGTGCAGCGGCGTGCCTTCGACCTGCACCAGGTGGTTGACCGGCACCGACTCCGGATACGGATTCAGGTTGGCCAGCTGGGCGATCAGGCCGGCGCGCTGCAGGCGCGATTCGCCCATGCCGACGATGCCGCCGCAGCACACTTTCAGGCCGGCGTTGCGCACGCGGCCCAGCGTGTCGAGGCGGTCCTGGTATTCGCGGGTCGAGATCACGTTGCTGTAGAACTCAGGCGCGGTGTCGAGGTTGTGGTTGTAGTAATCGAGGCCGGCGTTCTTCAGGCGGTCGGCCTGGCCTTCTTCCAGCATGCCCAGCGTGGCGCAGGTTTCCAGGCCCAGTGCCTTGACTTCGCGCACCATCTCTTCGACCTTTTCCATGTCGCGCTCTTTCGGGCTGCGCCAGGCGGCGCCCATGCAAAAACGGGTGGCGCCGTTGGCCTTGGCCTGGCGCGCGGCGTCGAGCACGGTGTCGATGCCGAGGATCTTCTTGGCTTCAACGCCGGTGTCGTAGCGCGCCGCCTGCGGGCAGTAGCTGCAGTCTTCCTCGCAGCCGCCGGTCTTGATCGAGAGCAGCGTCGCCAGTTCCACGTCGCCGGCCGGGAAGTTGGCGCGGTGCGTGCTCTGCGCGCGGAACATCAGGTCGTTGAACGGCAGATCGAACAGCGCCAGCACGTCGGCCAGCGGCCAGGTGGCGGCGTCGGGCAAGGTGATGGCGGCGGCAGGCGGGTGGAACGAGACGGAGGTAGTTTGGGTCATGATGATTCCTTCAGGGGCAGTCGTTCAGTCTCGCTTGGCCGGAAAACCGGGCAATCCTGCGAGATCAATAAATTTGGCGGCTTGTTCGGCCGTAGGGTTGTCCAGATAGGGCACCCGGCCCAGCAGCGGCGCGGGAATGCGGGCCGCCAGCGCGGCCACGTTCTCGTCCGCGAACAGCATGTCGGGGTCGATCTCGTTGACCACCCAGCCGGCCAGCACCAGGTCGCGCCGCACGATCGCTTCGATGGTCAGGAGCGCGTGGCTGATGCAGCCCAGGCGCAGGCCCACCACCAGGATCACCGGCAGGTTCAGTTGTTCAGCCATCTGGGCGCTGTCGAAATCGTCCGAGAACGGCACCCGGAAGCCGCCCACGCCTTCGACCACCACCGCGTCCGAGGCAGCTGCCACTTCGGCGTAGGCGGCGATGATGGGCACCGCTTCGATGGAAACGCCTTCATGCGCGGCGGCGATGTGCGGCGCGCATGCTTCGCGCAGCAGATACGGGGTGGTGATATTGCGCGGCAGGGCCACGTTGCCGGCCGCGATCAGCTGGTCGGCGTCGTCGTTGTGCAGTTCGCCGTCGCGCATGACGGCGCCGGCGGCAACCGGCTTCATGCCGCAGGCGCGCACGCCGCCGGCCACCAGCTTGTGCAGGATCGCCGCCGACACCAGCGTCTTGCCAATTTCAGTGTCGGTGCCGGTCACGAAGCAGCAAAAGCGCGACGGCACGCCGTCGGCGGCCAGCGCCGGTTCGGTATCTGGCACCGGATCGGCAAGCGCTGCCGGGAGCACGGGATCGTTCAGGCTCATCGCATCTCCTCCAGTTCATTGAGCGCGCTTGTCAGCAGCGCCACTTCTTCGACCGTGTGCGCGGCCGACAGCGTCACGCGCAGGCGCGCCGTACCCACCGGGACCGTGGGCGGGCGGATCGCCGGCACCCACAGGCCCTTGCCGTACAGCGCCGCGCCCACGCGCAGCGCTTCGGCGTTGCTGCCGATGATGATCGGCTGGATCGCCGTGTCGGACGCGATGCGCTCCCAGCGGCCAAGCGTCAGGTCGCGCCGCAGCTGGGCAATCAGCGCCTGCAGGTGGGCGCGGCGCGACGCGCCTTCGTCGCCGCCGATGATGTCGATGCTGGTCAACAGCGCATGGGCCAGCGCCGGCGGCGCAGCGGTGGTGAAAATATACGGGCGCGCACGCTGGATCATCAGTTCGATCACGCTGGCATGCGCGGCCACGAACGCGCCGCCCACGCCAGCCGCCTTGCCCAGCGTGCCCATGTAGACCAAATTTGGCGAACGCAGATTGAAGTGTTCGAGCGCGCCGCGCCCGTTCGCGCCCAGCGTGCCGAAGCCGTGCGCGTCGTCGATCACCAGCCACGCGTTGTGGCGCTCGCACAGGGCCAGCATGGCCGGCAGCGGGGCCAGGTCGCCATCCATGCTGAACACGCTGTCGGTGACCACCAGCTTGGCCGTGGCGTTGCTCGCCTCGAGCAGCCTGGCCAGCGCGTCGAGGTCGGCGTGCGGATAGACCTTGACCTGGGCCCGTGCCAGACGCGCGCCATCAATGATCGAGGCGTGGTTCAGGGACTCGGAAAAGATCTCGGCGTCGGCGTCGGCGCCGAGCGCGGTCAGGATCGCCAGATTGGCCATGTAGCCGGTGCAAAACGACAGCGCGCGCGCCGATTCCAGGTGCGGGCCGACAAATTCGGCCAGGCGCTCTTCGAGCAGGTCGTGGGCGCGCGAGTGGCCGCTGATCAGGTGCGAGGCGCCGCTGCCCACGCCATACAGTTCGGCCCCTTCGCGCAGCGCCGCCACCAGGCGCGGATGGGCGGCCAGGCCCAGGTAGTCGTTGCTGCCAAAGGCGAGCATCGGGCGCCCGCCCACGGTCACGCGCGGCGCGCACGGCGTTTCGACCACGCGCCGCTGGCGCGTCAGGCTTTGCTCGTCAAGCAGCGCCAGCTTCTGGTTCAGCGCTTCAATCATGTTCATCATCCGATCACCGCTTCAAATACGCTGCGGGTGCGCTCGGCCAGGCCGCTGGTCTCGTCATCGCTGAGGATGTAGGGCGGCATCAGGTAGACGGTGCGTCCGATCGGGCGCAGCAGCAGCTCGGCTTCCAGCGCGGCCGTGAAGAAGCGGCGCGAGAAGGTGGCCGCGCGCGCGGCGTCCGGCTCGATCGCGTCGAAGGCCCAGATCATGCCGGCCTGGCGGAAATGGCGCACCCGCTCGTGGCCGGCCAGCGGCGCCAGCGCGGTGCTCAGCTTGGCCGCGCGCAGCTTGTTGTTGTAGAGGACATTGTCGTCCTTGAAAATCTGCAGCGTGGCCAGCGCGGCGCGGCATGCGAGCGGGTTGCCCGTGTACGAGTGCGAGTGCAAAAAGCCGCGCGTGACGTCGGCGCTGTAGAACGCTTCGTAGACTTCGTCGCGCGTGAGCACCAGCGACAGCGGCAGGTAGCCGCCGCTGATGCCCTTCGACAGGCACAAGAAATCGGGCCAGATGCCAGCCTGCTCGCAGGCGAAGAAGGTGCCGGTGCGCCCGCAGCCAACCGCGATCTCGTCGAGGATCAGGTGCACCGAATAGCGGTCGCACAGTTCGCGCACCAGCGTCAGGTACAGCGGGTCGTGCATGGCCATGCCGGTGGCGCACTGCACCAGCGGCTCGATGATGATGGCGGCGATCTGGTCGGCGCGTTCGGCGAACAGCTGCTCGACATCGTGCGCGGCGCGGCGCGCCACGTCCTGCGCGCTCTCGCCTTCGCGCGCGTCGCGCGCGTCGGGCGACGTCACCACGCGCGCCGGGCGCAGCAGCGGGCCGTAGGCGTCCTTGAACAGGGCCACGTCGGTGACGGCCAGCGCGCCGATGGTTTCGCCGTGATAGCTGCCCTTCAGGCAGACGAATTCCTGCTTGCCCATGCGGCCCGCGTTGCGCCACGCGTGAAAGCTCATCTTGAGGGCGATTTCCACCGCCGACGCGCCGTCCGAAGCGTAAAAGGCGTGGCCCAGCGTGCGCCCGGTCATGTCCGACAGCTGCTCGGACAGGCGCACCACCGGCTCGTGGGTGAAGCCGGCCAGCATCGCGTGCTCGAGCCGGTCGAGCTGGTCCTTGAGGGCGGCGTTGATGACCGGATTGGCGTGGCCGAACAGGTTGACCCACCAGCTGCTGATGGCGTCCAGATAGCGCTTGCCCTCATGGTCGTACAGCCACACGCCGCGGCCGTGGCTGACGGGAATCAGCGGCACGCTTTCGTGGTGCTGCATTTGCGTGCAGGGATGCCAGACGCTACGCAGGCTGCGCTTGACCCAGTCTTGTGGCATCTCAGTTCAGCCAGGAAGGCTTGCGTTTTTCGAGGAAGGAGGCAACGCCTTCGCGGCCTTCGCTCGATGCGCGGATGTTGGCAATGCGCTCGGCGGTGTCAACCACCAGCGCGCTGTCGACCGCCTTGCCGGTCACGTCGCGCACCAGCACCTTCGCTTCGCGCACCGCGTTCGGACTGCTGGTGACGAGCGCCTTGACGATGCCCTCGACATGGGCGTCGAGCGCGTCGGCGGCAACCACGTCATGCAGGAAGCCGATCCGGTGCGCTTCCTGGGCGCTGAATTTTTCAGCGGTGAGGAAGTAGCGGCGCGCCGCGTTTTCGCCCATCGACTTGATCACGTACGGCGAAATGGTGGCCGGGATCAGGCCCAGCTTGACTTCGGACAGGCAGAAGCTGGCGCCGCTGGCGGCCACCGCGATGTCGCAGGCAGCCACCAGGCCCATGCCGCCGGCGTAGCAGTCGCCCTGCACCTTGGCCACCACCGGCTTCGGACACAGGTAGATGGTGCGCAGCATGTCGGCCAGCTTTTCGGCGTCCTGGGCGTTTTCGGCGTGCGAATAGAGCGCCATTTTCTTCATCCAGTTCAGGTCCGCGCCCGCGCAAAAAGCGGGGCCGTTGGCCGCCAGCACGATTGCGCGCACTCCCTCGTGGCGCCCCAGTTCGTTGAACGCGACCGCCAGTTCGGCAATGGTGAATTCATTGAAGGCGTTGCGCACGTCCGGCCGGTTCAAGGTCACGGTGGCGACCTTGTTTTCGACGGCGACGCTGAGGGTTTCGTATTCCATATGCTTTCCTTACATGCGGAAGACACCGAATTTGGTGTCTTCGATTTCGGCGTTCAGCGCGGCCGACAAGCCAAGGCCCAGCACCATGCGGGTGTCGGCCGGGTCGATCACGCCATCGTCCCACAGGCGCGCGCTGGCGTAGTAGGGGTGGCCCTGGTGTTCGTATTGTTCCTTGATCGGCTGCTTGAAGGCCGCTTCTTCCTCGGCCGTCCATTGTCCGCCCTTGCCTTCGATGCCGTCGCGCTTGACGGTGGCCAGCACCGAGGCGGCCTGGTCGCCGCCCATGACGGAGATGCGCGCGTTTGGCCACATCCACAGGAAGCGCGGCGAAAAGGCGCGCCCGCACATGCCGTAGTTGCCGGCGCCGAAGCTGCCGCCGATGATGACGGTGAACTTGGGCACCGCTGCCGTGGCCACCGCGGTGACCATCTTGGCGCCGTTGCGGGCGATGCCCTCGTTTTCGTATTTGCGTCCGACCATGAAGCCGGTGATATTTTGCAAAAACACCAGCGGGATCTTGCGCTGGCAGCACAGTTCGATGAAGTGGGTGCCCTTGAGCGCCGACTCCNNAGCGCCGACTCCGAGAACAGGATGCCGTTGTTGGCGATGATGCCGACCTTGACGCCGTAGATATGGGCGAAGCCGCAAATGAGCGTGGTGCCGTAGCGCGCCTTGAATTCATCGAAGTCGCTGCCATCGACGATACGGGCGATCACTTCGCGCACATCGAATGGCTTGCGGGTGTCGACCGGGATCACGCCGTACAGTTCTTCGGACGGGTACTTCGGCTCCATCGATTCACGTAGCGCCATTTGCTGCGGCTTGGTGCGGTTCAGATTCGACACGATGGTGCGCGCCAGCGACAGCGCGTGCAGGTCGTTCTGGGCCAGGTGGTCGACCACGCCCGACAAGCGGGTGTGGACGTCGCCGCCGCCCAGGTCTTCGGCCGTGACCACTTCGCCGGTGGCAGCTTTGACCAGCGGCGGGCCGCCCAGGAAAATGGTGCCCTGTTCTTTTACGATGATCGACTCGTCGCTCATGGCCGGGACATAGGCGCCGCCGGCGGTGCACGAACCCATCACCACGGCAATTTGCGGGATGCCCTTGGCCGACAGATTGGCCTGGTTGTAGAAGATGCGCCCGAAATGGTCGCGGTCGGGGAATACATCGTCCTGGTTGGGCAGATTGGCGCCGCCCGAGTCGACCAGGTAGATGCAGGGCAGGTTGTTTTGTTCGGCGATTTCCTGGGCGCGCAGGTGCTTCTTGACCGTCATCGGATAGTAGGTGCCGCCCTTGACGGTGGCGTCGTTACAGACGATCACGCATTCCTGGCCCGA
>CXWL01003006.1_pt1 | contig 10066 bp, 14 predicted proteins | sample 590931 | NCBI WGS metagenome assembly CXWL01 (sample SAMEA3498368, study PRJEB10139) | groundwater metagenome | biome: water well; material: biofilm material | place: Germany | collected 2015-04-27
TCCTGCCTCGACCTTGGCTGGCAGAAATTCCTCGGCCAGCAATTGCGCATCGAGGGCGGGCACGGCCTGACCCGCCCGGTCATCATGGACGCAACCGTTGCGCAGCTTGACGGCTATCGCTTCGTCTATTGCCTGCCCTTCGATGCCGAGACCGTCTTCGTCGAGGATACCTATTACACCGATGGCCCCGACCTCCCGCTGGAGGCGCTGCGCAAGCGGATTGCGGATTATGCCGCCGCCCGCGACTGGCACATCGAAGCCATCGAGCGCGAGGAAACAGGCGTCCTGCCCGTCGCAATGGGCGGCGATTTCAACGCTTATTGGGCATCGGGGGGCGAGGTTGCAAAAGCCGGGATGCGCGCGGGCCTGTTCCATCCAACCACCGGATATTCGCTGCCCGATGCCGTGCGAATGGCCGCGAGCATCGCAGAAAATCCTGACTTCACGGCCGCAGCCATCAAAGAATATTCAGCCGCCCGATGGGCAGAACGCGGCTTCTACCGCATGCTTGACGCGATGCTTTTCCGCGCCGCCGAACCCGACCAGCGCTACAGGATTCTCGAACGCTTCTACCGCCTCTCGCCCGCCCTCATCGGCCGTTTCTATGCGGGGCAATCGACACTGGCCGACAAGATCCGCATCTTGAGTGGGAAGCCGCCAGTCCCTATCGGTCGCGCTCTTGGGGCCATCATGGGACGCAAAGCGTGAAGCGCGCCATCATCATCGGATCGGGGTTTGGCGGACTGGCGCTGGGCATCCGGCTGCAATCGGCGGGCGTGGAGACGACCATCGTCGAGGCCCGCGACAAGCCGGGCGGGCGCGCCTATTATTGGGAGAAGGACGGCTTCACCTTCGATGCCGGGCCAACCGTCATCACCGATCCCAACTGCCTCAAGGAACTCTGGGCGCTTTCGGGGCGCGATATGGCTGCGGACGTCACACTCGATCCGGTCATGCCCTTTTACCGGCTCAACTGGCCCGACGGGACGAACTTCGACTATTCGAACGACAATGCGTCGCTGACAGCCGAAATCGCCAAGCTCAACCCCGCCGACGTGGCGGGCTATCAACGCTTTCTCGAATACGCCGCTGGGGTCTATGAGCAAGGCTATGTGAAGCTCGGCCATGTCGCGTTCCTCGACTTCGCCTCGATGATCAAGGCCGCGCCTGCGCTTGCCAAATACCAGGCATGGCGCTCGGTCTATTCGATCGTTGCCTCCTATGTGAAGAATGAGAAGTTGCGCGAGGCGCTGTCGTTCCACACGCTTCTCGTCGGCGGCAATCCGTTCACGACCAGCGCGATCTATGCGCTGATCCACAAGCTCGAAAAGGACGGCGGTGTCTGGTTCGCGCGCGGCGGCACCAACCGGCTGATCGCGGCGATGGTCACCCAGTTCGAACGGCTCGGCGGAACGCTGCGGCTCGATGATCCGGTGGTTGAGATCGAAACGCTGGGCGACAAGGTGACGGGCGTTCGCACCCGAACCGGCTGGCAGTCCGATGCCGATGCTGTCGCGTCCAATGCAGACATCATGCACAGCTATCGCGACCTCCTGCCGGGCAACCGGCGCGGCGCGCGGGTGGCGTCCTCGCTCGAGCGCAAACGCTTCTCCCCCTCGCTGTTTGTCGTCCATTTCGGGATCAAGGGAAGCTGGCCCGGCATCCCGCACCATTCGATCCTGTTCGGCCCACGCTACAAGGAGCTGCTGTCGGACATTTACGATCATGGCGTGTTGCCGCGCGATTTCTCGCTCTACCTTCATCACCCGACCGTGACCGATCCGTCGCTGGCGCCCGAGGGCTGTTCGACCTTCTACGCGCTTGCGCCGGTTGCGCATCTCGGCAAGTCTCCGCTCGACTGGGATGGCGAGGTTGGCGACGTGATGAAGGAACGCATCCTCGATGAGATCGAGCACCGCCTGATCCCCGACATTCGTTCGCGGATCATGACCAGCTTCCACTATGCGCCGACCGATTTTGCCCGCGACCTCAATGCGCATCTGGGCAGCGCCTTCAGCCTCGAACCGACGCTGACCCAATCCGCATGGTTCCGCACCCACAACCGCGACGATGCGATCCCCAACCTCTATTTCGTGGGCGCAGGCACGCATCCGGGAGCCGGAATTCCGGGGGTCGTCGGCAGCGCCAAGGCGACAGCAAAGCTGATGCTAGAGGATTTGAACCGGTGACCCGCCTCGCCATCTATTGCGGTTCTTCCCCCGGTGCAGACCCCGCCTATGCAGCGGCAGCCCGTGCCCTCGGCACGGAAATGGCCGCGCGCGGCTATGGGCTGGTTTTCGGCGGGGGGCATGTCGGGCTGATGGGGACGATCGCCGATGCAGTGCTGGCGGCGGGCGGGGAAGTTATCGGCGTGATCCCGACTGCGCTCCGCGACAAGGAACTGGCGCACAAAGGCTGCACCGAACTTCATATCGTTTCGACCATGCATGAACGCAAGGGGCTGATGGCCGATCTCTCGGATGGCTTCATTGCGATGCCGGGCGGCTTCGGGACGCTCGACGAAATGTTCGAAATGCTGACCTGGGCGCAGCTTGGCTATCATGCCAAGCCGTGCGGGTTCCTCAACGTCGCTGGCTATTACGACGCGCTGTTCGCCTTTCTCGACGCTTGTGTCGATGCGCGCTTCGTGACGGCGGTCCATCGCGAGATGATTATGGCAGACAGCGATCCGGCCGCCCTCCTCAATAGCATCGAAACCTTCGAGGCGCCCGACCAGGCCAAATGGCTCGACCGGTTCGATTTGTGAGGCTCGACCGCGCCGCTCTTGTCACCCACGCCCGCGAAAGCATCGCACGGGGCTCCACCTCCTTTGCCCTTGCCTCACGCATCTTCGACCGCGAGACGCGCGAGCGCGCGTGGCTGCTCTATTGCTGGTGCAGGCGGTGCGACGACATAGCCGACGGTCAGGATCATGGCGGCGCGATGTCGGCCGTCGATGATCCGATGGAACGGCTCGCCTTTATCACCGACCTGACGGCCCGTGCCCTTGAAGGCGAGACGACAGGCGATCCGGCGTTCGATGCGCTCGGGCTGGTGGCGAAGGAATGCACCATCCCGCATAAATATATCTATGACCTGATCGAGGGTTTCGCACTAGATGCGTCGGGCTGGCATCCCCGCACCGAGAAGGACCTGCTCAAATATTGCTACCATGTCGCCGGCGCGGTCGGCTGCATGATGGCCGTAATCATGGGCGTCGATCCGGAGGACGAGGAAACGCTCGAACGCGCGGCCGATCTCGGCAAGGCGTTCCAGCTCGCCAATATCGCCCGTGACATCAGCGAGGACGATGCGGCCGACCGCTGCTACATCCCCGACGACTGGCTCGTCGAGGCAGACATCCCGCCCGGCGAGCAGATGAAGCCCCATTTCCGCTCCCGCCTCGCCGATATTGGCTGGTGGTTGGCCGACATGGCGCAGGATCACGAAGCAAGCGCCCGGATCGGCGCGCGCAAACTCCCCTTCCGCGCGCGCTGGGCGGTGCTGGCAGCGGCAGGGATCTATGGCGACATCGCCCGCGAAGTCGCCGCGCGCGGACAGGCGGCGTGGGATCGGCGGGTGGTGGTGAGCAGGGGCCGGAAGCTGGGTTGGGTGGCGAAGGCGTTCGCTCAGGCGGTGTTCCGTGACTGACCGACCAATCGCACGGGTCTATCTTCATGGTGCGCCCGGATCGCCAGGGGAGGCCATGCTCTTTGGCGCCGATTGCCCAAACCTGTTTGTGCCCGACCGCTTCACGCTTGCGCCCGGATGCGACGCCGCCGCTGGTTTCGACGCGCTGGCGGATCAGGTGGCCGACTGGTCGGCGGGCCGGGCCATTCACCTGATCGGATTTTCGATGGGATGCTTCGCAGCACTTCAACTCGCGCATCGCCTGACGGATCGCGTCAGCCAGATCGATCTGGTTTCGGCCGCAGCCCCGCTGGAAGGCGGAGACTTTCTTCCGGAAATGGCTGGTGGATCGCTCTTCAAACTCGCGCGCGATCATCATCGCCTGTTCGGCTGTCTGGTCGGTGTCCAGCGATTGATGGCGCGCTTTGCGCCGCGATTGTTGTTCGCGCTCTTGTTCGGGCGAGCCCAAGGCGGGGACCGCGCGCTCATCGAAGATCAGCATTTTCGCCAAGCGGTCAGGGCCATGCTCAGGACATGTTTCGCCGGTGGTTCCGCTGGCTATACCCGAGAAATCCGTGCCTATGTCCGCCCATGGGCGCCCATCTTGGGCGAAATTTCAGCACCGGTCAGGCTGTGGCATGGCAGCGCGGACAATTGGGCGCCGCTTGCGATGGCGCATTATCTCGAATCGGCGCTCCCCAATGTAACGGGGCTGGAAGTGGTTGCAGGCGCATCGCACTATTCGGCGCTGCGCCAGGCAATGGGGCGGATCTGCGGTGTGGCGCAGGGCTGAACGGCGGGGCTAGCAATTAAACTAACCTACTTGCCAATTTTACCCTGATAGGGTAACAGCCCAAGATGGAAAAGCGCAAGCCCGATTGTTCGTTGGTGGTCGCCCTTGCGATGGTTGCGGATGGCAAGGTCAGGGCAACACAATCCGCGCTTTCCGGTGCTGCGGCGATGGGCTTGGACTATTCCGCAATGATTGAAGTGGTGCAGTCGCTGGAAATGACGGACTTTTACAAAAGCATGACGACGCGCAACGATCATCGCGTCTGGCAGGATGTTTACAGACCGGTGACCGAATATGGTGCCATCTACATGAAACTGACCGTGATCGACGATGTGGTGATTATATCATTCAAGGAGCAATGATGATGAAATGCCCCGCATGTGGCGCGGCCGCGCTGGCGGTGAATACGCGCGATCTTCCCTATACCTATAAGGGTAAAAAGACGGCGATCGCTGCCGTTAAAGGCCAATTCTGCGCTGAATGCGGTGAATGCGTCGTCGATCCCGCGCATGCCCAGACGGTCAGCGAGGCAATGCTGGCCTTCAACAAGCAAGTGAATGCGATGCTCGTCGATCCCGCCTTCATCGTGAGTGTGCGCAAGAAGCTGAGGCTCGATCAGCGCGAGGCGGGCGAGGTGTTCGGCGGCGGTGCCAATGCCTTTTCGCGCTACGAGAATGGCAAGACCCGCCCACCGGTGGCGTTGGTCAAACTGCTCAAGGTGCTTGACCGGCATCCTGAGCAGTTGGTGGAGATACGGTAGCGGGTGGCGGCAATGCGTGGGAAGCGGTCATTCGGCGGAAGGGCGAACCCAATATGTCTGATCAGCTGCCTTCTGGACGCGAGCCCAAATCTTATCCGGCATATTGTTTTGCCATACCCCGCCGAGCGCCCACCGCATGCGGCGATCCTGTCGAGCTTCCACTTCGGCGGCCTCAATGAATTGAGATCCGTGATATTGGAGAAGGTCCTCAAGTGGCCCTGCCGCTAGAAGCCCGATGACGCCCTGCGCCTCCGTTTTCCCGAACGAATAAAGTTCCTTTTCGGTATAGCGGCTGATTGCAATTTTAATCGCTTCCCATGCGACCAGGGGTTTATCATGCGCTAAATCAACCAGCACCCAGCCGTCATCAAAGACAGCTTCGGATGCCAGGTCCGGTCCGAGGTTGGCATAGGTAATCCAGTCGGACGCAATTTGCTTTGCATCATATTCCACAACGTTACGCTGGCACCCTTCCGACATGTCCGCAATGGGGTCGCAAACCGCCCTACTCCCGAAACGTCCCAACCGGCTCCCGCACCCCTTCATTCCCCCGCCGTTTCAGCTCCGCCTTCAAATCCTCCGGCTTGGGCGCATAGATGAAGCCGAAGCTGACATTGCCTTCGCGCGTCTCCACCACATGGTGCAGTCGGTGCGCCTGGATGATCCGTTTCATATAGGCCGATCGCGGGACATATCGATGCCCGATGCGCTTGTGCACGATCACATCGTGGAAGCCGAAATAGATGCCTCCATAAGCAGCGATCCCGCCGCCTGCCCAGGCGTAGAGCGCGCCGTGGCCAAGCCCGATCCCCCACCAGAAGAGCAGGATCGAGGGTACCGCGAAGATCAGAGCGTAGAGATCGTTCGCCTCCCACATCCCCAGCCGCGGGCGGTGGTGGCTTTTGTGGAGGAACCAGCCAAACCCGTGCATCACCCAGCGGTGCATGACATAGGCAAAGCCTTCCATCGCGATGATAGTGGCAACAAACAGCGCAAATCCGGCAAGTATGAACATGAACGCCAGTATAACGCCGCATTCAGCTTCGCGTCACCCCCGTTCATAGAGAAGCGCTTCCAGACAGGTTGTCCCTCAGGCGTTGCTCGGGTAGCTTTTGGGCGTATTGTATCGGGGGGCAGCCTGTCGTCCTCCCCCTTTTTATTCGAGCGGAGACAAGAATGAAGCGCACCCTCACCCTTATTCTCCCTTTCCTTGCGCTTTCGGCTTGCGCAACGCCCCAAACGCGGCTGCGCACCGGGCTGATGAATGCCGGACTCGGCGCCAAGCAGTCGGCCTGCATGGCCGACCGGATGGTGAACAAGCTCTCGCTCATCCAGTTGCGGCGGATCGCGTCGCTCAGGAATTTCGGCAAGGAGAGGATCGGCGACATGACGATCGACCGCTTCATGCATAATATCCGCTCGCTCGAGGATACCGAAATCCTGACGGTAACGACGCGCGCCGCATTGGGCTGCGCGATCAGCCGTTAAAACACCGGCATTTGTAGTTCCTGCAACATCCCATTTGTCATTCCCGCGAAAGCGGGAAACTAGTAGTGTTGTGCGTGGAAACCCGGTGCCCATGGGTTCCCGCTTTCGCGGGAATGACAAAAATGGAGCAGAGGCCGGGTCTCTCCTAAAGGCTTCCCAAGCGCGCCTGCCTGTGCTTTAGGCCGCTGCACCTGACGCAGAGGACTCGACGCAGCGCCATGAACATTCATGAATACCAAGCCAAGGAATTGCTCGCCAAATTCGGCGTGCCGGTGCCCGCTGGCCATGCCGCGCTAAGCGTCGAGGAGGCCGTCGAGGCTGCAAGGCAGCTCCCCGGGCCGCTTTATGTCGTCAAGGCCCAGATCCATGCGGGCGGGCGCGGCAAGGGCAAGTTCAAGGAACTCGGCCCCGATGCCAAGGGTGGGGTGCGACTGGCAAGAACGCTTGATGAGGTGCGTGCCGCCGCAACCGACATGCTCGGCAACACGCTGGTCACAATCCAGACCGGCCCGGCGGGCAAACAGGTCAACCGCCTCTACATCACCGACGGCGTCGATATAGAGAAGGAATTCTACCTCGCCCTGCTCGTCGATCGCGCGACCAGCCGGATCGCGGTCGTCGCATCGACCGAAGGCGGCATGAATATCGAGGATGTCGCGCACGACAGCCCTGAAAAGATCACCACGATCACGATCGACCCCGCCACCGGCCTGATGCCGCACCACGGCCGGACGGTCGCCAACGCGCTCGGCCTGACGGGCGATCTCGCCAAACAGGCGCAGAGCACATTATCCCAGATCTACAGCGCCTTTATTGGCACCGACGCGTCGCAGATCGAGATCAACCCCCTTGCGGTGTGCGCGGGCAACAAACTGCTCGTGCTCGATGCCAAGGTCGGTTTTGATTCGAACGCGATGTTCCGTCATAAGGATCTGGCCGAACTGCGCGACCTGACCGAGGAAGACCCGGCCGAAGTCGAGGCATCGGAATATGACCTCGCCTATATCAAGCTCGACGGTAATATCGGCTGCATGGTCAATGGCGCGGGCCTAGCGATGGCGACGATGGACATCATCAAGCTGAACGGCGAATTCCCGGCCAACTTCCTCGATGTCGGCGGCGGTGCCTCCAAGGAAAAGGTGACGGCCGCGTTCAAGATCATCCTCAAGGACCCGGCGGTGAAGGGCATCCTCGTCAATATCTTCGGCGGGATCATGAAGTGTGACATCATCGCCGACGGGATCGTCGCGGCGGCGAAGGAAGTGAATCTCTCGGTGCCGCTGGTCGTCCGCCTCGAAGGCACCAATGTGCAGCAGGGCAAGGACATCCTCGCCAATTCCGGCCTGCCCATTGTCGCGGCCAACGATCTGGGCGATGCTGCGCGGAAGATTGTCGCGGAGGTTCGCAAGGCGGCGTAAAGCATGGCTTGACATTGTGAATGTAAAGCATTACATTACATGGGTGGAGATTGAGAGTATCACGCACAAGGCTCTGCGGCGCTTTTTTCTGGAAGGAAATGCCAAAGGGTTGGACGGAAACACTGTCGACCGTTTGCGCAAGATGCTCTCTTTCATCGTCAACGCGGCTGATTTTGGCGAGCTCATGATTCCGCCCAATTTCGGCCTTCACCCACTCACCGGTGATCGCGTGGGAGTTTGGGCGACCACAGTAACCCGAAACTGGCGAATGACGTTTTTGAAGGTTGACGATCAGACCATCGCCGATCTTGATCTGGAGGACTATCACTGATGGCACTCACCATGCACCCTTCACTTGCCATACATCCAGGCGACTGGCTCAAGACAGAGATTGTAGAGGCGCACGGCATTGGCGTCGGCGCGCTTGCGGCGGCCTTTGGTGTCAGTCGTCAGGCGATCAGCGCTGTTCTCAATGGCCGGGCTGCGCTGTCAGCGGACATGGCGATCCGTTTTGAAAAAGCGTTTGGCGTCAAGGCTGATACACTCTGCCGGATGCAGACTGCCTACGAACTGGCGCAGGCGCGCGCGCATCAGGATGAGATCATCGTCGATCAGTCATTGCTCGCGGCTTGATGTGGAGACGGCAGAGAAGTAGGTTTTGGGGTTGCGCGCAAGCGCCAGCTTGTGCAGTGCACCAAGTCGTTGACGCAAACGTAAAGTGATTCACTGGAGGAAGCCCATGAAAATCCTCGTCCCCGTCAAGCGGGTGATTGACTATAACGTGAAGCCGCGGGTGAAGCCCGATGGCTCGGGCGTCGACCTGGCGAACGTCAAGATGTCGATGAACCCGTTCGATGAGATCGCGGTCGAGGAAGCGCTGCGCCTCCGCGAAAAGGGTGTGGCGACCGAGGTTGTGGCCGTATCCGTTGGCCCCGAAAAGGCGCAGGAAACGCTGCGCACCGCGCTCGCCATGGGCGCCGACCGGGCGATCCTTGTCGTCGCCGAAGATGTCGAGCCACTGGGCGTGGCCAAGCTCCTCGCCAAGATCGTCGAAGAGGAGGCCCCCGGCCTCGTCATCCTCGGCAAGCAGGCAATTGATGACGATTCGAACCAGACCGGCCAGATGCTCGCCGCGCTCACAGGGCGCCCGCAAGGCACCTTCGCGTCCAAGGTCGAAGTCTCGGGCGACAGTGTTTCGGTGACGCGCGAAGTCGATGGCGGGCTTGAAACCGTCTCGCTGAAGACACCCGCAATCATCACCACCGACCTGCGCCTCAACGAGCCGCGCTATGCCTCGCTGCCCAACATCATGAAGGCGAAATCCAAGCCGATGGCACTGAAAACCCCCGCCGATTACGGCGTTGACGTGACGACGCGCCTCAAGACGCTCAAAGTCACCGAGCCGCCGACGCGTTCCGCCGGCATCAAGGTGCCCGATGTCGATGCGCTGGTGGCAAAACTCAAGGAAATGGGAGTGCCGGCATGAGCGTCCTCATCTGGGTTGAACATGACAATGCGTCGCTCAAGGACGCAACGTTGGCCGTCGTCACAGCGGCGGGCAAGCTGGGCGAAGTCCATGCGCTCGTCGCGGGCAATGGCTGCGATGCCGTGGCACAGGCCGCCGCCAGGATTGCGGGCGTTTCCAAGGTTCTCGTCGCGAATGACGCGGCCTTTGCCAACGCGCTGGCCGAAAATGTTGCGCCGCTGGTGGCCGGACTGATGGCCGGTTACGACGCCTTCCTCGCTCCTGGCACCTCGCACGGCAAGAACATCGCTCCGCGCGTTGCGGCACTACTCGACGTGATGCAGATCAGCGACATCCTTTCGGTCGAAAGCGGCGATACCTTCACGCGGCCCATCTATGCGGGCAATGCCATCGCGACCGTCCAGTCGAGCGATGCCAAGAAAGTCATCACCGTGCGCGGCACCGCCTTTGCCAAGGCTGACCCGACGGGCGGTTCGGCCGCAGTCGAAGCA
>CXWL01104739.1_pt1 | contig 10066 bp, 9 predicted proteins | sample 590931 | NCBI WGS metagenome assembly CXWL01 (sample SAMEA3498368, study PRJEB10139) | groundwater metagenome | biome: water well; material: biofilm material | place: Germany | collected 2015-04-27
CTGCCCAGCCGTTGGCAACGGCAGCTACACTCATGCCATATTCCATGAGCAGGATCCAGCCGATAATCCAGGCGACCACTTCTCCAAACGCTGCGTAGCTATAGCCATAAGCACTGCCACAACCGCCTACAGTTGCAGCCATTTCTGCATACGCTAGCGCGGCAAAAGCACATGCAGTGCCTGAAACGATAAACGATAGTACTACTGCGGGGCCAGATTGATTAGCCGCTGCCAAGCCTGTTAGCACAAAAATACCTGTGCCAATAATTGCGCCAATGCCAAGCAAGGTTAGGTCGAAGGCGCTTAAGCATCTTTTTAGGCCGCTTTCAGAATGCGCGGTAATCGGTTTAGTGCGAAGTAGCTGCTTATGCATACGGTCAGGCCCTTATTGATGCTGAATTAAAAGATACTAAAAGTTAATTGCTAATAAATCGTAAACATTTAAGTCATGGCGGTCAATTAGAATCAGTATATCGTTTTTATGGGTCATGTAATTTTATTTGCGGTTTAACCTATAAAAAGCAGTTCACCACAGGGACGCAGAGGCATAGAGTTAAAAAATAAGGAAAAATCTCACCTATACCACTCACCAATTTGGTGAATGGTGTTTGTTCTGTAATCCATTGTTTTCTCTGTGTCTCCGTGTCTCTGTGGTGAATGAACTGCGGTTTTTAGGTTTAACTATTGAACATAGCTTTCAGCACTGCAATCATGTAGCTGTGATCCAATACACCTGCGCTCTCTCGGACGCTGTGCATCGCCCACATTGGTGAGCCTATGTCCACGCTAGGTATGCCCAGGTTTGAAGCCACTATCGGCCCTATGGTACTGCCGCAGCCAAGGTCAGTTCTATGCGCGTATTGCTGGTAAGGCACATGCGCAGATTCGCATAGCGTGATAAAGCGGGCTGCAGTTTCTGCGCTAGTGGAATAGCGTTGATTTGCATTGGTTTTGATGACAGGGCCATTGTTGATCAGCACATGGTGACATGGTTCGTAAGCTGATGGATGGTTTGGGTGATAGGCGTGCGCCATATCTGCGCTAATAAAAAAGCTTTGCGCCAATGCCCGCAATCGCGCTTCTTCATTTAAGGCTTGGCTAGCTGCAATGCGGTTGATGACATCTGATAAAAAGCTGCCACTGGCGCCAGCTGCACTTTCACTGCCTACTTCTTCATGGTCAAATAAAGCACAGACACAGGTTGAGTTTGGATTATTTATCGCAAGTAGAGCGGTGAATGCAGCGTGACATGAGGCTAAATTATCGAGCTGGCTATCGGCAATGAACTCTTGATTAGCGCCCCAGAACATACCTTTTTGTGTATCAAAGACATTGAGCTCAAAAGTTAAAATATCTTTAGCATTAACTTTAAGCGCTTCTGTAATATGCGCCAAAAATTGTTTATCTGCTTCAATACCGGCTTCGCTCTCACCAAAAATCAGCGGTAGCTCAGTTTGTTTGTTCAGCACTAAGCCCTTATCATTTACTTCACGATTCATGTGAATGGCTAGGTTTGGCAACCGCATCAGGGCATCATCAAATTTTACCAAGTGCGTCTCAAAGCCTGTCGCCGTGCGTATATTCACGCGACCTGCCACACTTAAATCACGATCAGTAAATGTCGCTAAAATTGGTCCGCCATATACTTCAACGCCAATTCTTACCAAACCATCACTGTCATAAGCAGCGTTTGGCTTAAGCCGCAGGCCTGGTGAATCGGTATGCGCACCCACAATACGAAAGCCTGCATCGGTGAGTGTTTGTTTGCCCAGCGTAAAGGCAATAATAGAAGCACCACCACGAACTACAAAATAACTACCATTTGCTGTGAGTTGCCATGCATCTGCTTCGTGTAGCTGAGTAAACCCATGTTTAAGCAGACGTTGCGCCACACTGTTCGCAGCATGCCAAGGGCTGGGGCTGGCATCAATGAACGCTAGTAAATCCTGCGCTTGGGCTTTAGCTTGTGATTCGGTAGGTGTTTTTATCATTGATGATCAGTTAGCAATTAAGTGATTGATAACCAATTCTTATCAATCAAAAAGTCAGTATAAAGCTTGGCCTCAGGGCTACCGGTTTCCGGCTTCCAGTCGTAGCGCCATTTCACAATGGGCGGCATCGAAAGCAGGATTGATTCAGTACGGCCATTTGACTGTAAGCCAAACAGCGTGCCGCGATCATACACAAGATTAAATTCGACGTAACGACCGCGTCGGTAGGCTTGAAAGTCACGTTCGCGTTCACTGTAAGGCGTGTCCTTTCGACGTTGGACTATAGGCAGGTAAGCGTTTAGAAAGCTATCGCCTACTGCACGCTGTAATTCAAAACTACGCTCGAAACCTAATTCGTTAAAGTCATCAAAAAAGATACCACCGATACCACGTGGCTCTTTGCGGTGTTTCAGGTAAAAATATTCGTCACATTCTTTTTTGAATTTTGGGTAATAAGCTGGATCAAAAGCATCTAATGCAGTTTTATTGGTACGGTGAAAATGAATAGCATCCTCTTCAAAGCCGTAATAAGGTGTTAAATCCATACCGCCACCAAACCACCAAATATCAGCGTCTGTGCTGTTTTGTGATTTTGCCACAAAAAATCGCACATTCATGTGCACAGTGGGAATGTAGGGGTTGCGCGGGTGAAATACCAGCGATACGCCCATGGCTTCCCATGCGCGACCAGCAGCTTCAGGGTGTGCGGCACTGGCAGTAGGTGGAAGTTTATTGCCTAATACGTGTGAAAAGCCCACACCAGCACGTTCAAATACATTGCCTTCTTCTAACAGGCAAGATGTTCCGCCGCCGCCTTCTGGGCGTTGCCAGCTATCTTGCAGAAAGTTTTTGCCATCTACTAATTCCACGGCTTCTACAATTTTTGCTTGTAAGTTTTGTAAATAGCTGAATACTGCCTGGGTGTTCATTTTTAGCCCTTAATGGCGCGGTAGCCAATGTCTGTGCGGTATTGCGCGCCATTAAATTTAATCTCATCTAATATTTGGTAAGCGCGACTTTGTGCAAATTTTACGGTTTCACCTAAAGTGGTAACGCAAAGCACGCGACCACCGCTAGTTAATACTTTGCTGTCTTTAAGTCCATTGCCTTTAAGTACAGTACCGGCATGAAAGACATGGGCATCTACCAGGTTATTTGGCAAGCCAGTAATTTCATCGCCTAACCTTGGTGTATCTGGATAGTTGTGCGAAGCCATCACCACGCCAAGCGCGGTACGTCTATCCCATTCAACTTCAACTTTATCTAATGTGCCATCAACAGCATGCTCGGCGAGTGTTACGAAATCACTTTTTAAGCGCAACATGATGGGTTGCGTTTCAGGATCACCCATACGGCAATTAAACTCTAAGGTTTTGACGCCGCCATTAGGTGAAATCATCAGACCAGCGTAGAGAAAGCCCGTATATGGAGTGCCATCTTTTGCCATGCCCTCGACGGTTGGGCGAATAATTTCGCGCATGACTTTGGCGTGAATTTCAGGCGTCACTACGGGCGCGGGTGAATAGGCGCCCATGCCGCCTGTATTCGGTCCTTGGTCGCCATCGAGTAATCTTTTGTGGTCTTGGCTAGTGGCGAGTGCCAATATGTTTTTGCCATCCACCATCACAATGAAACTGGCTTCTTCACCTGTTAAAAACTCTTCAATTACCACGCGGGCCCCAGCGCTACCGAGCTTGTTATCTGACAGCATTGCATCAATCGCAGCATGCGCTTCATCATTAGACGTAGCGACGACTACACCTTTGCCAGCGGCCAAGCCGTCAGCTTTGATAACGATAGGTGCGCCGTGGCTGTTTACATACTCATGTGCTTTGGTGGCATCGGTGAAGGTGGCATAAGCTGCGGTAGGAATGTTGTGCCGCACCATAAACGCTTTGGCGAAATCTTTGGAAGACTCGAGTTGCGCAGCCGCTTTGGTTGGGCCAAAAATTTTCAAGCCAGCTGCACGAAACACATCCACAACGCCTTGAGATAACGGCGCTTCAGGGCCAACAATAGTGAGTTGAATCTGTTCTTTTTGAGCAAATTCGAGTAAATCCTGTACGCTGGAAATAGGCACATTCACCATATCTGGGTTGGTTGCCGTGCCAGCGTTACCAGGTGCAACATACACGCGGCTCACCTCTTTGTTTTGAGCAATTTTCCAGGCAAGTGCATGCTCGCGCCCGCCACTACCAATGACTAAAATTTTCATGATTACCGTAAACCTTATTAATGTCTAAAATGCCGAATACCAGTCACAACCATTACCAAGCCATGCTCATCTGCGGCTGCAATCACTTCTTCGTCGCGCATGCTGCCGCCCGGATGAATCACGCAACTTGCACCAGCTTCTGCCAATACGTCGATACCATCACGGAACGGGAAGAATGCATCAGATGCCACTACTGAGTCTTTAAGCGTTAGCCCTGCGTTTTGCGCCTTAATGGCGGCAATTTTGGTGCTATCTACACGGCTCATTTGACCTGCACCCACGCCTAGTGTCATGCCGTTGCCGCAGAATACAATCGCGTTAGATTTCACATATTTCGCCACACGCCAAGCAAACATTAAATCTGCCATTTGTTGTGGAGTTGGCTGTTTTTTGGTGACGACCTTTAAGTCAGATTCGCTGATTTCATGGTTGTCAGCAGTTTGAATCAATAAGCCTGAGCCTATGCGTTTTGTGTCGTGAGAGTTGCGACCTTGCTCAAAAGGCGTGTTACCACCTTTAGGCAGTGCGATTTTTAGTACGCGCACATTGGCTTTGGCTGTAAAAATTGCCAATGCTTCAGTCGTATAGTCAGGTGCAATTAACACTTCAACAAACTGCTTGCTCACAGCTTCAGCTGCGGCTTTATCAACCGTGGTATTAAAGGCGATAATGCCACCAAAAGCGCTGCTTGGGTCAGTTTGAAATGCTTTTGAATAAGCTTCGAGCGCAGATGCACCCAATGCCACGCCGCATGGGTTGGCATGTTTTACAATCACGCAGGCAGCCAAAGAATTAGGCGAAGCTCCAAAAGATTTCACCGCCTCCCAAGCCGCGTCAGCGTCGGCGATATTGTTATAGCTTAATTCTTTGCCTTGCAATTGCTGTGCAGTTACAAGCGAGCCAGGCGCGGGATGTAAATCGCGATAGAACGCAGCTTGCTGATGTGGGTTTTCGCCATAACGTAAATCTTGCAACTTAATAAAGCGACCATTGGTTTGTGCAGGGAAATTGCTACGCGAACCGTCAGGGTTAAATGATGATAAATAGTCGCTAATCGCGCCATCGTAATTACTAATGCGGTTAAATGCAGCAATAGACAATGCAAACTGTGTGGCCTGGCTAACCGCGCCGCCTGTGCTTTGTAGCTCGTTCAGCACATCTGCATACTGACTTGCATCGGTCAGCACGGCGACATCTTTCCAGTTTTTAGCGGCAGAGCGCACCATGGCTGGGCCGCCAATATCAATATTTTCAATGGCATCTTCAAGCGTACAGTTTGGTTGCGCCACAGTGGCTTCAAACGGATATAGATTCACTACCACCATGTCGATATTAGGAATATCGGCCGCCTTCATTGCCGCAACATGTTCAGGTAAATCGCGGCGACCTAAAATACCGCCATGCACTTTCGGGTGTAGCGTTTTAACGCGGCCGTCCAGCATTTCAGCAAAGCCAGTGTAGTCGCTGACTTCTATTACGGGAATTTGGTTGTCACGAAACAGTTTTGCTGTGCCGCCAGTAGATAAGATTTCAACGCCTAAGCTACTTAAGCATTTTGCGAAATCGATGATGCCGGTTTTGTCAGAAACGCTGATAAGCGCACGTTTAATAGTTGCCATTTGAAAGCTCTAAAGAAATTGATTATGAGTAAAGTTGATTATTCGATGTTGTATTGCTGAATTTTTTTACGTAATGTATTGCGATTTAAGCCTAATATTTCTGCCGCTTTACTTTGGTTTCCTGCGGCGTGGTGCAAAACATATTCCAGCAACGGTTTTTCTATGCAACTCAAAACCATGTCATACAATGCGTGTGGCGGTTCGCCATCGAGGTCTTTAAAGTATTGATCTAACGAAGACTTTACGCTGTTGGAAAGTTCACATTTATTCATTACGCAACCTTAAGCACTAGGCTGTTAGTTTTAAAATCATTATTTTCAACATCATCAGTTAAGTCGTATTGCAAACGATGATCGCGACTTTGTAAATGATCAAAAAATTCATCAATTGCCGCCAGTTGTAAATCTATTGTTTGTAACGTATTCATATTATGACGGAAATGAGCAGAATCTTTTAAGCCCTTGGTATACCAGGAAATATGTTTACGCGCCATGCGCATCCCAGTTAAATCGCCATAAAATGCATATAAATCGTGTAGATGCGCTAACATCACTGCGCGAATTTCAGTCACTTCAGGCGGTGGCAAATGCTCGCCTGTTTTAATAAAGTGCTCAATTTCGCGGAATATCCAAGGGCGACCTTGTGCCGCGCGGCCTATCATCACCGCATCTGCACCTGTGTAATCAAGTACGAATTTGGCTTTTTCAGGGGTGGTAATATCGCCGTTGGCAATCAGTGGTATTTTAATCGCCTGTTTCACTGCGGCAATCGTGTCGTACTCTGCATCGCCCGTGTACAAGCAAGCGCGCGTGCGGCCGTGCATGGCAAGGGCTTGTATGCCAATATCTTCTGCCATTTTTGCAATTTGTACCGCGTTGCGGTTATTTTTATCCCAGCCTGTACGAATTTTCAAAGTCACAGGCACATCTACTGCGTTCACCACGGCTCTGAGAATTTGCGCAACTAGCGGTTCATCCTTAAGTAAAGCAGAGCCAGCCATCACATTACAGATTTTTTTTGCAGGACAACCCATGTTGATGTCGATAATCTGCGCGCCGTTATCTACATTGTGTCTAGCGGCATCTGCCATCATTTGCGGGTCAGCGCCCGCAATTTGTACCGAAATCGGGTCCACCTCACCTTCATGATTGGCCCGACGCAGTGTTTTCTCGCTACCATAAAGCAACGAGTTAGACGTTACCATTTCAGAAACAGCCAAGCCCGCACCCATTTTTTTGCAAAGTTGACGGAAAGGCCTGTCCGTCACGCCCGCCATGGGGGCGACAATAAGGTTGTTTTTTAAGATGTGTGAGCCGATTTGCACTGGTTATATTCTAGTTTTGCATTGTTAACGCCAAGTTGCCTATTTTATACGCAAATGAGATGCCAGAAAACTTAAATTTCCACATAAATCTCCTTAAAAGTAAAACTTTGTATAATGATTAAACGTGCAAATTTAACATGCCGATTGAAAGCATCTCTTTGAACATAAAAAATTCACCCTCTACCACCCATATCGCCTTTGCCAGCTTTATCGGCACTGCAATTGAGTTTTACGACTTTTACATTTACGCCATGGCATCTGCTTTGGTGATTGGGCAAGTATTCTTTCCTGCAAGTGACCCTGCAGCACAAGCCTTAAATGCATTTTTAACCTTTGGCATTGCCTTTATCGCACGGCCTTTGGGGGCGATTATTTTTGGCCATTTTGGCGACCGTATTGGCCGTAAGGCTACATTAGCTGCCTCATTACTGGTAATGGGTGTTTCTACTTTGCTGATTGGCTGTTTGCCAGGGTATGACACGCTGGGTACCTGGGCGGCTGTGCTACTTTGCATACTTCGCTTTGGGCAAGGCTTAGGTTTGGGTGGTGAGTGGGGCGGCGCAGCGTTGTTGGCGACCGAGAGTGCCCCTGCCGGCAAGCGTGGCTGGTTCGGCATGTTTCCGCAGCTCGGCCCGTCAGTGGGGTTTTTACTGGCCACCTTAAGTTTTTTAGGTTTAACGTTGTTTCTGAGTGATGCTGAATTTAAAACTTGGGGTTGGCGCATTCCATTTTTTGCCAGCGCTTTGTTGGTTATAGTTGGGTTATATGTGCGCTTTAAGCTGGCAGAAACGCCTGCTTTTGCCGCCGTCTTAGCGCAACACCATACGTATAAAACACCGCTTAAACCTTTATTAAACGCACATCTACGACCTGTGTTGTTAGGTGCGCTTGCCATGACGGTATGCTACAACCTGTTTTACACCGCCACCGTATTCTGTTTAAGTTATGGTACTAAAACCCTGCAAATCCCACGGGCTGATTTTTTGCAAATGCTCTGTGTTGCAGTTATTTTTATGACGGTTATCACACCAATTTCAGCGTGGTTGAGTGATCAATTTGGCCGTAGACCAGTGCTGTTAGTTGGCTGTTTTTTGGCAGTATTAGCAGGCTTTGCCTTGAACCCGCTCATGGCGAGCGGCTCAACGCTGCAAATCACCTTGTTTTTATCTCTTGCTTTGTTATTGATGGGGGCGACTTTCGCACCGATGGGCGCTTTTTTACCCGAACAGTTTCCCGTGGCCGTGCGCTACACCGGTGCAGGTTTGGCATACAACTTGGGTGGAATTTTAGGTGCATCTACCGCACCATTTGTTTCGCAGCTATTGGTAGAACGTGGTGGATTGGTGTGGGTGGGCTACTACGTTTCTGCAATGGCTTCAGTAAGTTTTGTCGCAATCATGCTTATGAGAGAAACCAAGCAAATCAATTTTGATTAGGCAGAGTTAGCCGTTCCAATTTTAGTGAGCTAAATCATGGCCTTCTCTTGTGCCCCCACATTTCCTTGCGGGGCTGTAAATTAGTGTACTTCCTCTTAATGCTCACTTTAGAACTGTTAATTGTACTAATTCTGTATATTGTACCAACACACTATCACTAGTGAGCAAGTAGGCGGGCAAGCTCAATGTTTGGGCAATTAGTAACCTATCAAATGGATCGCGATGATGCCACGCCATACTTGCAATTGCGAAGGTGTGCTGCGCTTGTATGGTTAGCTCGGTAAAGCCTGTTTCAATCGCGAGTTTTTGTATGTCTTCGGGTGAAAAATTGAAATCGGTTTTATTTAAACTGCTTTTAATGGCAATTTCCCAAATGCTCGCAGCACTAAAGTAAACGGTGTTTTCTGCGTCGCTTATTTGTGTTTGTATGTCTGCGTTTAAGCGTTCTGGCGCAATGAGCGCGCAAAGTAAAATGTTGGTATCAAGTAAAATTGTGCGCTGTGTCATGCGAATTATTCCGCCTCAAACATGGTTTGTATTTCGCCTGTGTGCAAGGCATCGAAGTTGGCGGGTAGGGTGAAAGTGGTTTTACCTAAACCTAGTTGGCGTGTTTGTTTAATCGCTTCTAATGGCACAAGACGCGCAACAGGCCTGCCTGCGCGGGCAATAATAATACTTTCACCTAGCGTTGCTTGGTCTATAAAGCGGGAGAGCTGCGTTTTAGCTTCGTGAATATTAACGGTTTGCATGTTGCGTTCCTTTGCAAATTTAAGTTAGCTAAGTTTAGTTTAGTTCGATAGTTTGTGTCAATACAAAACTTAAGTTTAATGCGCACTTTCCCAATTATTCCCCACACCTACTTCGGCTAACAGCGGCACATCCAATTTAGCAACACTTTCCATGAGTTTTGGTAGGGTAGTTTTAACCAACTCTAGTTCATTGTCTGGCACTTCCAGCACTAGTTCATCGTGTACCTGCATAATGAGTTTGCTTTGTAGTTTTTCATCTCTTATCCATTCATCCACTGCAATCATGGCGAGTTTAATCAGGTCAGCCGCCGTACCTTGCATAGGTGCGTTAATAGCAGCACGTTCGGCGCCTGCGCGGCGCATGCCATTTGTACTGTTGATTTCTGGCACCCATAATCTACGACCAAAATAGGTTTCTACATAACCTTTTTGTTTGGCGATTTCTCTGGTGTTTTGCATGTATTCGCGCACACCAGGGTAGCGGGAAAAGTAGCGTTCGATATAGCTTTGTGCGGCGCTACGTTCGATGTTGAGGTTTTGTGCAAGACCAAACGCGCTCATGCCATAAATCAAACCAAAATTGATGACCTTGGCGTAGCGGCGTTGTTCGTTGTCTACAGCATCACGTTCTACACCAAAAACTTCAGCAGCCGTGGCGCGGTGAATATCTTCATTATTGGCAAAGGCTTTGAGCATGCCTTCATCTTGAGATAAATGCGCCATGATGCGCAG